>Ga0208826_1000144_pt1 | contig 79132 bp, 71 predicted proteins | sample AD_UKC115_MetaG_FD_184451 | JGI IMG/M metagenome (GOLD analysis project Ga0208826, IMG submission 184451) | Active sludge microbial communities of municipal wastewater-treating anaerobic digesters from Hong Kong - AD_UKC115_MetaG (SPAdes)... | ecosystem: Engineered > Bioreactor > Anaerobic >... | reverse complement strand
TGATTTGACAAAGCAAGCCTTCTTTAAAATGAACCTGCAAAGGTACAAAAATCGGCAGTAGTTTCAAATATCGAAAGCACACTAAAAATAAATTCATGCTCTTATTATTTTTAGAGGATTCGATTTCGAGTTTTTTACCATAAACTGTGTACATTTTGAAATATTTCATTTTTCGAATTATAGGTCAAAAAGTAAACTGAAATCTTCTGAAAGGTCGAATGCAATTATTCTTCCAACACATCAAAGGTTTTGAACAAAAATTCAAATACATTTGTGCTTAGCCATGAGCATTTCAAAAAAATTGATTGTTCATGTCTGGCCTATATTCGGTCTTTAAAAAAAGGATATTCAGAGCGTAAAGCTTCTTTTTCGTTTTCTATTTGGGTCTGAAAAAGGCGATATTGAGGAGAGTCGGGATGCAAAGGTCGATGATTTAATAGGCTCGTTAAATGTTCTGTTCGTTGTTTTATCTGTTTTGTTTGTTCAGAAAAATAAGTATCCGAGAATTTTTCCCAAATATAATTGATGGCCGTGTCCGACGGATGTTGCATGTCTGGAGCATAAAACCGATAATCGCGCAGTTCGTCCAGCTGAATTTCGTAGGCAGGAAAATAATCAACGTTGTCGAATTTTCTTTGCAGTTCTTCTACCGATAGGAGCAAAATGCTTTTACTCAGGTTGTTTTCGTGAGCACCATCTTTCCAGTGACGGATAGGGCTGACTGTAAAAATTATATGCAGTGAAGGATTCAAATGCTGAAGTTGGTCGATGAGTAAAGTGTAATGATCCACTATTTCTTTTATTGAAAGTATTCGGCGGTTGAAATTCTGTGAAGGCAACTTGTGACAGTTGGAAACGACAGTCTTTGTCTCACGGTTTTCATAAATCCAAGCTGTTCCAAAGGTAAGTAAAAGAAAATCGGTATTTTTCAGAAATGAACGGGATGCATCAAAACGGGTTTTGATTTTATAAAGTGTTTTTTCGGGCGATACATCTGAAAATAAGCTACTGTGAAAAAAGCTGTGCCACAATGATTGATATTCAAAAATATCAGAAAGAGAAAAACCTTTGTTTTCAATTAATCTATTCAGGCTCGTTGAGATGGAAAGCGGATTGTAAAGTACTCCAAAAGGATTGACATCTACCTGGAAAAAAGCTTCCTTGAGTTTCATCCCAATATTTTCCGAAAAGCATGAGCCCAGCAACATCAATTTGTGCTGGTAACTGATTTGCTCTTTTGCAGGCGGAATTTCTACCGAAGTGAAGAAAAAATTGTTCATGGTTTACTTTTTGTATTCAAGAAAAAACTCAAAGTTGACAGGTAAAAAAGTAATTTTGAAAATATGTTCAATAAATTGTTTTTATTTTGCAAAAATACTAAATGTTTTTAGTTATTGTTGTAAATTTGCAGCGTCAAAAAAATAGTACACGAAATGATGAATAAAAAAAGTATTTTATTGTCTGTTAGTTTATTATCTATACTTATTTTTGTGGGTTGTGCACCAAAAACCATCAAAACGAAAAACTTGGAATATTCCAACAGGTTTTATCTTACCAGCGATACAAGTCGTGGATCTTTGAATCTGGTTATTCAGGTAGAAATTCCGGTAAAATTTTCCAACAAAGCTGTTTTGGATTCTGTTCGAAGCAAGTTGATTGCAAGTCTGTTCGGAGATAAATATGTTTCCTTGCCGTTGGATTCGATTATTCCTTCTTTTGTTGCCGATCAAAATGAGGATTACCGGAACAACAACCTGTCCATGTTGCAAGCTGCCAACCTGCACAGTTATTTTTCGTTCAACAATGAGCATATTTTGGAAGGCACTGCATTGTGGAGTGACGAAAATATTTTTTCTTATGGAATAAAACGGTATGTATTCATGGGTGGAGCTCATGGGTTAAATACGCAGATATTCATGAACTTTGATTTAAAAACCGGCAAAATGCTTACTGAAAATGATTTGTTTATTCCTAATTATAAAGAAGAATTGACAAAAATTATCCGTAGCCGGATGGTGGAGGAAAACAAGGATCTTGCCGATTATGCCGATTTGAACCAAACCGATTATTGGGTCGACTCCATACAGCCAAACGGTAATTTTTATATTTCGGATGAAGGAATAAATTATTTGTTTAATCCCTATGAAATTGGTCCTTATTATCTGGGAGAAACAGAAGTTCGAATTCCTTATGCCCGATTGAAAGATATTTTAAAAAAAGGAAATCTGTTGGAATATTTAATTGAAAATCAGTAAATTAAATTAATATGAATTGTTTTTTCAATTTGGCCAAGACGCGTCGGAGTATTCGCAAATTTCTTCCTCAAAAAGTTGAGCCCGAAAAAATTTCGATGATAACGAAAGTAGCTTTAATGGCGCCTGCATCCAAAAGAAGCAATCCATGGGAGTTCATTGTGGTGCAACAACCTGAGATGTTGCAGAAATTATCGTTGTGTCGTCCAAAAAATTCCCAATTTTTGGCCGGAGCTCCTTTGGCAATTGTTGTGCTTGCCGATACGGAGAAAAGCAATGTTTGGATGGTTGATGCAGCCATTGCTTCTATTATGATGCAATTACAGGCACACGATTTGGGTTTGGGCAGTTGCTGGATTCATGTTCATGACCGACAAATGGATGAAAATACAAGTTCGGAAGATTATATCCGCAGTTTGTTGCAAATACCTTCGCAATATGCTATTCTGAATATTCTTGCTGTTGGTTACCCCGCCGAAACAAAAAGTCCGCACGATGAAGAAAAACTGGCTTACAATAAAGTTCATTTTGAAAAATTCTAACTTTATTTCAAAATATGGCTTCTAAAAAGAAAAGTAGTAATCTGGCATGGGGCATAACATTGCTGTTATTTGGCTTTTTGTTCCTTTTGCGTCAGTTGCAGATTGTTCCGCCTGAAGTCGGAGCCATACTTTTCGATATTAAAAATTTTCCGCTCATAGCCGGTGTCATTTTTCTTTTTTTTCATCCCAGTAGCAGTATCGGAATAGTTTTATTGGTAGTGGGAGTGCTGTTTCGGCTTTCAGAGATTATCGCATGGACAAAAAATTTTTCGGAATTTATTCTTCCGGTTTTATTGATTGTTGCCGGAGGCATATTGATTTTCGGTAAAAGAAAGTAATTTCTTATCATTGTTAATCAAATCCATCATAAATATCTATTTCCTTAACGTTTAAATTCTGATATATTTTTTTCATCATGAAACGGATTGTTATTATCGGAGCGGGAAATGTAGCCATTCACTTGGCGCGGGCGTTACAGAGAAAAAGTTTTGTTGTTGGTCAGATTTTTAGCCGTACGGAAATTTCTGCCAGGCAGCTTGCTTCAGAACTAAACGCTTCTTTCACAACCAATTTGCAAGAACTCGACAGAGAAGCTGACATTTATTTTTATTGTGTGAAAGATGCTGTTTTGGAAGATTTGATCGACAAAATCGATATTCCAAATGCTTTGCATGTTCATACTGCCGGTAGTTTGCCCGTCGGAATTTTTGAACGAAAACAACAATACCATCGATATGGAGTTTTTTATCCCCTTCAAACCTTTTCAAAAGCAAGAGAAGTTAATTTTGAAGAAATTCCTGTTTTTGTGGAAGGGAATTCAGTGGAAGCAGAGGAAGAAATCAGAGAAATTGCCGAAACATTATCCAAAAGAGTTTTTTCTTCCGATTCGGAGCAACGAAAAAGAATTCACCTTTCTGCCGTATTTGCCTGCAATTTTGTGAATCATATTTTTGCTATAGCAGATGAATTGGTGAAATCTGCCGGATATTCTTTTGATATTTTGTTGCCGCTGATTACGGAAACAGTAAATAAATTGAACGAGCTGTCTCCTTACGAAGCGCAAACAGGGCCAGCTGTACGAAATGATCAAAATATTATTCGTCAGCATTTGTTGTTGCTTGAAAATAAACCCGAATTTTCGGAAATTTACAGAGTGTTGTCCGAAAGCATTTATCGGATGCACAAAAAAGATATTCAAACAAGAGAATAGTCATTTTTATCGTAAATCAGAAAGTTGCCTATTCTTTTTTTCTTAGTACATGAAAAAAATTGTAAAAACATTTATATTCTTTATTTTCAGATAATTAATAACGGGGCTTTGCCCCAAACCCCACTTACTTTTTTGTCTTGAAACAAAAAAGTAAGAAAAAAATTAACTTTGTTGAAGCAGCTACGTTCAACATAAATCAAGTAAATTTGATTTTGTTTTCGCTTAAACGCTGCTTTCAAGACTGTGCCCACTTCACTCGAAAAACTTACGCTCAAAAAGCTGAAATCGTCCAAACTCACTCCGACGAAATACGTCGGAACTCAAACAAGGACGATTTTTAAACGCTTTTCTCACTTGTTTTTCGGCTCATTGGACAAGGTCAACCCGAAGAGCTTAGTTTATATGTTCTGTTTTAAAGATATATAAACCAAATGTTTCAATTTTTGTCATGTACTAAACTTTTTTTATAAGATTAATTCAATATCTATGAAACAATATCTTCAAATCCTTCGTTTACCTAATCTGCTTTTTATCGCTTTTGTTCAATTTGCCATGTCTGAAGCCGTTATTATGCCGCTTTTGCTGACTTATGGTTTTGACGCAGGTATTGGTTCACAAAGACTTTTATTGTTGATATGGAGCACGATATTGATTGCTGCCGGTGGATATGTATTAAATGATTATTTTGACGTCAAAATCGATACCATCAATCGACCCGAAAAGATGATTGTGGGAAAAACTATCTCTCGCTCTTCTGCCATGCGGTATTATCAAGTTCTGACTACTTTGGGAATACTCTCAGGTATTATTCTTGCCTTTCGGGTAAAAAGTTTTGCACTTGGTTTTATTTTTTTGGTTGTTCCGGGTATGTTATGGTTTTATTCGGCTACATACAAAAGACAATTTCTGACAGGAAACATTATTGTTGCTTTTGCCAGCGCTCTTTCTGTCCTTTTACCTGCCATTTTCGAACTGGCTGTATTAGAAGGTCAATATGGAAAATTGATTTTTGAAACGCCCCTCCCGAAACAAATTTACGCTTGGGTAGGTGGATTTTCCGTTTTTGCTTTTTTCTGTACCATGTTGAGGGAAATTATTAAAGATGCAGAAGACATTGTTGGCGACAGAGAAATGGAATGTCGCACATTGCCAATCGTTTGGGGAATCAGAAAGACTAAAATTGCCCTTTATGGCTTTATTTTGCTCATCGTTGCCGGTTTGCTCTGCACCGACTTTTTTCTCATTAGTTTTAGCGGTAGCTTTACAATTCGATACATTATTTTTGGATTGATTATACCTTTCGTTTGTTTGGCATATCTGATTTTTAAAGCTGAAAATTCTCAAGACTTTCATCAAGCCTCTATTCTTTCTAAGGTTATCATGTTGTTAGGCGTTTCCTACAGTTTTGTGTTTTATTTTTTGCAGGCTCGGCAGTATCATTTCCCCATTTTTCATACTTTTATGGTTCAATAAATCTGTAAAATGTCCATCAATGTCTTTCAACTCAAATTAATTTCCGATTTTGATTTGAAATTTTGTAATTTTGATGCTCGTTAATTAGATATTACTTTTTTGTTCAAGATTTTACTTACTCGTTTCGGATTAATAGTTGCATATTTTTCCATTAGAATTTATTACTATGTTGATGTTACTTTCTCCTGCAAAGATTCAGAATACCAAACTTCCAAAAAATTCATATCCTTCAACAATACCGGAATTTTTGGATGAAGCCGAGTATTTGATTGACAAAGTTCGCGAACTTTCTCTGCGTGAATTGGCTCAATTACTCGGCGTCAATTCGCAATTGGCAGAACTCAATCGCGATCGTTTTTACGGCTGGCATCGCCCTTTTACTATCAATAATGCAAGGCAGGCTGTGTTGGTTTACAATGGAGAAGTTTTTCGAGGTTTGAATGCTGCTTCCATGTCCGAAAATGAGTTGATGTATTTGCAGGAGCATTTACGAATTTTATCCGGTTTGTATGGCGTTTTGCGTCCTCTCGATTTCATTCAGCCGTACCGTTTGGAAATCAGCAGCAAGTTAATTACCCCTGCAGGCAATGATTTGTACGATTTTTGGAACAAGAAAATCACAGATTCTGTTTCCCGAACTTTTCAATCCTCCGGTGAACCGCAAATTTTGCTTAATCTCTCTTCCAGCGAATATTTTAAAGCCATTGATGCTAACCTTTTCAATGGCAAAATTGTAGATGTCGAATTTTTGGAAAATGATAACGGGAATTTTCGTCCCATTGTTGTGTATTTAAAAAAAGCGCGCGGCATGATGGTGCGTTTTGTAACTCGTTATCAAATAGAAAATGTTGATGACCTGAAAGGATTTGATATGGAGGGTTATTGGTATCATCCCGAACTGTCTAACGATAACAAAATGGTTTTTGTCAGGTGATGAGGCAGATTTTCTTGGTTTTTTCCACAACTTTATCTCGACTAATTTGTTTCTAAATATAATTTTTCAATTGATGGTGGAATCATATTTCTTAAAAGTTGCCTTAAATAAAATGTAAAACGTTTGTTTTGTTTGATTTTTTTTTGTCGATATTCAAATATCTTATCAGTAAATACTTGAATGAGAAAGTGCGTTTAATCTTTTCACCTGGAAAAATTCGAGATTTAATTTTCAAAATGGAAAGGGAAATTTTTATTTAAAAACTAAATTTATGTGGGTTTTAATTGTAATTTTATTGGCTTTTGCTCTTGTTTTAATGGTGTTTACCTATTTTGGCAGAAAAAATAAACCCGACGAAGAGGTAATTCAAATCAAGGAAAACCTTGAATGTTGTGGTGCTCATGCTGTTTGTGAAAGGGAAAGCCTTTTGAATACGGAGAATAAAATTGAGTATTACGATGATGAAGAACTTGATTCGTTGAGCGGCTTGTCCCCGGAACAATACTCAGAAGAACAAATGGAACTGTTATCAGAAGTTTTCTATAGCTTGCAGGAAAAAGATGTCAGCGGATGGCTGCGGAGTATGCAGATGCGTGGCATAGAATTGCCTCAGCAGTTGCGCGAAGAAGCATTATTGATAGTTTCCGAAAGAAGAAATTTGTGTTAAGGTACGCATTTAGAAGTATTAGATTTGAGTTTGAAAATAAGATAAATCGTTAAAACAGCACTGATGATCCCCAACCACCAAGTACTGCTGGCTCCAATGTTATCTATGCTCATCTCTTCAGCAGTTGGCTTACTGAAATAGTAAAAAATTACCGCTACGGCATTGTTTGTAAAGTGCGCAATGACAGGTAGCCACAAACTGCCACTCCAAATCAGCGTATAACCAAAAAACACACCCAAGAACCATCGTGGAAAAAATCCGTAAAATTGCAGATGAAAGGCGCTGAATAAAAAACCTGTAATCCAGATGGCAGCATGTATCCCTTTCCAGCGACTTAAAATGTTTTGTAAAGCACCACGAAAAAACAATTCTTCTCCCAATGCCGGGATCAAGGCTATAAGTAACAAATTGAAAAACAATCCACCAATGGAGTTGGTTTCTAAAAGTTGTTGAGTAAGGGTGGCTGCTTCTTCCTCAGATTGTTTCATCCATTCTTCCAATGGCGCCAGCGCTTGTGGCAAAACCAGTTGTTGATTAAGGTAGGAAAGTAGATTGATAAGGGGTATGGCTATCAGCATAATGAGAATGACATACCGAACAGACAATGAATCTGGCTTTTGATGAAGCGCCAGATACTCGGTTGGTTTGCTGTCACTGCAGAGATACCCAAACAAAAAAGGAGGAATCAAAAATATAGCAACAGACTGAATCAGTTGCAACAACCGAATGGACTGGATGTCAGAAGTATTTCCATGTGTCAGAATCATCCAAATGCCAAGTCCAATGTAGAACAGCAGACAACTCAGACTCACCAATACCAGCAGTTGTGGAACTGTTTTTAAATTTTTAAATGCACCTTTGAGTAAATTCATGAGCAAAAAAAGAAGTTAGTAAACCATTAAAAACAAAAAACTTCCATCATCTTTCGACAATAGAAGTTCTCTTTCTCGATTTTAAAAAAAGGATTAGCTTCTTGGACGGGCTTCTTTAACCACCATTGTTCTGCCGTCGAATTCGGCTCCGTTCAATTCTTCGATAGCCTTTGTTGCAGCGGAGTCGTCGCTCATTTCAACAAATCCGAATCCTTTAGACCTTCCCGTTTCACGGTCTTTGATGATTTTGCAGGATGATACCTGACCGTACTCTTCCATAACCCCTTGGAGGTCATTTTCCCGAACTTTGTAGCTCAGGTTGCCAACATAAATGTTCATAAAAATAAAAAAATTAAAAATTAGAAATTATTATAATTTGTGATTCAAGAAACCGTATAAACAAACACACGAGGTTAAAAAGCATGCTGTCCAAGAAAATGGAAAGTTGAAAATAACCAGTCGAGAGAGAGATACACTTCTTATAATCGGATACAAAGTAAATGCTTTTTTTACAACCAACCAACAAAAATCGTAAAAATATTTTTAAAAATTTGAATTATTTTTTTATCGGAAACATTTTTTCTCCTTATAGTTTGTTCTTTACTGTATGAAAAAATACAATTAATCACTCTATGTAAATGGTTTTCAGGCAATTTGCAAATTGTAAAGAGAGAAATTTTGCTCGGCAAATAAATTGATGTTAGCAGGTAATTTTTTTTCAAATTTGAGTTTCAATAAAAGCTTCCCTTCCAAAATTTAGAATGGCTGAAAAGAATTTATTTATTCTGAAGAACATCGATCTATTATTTTGAGCCTGTGAGCTGAACAGTAAAATTGGAAGTTAATCCTCCTCCGGAAATAGATAAATTTCCGGTATGTGAACCTGTTGCAGTTGGCTGATAGCTAACATTCAGCAGAAAACCATTTTCAGCGTCAGACTTGGAAATTGTACTGACAGACACTCTGAACATTTCTCCCGTAAGGCTTACCGAAAGATCGCCGGTGAGATTGTTGGTTTTTATCAGCAATGATTTGGTGGAATTTGACGTAACTTTTCCAAAATTTAGTGTTGAGCCTGTTGAAACAGGATTTCCAAGTATAATTTCAGGGTTGTTTCCCGAACTTAAAGTCGTTGTCGTAAAACTCGATTGGGCAGAATACCCCGTTCCGGCACTATTAGTTGCAAAAGCTTTGAAATAATAAGTGGTAGAAGAATTTAATCCATTTATGGAAACTGTAAAAGTACTCGTTGAAGGAGAAGAAGTAGATACTTTGGTACCTGTTCCATCGGCAAAACCATCGGTAGTGCTGTAATATACTCCTGTTTCCGTAATGGTTCCGCCTCCAGTACTTGTAACTGTTCCGCCCAAAACAGCACTGTTATAGGTTACATTCGTGGCGGTTGGTGAAGACACAGAAGGCTTGGAAACAGAAGCATTGACATAAAAAACTTCCGAAGTTTTTGTTCCCCAAATATATTCCTCTAAACCGGGATAATCGATAAACGGATTTCTGTTGTTTTGAATTCCATACACAGCATTGTTTCGGTCGATTTCTTTCTGACTCACCGGATCTTCACGACTCCATTTTAGGAAAAGATTTTTTCCATATTCCGTCAATCCATTAGAAGAACTATAAACGGCAGTAGCTTCACCTGTCCATGTTCCGCATTCATCGGCATAGCGCGTTGCCATGTAAAAGTAGGTTCGTGCAAAATCGCCTTTGTATTCGTCTACAGGTTCAAAAACAGTCCCGCTGTAACCGGAAAACGAACTTGCACCTAATTTGCTTCCGTTGCCCGACGTGTACGTTGCTGAACCTACTTCTCCGTAAGGATAATTGCTTCGCATGCCGTTCACTTTGCCATCAGTCGGATAAACATTAAACAAATCGGAAACCATCGGAGGGGCTTCGTTAAACCAACTTTGTGGTGTGGTATGTTCTCTGTTGTAGCAGTCGCATTCGTTGCTGTAACTGCCACATTGATCGGTACCATAAGTAAATGAGCAATTGGAATACATGTCCCAAATTTTACCGTTTGCATTCACATCGGTAGTTTTGTATGCTGTCCACAATCCGGCATAACTCGTTACAGAATGTCCGTTGGTAATGATTGTTTTAAGAGCCGTTCGCAATGCAGAAGCATTTTTACCGTCAGCACTGTTGTAATAACCGGCAGGAATTTCGGCATAAGTGAGCAAAAATGAAAATAATAGAACGGTCAGGATAAAATTACGCAATTTCATAAGTCGATTTTTTAATTCATAATATTGAAGCTATTTCGTTATTTCTATTCATCAAAAATCAACAAGCCTTTATTCAGCATGTTTCATTTGATTTTTTTTTTAGAAAAGGGTGCTAATTTAAGCCAAATTTTTGAATGTTGATACTTTTCCTTAAAAATTTTTTCGGGTAAAAATAAAAAAGGCTGCTCTGAAAAAACGGAACAGCCTCTTAAAAATCTGAAAGTTAATGATTTAATTCTTTTCTTTTACGGCAGGAGCAATCAACTTGTAACCTTTGCCATGAATGTTAATGATGGCCACGTTGGGATCGTCTTTCAACAATTTGCGAAGTTTGGTGATATAAACATCCATACTTCTGGCATTGAAGTAATTGTCATCCACCCAAATGGTTTTTAATGCGTAATTACGTTCCAGCACGTTGTTCATATTGGCAGCCAGCAGGCTCAAAAGTTCCGATTCCTTCGTGGTCAGCTTTTTGGTCTCACCATTAATGGTAATCAGTTGCTTTTGAGAGTCGAATGTGTAATTGCCAATCTGATAAACGGTAACTTCTCTGGCCTTTTCGCCTCTGATACGGCGCATGATCGATTCGATTCGATACAGCAACTCTTCCATACTGAAAGGTTTCGACAAATAGTCGTCTGCCCCCAGTTTGAAACCCTGCAAAATATCTTCTTTCATCGATTTGGCTGTCAGAAAGACAATGGGAACTTCGCTATTCAGTGCACGAATGTCGGCTGCCAGTGTAAATCCGTCTTTCTTTGGCATCATGACGTCTAAAATGCACAAATCGTATTTTTTATGCGTAAAGGCTTTATAGCCGGCTTCGCCGTCAGGCAACAAATCTACATCGTATCCTTTCGATTGCAGATACTCTCTTAAAATCATGCCAAGATTTTCGTCATCTTCGCACAATAGAATTTTAATTTTTTCGTCTGTCATTTTTCTTGATTTTTTAAAATTGGTAATGAAATAGTAAATTTAGTTCCAATATTGGGTTCGCTTTCCACTTTAATTGTCCCTTTATGATCGGTTATGATTTTTTTTACATAAGCCAATCCAAGTCCAAATCCTTTCACATTGTGCAGGTTTCCGGTGGAAACCCGATAAAACTTTTCAAAAATCCGCTTTAAGTCTTCTTTTCGAATACCTATTCCGTTGTCTTCAATGCTAATGAATATTCTGTCTTTTTCGTTCCATGTTTCGATATTTAGGAGCAGAGGCTTGTTGCTATATTTCAGCGCATTGTCCATTAAGTTGAAAATCACGTTTGTGAAATGAACTTCATCAATCAGTGCCAAATCTTTTTCGGCTTTCAACGAAGGAATAATTTTTCCACCACTGTTGGTTACTCTCAACGAAAAACTGTGTATAACATCCTGAATCAAAGAATTAATATGTATTTCGGTCAAATTTAAAGGCGATTTTTCTTTTTCAAAAATGGCCATTTGCAGTACTTTTTCTACCTGAAAACTTAATCGTTGTGTTTCATCATGTATTACTTTTGATACATGTTGGAGCATTTCGGGCGTTTTTCCAATGTTTGGATCCTGCAGCATCTGCGAAGCCAACGAAATAGTAGCGATGGGAGTTTTCAGTTCATGTGTCATGTTGTTCACAAAATCATTCTTGATGTTGTTTAATTGTTTTTGCCTGAAAATAATGATAATCGCAATGATAAAAATTGTCAGAATAAGTATTACCAAAACAACCGATGGCAGTAATAAATTCATCGAATTCAAAATGTAATTTTGCCTGGTAGGAAAATCTACTTGCAGGTAGTAAGGTTGGTTGGTTTCCTCAAACGGGAAAAGTTTTTGGGTAAATACATTTCCGGTTTGCGATATTTTTTGCTCATCTACTGAGATATTGGTATGCTTGTAAACCAATCTTCCCTGTTTGTCCACTACTGAATAATTAAACGGCAGCGTTACGCCGTTGTTTTCTAAGAGGGTTTGCAGTATGTCGTTCAGTTCGTCAAAGTTTACCCGTTGAGAAATTTCCTTTTGATCCGACTCTCTGAGCCATCTGAAAACAGCCTGATCCAAAATGGTTTTTGAACGTGAAAAATCCTGTTGGAATTTTTTTTGCAAATATCGCGATGTTTCTTCAATTGTGGCTTTACCATGTTTCGTCGATAATTGTATCGACGGCAATTTTTGGTTTAATGTAAAGTCTTTACCCGAATCCATCGCCATGCTATCGGTTGTCATTCCCAGCACGTCTTTTTGTGCATTTCCACTTTTTATTAATCCCTTGCTTTTGGCTGAATAATCCACATCTTCCAATGTTTCCGACAAGTACTGCAATGCTTCGTTTTCTTCAACCAGTCGCACAGTTTGAAATAAACTTCGCTGAACGTTTTCTTTGAACTGGTTTTCGATCATTTCGGCATTTATGCGTACATAGCGGATTTGTACAAGTACCAAACCCACAATTGTAACTACCATTAAAATGATCAATATCCAGATCGTTCTCTTTTTCATACACTATACTTTTGCAAATTTACTTAAAATGTAATTATTAAAGTAATTTTTTGTAACATTTAACATTATTATATTAATAAAAACAACATCATTTTTATTAAAAACAATTTCTCCAGAAAAATGTTTACAAAATAACGACAGATGATGTGATTTTAGTTTAAAAAATAATATTTTTTGAATTAATTAAGTGAATTTTTAACTCTCATTCTTTTGAAACTACTTTTATTTTTTATTTTTCTTTCTGAAAACCAATTGTTTGAGTGATTTTTCCCTTTGCAAAATCTATTTTGAATTCCAGGAAATTTTTTTCAAATATATTAATTTCAACAAAATTGATTCATTTCAGAATGAAAAATATTTTTTCAACTTTTTCTCAATTCGATTGTTATAAGTTTAAATTTTGAATGATAACTTTTACATTACAATTCAAAGTTTTCAATATTTTTTTGATGGAAACAACAAAATGCCGAAATGGATTTATGAATATCTCGATTATTAAATTATTAATAAAGAGATATATAATTAAATTTATATTTATTTAACTTGATATATGTTGCAACAAATAATGTTTCAACATACTTTTGCAATGTAATTAATACAGATATAAAATGAATACAAAAACAACTATCGAACTTTTTTACACGTTGACATGTCCGAACTGCAAACTAATGAAGCAAATGCTGAAAGACGTTTTACCGCAGTTTGGCGATAAATTTTTACTGAAAACTACTCTTGCCAATTCACCATCAGGAATGATACGAACCATGAAATTAGGTATCCATACCGTTCCAACTTTGATGATCGACAACAAGATAGTGTATAAAAGTGTGCCGACGAAAGAAGAGTTGATAGAAAAATTAAAAAGTTATCAGTAATTAAAAAACAAAAAATGGAAACAAAGAAAAAACTCAGATGTCCACTCGGAATACCCGGTGGAATTTTTGCCGCTTTGATCGGCCTTACTGGAATTGTAGTAAACATCGTGGATTTCAACTGGTTTCAGTTGATTATTTCGTTGGCTTTGCTCTTGTTGGCTTTACCTTTTGTTCGGGTAACCATGATGGTTCACATGGCCAACGATCGACTTGACGAACTGGAAGAAAAATTAAACAAAAAATGAAAAAGAAATAATTATGATAAAGATAGGAATAATAGTGGGAAGTACCCGTCCCGGACGTAACTCGGAAGCTGTTGCAAAATGGGTTTACGACGTTGCAGCTAAACGTACAGATGCAGTTTTCGAAATTGTTGATATTGCGGATTACAATTTGCCGTTGCTCGATGAAATGATACCGGCTTCCATGCATCAGTATCAGAATGAACATACAAAAAAATGGGCGAAAAAAATTGACGAATTGGATGCTTATGTTTTTGTAACACCTGAATACAATCATGCACCAACAGCAGCTTTAAAAAACGCCATCGATTTTGTTTACGCCGAATGGAACAACAAAGCTGCCGGATTTGTAAGTTACGGATCGGCTGGAGGAGCGAGAGCTGTAGAACAACTTCGCCAAATCATGGGTGAAATTCAAATAGCTGATGTTAGAGCTCAGGTAACACTCTCGCTATTTAAGGATTTTGAAAATTTCAGTGTTTTTAAACCTGCACCTTCACACGAAGGTAGTTTGAATGACATGTTGGACCAACTCATAGCTTGGGGAACTGCTTTAAAAACAGTTAGAGAAAAATAAAATTGAAAATGGACACAATCTGCCTATTTTCAGATTGATTAATTTCATTCAACAATATGATAATTTCAGAAAAATTACCGGTATTCTTTATTCCTCACGGAGGTGGCCCATGGCATATAATGGATGACTTTATGGGCGACCCTCAGGGATACGGAATGCTGCGTAATTATCTTAAAAAAATTGGTAATGATTTTCATGACAAAATCAAAGCCATACTTGTAGTTTCAGGTCATTGGGAAGAGTCGGTACCAACCATCAATTTTAGCGAGCATCCGACGCTTCTTTACGATTATTACGGTTTTCCCGAATTTACTTATCAATTGAACTGGCCGGCACCCGGTAATCTTCAACTTGCATCAAGAATTGAAAGTTTGTTGCTCGAAGGAGGCTTCACAACAGCACGTGAAAATCTTCGCGGATTTGATCATGGCGTTTTTGTACCGTTAATGGTGGCTTTCCCTCAAGCCGATATTCCAGTGGTACAACTTTCGCTCATCAAGGGACTTCGACCGATACAACATATTGCAATGGGGAAAGCACTTGAATCTTTACGTTCGGAAGGTGTGCTTATTATTGGTTCCGGTATGAGTTTTCATAATTTGCGCGGAATGATGTCGGGCAATCAGGCTATTTCTAAAATTTCGGAACAGTTCGACAAATGGCTGACTCATGCAGTAGAAAATAAAAATTCTGAAATTCGGAATCAGCTTTTGACTCAGTGGCTGGGTGCTCCCGGCGCAAGAGAATCGCACCCGCGAAGCGAGCATTTGGCTCCGCTGTTTGTGGTTGCCGGAGCTGCCGGAAACGACTTAGGCAAACAGGATTTTTCGGGAACACTTATGAATGCGAAAATTTCGTCGTACCGTTTTGGATAAAAAATAAAGAAAATGGAACAAAATAAAATTATAATAGAATTTTTTCACGATGTGCTTTGTGCATGGTGTTATGCACTCTCACCAAGAGTGGAAAAACTGGCAGAGAAATATCCTGATCGGATAGAGGTTATTCACCGATCATTTGCACTGGCTCCCGAACCAGATGGGATAGCAAGAATTTTCGGTTCGAAGGAAGAAGGTAAAATACAGATTTTAGGGCATTGGAGAGCTGCCAATATGAATGATGATGCTCATCGAATGAATCCAGAATTAATGGCAACCCGAACTTTCGACTACCCCTATTCTACTCCGGGATTGCTGGCTTGTAAGGCTGCCGAATTGCAGGGTGGAAATGAAATGCATCAAAAAATATTTAACCGCATTCAGAAAGCTCATTTAACGGAATGTCTTAATATTAACGATTTTGAAGTGTTGAAAATGTGTGCTCGTGAGGTGGGATTGGATGTAGAGCAATGGGAAAAGGATTTTCACAGCGAAAAAGCAAAACAAATGCTTGATGAGGACTCATATCTCGCCTATCAGTATGGCGTTAATTCGGTTCCCACGCTAATTGCCAACGGCAAATACAAGTTGACAGGGGCACAACCCTATGAAACACTTGAAAAGTGGATCAATCAAATAAAATGAAATAATAGAGAAAATGAATATAATAGTAACTTTTAAAACTTTTCCCGAACAAAAGGAATATTTAAAGCAGGTCTTGGGAAAAGAAACGCAAATTTACTTTAAAGAAGATTGTACAAAAGAAGAATTGGAAAAATTAATGGCAAAAACCGATATTCTTTTGTCGTGGAATCCTGTTCAGGAAGGAATCAGTAAATACAGCCTGCCAATGGACAATATTCGGTATATGCAACTACTTTCTGCAGGATATGATCACGTTCGGCTGGAAGATTTTCCCGAAAATCTGCAGATAGCTGCCAATCAGGGGGCTTACGCCGAACCAATGGCCGAACATGTGTTGGCCATGCTCTTAGCACTCAGCAAAAAACTTTTAGTCTATCACAATGACTTGGCAAAAGGAGTTTTCAGTCAGATAAAAAGTCAAACCAAATTTATGAAGGGTTTGGTTGCAGGAATCGTTGGTTTTGGAGCTATCGGAAAAGCTACTGCAAAATTATTGCGCACCTTTGGAGTAAAGGTGATGGCTATCAACAGTTCAGGAAAAACTAATGAAGATGTTGATTTTATTGGAACATTGAAAGATTTGGACTATGTTTTGCAAAATGTTGATAGTTTGATTCTTTCCATCGCATTGAATGCAGAAACCGAAGGTTTACTCAACAAGGAAAAGCTGGAATTAATGAAAGAAGATGCTGTACTGGTAAATGTTGCACGAGGAGCGATTATAGATGAAGCCGCATTGTATGAACATTTGAAAACGCATCCAAATTTTTATGCAGGTATTGATGCTTGGTGGGTAGAACCATTCAAAGACCAGAAATTCGAACTTCATTATCCTTTTTTTGAATTGCCCAACTTGTTGGGTTCGCCCCACAATTCAGCAATGGTTCATGATGCTTTGCTTATAGGGACAGAACATGCGGTTCAAAAAATATTAAAATTTATTCATGGCGAGAAAGTTCCCGGACTTATTGGCGAGAATAAACAACTAATTTAAAATCAAAAGAATAAAATGGAAAATAAAAATAATTTCACCATAAAAGTTGAAATTTGGAGTGATGTAGTTTGCCCATTCTGCTATATTGGCAAACATAAATTTGAAAAAGCGCTCGAAAAATTCCCATACAAAGAGAATGTTGAAGTTGAATGGAAAAGTTTTCAACTGGACCCGTTTGCCATTACCAATCCAAGTTTGAAAACTTTGGAACATTTGGCTGCCGAGAAGGGATGGTCGATGGAAGAAGCGCTTCAGTCCACTGCCTTTATTACACAAATGGCAAAAGAAGTGGGATTGGAATACCATTTTGAAAAGGCAATTGTAATAAATTCTTTCAAAGCACATCGATTGTTGCATCTGGCGAAAAAGTACGGAAAGCAAAACGAAATGGAAGAAAAACTTTTTTCTGCTTATTTTACCAAAGGAAAAAATATCGATGACAACGAAGTTTTACTGAGTTTGGCTGCTGAAGTTGGTTTAGACGCAACGGAAACAAAAGGAGTATTGCTTTCGGATGCTTACAGCGATGAAGTTAAACACGATATTGCCCATGCACGGCAGCTTTATGTGAGAGGTGTACCATACTTTCTGTTCGACGATAAATTTGCTGTTTCGGGAGCACAGGATGAATCGGTATTTTTGCAAGCGCTCAATAGGGCTTTAGCCGAACGTAAAAAAACGGACATTATAGAGTTCTCTGGTGAAGAAGGTGGTGTTTGTGGCCCCGAAGGATGTGAAATTTAACAACAATTTCTATTCTCATTAATAAATTTTATATTTTCCAGAAAATCAATAAATTAAATTTTATAACAATGAAAAAGACAATTATATCAATTATGTTTGGCATGATGTTGTCGTTACCTATTTTTGGGACAGCTCAAAACAACAATTCAAACAAAAAATCAGATATTAAAACAAAAAGTATTTCGTATAAGATTGGTGATCAAAATTTCAAGGGATATCTTGCATGGAAGGATGATGGGGAAAAAACAAAACCCGGCATTCTGGTTGTGCACGAATGGTGGGGATTTAACGAGTACATACGAATGCGTACTGATATGCTTGCAGAGTTGGGTTATGTTGCTATGGCTGTCGATATGTACGGAGACGGTAAGGTATATGATACGGCTATGGATGCTCAAAACGCAGCAGGATACATTTTTTCTCATCCAGATTTGCTTAAAGAGCGGATGGAAAAAGGTTATGAAATTCTGACTTCCGAGAAAACAGTAGATCAAAAACATATTGGCGCAATTGGCTATTGTTTTGGAGGCACAGTGGTGCTAAATGCTGCTGCAATGGGATTGCCATTGGAAACGGTTGTAAGTTTTCACGGCGGCCTCAATGGATTTAAAGCCAGTCCGGCAATGAAAAACACAAAAGTGCTCATTTGCAATGGAGCAGCAGATATGTTTGTTACACAAGCAGATATAGAAAATTTTAAAAGTGAGATGCAAAAGTACAATGTAACTTACGAATTTAAGAATTACGAAGCAGCTACTCATGCTTTTACCAATAAATATTCTACTGAAGCAGGGAAGAAATTCAATATGCCTATTGCCTACAACGAAGCAGCCGATAAGGCTTCATGGCAGGATATGATATTATTTTTCAATAAATATTTCCCGGCCAAATAAGTAAGACAATAAAAAAATCACATGATATTAATGGTTGCCAAACATTCCGAGAGGCAACCATTAACGAATAAATATTTATTGAGAAATTCTAAGCAACATTCTACCTAACTAATGAGGCTCGAAGAAGAAATACAGGGTCGTTTTCGTAATGAATATCATAAGGGATTTATCAATTTAATTTATACTGCCAAGCAGTTAAGTTACGAATTCGTTCAATCCCTTAAAAATCATGATATTACAGAACAGCAATATAATGTATTGCGCATTTTGCGGGGTTATCGTTCCGAAGCTCCGTTAACCATAGGTTTTATAAAAGAAAGAATGTTAGATAAAAATTCCGATGTTAGTAGAATTATTGATCGATTGTATGAAAAAGGACTTTTGAGCAGAGAAGAAAATTCACAGGACAGACGTCAAAAACTGGTGGATATTACCGATAAAGGTCTGGAATTGCTGAACACCATGTTCGATTGTGAAAAAGCAAGCGACAGACTCCTTTCCAATCTTTCTCTTCAAGAAATCGAAACGTTGAACAGTCTTTTGGACAAAATCAGATATTAAAAAAAATTCAAACAAATAATTGTTTCCGATTTGTCCAATAATTTTAGTTGAACACGAAAGGACAAAGGCTTTCTTTAATCTATAATTTCAAATATAATTGAAGCAAGAACTTGTAATACATTGAGTCAAAAAAATACCCAACCATTTTTTAGACGATTGGGTAATTTTTTAGAAAAGAGTTTATTTCAGATTCGTTCGATATTTTCCGTTGTAATTTTCTCTTCTACAATGGCATCAAGAACAGCGATGGCAGTCATATTGACAATATCGCGCACAGAACTTTCCACATCCAGAATATGTACAGGCTTGTTCAGTCCCATTTGAATAGGGCCAACTGCTTCCGAAATTCCCATTTCCAGCAACAATTTGTAAGCAGAATTAGCAGAACTTAAATTGGGGAAAATCAAGGTATTGACATCCTTGCCTGCCAATCTGCTGAAAGGATATTTCCGATCACGCAATTCTTTGTTTAGCGCAAAATTCACCTGCATTTCGCCATCAACTATCATTTCAGGCACTTCGCGGTGTAAAGTTTCTACTACTTCGTGAACGCTGGCAGGGCTTCCCTGTTTGTCGGAACCAAAATTGGAGTAGGAAAGCATGGCCATCACAGGTTCGTGAGCAAAGAATTTTACTGTGCGATAAGTTAACTTGGCTATATCAATTAATGTTTCAGTAGAAGGATGACGGTTAAACAAAGTGTCAGCCATAAAGAAAGTTCCCTTCTTTGAGTTCATGATGTGCATGGCCGCAATATGTTTAGACCCCGGCCTGATACCGATAACGTCTTTTGCTGCCTGAATGGCATCTGCATATTTTGTGTAAACACCCGTGATCAGGGCATCAGCTTCGCCAGTTTCCACCATCATCATACCAAAATAATTACGTTCGTACATTTTTTCGTAGGCTTCATCGTAAGTCATTCCTTCGCGTCCCAGTTTTTTGGCAAGTTTTTCGGCATAGGCGATACGTCTTGCTTCTTCTCTGTCGTGGCGGAGATTGATAATTTCAATTCCTGACAAATCGATGTTGTATTCGCGAGCAATGCTGTTTATTTTTTCTTCGTTACCCAGCAGTACAGGGAAACAAATACCTTCATTGTACGCCATTTCGGCAGCTTTGAGCATGTTTAGATGGTTTGCTTCCGAAAATACGACACGTTTCGGATTCTGACGAGCTGTTTCATAAAAGCTTCGCAGCATTTTATCATCATAACCCATTGTTTCTCGGAGTTTGGCATTATAGGCTGCCCAGTCAGTTATACGTTTGCGAGCGACACCCGATTCCATGGCAGCACGAGCTACGGCCGGAGCCACTACGGTAAGTAAACGCGGATCGAGAGGTTTAGGGATAATATAGTCGCGTCCGAAACTTAATCTTTTCAGGTTGTAGGCAGCATTTACCACATCAGGGACAGGTTTTTTTGCCAATTCAGCTAGGGCATACACGGCAGCCAGTTTCATTTCTTCATTAATGCTGGTAGCTCTTACATCCAGCGCTCCGCGGAAAATATAAGGGAATCCTAATACGTTGTTAATTTGGTTGGGATGATCGGAACGGCCGGTAGCAAAAATAATATCTTCGCGTGACAACATGGCGTCCTCGTAAGAAATTTCAGGATTGGGATTAGCTAATGCAAAAACAATGGGATTTTCATTCATCGATTTCACCATTTCAATGGAAAGAACTCCTACAACCGATAAACCTAAAAATACGTCTGCACCCTTCATGGCTTCTTCCAGTGTATTGATTTCTCTGTCGGTAGCAAAGGTTTTTTTTGTTTCGTTCAAATCGGTGCGTTGTTTGTTTATCACTCCTTTTGAATCGAGCATTACGATATTTTCAGGTTTGGCGCCCAATCGGATATATAATTTTGTGCAAGAAATAGCCGCTGCTCCAGCACCATTAACGACGATTTTAACATCTTCCAGCCTTTTTCCTGCAATCTCGAGTGCATTAATCAGTCCGGCACCCGAAATAATGGCTGTACCATGCTGATCGTCGTGCATAATGGGAATATCCAGTTCTGCTTTCAATCGTTCTTCTATCACGAAACATTCGGGAGCTTTGATATCTTCCAGATTAATACCGCCAAAAGTTGGCGAAATTGCCTTTACTGCCTGAATAAATTTCTCGGGATCTTTTTCATTCACTTCGATGTCAAAAACGTCGATCCCGGCAAAAATTTTAAACAGCAAAGCCTTTCCTTCCATAACAGGTTTGCCTGCCATCGCTCCAATATTTCCTAACCCCAGTACGGCTGTGCCATTGGAAATTACTGCTACCAGATTGCCTTTGTTAGTGTAATCGTAAACAGTGTTGGGATCTTTTTCTATTTCCAAACAAGGCTCTGCTACACCAGGAGAATAGGCAAGTGATAAATCTCTTTGAGAACTGTGAGGCTTGGTCGGAACCACTTCAATTTTTCCCGGTTTTCCTTGTGAATGATAAAGTAGGGCATCTTCTTTAGTTAATTTGGTCATATAGTTTTTTGAATCAATTAAAAATTAAAAAATATTAATGGGTTTGTTTTAAAAATTGTCGTAAAATTACATCTTTTTATGACGATATGCAATTAAAAACTTTCTCCTTTCCGTATTTTTTATGCTGAAACACCACATTTTAAGGAAAAATATGTTTTCTTAATGGCCGGAAACAGAAGAGACTGCTTAAACAAAAGTGACTTTAGCGCTAATCAGGTTTTTGTTTTTATCCCTGCTGTGTGAAATTCAAAAATTATCCCGTAAATTTGTAAACACAAAGTTTTGATTAAGTTTGCATGTACATCGAATCGCTCAACATTGTCAATTATAAAAATATCCGTCAGGCGGAGTTGAATTTTTCTCCCAAAATCAATTGTTTTATTGGTAACAACGGTATGGGAAAAACCAACTTGCTGGATGCCGTTTACTTTTTGTCTTTTTGTAAAAGTCATTCCAATTTTATTGATTCACAAAATATTTTTCATGAAGCCGAATTTGCCGTATTGCAGGCAAAGTATCGCATTGGTGAGGCAGTTGAAGAGATTTACTGTGGAATGAAACGCAATCAGAAAAAGCAGTTTAAGCGAAATAAAAAGGAATATGAACGTTTATCTGACCACATTGGGTTGTTACCATTGGTACTGATTTCGCCGGAAGATTCGGTTTTGATTTCCGAAGGCAGCGACGAGAGAAGGAAGTTTGTTGATGGAGTCATTTCTCAATACGACAAAAAATATCTTCATGATTTGCTGCTTTACAACAATGCGCTGAAACAGCGAAATGCATTGCTGAAGCTCGAAACATTGGCTGACGAATCGTTGTTTGAAATACTCGAAGAGCAAATGGCCGACTATGGTTCTTATATCTTCGAGCAGCGAACCCGTTTTATCGATCAGTTGATTCCGGTATTTCAACAGTTCTATCATTTCATTTCCTCCAATGAAAATGAAAAAATCGATATGTCTTATCAATCGCATCATCAACAAGACGATATAAAAGTTCAATTGAGGGCAACACGCGAACGCGATAAAATGCTTGGTTTTTCTACCCGAGGTATTCATAAGGATGAGTTGGAAATGATGTTGAATGGTTATCCGATAAAGCGTGTTGGATCACAAGGACAAAATAAAACTTTTTTGATTGCGTTGAAATTGGCTCAATTCAAATTTCTTAAACAAACCCATCATCAACCACCAATACTTTTACTGGATGATATTTTTGACAAACTCGATGCTGATCGCGTAAGAAAAATTGTTGAACTTGTCTCGCAGGAAACTTTTGGCCAGATATTTATTACCGATACCAATCGTGAACATCTGGATCAAATTCTTCTTCAACTCAACCAAGAAGCTGAAATTTTTAAAGTTGAAAATGGAATAATTTTTTGATAATTTTTTTATTCCACCTCTCTTTACTCCACTTCAATTAGAATAGTTAAGTTTTCCATTATGGAAAATCATATTTACATTTCGTTTTCAATATAGAAAATTTTTTATTCAATGAAATTAATTAAATTATTAATAATCAAATATATATATTTTAAAGTAGAATATTTTCACTGAGCAGAGAAAATATTTGTTGAATTTATTGGATAATCCTATTTTTATTTATAAACTTGCAGTTGTAAAAAACGTGTCGCTAATTTTTCCTAAATCTTTATTTATTAACCCAATTAAAAATTTTTGTTGTGAAACCAAAAACTTATACTGCCGAAGAAGTTAAGAAAGCAAGTTTTGAATATTTTCAAGGAGATGAATTGGCTGCTACTGTTTGGTCAACAAAATATGCATTAAAAGATTCTTACGGGAATTTTTATGAGTTGACGCCGGATGATATGCACAAAAGACTGGCTCGTGAAATTGCAAGAATTGAGAAACAATATCCTAATCCGCTGACAGAAGATGAACTTTTTGAACTTTTCCGGCATTTCAAGTACATTGTTCCGCAAGGAAGTCCCATGACCGGAATTGGAAACGACTTTCAGATAGCTTCACTTTCCAATTGTTTTGTCATTGGTTTTGACCATGATGCCGATTCTTATGGAGGTATTATTAAAATTGATGAAGAGCAGGTTCAATTGATGAAGCGTCGTGGTGGAGTAGGGCACGATCTTTCACATATTCGACCCAAAGGTTCGCCGGTGAAAAATTCGGCGCTTACTTCCACAGGAATTGTGCCTTTCATGGAGCGTTATTCCAATTCTACACGCGAAGTAGCGCAGGATGGTCGCCGTGGTGCTTTGATGCTCACGGTTTCCATTAAACATCCCGATTCTGAATCGTTTATTGATGCAAAACTGGAAGCAGGAAAAATTACTGGTGCCAATATTTCGGTGAAAATTCATGATGATTTTATGCAGGCTGCTTTGGCACAAGAAACTTATACTCAGCAATTTCCTATCGATGATAATAATCCTTGGTTCAAAAAAGAAATTGATGCTCATTCGTTGTGGAAAAAAATTATCCACAATGCCTGGCAATCGGCTGAACCGGGAGTGCTTTTCTGGGACACGATTATACGTGAATCTGTTCCCGATTGTTATACCGATTTGGGTTTTAAAACTATTTCTACCAATCCTTGTGGTGAAATTCCGCTCTGTGGATACGATAGCTGCCGACTGCTGGCCATAAATCTGTATTCGTATGTTAATCATTCATTTACGCCGGAAGCTTCGTTCGATTACGATTTGTTTAAAAATCATGTAGCTATAGCTCAGCGAATTATGGATGATATTATTGATTTGGAAATGGAAAAAATCGATAAAATCATTGCCAAAATCAATGCCGATCCCGAAGATGAAGAAATAAAACGTACGGAACTGAAATTATGGGAGAAAATTAAAAATAAAACTTTGTTGGGACGACGCACCGGTGTGGGTACAACTGCTGAAGGAGATATGCTGGCTGCCTTGGGTTTGCGTTATGGAACCAATTCTGCCATCGATTTTTCCGAGCAAATTCATAAAATACTTGCCCTTTCCGCTTATCGTTCTTCCGTAACACTTGCCAAAGAACGCGGCGCTTTCAGTATCTATGATGCAAAACGTGAAGAAAATAATCCCTACATTCTTCGTTTACGCGAAGCCGATCCTGAGCTTTATAACGACATGTTGAAATATGGAAGAAGAAATATTGCCTGCCTCACAATTGCTCCAACCGGAACAACCAGTATCATGACGCAGACAACTTCAGGTATCGAACCGGTATTTATGCCGGTCTATACACGTCGTCGAAAAGTGAATCCCAACGACAAGAATGTTCGTATAGATTTCGTAGATGAAAATGGCGATTCATGGGAAGAATATGTGGTTTTTCATCATAAGTTTGTTACGTGGATGGAAGCTAATCATTATTCCACTACCCAAAAGTACACCAAAAGCGAACTTGATGAATTGGTAGAAAAATCACCCTATTACAAGGCAACTGCCAACGATATCGACTGGCTGAAAAAAGTTCAAATGCAGGGACGAATTCAAAAATGGGTCGATCATTCTATAAGTGTAACCATCAATTTACCTGCCGATACGACCGAAGAACTGGTTGGTCAGCTTTATGAAGAAGCATGGCGTTGCGGGTGTAAGGGTGTAACTGTTTACCGAGAAGGTTCACGAGCCGGAGTTTTACTGTCGATGGAAGAAAAGAAACCCGAGAAATCAGGCGAGAGAAAAATTTGCTTCCCTCAGTCGGATGAGCATTTAATTCGTCCGAAAGAATTGGATTGCGATGTGGTCAGATTTCAGAATGCAAAAGATAAATGGATTGCTTTTGTAGGTTTGAAAGATGGGCGTCCCTATGAAATATTTACCGGACTGGCCGATGATGAAGAAGGAATTGCACTTCCAAAAACCGTTACTTCGGGAAAAATCATTAAAACGGTGGACGAAAATGGCAACAAAAGATATGATTTTCAGTTTACCAACAAACGTGGATACAAAACGACCATCGAAGGTTTGTCTCACAAATTCGACAAGGAATTCTGGAATTATGCCAAACTGATTTCCGGTGTGTTGCGTTACGGAATGCCGATTGATCAGGTAATAAAATTGGTTTCGGGGTTGCAGTTGGACAGCGAATCCATCAATACATGGAAAGTTGGAGTGGAACGTGCCCTGAAAAAATATATTCCGGATGGTACGGAAGCAGATGGGAAAAATTGTCCTTCTTGCGGGCAGAAAACGTTGATATACCAGGAAGGTTGCCTGACCTGCAAGAATTGCGGATATTCACATTGCGGATAAAACAATTTTGATTTGTTTTAAATAAGACAGCAGGGTTTGAAATAAAAGTTAAATTTCTTCCCCTGCTTTTTCTTTTTTTTAAAATTTTCGATTTCAACTTGTGGAATCGATAAAAAGATACCCTGCTATGATTTTTGCGGTTTTTTGTAAAAATGTTTATTCAACAATTGTTGTCCAGCCGTAAATATCAGGTTCTTCGCCATACTGAATGGCGCGAATTTTTTTGTACAACTTTTCACAAATAACGCCCGGTTTGCCATCTGGCGAAAAAACGTAGGATTTATTTTCATCCAAATCGTCAATTCGTTGAATAGGACTGATAACGGCTGCCGTCCCACAAGCTCCTGCTTCTTCGAAGGTGCTCAATTCTTCAATGGGTACAGGACGCTGTTCAACTTTCAAACCCATATCTCTGGCCAATGTCATTAAACTTTTATTGGTGATGGAAGGAAGTACGGAAGTTGATTTTGGCGTTACATACGTATTGTTTTTAATTCCAAAAAAATTGGCAGCGCCGCATTCGTCAATGTATTTTTTTTCTTTCGCATCCAGATAGAAAACTGCAGAATAACCTAAAGAATGTGCCTTCTCATCGGCCGCCAGCCCTGCAGCATAGTTTCCTCCGACTTTGTAAATTCCTGTTCCCAGTGGAGCAGCACGATCGTACTGTCTTAAAATAACATAAGGGGTTGTCTGAAAGCCTCCTTTGAAATATGGGCCTACCGGCGTTACAAATATTATAAAAAGATATTCGCGTGAAGGTTTGACGCCAACTTGAGCGCTTGTTCCAATCATTAGCGGACGGATATACAATGATGCTCCGGATTCGTAGGGAGGAACGAAACGTTCGTTTAGCTTAACAACTTTAAGAACCGCTTCCTGAAATCTATCGACAGGAAAAGGTTCCATGATAATTCCGTTGCATGAAGATTGCATTCTTTTGGCATTTTCATCCATTCGGAAAACCCTAATTTTTCCATCAACGCCTCTAAAAGCTTTCAATCCTTCAAAAACTTCCTGACCATAATGCAGGCAAGTGGCTGCCATGTGCAACGTCAGATATTCATCTTCATGAACTTCAAATTCTCCCCATTCACCATTTTGATAAGTACAACGAATGTTGTAGTCGGTTTTCACATAACCAAATCCAATATTGTTCCAATCAAGTTCCATATTTTTATATTTAAATTTTTTCAAAAATCAATCCGACAAATACTCCTCTGCAGAAACTTTTAATTTGATTTTCCCGATAACCACAGCAAGCTTTCGTTTCCCATATTGAAAAGTAAATCAATAATACTCAGTCCCGAAATAAATCCGAATTTATTTTCGAAAACCTGGTAGTATGAAGGAATTTTCAGAACAGGCTGTTTTTTTGGATGAAATTGCAAGCGCAAATCCAGCATATTTTCTTCAGTTTTGTCCATAAATTTATCCGTAAAATCGAGCTCCGGATAAATTTCAAGCAATTCGAAAATTTTGTTCTGAATTTCCATGTTGAAGTCCCACAAAAATAACCATTTTTTTTCATAAAATGGATGAAATTCATCCAAATAATATTCAAAGAACGGACTGGAAAAATAAGCAGATGAAATTGCTTTCCAATGTTGACGTTGCCAATCGTTATGTTCCGAAATCCGAATATCGCGGACTGTTGATTTAATGTTTGCGGTTTTTTCCACCGGAATAATTAGATCCATCACACCATTTGCTCCGGCAATCCTGCATCGATTTCGGTAGGTTTGTTTCTGATAATATTCATGTTGCTCTATAACAGCATAATGTGCATTCGTCAGAACCATAAAATAATCTACCGGAGCCAGATAAGCCATAGAAAGCAACACGTTTTTCTCTCGCATGGCCAAGATAAAATCATGCAATTCTGAAGAAAAATTTATTTCTTGAACTTCAAACGTCGATGGTTTATTTTCTGTTTTATCTTCGAGCATCCTTGAAAAATCTGTTCCACCTGATTTTCCCGTTAAACAACGATTTATCCTTATCCAATGACAACCAAACCACTACCGGCCGTCCGACAATATGATCTTCAGGAACAAATCCCCAATAACGTGAATCTGCCGAATTGTGTCGGTTGTCGCCCATCATCCAGTAATAATCCATTTTGAAACGATAGGTTTTTGTTGGTTGATTGTTGATATAAAAGATTCCGTTTTTATACTCCAACTTATTGTTTTCATAAGTACGAATCACCCGTTCGTAAATAGGATAATTGTAAGCGTTTAATTCCAATTTAGCTCCTTTTTTGGGGATGTAAATGGGTCCGTAATTGTCGCGGGTCCATTTTTTACCGCCGCCCAATGGATAAACATCGCCTCCATACATTTCCGGTTCAATCACGATTTTCACAACACCTGTCACATGTTGCAGTTTTTGCATCATTTCTACGGTCAGCGGAAAATGATAAATGGGGAAACTCGGATCCAAGCCCAATGTTGTTATTTCTTGCGGATTTTGAGATGTATTTAAAATCAACCGGTCGTCCTTACTTATACCTAATTTGGTGAGTAATTCATCACTCAAACGCGTTCCGTCAGTTTGTACGAGATAATTAAACTGTACTCCCGGAAAAGCCTCTTGCTTTTTCCCGTTGATAAAAACCTGATTGTTTTTTATTTGCAGCCAGTCACCCGGCAAGCCGATGCAACGTTTCACGTAATTTTCTCTGCGATCGACAGGCCGATACACGATTTCTCCAAAAATGTCTTTTCTGCTGCGAACCACATCGCGTCCGTAGTAATAACAGAGTTGATAATAATCTGGGTTCTGCTGTTTCAGGCAAACCGTGTCGCCGGTTGGGAAATTGAAAACTACAATATCGTTGTGTGCGATGGTATCGAACCCTTTCAAGCGTTTATATTCCCATTGAGGTTTTTCCAGATAGGATTTTGTGTTGATAATCGGAAAAGTATTCTGCACCAATGGAAAAGAAAGTGGTGTGTTCGGAATTCGCGGCCCGTAGCTGGCTTTGCTCACAAACAGAAAATCGCCAACCAGCAAGGTTTTTTCCAGCGAAGAAGTGGGAATTTGATAATTCTGAAACAGGTAAATATTAATGAAATATACAGCTACCAAAGCAAATACAATGGCATCAATCCAACTGTAAATGGAACGAAGTGTTTTATTTTTAGTCTTTTTCCACCATGTCCAGGGAATAAATTTGGTGATAAATGCGTCGAAAATAATTGGAAGTAACAGCAACCACCAAAAATTTCCTACCCATGCAATAAATAAAATATAGATAAGACTCCAAATGGCAGCTTTTATCCATTGTCGACGAGGTTGATGGAAACGGGATGTGTGAGGTTCGGAAGTCATAATTTAATTCGTTAATTTTTTGAATTTTTTTTTGTTCAGTTCTATGAGAAATTATTGAACTTTTTAGCATTCGATTTTCCTAAATGGAGAAAATATCAGAATTTTAGCATGTCCTGCATGGTTAACCATCCTTTTTTTCCGATGGCAAACTCGGCAGCCATTACTGCTCCCAATGCAAAACCATCTCGGGTTTTAGCTTCATGTTTAAACTCAATGGCATCGAATGAAGAATCGTATCTAATAATATGAATACCCGGAACTTCATCTTCCCGAATTGATTTTATTGCCAGTTCATTAGGTTGTTTTGCTTCTTCTTTCACCCAGGAGTTTTTTCTGTCTATGTTTTTCAGTATATCTTCAGCCAGCGTGATGGCTGTTCCACTTGGAGCATCCAGCTTATGAATGTGATGAACTTCTGTCATTTCCACGTCATAATCCGAAAAACGGTTCATGATGGAAGCCAGATAATTGTTTGCGGCCATAAAAATATTGACGCCCAAACTAAAATTTGATGACCAAAAGAATGTGTAGCCTTTTTCTTCCACTTCTCTTTTCAGGGAGGGCAGTTCATTTATCCAGCCTGTAGTCCCTGATACCAAAGGAATACCGGCAGCAAAGGTTTTTCTGTAGTTGTTTAGCGCAACACCGGGATGAGTGAATTCTATAGCTACGTCGGCATTTTTAAACTGGTCGGATTCAAAATCATCTAAATTGTCGATATCGATGATACAAACAATTTCATGTCCACGTTCTTTTGCTATTCTTTCAATGGCTTTACCCATTTTCCCGTAACCAATCAATGCAATTTTCATAAGAAGATAAAATATAAAATCAGAATTATTTTAATATTGGTTTGTTCCCAACAATACAAGTGTACAGGCTTCTTGAGCTTGAATGCCGTTTGATTCAAGCATGGTTTCAAATTCCGGATTTTCGGTTCCCGGATTAAAAACTACTCTTTTGGGATGCAACGAGATAATATAATCGTAATATTCCGGCTGATTTTTTGGACCAACATAAAGTGTTACCGTATCAATGTCGGTATATTGTTTCCTTTCAGTGTCAATGGCTTTACCAAAAATTTCTCCGGGCCGAAGTCCAAGCAATTCGATTTCATGTCCGTTCTCCAGCAAGCGCTGCGCTGCTTTGTAGGCATAACGTTCAGGATTGGTGCTGGCGCCTATTACTAAAGTTTTTTTCATTGGTTTTTCATTTTGTTTTGTTATACATGCTTAGATTTTTCGTAATGCTGATAAAGATTACTCTACATCTCCCGATAAAAATCCAAACATTCAAAAATTTCTTTTTTTGTGGCTGTTTGATTTAACTCAATTTTTCCTACATCCGACAGTAAAGTGAAATTTATGGCATCCGAAACATTTTTTTTGTCATGCGTCATTAATTCATAAAGTTGTTCGTAATCCTCACAGCAGAAAGAGAATTTTCCATAATTTTCTTTTGAAAGTGTGATGAGTTTTAACAAATCTTCTTTAGGAAAGTTCAGTTTCACGTGTGAAAGATACAATTCGCACACAAGTCCGTACAAAACGGCATATCCATGCAAAATTGGCTGATGCTGCCTGTACGAAAAACTTTCGAAAGCATGACCAAAAGTGTGTCCCAGATTCAATGCCTTTCGCAAGTTTTGTTCTTTTGGATCCTTCTCAACTATTTGTTCTTTAATTTTTACGCTTTCAACCACTCTGCATTTTAAAAGATCGAAATTTATCTTATTGAAATCAAATTTCAGAATATTGTTCCAATGTTCGCGCGAATCGAGCAACGAATGTTTTATCATTTCGGCAAAACCCGAACGCAAATTCTTGTCGTCCAGTGTTCTGAAAAAATCTACATTTATCAATACCTTGTCTGCCGGAGCAAAAACGCCAATTTCGTTTTTCAGCCCCAAAAAATTGATACCTGTTTTTCCTCCGGTGGCAGCGTCCACAGCTCCAAGCAAAGTTGTAGAAATATTGATGTATCGAATTCCGCGTTTGAAAGTGGCTGCTGCAAAACCGCCCAAATCGGTAACCATTCCGCCACCTGCATTAATCATTAGTGAGTGTCGTGTAGCACCGTGCGACGATAAAAAATTCCACACTTGAATGGTGGTGTCGATATTTTTGTTCTCGTCACCACTGGGAATGGTTATTATTTGGCAACTTTTCAATTTTTCCGACTGAAGCAGGAGCGGAAGACAGAACTTTTTTGTATTTTCGTCCACTAATACAAAAATGTCAGCCGGATTCTGATTTTCAATGGATTCGTTCAGTTCGGCAATAAAATTTTCGCAAATTATGGTTGAAGAAGAGGCCATCTGTATGAATTTCTGATTTAAAACACAAAGATACTTTTTTCTTTAAAAACAAAAGATATAAATAGCGGACAAAGTATTTGTTTTAATAACATTATGGAAATGAATGTCCAAAATGTTAAAAATTCTAAATAATAAATGTATAAATGAATAAATGTTCATATATTTGCACAATATTTGAATTATGGAACAGATTAACAACATAGACCAAATGGAAGAGGCAGCCTACAAACTAAGAGCTATTTCTCACTCTACACGTTTGTGTATCATTTCACTGCTTTCGGAAAAAGAGGAATTGAATGTTTCACAAATAAGTGAAGAATTAAACTGTGAACAGTCGTTGCTTTCTCATCATCTTACCGATATGCGTGCCAAAGGTATTTTGAATTGTCGTAGAGATGGGAAAAACTGTTACTATTCATTGAAAAACAAGGAAATAGTTCAGATTTTGGACTGTATTCGTTCATGTCAATGCACAAACTAAATTTCGATTGCTCATGATCAAAAAATTTTTTTCTCGACACTGGCTCAAGGTAGTTGGCGTATTTTTAGGAAGTATTGGAGGATTTGCATATTTTTATTTTGTTGGTTGTAAATCGGGGACTTGTCCTATCAGTTCCAATCCGTACATTAGTATAGTATACGGTGCAGTTTTGGGCTACCTGTTTTTTGATATGTTCAAATTGAAAAACAAAAATTCCAATACGAATGAAAGCGAGGAGTAAAAAATCATTGTTTCGATGGAATCCCGTCAGAATGATTCAACTGATACTGGGAATTGTATTGCTTATAGCTTTTGCATACAGTTTGGAAGTTTTATATTTGATAGTTGGAGGATTTTTGCTATTGATGGCGTTGGTGAATTTTAGTCCTTGTGGAAAATCCTGTGAAGTTTCGACAGACAACAATGACAATAAATAAAAACGAATTATTCGACCATAAAGAGCACTTTAACATCAGTGAGAAAGAAAACTTATATTTTTCTGTTTAGAAATACAAAAAATTGATATAAACATAAAAACCAAAAAATAAGAAGAATATGAAAAAATTGACCGGAATATTTTTAATGATAACTTTTATTGCTTTAAGCGCTTGTGCAGGAAGCAATGGAGAAAATAAACAAGAAAATTCACAAAACAAAAACGAAGAAAAACAAATGGGAACAATTCATTTAACCAAAGAAGAATTTTTGAAAAAGGTAGTAAATTACGAAGCCAGCCCGAATGAATGGAAATATCTGGGTGATAAACCTTGCGTAATAGATTTTTATGCAGACTGGTGTGGTCCTTGCAAGGCAGTTGCTCCAATTTTGGAAGAATTGGCTAAAGAGTATGATGGGCAGATTTATATTTATAAAATTGATACGGACAAAGAACAGGAGCTGGCTGCAGCATTTGGTATTCGCAGTATTCCTACCATACTTTTTTGTCCGATGAATGAGAATCCTCAAATGGCACAGGGCGCTTTGCCAAAAGATGTGCTGAAAAATGCCATTGATGAAGTGCTGCTTAAGAAAGAAAAAGTAAAACAATAAGTCAACCCAAATGAAATGGAACAATTGTTTGTAGAAAATAAAAGTAAATTTGACTTCGGCGAAACCCTGACAGAATTGACAAGAGCTATTCAGGAAGGAGGTTGGAGACTGGTTTATATGCATGATCTGCAGGAAACTATGGCAAAAAACAACAAAGAAGTTTTACCTGTAAAAGTGTTGGAGCTTTGCTCTCCATCTCATGCTTATTCCATTTTGGGAAAAGATGAATGGCGCACTTTCTCGAGCATAATGCCCTGCAGGATTTCGATATACAAAAAATCGGATGGGAAAACTTATGTATCTCAAATGAATATTGAATTGCTTGGATCTGCGATAGAAAACGAAATGCAAGAAATCATGAACCTTTCCTACAGAGAAGTACAAAATTTTGTTTCACAAATACTTGAAAGTTGATTTAACAGAGAACAATTTTTTAATTCACAGATTAAACGGAGGTAAAAAAATATTTTTTTGTCTCCGTTTTTTCTTTTTAAGTAGAAATTTTTTGGCTTGATTTTTGCAGAAAAGCTTGCTCAGCACTACAGTCAGCGTCTTTGCCGATTTTTTTTAGTTTTTTGGCTAAGAAGTTACAACCTTAAATTTCCATGAATTTTTTTGAAACTCTAATTTTTCTTTAGGGAAAAATTTTGGTTTTAAAACCATCATATTTATCACCAATGATTTATTGATTTTTTGAGTCAAATGTTTATTAGAAAACTTTTAGATTCTAATAGTTTCCAAATATCTATTTTAAATATCAGATATACAGCGACTTATTTATTTATAAACAAAATTTAACTCATTATTTATATTTTTACTACAAAATAAAAATACATTTTATGTAATTTTGCAGCAAATTTTGTTGCTGGATATGAAGAATCTTGAAGAAGCAATACTTCAAAAATCATTGGAATTGTTTATGGAATATGGTATCAGAAATGTTTCCATTGATACCATTTGCAATGAATTAAGAATTTCCAAAAAGACCTTTTACAGTTATTTCAAACAAAAGGAAGAATTGGTGGACGCAATATTGACTTATGATGAAAAAATCAATGTTGAAGAAATGAGAAAAATATTCGACAATAAAAATGCCATTGAATCACTAATTTCCGTTTTGAAAGAAATAAAGAAAAATATTGATTGTCAGCCTAAACGGATGTGGCTTGACATTAAGAAATACTACCCTAAAGTTTATCAAAAACACGAAACACGCAGACGTTCCATTATCAGAAAAGATTTTGAAATGAATCTTCAACAAGGAGTGAAGGAAGGATTTTATCGTGAAGATTTGGATATTGAATTGCTTTCGGTGCTTCACTCTTACCAACTGAAAAACATTATGACTTCTATGAGCCAATATCCTAAAAAATATTCAAAAAAGCGGATCGTTGACTTTTTTATCGACATTATTATCCACATTATTGCTAACGAAAAAGGACTTGAGTACGTAAGAAAAAATTACTATGAAAGTGAATCGTAATATTTTATTTTAAAATCGGTATTATCAAAAAAATAAATGAAAAAAATATGACAGCAAATTCTCTAAAAAAATCAATCATTATTGTTCTTTTTGGAATAGCGCTTTTACCATTTTCTCTCAGAGCGCAGGATACATTGACGGTTTCGCTCAACAAAGCTATAGAAATAGCATTGAGTGAAAGTCCGACCATCAAGGTTGCCAACAAGGAAATCAAAAGAGTAGATTATTCGAGTAAGGAAAAAATTTCCGCCTTGTTTCCCACTATTTCAGGTGTAGGACAGTATTCCAGAGCTGTAAAAAAACAAAAAATGTTTTTCAGTATTCCCGGAATGCCATCTAATCCTGACGGAATAGAAGTAGGACAGGACAATACTTTCAGTGGTGGAATTTCGGCTGCCATGCCGTTGATAGCGCCAACACTTTGGGCAACCATAAAAATGTCGGAGTTGGATGCCGAATTGGTGATGGAGTCGGCACGATCTTCAAAACTTTCGCTTATCAACGAAGTTTCTAAAGCTTATTATGCTATTTTGCTGGCGCAGGATTCGTATGATGTGTTCAAAAAGAGTTACGATATTTCCGTAGAAAATGCCCGTATCATTCAAAACAAGTATAAACAGGGAACAGTTTCCGAGTTTGAATGGATTCGCGCTGATGTGCAGGTAAAAAATGCCAGCGCTAATTTGGCTTCAGCTGAAAATGCAGTGAATTTGAGCATTCTAAGGTTAAAAATGTTGATGGGAATTGATATGTTTACAGCACTGAAAATAGAAGGGAATTTGGCAAACTTTGAAGCCAACAAATATGCAGACGTTTTGGCAATAGACACAACAACGCTGCAAGCCAACAGCGATTTGAAACAATTTGATATAAAAGCAAAGCAATTGCAACAAAGTCTGAAGATTCAGAAATCCACTTATTTGCCAACTCTTTCGGCTGCTTTCAGTTATCAATATATGAGTATGGCCAATGATTCGGTTGCATTTTCAAATTATCGTTGGTTCCCTACATCAACAGCAGCGCTTTCACTTTCAATCCCATTGTTTCAGGGTGGAAGCAAGCTTTATAAGCAAAAACAAATAGAAACGCAAGTGGAAGAAATGCAATATCAGCGCGACAATCTTCGTAGAAGTTTAGAATTACAAGCCATGTCGTATCTGGATAATATCAATCAAGCTTTGAAAGTAATAGAATCGAACAAAGAAGGATTGAGACAGGCAGAAAAAGCGTTGAGCATTTCACAAAAACGATATGATGTGGGAGCTGCAACTTACCTTGATTTGTCTAATGCCGAATTGGCTTATACTCAGGCAGGTTTGGCCTACAATCAGTCTATTTACAATTACTTGTCTGCAAAGGCAGATTTGGAAAAATTACTGGGAAAATAATTTCTTTTAAAACTCTGACATAAACTTAAAAACAGAAATTAATTTATTAATAATCAATTACAGACATTCAAATGAAAAGGATGAAAAAATTCGGAATAATGATGTTGGCCTTAACGATAGGGCTTGTATCATGCGGAAAATCGGGAGATGCAAAGAAAAAGGCTGCGGAAGAAGAAATTCCAAACGTGCAGGTTCAGCAGGTGAAAATTCAGGATGTTGAACAAACTGCTCAACTTACGGCTACGGTACTACCGGAAGTTAAAAATAATATTTCTCCCTCAACTCCCGGAAGAATAAGAAAAATTATGGTAGAAGTTGGTGCCTTTGTATCAAAAGGTCAAAGGCTGGTACAAATGGATGCAGCCAACCTATCGAATCTCGAAACACAAGTAGAAAATTATCAGCGAATGTATAATCGAGTTGCTGAACTTTTCAGTGTAGGTGGCGCTTCACAGCAAGAATTGGATAATGCCAAACTGCAGCTGGATGTGGCAAAAACCAATTTGCAGAATCTGGCTGAGAATACTTATTTGTTGAGCCCGACAGCCGGTGTTGTTACGGCGCGCAACTACGATAACGGAGATATTTACAGCGGGCAGTTGCCAATTCTGACAGTTATGCAGATCAACCCCGTAAAATTGGTGATAAATGTTTCTGAATCATATTACGCTCAGGTTAAACTTGGCATGCCCGCAACCATTCGTTTTGATATTTTTGAAGGACAAACTTTTCAAGGGAAAGTAAGTTTGATTTATCCCACTATCGATGAGCGCACGCGGTCATTTTCTGTAGAAATTAAGTTGAACAACAGCAATTATAAAGTTCGTCCCGGAATGTTTGGAAGGGTAGAACTTAATTTTGGAACGGCCAAGAGAATTGTTGTCCCCGATATGGCAGTAGTAAAACAAACGGGCTCGGGTGAATATTTTGTTTATGTTTACAAAGATGGTGCGGTAATTTTTCAGAAAGTCGAATTGGGTCGTCGTTTGGGTAATGAATATGAAATCATTTCCGGTTTGAATGATGGCGATCAGGTTGTCGTTTCAAGTCAGACAAAACTGGCTGATGGTAGAAAAGTAAATTTAGTTAAATAAAAATATTGACTGAGCAAAGTTTTTTAAAATAATCTGTTTAAATTACTTAGTTCTAAATTTAAAAAATTTATGAGTTTATACGAAAGTTCGGTTAAAAAGCCTATTACTACCTCCTTAATTTTTATTGGAGTGATCATATTAGGTTTGTTTTCATTAAGTAAATTGCCGATAGATTTGTTACCCGATATAGAGCCAAATGTTTTAATGGTGGTAACCAATTACAGTGGTGCCAGTGCATTGGATATTGAAAATAATGTAACCCGACCATTGGAAAATACTTTGAACACAGTTGAAAATTTGAAAAATATTCGTTCAACATCAAAAGAAAATACATCGGTAGTAATTTTGAAATTTGAATTTGGTTACGATTTGGATGTATTGGCCAATGATGTGAGAGACAAACTGGAACTTGTAAAGCCTTATCTACCTGAAGCAGCAAGTAATCCGGTAATTTTCAAATTCAGTACCGATATGATTCCTATTATGATGATATCGGCTACTGCAGACAAAAGTTTGCCGGCTCTCTATAAAATTTTGGATGACAACGTGGCGAATCCTTTGGCTCGTATCAATGGCGTAGGTTCAGTTACAATCAATGGTGCTCCGGAAAGAGAGATTCAGGTTTATGTTGACCCTGTAAAGTTGGAAGCTTATCATCTCACCATTGAATCTATTGGTCAGAGTATCCGACTCGAAAACGTAAATACGCCAAGCGGTTCAATGGATTTGGGAAGTAAAACTTATACGGTTCGTGTACAAGGCGAATTTACGAACCCCGCGGACATGAATAAGGTAGTTGTTGGTACTTTCAACGGGAAGAATGTTTACCTGTCGGATATTGCGGTTGTAAATGATGGTCATCAGGAACGTGTTCAGGAAAGCTATACTAATGGAGTACAGGGAGCTACTCTTGTCATTCAAAAACAGAGTGGCGCCAACACAGTTGCTATTGCCAATGCTATTCGCGAAAAGCTGCCGGAAATAGAAAAATCCCTTCCTTCCGACGTAAAGTTGAATATAATTAACGATACTTCTGATAACATAAAGAATACGATTGCTGGACTGGAAGAAACCATTCTGTATGCATTTCTCTTTGTAGTGTTGGTTGTTTTGTTTTTCCTGGGAAGATGGAGAGCAACCATTATTATCATCTTAACCATTCCTATTTCCTTAATTGCGGCATTTATTTATTTGGCGGCGACAGGAGGAACATTGAATATTATTTCTTTGAGTTCGCTTTCCATTGCAATCGGGATGGTGGTAGATGATGCCATTGTGGTGCTCGAAAACATTACCAAACATATTGAAAAAGGGAGTAGACCAGCCAGTGCGGCAATTCATGGAACCAACGAAGTTGCTACAGCTATCGTAGCTTCTACACTTACTATTGTAGCCGTTTTCTTTCCTTTGACTTTGGTAGGAGGATTGGCCGGAATTCTTTTTGATCAGTTGGGTTGGATGGTAACCATTATCATTATTGTTTCAATGATTTGTGCCTTGTCGCTGACGCCTATGCTCACATCCAAAATGCTTCGCTTGGATCCGCATCATTCTCGTTTATTTACCATTCTTTACTCACCGGTTGAAAAGTTTCTCGACAATTTAGATACATGGTATGCCAATATTGTTAACTGGACGGTTCGACACAGATGGCAGACGGTTGCCATGGCAGCGGGATTTTTCATTTTGAGTTTGTTGCCGTTGATTTCTATAGGTACCGAATATATTCCTGCTCAGGATAATTCACGTATCAGTGCCTCCATAGAATTACCTGTTGGAACGAGGATGGAAATCACCAAGCAAACGGCAGCTAACCTCACTCGACTTTGGCAGAAAAAATATCCCGAAATAGAAACATTAAATTATTCTGTCGGTCAGGCCAGCAGTACCAATATTTTTGGTTCTATTCAAAATACCGGAAGCAATATTATTTCGTTTACCTTACGCTTATCAGATGTCGAAAAACGAGATAAAACCATCTTTCAAATTGCCGATAGTATGCGAAACGATTTGAAGTCCTTTTTGGAAATCAGCAAATCAAGTGTAACTGCCGGTGGAAATATGGGAACAATGGGAGGACAATCGACGCTTGATGTTGAAATTTACGGTTATGATTTTGAAAAAACCGATCAGGTTGCCAAAGAATTGGTTGACAGAATTGGCAACATTCACGGGTTAGTAAACACTACCATTAGTCGTGGAGACTATTCTCCCGAGTATCAGGTTGAGTTTGACCGTGATAAATTGGCGCTTAACGGACTGAATATTTCGACCGCTTCAACTTTTTTGAGAAACAGAATCAACGGTTTGTCGGCCAGTCTCTATCGAGAAGAAGGTGATGAATATACGATTCGGGTTGTTTACGCTCCGGAATATCGCCAGTCGATAGAAGATGTTGAAAACATCCTAATTTACAATAGTATGGGTCAAGCCATTCGATTAAAAGATTTGGGAAAAGTTGTTGAAACACTGACACCTCCTTTTATCCAAAGAAAAAACCGCGAACGTGTTATTACCGTTTCTTCTACTATCTCGGGTACAACAATTGATAAAGGTGTTAAGGCGCTTAACGATGAAATCAAAAAAATGAATATTCCTGATGGAGTCGATACTGTTATCACCGGTTCTTATGAGGATCAACAGGAATCTTTTTCCGACCTGACAGCATTGCTGCTTATTATCATTATGCTGGTTTACATAGTTATGGCTTCTCAGTTTGAGTCACTCACTTATCCCTTCATTATCATGTTTGCCTTACCTTTTGCGCTATCAGGGGTGGTATTGGCATTGTTTATGACGGGAGGAACCATAAATATGATGTCCATGATTGGTATCATTATGCTGGTAGGAATTGTAGTGAAAAACGGTATAGTGTTGGTGGATTATATCAATTTGAATAGAGAAAGAGGAATGGGAATTATCCGTGCAATAGTTAGTGGAGGTCGTTCTCGTTTGCGTCCAGTATTAATGACCACAGCAACTACCATTTTGGGAATGATACCTTTAGCCATTAGTAGTTCTCAGGGTTCGGAAATATGGAAGCCTATGGCAGTAACCATCATTGGAGGTTTAACGGTCTCTACGATTTTGACATTGCTAATTGTACCTACACTTTATGCTATTTTTGCAGGCTTCGGTATTACACGTAATTACCATAAGTACGAAAAAGAGGCAGAAAAGACTCAGAAAACAATTAAATCTTGATTTATAAATGGATTAAAACTTTTGAAGATATTGAGGAAAAGTGAAATACCATAAAGCCTTATAAAGAAAAAAGTTTGATTCAATTGGTAAATGTTCTATTCAAAATATTGATAAAGTTGATGGAATGTGAAGGAAGCATTCAATATCTCTCCTTTTTCACTTCCATCAACAAACAAAAATAAAAAATTTATGAAAGCAGTATTTATAGTTTTCGATCAGGGATTTTATCAGCAGATTCTTGAATCACTGTATGTAAATCATCATGTAAGAGGATTTACAAGTTGGGAACAAGTAAAAGGACGTGGTTCCAAAACTGGTGAACCTCATTATGGAAGCCATGCATGGCCCTCATTAAACAGTGCTATTATTACAGTTGTCTCGGATGAAAAAGTTCAGCCTATACTGGAAGAATTAAGGGCATTGGATGCAACTTCTGATGTGATGGGAATTCGTGCTTTTGTGTGGACTATTGAAGACGGTATGTAATTTCAAATACCAATGAATTTTGACTATAAAATCAGCGCTTTCTGAAGTTTTCGGGAAGCGCTGATTTAGTTTTTTAGCAAGTTGGTTCCTATATTTGGATCAATTTTAAAAACTGAATCTCAATTTTCCCAATCCTTGCCGAACATTTTCATTTTGCATAAACAAATTCCAAAGTAAGCCGGAACGATAATTTTCAATCATTACGATAATAGGGCCTTCGTCAATTGCCAGATAAGAATTGGAAAACCATTGTTTGTTCAAGTTGAACGCATCCATAAAACCATATTCGCCCCAGATTTTATCTCCCAGAACATAGTAGAAAAAGTGCAGTGCGCGCATGCTTTCTTCAGGTGTGTAGGGAAAGGATGACAATGCTGCGGTAGGTGCAATGGTGCCGTTGTCGTTATTGGGGGATGAAGCAGTATATCCTCCCGGGAAATCACTTGCTGTGAGACCCCAACAATCAGCACTATAACCAAAATTTTTTTTCGGATTGGCAATACAATAACGATGATTTATTTTTGTATGAGCTGTATTTTGCATCCAATAATTGGCATAAGTATCCGATAGATTTCTCGGGTCAAGTCCTAAGAATGAATAATGCGTAAAAAATAACGGTCCACCCCGATCTTCGCCCAGAGGAAGCAGAATATCGTAAAACGTTTTCCCGTTTCTGATAGCCCCATTCCGAGTCCAACCGTTGTCGTAAACCGATTTTTCGATTGAATAAGTTGGAGACGCCGCTGCCAGAATATAGACAATCAAAGCTTCGTTCCAACCGGTAACAGGCATATTCATTGCCCAACCATAGTTGGGCGACCAATGCCAATAAAGTTTTTGTTGTCCGTTTTGTTGAAACCAGTTCCATTCCACGTCTTCCCACATTTTTTGAATGGTGTCGCACATGTTTTTTTCTTCACGATTTCCATTTTTAAAATATTGTTGAACCGTCAATAAACCTTCCATCATAAAAGCTGTTTCCACCAAATCGGCGCCATTGTCTTTTTCGCTGAAAGGCTGCACTTTTCCGCTTGTCCCGTTCATCCAGTGAGGAAAAACGCCGTGAAAACGATCGGCTTTTGTATTCAGAAAATTCACAATGGTGGATAATCTTTCAAAGCCCTGTTGGCGGGTAATAAAACTTCTTTCGATAGCCACAAGCGTTGCCAATACACCAAAACCTGAACCTCCAATCGTTACCGTTTCGCCCGAACCACTACGTTCTCTTGCAAGTCCTGAAACAGGATGTCCGTAATCCCAAAAGTATCGAAACGTCTGCTTTTGAACCAAAGTCAATAAGCTGTCATCGGAAATTTCAGGGAATTTTGGAGTGGAATCGAGTTGGGTAATGAAAGAGAATTGATAACTGTCAATTAAATTGACGCCAAGATTTTCTCCTTCAGAGATATAAAGTGAATATTGGGTGTAGTATTCAAGTCGTTTTTTTATTTTGAAAGTTAATTTGTGGGATGCCGTATCGTCCAACACTACAAAAGAAGTATCAATGCCATTGTTTAAATAGAAATGTTGGGGATTGATTTTTGATTTATCAATGGCTTCGGAAAAATCAATTGAGAAAACAACCGAATCTATTGGCAGATTGTAACCCGTTCCACCAGAGGATACAAAAATGCCGTTGATACTCACATTTTGAATGTAAGCATTGACAGCTTTAACTTGAGGTACTTCACTTTTGCATCCCAAGAAAAATAATGGTAAGAGAAGAAATACAAAATATTTTTTCTGCATGAAAGATGTTATAAAAAAATTCAGGGAAGGTAAAAGATCACCTTCCCTGGATTCAGATGAATGATTAATTAATTTGTGTAACTTCGGCGTCGTAAAGGTTCTTTACTTCGGTGGCAGTAAGACCTTTATCATATACTCGAAATTCATCCAGATTTCCTTTGAACCATCCCATCCAAGCATCTGTTGCGTTATCCAGAATTTTTGTCAACCAACCGCCGATTACCATCTTATCGGCTTCTGTAAAGGTAAGATTACCAACATTTTGGCCAGTTGCATTTTTCAAAACTTTTGATCTTTCGGGATAAAGTACACCATTGATATACACGCTGAACTGCGAAGTTGCTCCGTCGTAGCTGAGTGTAAGATGCTGCCATGTGTTCGGAATAAATTTTTTCCAGAATCCGTCGGCCAGCCATTGTGTCGAACCCCCTGCCTGGAAGCAGAATTTATAGTAACATGAATCAATAGCAGCACCTGCAGTTGCATCACCTGCACGTTCTTGCATCCAAGTCAAATTTCCCCAGAAATGGTCGGAAGTTTTTCCGATTTGGAAAATCATAGGAACGGGATCACCATAAACTTTGGTTGGCTTAATCCATGCAGACACGGTAAATCCTTGCGTCATGGTAGCCAATTTGCTTGAGCTGGAAAGGTTATACAGGAAATAAGCATTTTCGGCTCCCTGATAAGCTTTTCCTCTACGACCTGTTACATAGCTCACATTGGGTTGAGCAGCAGGAGATAAGGATGCAATCAGATCTACACCATTGTCCTCAAACGGAAAATAAGCAATCAGATTGGTAGTAGCGATAGTAGAGGGATCAATTTTACCGTTATTATTGTCCCCATTTTCATCGTCATCCGAACTACAAGCGGCAAAGGTAAAACCCATAAAAAGGGCAGTTACGATTGCAAGTACACTAAAAAATCGATTTTTTTTCATAAGGCATTTGTTTTTTTAGATTGTTAAACATAATTAAATTAAATTAAATAATTGAGTGATTAAAATTGATGATGGTAATTTCTATATATTAATTATAACCGTGATTTTGGCGTAAATTTGTGTTAAGCTGCATTTGGGTGCTTGGAATCGGGAACAAATTATGCTTAGGAGCAACAAAACCTTTACTTCCGAGAACGCTTTGCGCTCTTCCAGTCCTAATCAGATCAAAATATCTATTTTCTTCCAAAGCCAATTCAGCTCGGCGTTCATCATATACATCCAGTAAGGTTACTGAATTTAATTCTGTCAGCTTAGCTCTTCTACGAACTTCATTTACAGCACTTAAGGCAGTTTGTCCGCTGGTGTTCCCCGTCGTTGCTCCATTTAGTTTGGCTTCAGCAAACATCAGCAGGACTTCGGAATAACGTAGAATGCGGACATTGTGATCAAAACCGTAACCATTGTAATTCCATTTATTGTATGAAGAGGGTGTATAGACTTTTCCATTGTAAACGGGATTCGGACATTTTGTTTTGATACTGTCCCCTTCAGGTGTTTTTGTTCCACGATAGAGAAAAGTAGTAGCAGCTCTAACCGTTTCACCTCGGTTAGTAAAAAATTCAATCAATGCTGTGCTTGGCGTTTTAAATCCCCAACCTTGCATGTTGCTCGGCTCATTGTTTCGAGGTCCTTGCACGTATGCATAAATCACATAAGGATAGTTATCACCTGATGAAGCTCCCAAACTTGAACTTTGAATTTCAAAGAGCGACTCTTTGCTGTTTTCCTGATCGACAGAAAAAACACTTCTAAAATCGTCGAGCAAGCTATATCGGCCTGAAGCCATGATTCGATCGGTTAACGAAGCCACCGAATCCCAATTTGCCTGTGCATTTTCAATGGAAGCATGGTACATGTGAGCCTTTGCTTTTAGAGCCATAGCCGTGTAAGATGTAATACGTCCGGCATAGGCTTTGGTATAAGAAGCCGGCAATACCGGAATGGCTTCTTGTAAATCATTTTCTATAAATTGATAAACCTGAGCAGGTGTTGACTGATGTAAGGAAGCCAATTGTTCCGAAGTCATTACCGTATCCATAATAGGAACATTTCCAAAAGCTCGCACCAGATTAAAAAAGGCATAGGCACGAATTACTTTGGCTTCAGCCTGACATTGACGAGCATACAGTTTATTGGCTTCCGTCATCATGTTGGCTTCGAACAATGGCATTTGTCCGATGGCATTGTTGGCAGCACTTACCACATTGTAATATCCATTCCAAAGTCCTGCAATCAATCCGTTTGAGGGACCGAATGTAAAAGAATCCAATTCCCTTGCCTCGGGATTATCATCGGGGGTGCTCCCTTTATCGGCATCATCGGAAGGAATCTCAAACATGCAAATGTAATTGAAGGCATGTACTTCCGAAGGACGCAAGGAAGCATAAGCAGCACTTACGGGTTTGAAAATATTTTCCGATTTTGTGTAATCCATTCCTAATGATGGAACCGTTCCTTCAGGACGTATATCGAGATAGTCCGAACATCCTGTCAGCGTTAAGACGCTTAAGCATAAAACCAATATTTTGTTTTTCATATTCTTTTTGAATTATAAGTTAAACTTTAAACCGAATGTATAAATAGCCTGCATGGGATAAGTCTGAGTATCGATGCCGCTGGTAGTCGGGCCACCGCTAACTTCAGGAGTAAAACCCTTGTAAGTGAAATATGTAAACGGACGTTGAGCAGAAAGATAAAGACGAAGGTTCTTTATGCCCTTGATTGTATTGAAATTGTAACCTATCTGCACATTCTGAATGCGAAAATAGGACCCATCTTCCACAAAGAAATCGTTGGCTTGTTGTATGAATGCTTTATTGTAAGCCTCTGCTGATGGATAGGTATTTGATTTGTTGTTCTCTGACCAATGATTTTCGTAAAAATCAAGGTCATAGTTGCCATCTGTGAAAATGTCGCGATTCATACGTTTTGCATTCAGTATTTTATTTCCATACTGACCCTGTAAAGTAACAGAAACGTCAAATTTTTTATAATTTATTCCTAAATCCAAGCCAGAGGTAAATAATGGAATGGCACTCCCAAGATATACTTTGTCTTTTTCATCAATTGCTTTATCTCCATTTTGATCTTTATATTTGAAATAGCCGGCAAGTTTTATATCCTGACTTACAGGGTCGCGAAGTGCATCACCTTCGCTGGCATACACGCCATCTATTTCGTATCCGTAAAATGCACCAATGGGATGACCAACAGCAGTGCGGGTCGTATAATTTCCTCTGATGAGTCCATCCGGAATAAAATCGCGTTTACCGTTTAAACTGACAACCTTATTGTCAATTGTTGTTATGTTAAACCCAATATTATACGAAAAATCTTTTGAAACTTTTTCATTCCAATTCAAATTCAGTTCTATTCCTTGATTTCTAATGGTTCCCCAATTTCCCAATAAGGTAGCTACGCCACCACCAGAAGCAATGGGAGCGTAAAATACGGCATTGTTTGTAGTACGATTGTAATAATCAATTTCGCCCCTTAAATTTTGATGTACCATGCTGAAATCAAAGCCAACATTTAATTCATCAACAACTTCCCATTTCAACGTGTTTTGAAGAACGGTTTGAGAGCCAACACCTTCGTAAAGTATGTCGTTGCCGAAAACGGCTGAACTCGCCATTCCCGTTTGTCCTAAAATTACAGCCGAATTTGCCGGCACATTGTCATTACCCAATCTACCCCAGCTGGCACGTAATTTTAAGAAATTGAAAAGATGTTGATTCTGCATAAAATCTTCACTGGTCAATATCCACCCCAAACCTACCGACGGGAAATAGCCCCATTTTTGTTGATATTTTGAACTTCCGTCTGCTCGGAAAGTGAATGTGGCCAAATACTTGTCGGCATAATTGTAGCTTGCTCTTGTAAAGAATGAAATACCATTGTAAGCATAGGGGTTGGTGTCGCCAATATAATCCTGAACAAACAAACTCGAAGCTGAACCTCTTGACAAATAAAGCGATTGTTCGTCAATGTAAGGGACGTTTAAGGCTGTTCCAATCATTGAATATTTTCTCTCGTTTCGAGTCGATTCTCCCAGCAAAACACTAAATGAATGATCTCCTACCTTATCGTTAAAGGTTAGCAAATTGTCCAAAATATGTCGATAGCTTATGCCGAAAGTTTTGCTTAATGATGATTGATTGAGTCCCTGTGAGCCTCCAACATAATGTTCGGGCGTATAATCCCGTGCTCTCCAAGAATTATAATCCAAGTTATAAGATGTACGGAAAGTCAACTTATTTTTTATTAAACTTACTTCTGCATAAGTGGACAAAATAGATTTCAAACCAGTTTCTTTGTTGTTGTTGTAATAAGCAATTGCAACCGGATTGCCATAAACGGCTCCATAGCCATAATCCTGCGGGGCACCAAATTTTACGGGATAGGCATCGGTATTGGTATCATCATATACCGGGTAAACCGGTGGGTTCACATAGGCTTTAAAAAATGCTTCATTATCAGATAGATAAGTTGAGTAATTAGAAAAAACTGTATTGATACCAAAATTCAGCCAATCATTAACTTTTTGATCAACTCGAGCCCTAATGTTGTAGCGTTCGTAATCATTTTTGGCATTCATGATTCCTTCTTGGTAGAAATAATTTACGCCAAGCGAATAACTTGTTTTTTCTGTAGCCCCTGAAATATCGAGCGAGTGATTGTGGGTGATGGCATTCCTGAGTAATTCGCTGTACCAATCGGTGCTTGCAGGATAAGAAGAAGCAACTTTGGGTGTGTAACCTTCAGTATTGGCATTGGCTTCATTCATCAATTCAACATATTGTTCGGTATTAGCCAGTTTCAAAACGTTGGTTGGAACCTGAAGACCTACATAGCCATCATAACTGATATTTGTTTGATCAATTTTTCCTTTTTTTGTAGTTACCAATACAACACCATTTGCTGCGCGAACGCCATAAATTGCAGCAGCAGAAGCATCTTTCAGTACGGTTAAGTCTTCAATGTCACCGCTGCTCAAAAAGTCGATATTGTCAACAAAAACTCCATCTACAATATAAAGAGGGTTTGCATAATCGCCAATTGAGCCAACACCACGAATTTTTACGGATGGTCCAGAGCCTGGTGATCCGCTATTGATAATCTGTACACCTGTCATTTTTCCTTGCAATGCCGACATGGGATTGGAAGTAATTTGCTTGCTCAAATCTGTCCCCTTAACGGTTGTGATGGGGGCAGTCAAATCTTTTGCTTTTTGAGTTCCATATCCAACAACGACGACCTCATCCAGTAGTTTGGTACTTTCTTCCAATTCGATGCGCAGAAAATTCTGATTTTGAATGGTGATTTCTTTCTCATTATAACCAATATATGAAAACACCAGCGTTGCTCCTTTTGTAACCGTTATAGAAAAGTTTCCATCATAATTTGTTATGGTTCCGTTTGTCGTTCCTTTTTCCAAAACTGAAGCACCAATTAGGGTTTCTCCCGTTTTTTTATCAACAATTACCCCTTGTATGCTCATTTGCTGAGCATATGTGATGTTCAAACCTATTAGGCAAAACATCAATAATAAAATGTTCTTTTTTCTCATGGGTTGATAGTTTTTCGTATTGTTTTTTAGTTAAGTTTATTTGATTGATTTGTTCTGATGGTAAATCCAAGTTTTTTTAATCCCTGCAAAATTTCGGCATTGTTCATGAAAAGTTTCCACAACAAGCCACTTCTGTAATTTTCAATCATTACAGCAATCGGTCCTTGATCGATAGCCAGATAACTTTTGACGGTTTGCTGTCCTTCTGCCATTTCCGGATTGTAGGCATCATAAAATCCGTATTTACCAAACAGCATTTTTCCTTTTTCGTAATATAAATATCGCAATACATCCAACGATTCTTCCGGAGTATATACTATAGAAGACAAAGCTGCTGTAGGTGAAACAGTTCCGTTATCAGCATCAGTTCCCGGATGATGAGATGAATAACCTACCAATGGATCATCAGAAGAAGTAAAACCCCATAGCTTTGCTCCATAATCGGTATGTTTTTTTGGATTATCAATGGCATAAGCTCTGTGAATCAGGGCATGTGCTTTGTTTCGCTCAAAATAATCGGTATGTTCATCACTCAATCCATTCGGATTCAGACCTAAAAAACTGTAATGCGTAAAAAAAAGCGGGCCGCCATATTCCATTCCCAAATCCAGCCTTATTCCATAATAACTTTTTCCATTAAAATAGTAAGGGGAGTTTTTAAAACAGGCATCATACACTTTTTTATCGATTGGATAAGTTGGCGAAGATGCTGCCAATACGTAAGTGATCAGCGTTTCGTCAAACCCTTTGATGCGGTGATTCATTTTCCAACCGTAATTTTTAGACCAATGCCAATATAACGAATCGGTTCCTTGTGTATACCAGTTCCATTCCACCGTTTCCCAAAGTTGTGTAATCCGATTCGACAACAAATGTTCTTCAGCATTTTCTGTATTGAAATACTCCCTTGCTGTCAGCAGCCCCTGCATCAGAAATGCAGTTTCCACTAAATCGCCGCCATCGTCATATTTTGAAAAGCTGAAAGGTTTTCCGGTTTGTGCGTCATACCAATGTGCCCATGCTCCGTGAAATCTTTCGGATTTTTCCAGGAATGAGACAATTTTTTGAATCAAACGGAAAGCATCCTGACGGCCGAAATAATTTCTTTCTGCGCCGGCTATCAATACCATGATACCAAAGCCTGTTCCACCCGTGGTTACTATTTCACCGTTTCGGTCATTGCTTCTTTCACGCGCCATGCCGGTAATTGGTTCTGCAAATTCATAAAAATATTTTGTCGTATAGCGTTGAGTCATGTTCAACAACTGCTCATCATCTGAAGGATTTACGGTTACTTTCTGCTCAAACTTGAATGCGTTTTTGTCTTTTATGTCCATTCCTTTTGGCAGAATTCTATAGATAAAAGTCGTTTCTTTTGAAACCGGTTTTCCAAAAAAATCCAAATATTGACTTGCTGTTGTTTCTCCACATTTGATAAATTTTTTTCCTCCATCAACCGATCGAAAAATTTCATAGTCGAAACCCTGATAATTTTCAAAAGTCAACTCTATATGTGCCGGCCAAGCTTCTGCTTTCATTGTAGAAGGCACCACAAATTTTTGTGGAGAGCTCCATAGCGTTACTCCAACGACAAACAGCGCCACGAATGTGAGTAGCTTTTTTTTGCTTTTAGACGAACAATATTTTTGTTTTCCTTTCATGAAAGAAATGGTTTTTTATTAATTAATCAGTTTGAATGATGTTTCTTTTACATCTCTCGAATTTCCACCAATGAACATTTTAAAGTCGCCCGGCTCAGTTCCGTAAGTCATATCCTGTCTGTGAAAAGATAGCAAATCGGGCGTAATGGTAAAGGAAACCTTTTTGCTTTCCCCTGCTTTCAGGAAAATTTTTTCAAATCCTTTCAACTCTTTTACAGGACGGGTAACGCTGCCCACCAAATCGCGGACGTAGCATTGTACCACTTCTTCTCCATCTCTTTTGCCGGTATTGGTTACAGTAACGCTTGCTCTAATGTTCCCATCTTGTTGTAATTCATTAGTTGATAAGGTAATATCTGAATATTCAAAAGTAGTATAGCTCAATCCGAAACCAAAAGGAAACAGTGGATCATTTGGACTATCGAGGTACTTTGATTTATATTTGTCGTTTTCCAAATAAATAGGTCGGCCCGTGTTTTTCTCGTAATAAAAAATGGGTACTTGACCTAAATTCAGAGGAAAAGTCATGGTTAGCTTCCCGGAAGGATTATATTCACCGAAAAGTACGTGAGTAACGGCTTTTCCTCCCATTGTTCCGGGGAACCATGCTTCGAGGATAGCATCGGCCAATTTGTTTTCTTCGGCAAGGACAAGGGGGCGACCGTTCATCAAGACGACAACAATAGGTTTATTTAACGTTTTCAGTTGCTCGAGCAATTCTGTTTGCACGCCGGGTATATTGATATTCGAACGGCTGGCAGCTTCTCCGGTCCATTCGGCATCTTCACCAATCACCATCACAATTTTATCAGCTCTGCGGGCAGTTGCCATTGCTTGAGCAAATCCAGTGCGGTCGTCCCCCATTTTTTTGCAACCTTCTGCGTAAAGAACATTTTTTTCTCCATTGTATTCTTTTAGTTCATCCAAAATAGATTTTATAAAATTCCAATCTCCGGCGGCTTTCCACGAACCAAGCAAATCGCGTTTAGAATTTGCCAGTTCGCCGATAACTGCAATTTTTTCTCCTTTTTTAAGAGGAAGTATATTGTTTTCGTTTTTTAGCAATACCATGGAACGTTTAGCTACATCAAAAGCAGCTTCGAGATGTTCGGGTGCATAAATTGTTCTTTTTTCGCGAGCTTCGTTGCAATAACGATAAGGATCGTCGAAAAGTCCCAATTTGAATTTTACACTTAAAATTCTGCGCACCGACTGATCGATGGTTTTTTCATCAATCAAGCCTTTCTCGATCAATTTCTTTAAATATTTGGCATACACTTCTCCCTGCATATCCATGTCGAGTCCTGCTTTGATGGCCAACAAAGCTGCTTCTTCCTCATTGGCAACAACTCCGTGATGCACCATTTCGTTTACGGATGTATAATCACTTACGACAAAACCTTTGAATCCGAGTTGATTTCTTAATATTTCGGTGAGTAAATATCTGTTTCCTGTGGCAGGTACACCGTCGAATTCGTTGAATGAACTCATAACACTCAATGCACCAGCATTAATGGCCGATTTATAAGGTGGAAGATAAACATCGAGAAATACGCGTTGCGACATATCCACCGTGTTGTAATCACGGCCGGCCAATGGTGCTCCATAGGCTGCAAAATGTTTGACACAAGCTAAAACCGTTGTGGTATCGGCTAAATTATTTCCCTGAAAGCCCCTGACACGGGCAGCTGCAATTTGTGAACCAAGAAATGGATCTTCGCCTGCTCCTTCTGAAACTCTTCCCCAGCGAGGTTCTACAGAAATGTCAACCATGGGCGCAAAAGTCCAGTTTAATCCAGAAGCCGCAGCTTCAGTGGCTGCAATGCGCGCAGATTTTTCAATAGCTTTTAAATCCCATGAAGCCGATTCTCCCAACGAAATGGGAAAAATAGTTTTGTGCCCATGAATGACATCGTAACCAAACAACAACGGAATACCTAACCGTGATTCTTCTACGGCAATTTTTTGAAGTTTGCGTACATATTCAACGGTATGTGCGTTGAATATGTTGCCACATTTGCCACTGCGTATATCGTCTATATAATCGCTCTTTAATGTTGGACCGGTAACATCCCAACCACTGGTGTAGAGTACCATTTGACCGATTTTCTCGTCCAAAGTCATCAATTTTAAAACTGAATCGACTTTGGCATCTATTTTTTTGTCAGCATCAGAAGTTAGAGCTGCAGAATTGCAACTCATAAATATGAAGGAAAATATTACCATTGAGGAAAGATAGTTTTTCATGGTTCAACGTTTTTAAAAAATTTCGATTTAATTCACAATGCAAAGAAGGAGATTCATAAATACGTTTGCAAATTTTTATACCCTATAACAACCCCACTAACTAAAATATTTTTAATTCATACCCCTATTTTTCCCCTATACTTCAATAAATATTCAATATAAAGAACTGATAAACAAATAAATAATAGTGCATAATATTTTAAAAATATTATGGAAAAATGTGTCTGATTTAGAAGATTTTAAGTTTAAAAATTGTTAAATAGTGAGGTAAGAAAGGGTCGAAATGACTAAAAAATTCTGATAAGATTATTTAGAGCAGATTCTAAACAGATAAATTTTGCAGAATTGTAAGAATATAGATTCGATTTCTATGTAAAAAATTAGGAGGACGAATGGATAACATCAAAAAGGACAAAATGGGAAATTAGAACGATAAATGAAAATTTTCAATGAGTGTTAGTCATATTAAATTTTTTAATTCAATACTTTTTCCTTTCCAAAGAAAAATCTGGAGAATTTTAATGTATCCATTAAGAAGGATATGCCAAAACAACCTGCTATAGTGAGAATTGTTGCTGAGCAGGCAAAACTTACAGCTGATGAGTCGAATGAAAAGAAAGGAACAAGTGTTTTTGAAAGGATTGTGAAAATTGGCGAGAAAAGTAGAATAACAAGCGTATTTCGGCCGATGAAATTTGTTATTTGCAGTCCACGTTGAGGAAGGTAGCGATAAATTGCCAACAGAAAACTGATGACCAGAAAAGTTATTGCCATTCCTCCAAGTGTAGCTCTGTTAAAATTCTGCGGATATAAGCATAAAATGATTAGCGGTATCGCAGACCAGAAAGAGGCCTGAAAAATCGATAAAAAAGAAAATTTACTTTGTCTGATCAGCGCTCCAATCATAAAATATAGCGTGTTGGCAAATAATACGATTTCCATGTTTTTTAACGACAGTAAATACATGATCGTTCCCCACACCATGAATTTGGAAAAAGTGTTCATTTTTTTTAATTGAAAAATTGCATAATAACTTATTTCACAAATAATTAATGTGTGTAGATACCAGTAAGGACATATTGGATGAAGAAAAATTTTATTCAATAACAACGAAAGCGTAAGATTATCTATGTGTTCCCTTATGGGTAATCGGGCAGCCATCATAAGATAAGATGCTTCCATAAAAGCATAAGGAATGAGCAACCACAATATTCCACGAAAAAATGACTTGGCACTTTTGTTAACATTAACCAGATATCCGGAAAGAAGTAAAAAGGCAGGCATGTGGAAAGTATAAACAAATTGTTTCATCATCAAGTGTTTTTCGCTAAAGTACACCAAATGAAACATAACCATAAGCACAATAAAAATGCACTTCAAAAAATCCAGTTCTTGAATTCTTTTTTTGTCGCCTAAACTTGCATCCATTCCTACATTATTTTATTTTATTCTGGTTTTATATCTCGATCCTTAGTTCAATAAAATTAATATGTTAGCAAAGCAAACTCTATTTAATACATTGAAGCTTGTTTCGGGGTGATTTTTTTCGTTGAAAATATCTCTCTTCTCTTCGTTTTAAATCACAAAAATGTAATTTCAGGTTTTGAGTGATAGGAATCGACTTTCAAAAAACGTAAGAGGAAATCAATGTCTTTCAGATATGTTTTCCATAACTTTTTCCTGAGAAACGGCAATTTATTTTTGCAGGTATCCAGACAGAATTTTACCAATTCAGTTGAGTAAAAATTAGATAATAATAACTGCCAAAAATCGTTTTCACTTTCCTCCGGTTGAAAAAAAGGATTGTTTTTCATGGGAAACGCGCTGTTAATGCCAACAGCGATTTCTATTCCAGAATGGGGATTAAAAAAAACTATACAGGGGTCATCAAGTTCTTCGGCACTTATTTCCTCTTTTTTCTCCAATTCCAAATCTTTTTTTTGTTCAGCATTTTTTTCAAATGTTTCTTTTTCTTCTTCCGAAATATTTAATGCATCATTGTAACAATCGGTTACTTTTTCAACAAATTCGTTCACTTGGCCTCTTTTCATAAATGCAATAAAACTTCCTTTGTTAGCATTAAAAAAAGCCATCATTTGATCTTCTATTAACTTATTTCCTTCAAATTCTTCAAAATCAAGAAAGTTGACAGATTGCTTGAATGCAATAGAATGTTTTATATCTTCAATCAATTTCTTATTGTAGCCCATCTTGGAAGAAGTACCCGAAAACCACCATTCTCCACGCCATTTTACAATTCCAATGAGCAAAATTGTATCTATTTTTTTCAAATCGTTGTAATGTTCAAAGGATTTTTTTGTCATTTCGAATTTTCTTTTTGAAGCAATATGCTCAATGAAAATATTGTTTTTGTCCTGACCTTTATAAAGAAAAAAACCTTTAACTTTTGGAGAAATATTTATAATATCTTTATATAATGGATGGTTTTCTCCCAACAATTCGGCTGCCCACTCTTTTCCGGTCATTGCCAACAGGCTGGTGGAAGAAGTGTTCATAAAATTATCCATCACGTCATAAAATAACAGTGCCTCTCTATCCTTGTCAACAGATTTTTGCTTATTCTTTTGCGCGTGTTCATTTTCCCTATTAAACCTGATATAAGTATCGGGATAAAATAAATAAGTCTTAAATAATATCAATTCGATAAGACCTCGAACAGTAAAATAATTTGTTTCATCCCAGTTTAGTTGGTAATATGATTTTAATATTGGATTTTCTGGTGCATATTTAAATTCTTCGGACAAGATATTTTTTACTTCAAAAGCCATGTCAAAAATTTCTTCATTGAACGGGCTGATAAAAAAGTTTTGTTGGATGGTGTTTAAAAAATACCAGATCAGAAAATTAACATCCTGTACATTCACATTATTCAGAACGTAATTTCCCAACGGGAAAAAAGGAAGATATTTTTTATACAAACTAAAATGTTTTTTTGTAAAGGTATTCCAAATATTGCTCCCAGCAACAATATCTTCCAAATAAGAAACCAAAAAACAGCAAAGAATATCAATTTCATCTTCATTTAAATATTCGTTTAGGAAAGCTGAATGTTGTTTTTTTGTTAACACATTTTTTACCTTGTTAGCCAGCTCAACATAATATTCATCCGATGATGTTTGTTTGCTGTATGGCTTGAGTCCCAGCCATTGTTGGACATTGATTCTGTCGATTGATTTTGTATTCATTGTTTGCCGAAATCAAAAATTGTAATTTGTGCCGATTCTATTGAAAGAAATTGATTTTCGAGTTTTTTAAAAGTCAATTTTATTACAAAAGTAGAAAAATTGGTACGACTGAGAAAATTAGTGGGAGAATAGCTTGGAGTACATTTTGAATGAATGAAAAAATCGACAGTTTCCCAGTAATTTTAAGGAAAAATTATTTTGATACTTTTTTAAATACAATGTCTATTCCATTTCTGACGGGGGAACTGGTAAGCTGAAGAAAAAGAAATTTGAAGATTTCGTATTCAGCTTTCACCTCATATTCACTAATGGTTTCATCATTTTGGTAATTTCCAAAATTGCGAGAATAACTTAAAAATAATTTATTTGTTAGATATTTACCTATTTCAACTGAACCACTTTCAAATGACCCTTTACTCTTGACTTCAATATAATCGACATTTAAAGTTTTGTTTAAAATTTTGGTAAGTTGAGAGGAAAGACTTGAAGCTGCTAAACTTTCAGTTAAGCCTAAAGCATCAAAAGTCTGATTCATATTTTCCCGCTGGCCTGTAGTCAGAGCATCCATCCTAGATCCGAAGAGAATGTACGAAAGCGCATCTCCTTCTGCAATTGTTTGTTCGTCCATAGTGAATTTTATTTCGGGTGCAAGCATTTCTCCCGAAATATGTGCCACCAGTTTCTTTTGTTCTCTGTTTGGATCTCTGAAATTGTAGGCCGCCTGAAAATTCAACACAGGATTTATTTTTTCTCCACCCTGAAATGCAATGGTGCCCGATTCGATAATAAACAATTTTCCCATTAGGTTGTATTGTCCACGCAAAACTTCAACTGTGCCGAAAAGTTCAAAAAAGTCACGGTGTTTCATCAACTCAACATCGCCTGACAATTCGACACGCATATCTTGATTTTTAATCCACGTATTGCGTGGAATTTTTACACGTAAATTTCCTTGCAATTTTTTCGAAAGTTCAGATTCTTCGGCTTTTTGGGTAGATTTTGCAGGACTTAAAGCTATTATTATGGAATCCTCTACCTGTATTTTTTTCAATTCTTCAACTAAAAGGGGTTCAGGAAGCTGAGGCGCTGAAGTTTTTCCCATTAGTTGTAATACTGAAGGTAAATTTATTTCGGAACGAGGAATATTTAAATCGCCCGAAAAAATGATACTGTCGGTTGTGCCTTTTAATGCGGCATCTCCGGATACCGTCATGTTATAGTTTTTATGATCGATGGGATTAAATTCCTTAAAACGTATCTGTAGGCCTGACAATGAGTTTGAAATTGAAGATTTTTTGACGAGAGCCAACGGATTTATATTTCCGTCGACAGTCATTCGTCCTTCTCGGCTTTTAATCAGGAAAGTATCGATTTTAATATTGTTGTTGTCAAGCAGAATATTTGCTTTTACCAATGGATAATTAATTCCATATTGTGGCATTTTGATTTGACCATTTATTATTTCCAATGTTCCGTTGAGGTCAGGTTCTCGTAATTTCCCTTCTGCATGGAGTTTGCTTTGAATTAAACCATTGAATTCCCCTGTCGGAAGAAAGGATTTTAACAATGATAATGGTATTTTTTTGGCCGAAAGGTCAAGATTCATGAAGGAATTATCGGAAGTTGGCCATCCGAACTGCAGGCTGTCTAATCGAACGATTAAGGGTAACCAACCATTCACCGTAAGTTGTCCACTGTCAGCAAAATTCACGTTAACTTTTGTGTTTAATTTCTGATCCGAAAATTGAACTTTTCCTTTTAAATTGCCGATAATAAAATTTTGAACACCTATGTTATCAGTATTGATCGCAATATTAGCTTCAGGTGAAAAAGCATTTCCTTTGAGTCGTGCGTCAAAATTTAATTTTCCTTGTATCGATTTATCCGGAGAAGAAAATAAATTGTAAATTTTCGAAAGATTCAGGTTGGAGAGCGACAAGTGAAAATCTTGGTTCCCTTTTGTGCTGATTTTTCCTTCGGCAAAAATAGTCTGTACACTGTCGGTGTCATCGGAAATCAACTTCAAATGCTGAAGATTGTAATTATTGTCGGTAATAATCAAACGAACAGAAGACGTATCCTGTTTCCAATGGTTGTTTTTATACTTCAACTGAAAATCAGACATTTCAATTACGCTTGGGATGGAAAACTGAATCAGTGAATTGAAAGAAGTTTTTAAATCTTCACCAGCTGCATTCACCGCCAATTGCATTTTCTTTCTGTCGCTTCGGCCGTTCAAATGAATATTTTGTAATTCGGTTCCGTTGAGAAGCAAATTTTTTGCATCTACCTCGCCATTTGCAAAAATGGAGTGGCCATCAAGAATATCGGCATTTATCCGTACCATGATTTCACCGATTTTGTAAGTTTGAAATTGTGAATCGAAAAGAGTTGTACTGAGCTGAGTTTGCAACTTTTTAGGTGTACCTGTAAGATGAACCGAAAGGTTTCCTCGTATTCCCAACTCTTCAATTCCGGTAAATTTTTTTATTTCCGAAGCATTGTCCAGTGTAAGGTTCAGATTGGCATCAGAACTTCCTTTTAAACTATAAATTCCATTGGCTGCAAGATGAGCAGATTCGGTTTCGGCTGTCAGACTTTCGATCAACAAATTTTGACGAAAAAATTGAAGTTTTGCTTGTAATGAATGAATATTAAATCCCGAAAATAAAGTTGAATCGATATTTATTTGGCCAATGGCTGTCATTTTATTTGGTTCAAATCCCGAACCATGAACAGAAACTTTCATATTTAATTTTGAAAGTCCATTTACAGCAGGAAAATAGGAGGAAATATCAAGTTTTTGGGTGGCAAGAGAAAGATAATATTCAGGTTTATTATCGTTCAAGTGTTTTATTTCCGATTTTAAAAATATCCTGCCGGATTCTCCATTGCCAAGCAATTCACCCTTCAGGTTTTTCGATTTATAATCGAAATTGAAAGTTAATTGATCAACGATTTGTTCATCGATTTTCAGGTTTTTAAAATTTCCTTGTACTGACGCAGCCAATGTATCCAGTGAAAGCCCTTTACTTTTAATCAACATTTGTCCGTTGATACAGAAATATGGTGCATTCATTTTTATCCAGTTGTTCAGTTGTATTTGGTCGAATTCTGCTTTTACTATAAAGGCAGCATCATCGGCCAGTTTGTTTTTCTGAAGAATCGTGCTTATTTGGGGAGTAAAAACGCTAATATGTAGCGTTTCTGCCCGATCTGACAATTTAAGCGCCAATTGAAGATTTTGTTCTTCCAGAACGGTTGAAAGCTGAATCTCGGGATGAATTTTTATATCGTAGCCGGAAGGAAGAAAAGATGAAAATTCATCCAAAAACAAAGGTTCGGTTTTAAAAGTTAAGGTTGATGTCTCTGAAAATGAAATATCTATTTTTGCATGCGCAGTCAGCTTATTTTTAGGGGTTTGAAGAATAAAATCCGAAAGTTGGAAATTTTCGTTTTGCTGCTCCAAACGAAAATGCAAATTCTTAATTTGTAAATTAGGTTGTTTGGCGTTAAAACAAAAATTTTTCAAATTGATTTTAAAGTGACCGACCGAATATTCCCCCGAACCACCAACATAAAAATCTGAAATACGTTTCGGAAGCATTTTGTTTTTCGAGAGTAATTGAAGTCGGGCATTATTTAATCGAAAATTCTCAACTGTAACTTTCATGCTGAAAGGAGAAACCTTTTTGGGTGATTCTTTGCGTGGTTTTGCCAAATGTTCAAAATTCCAGCTTCCGTCTTTGTATTGTTCCAATCGAAATTCTGGTCGATTTATTTCGGCTGTGTTCACTACAATTTTTCCCGAAAGAAGCGGCAATAGTTGATATTTGACTTTCAATGACTGAATTTTAGCCATTGTGTCGGTGGAAGTTATAAAAGTTACCTGTTTTAAATTTAATCCATTGATAAAATTCCCTTCTACTTTACCGATATCTAAATGGGCATTCAAATTTTTTTCAACTTGTAATTCGGCAAAATCGGCCAATTTCGATTTTGCAAACGGCGTTTGCAAAGCAATCAATATCAGTAATATCAATCCCAGTAGCGAAACAAATACAATGCTAAGTCCACGTAAAATATGTTTGACAATTTTTTTCATGCGGTTAAAATGCTTGTCCGACATTCAAGAAAAATTGAGCCGATTTTTTTTCGTTCCAAAGTGGAACGCTTACGTCAAGTCGAATTGCTCCTATAGGAGTTTTTACCCTCAGACCTGCACCGGCAGAATAGGCCAAGTCGTCGGGAGGAAAATGAAAAGAGGATGTCCAAACGTTGCCTGCATCCATAAAAATTGCGCCTTCAAGCAGCCAGAATAATGGATGCCGTATTTCCACACTGCTTTCCAAAATGCTTTTTCCTCCCAATGGAGTTCCGTCTTCGCGTTTTGGGCCAAGTGCCGACCTACTCCATCCTCGTATGGAATTGCTTCCGCCGGAATAGAAACGGTCTTCAACGGGAATATAGTTTGTCTTATCGGAAGATAGGATGCTGCCGGCCATCAATCGAACTGCAAAATTAAAATTTCCTGCTTGGGCATATTTTCGTCCATCTATCCATATTTTGGAATAATTAAAATCACCGCCAAAAAAATATCCATTCAACTTGGCGCCAATGTTGAGCAATTCCCCTCGTTCGGGAGAAGCTTGTGGAAAAGAATGATTGTATTGAAATGTCGCCAATAACCCCGATTTGCTGTAAAGAAAATTTTCACTTTCTGGATTAAATAGTTCTGAACTGTCAGGTTGGGAATATTGTTTTACATTTTCCAGATAATATCTCAACGATAAATTCATTTTTTCTGAGAAAGAATAGCCAAGAGGCAAATTTAATCCATACGCACGTACATTAAAACCAGGTTCTGCCTGACGACGAAGAAAAGGATTGATTTGTAGAGAAATATTTTTACTTAAAAACTGAGGCTGTATCCAGCTGAGGCTTAAATAGTAAGGATCCAAAGCAGAATGTTTTGCATAAAAGTTAAAACGTGAAGCGTCGCCCCACAATGAATGGGCAGAAAGATTGAGAAAAGCCCTGAATTGATCTTCTGTCCCATATCCAAGTCCTATTTCGGTATTCCAGCGAGGAATTTCTTCTATTGTCAACCTGACGGGAATAGGGTTGGTTCGGTTCGAGGCATCGGTTTGTGCTTGCAGGGAAGCAATTCGGAAAAGTTGCAAATCGAATAAATGTTTTCGCGTTTTATCGAGTTTTTGGGAACTGAAAATTTCTCCTTCCTTGTATGAAAGTTGCTGCCGAATCAATTTTTCTTTCACGTATTTGTTCCCTTCAATCTCAGTTTTACCAAAGTAACAAATGTCATGGGGCTGAATTTTGTAGGTAATGTTGGTGAGATTTGAGTCGAGCGAGAGTTTCAGCTGATGTTCTATTTGAACGTATACATAACCATTGTTGACAAAAATATTTTCAATTTTTGATTTATCTTCATACACTTCTTCATCTCTGAACCGTTTTCCTTTTTTTTGCTTTATGCGTTGTTGTAAAATTTTTAAAAGCGAATCTTTTCTTTCCAAGGGAGCAATGTGTTGAATGTCAAATTGAATATTGCCAAAAGCTACGGGAACTTTTTCTTCAATTTCAATATGCAAATCCACTTTCTGTTTTTTGTGGTTAATCGACAAGGAATCCAGCCGAACGTTTGCAAAAAGGAATCCTTCGGTTTGATAAAAGCGGGTTATTCTTTCCAAATCCGTTTCCAACAGTTTCTCGTTAAAAACAGCTGGTTCTTTTTTGAAAATTTGTTGCTTTATCCAGTTTGAGGTATAAAGGGTGGTTTTTTTCAATAATTCAGATGTTCCAAAAGTGTGATTTCCCGTAATCGTAATTTTCTGAATTTCATAGCCATTTTGTGAGGCAAGTGGAAGAAAATCAATGCTAACCAGTAACAAAAGCATGGAAATCCTTGATTGAAAAAATTTATTGACGATGGATTGAAACATTGATATTCGTTAAACTGTTATACAGAAAAAACGTTTTCTACAAATGTAATGAAAAAACCAAAAACTCATCTCTCAAAAGAAGGAATAAACTAATTCAAAAAAAAATTGACAATGTTTTTTGATGATTGCATTAGATTTTTATTATTTGGCTGTTTTTCATGTTACATTTCTGTTAAATTTTTTGTTCGCTGGTAGATGCAATTTATTTTTTTAGTAATTTCGTGCAAAAATTTATAAATATGCTTTGACTATACAGATATGAATTAAAGAACTGATTTTCAAAGATTTAATAGTAAATTTTTTATTATTTTCTAAACAAATAAAGTTATGGACAATACAATTTTCAGTAAATTTACTCCAAAGGAAAAAAAGTTTTTCCCGCTTCTGAAAGAAATAGTGGAGGTAATTAAGTCGGCTGCCGATTTAATGTTGGAGTTTGTTGAGAAAGGCAGTCCCGAAAATGCTGCAGAGTACTACAAAAAAATAAAGGAACAAGAACACAAAGGGGATGAACTTTCCAATAAAGTTTTTGATGAACTCAATACAACTTTTATCACACCTTTTGACAGGGAAGATATCCATCATCTGGCAAATACTATGGACGATATTACTGATTATATCAATAGCGCAGCCAAACGGATTTTTCTTTACAATCCACAGGAAATTCCTCAAGGTTCGCGAGAGTTGGTGCTCTTAATCAAGGAAGCTGCAGAGTTGATTGAAAAAGCGGTAGAAGAATTGGATGTATTGAAGAAAAGTAGAAAACGTGTTTCGCAATATTGCACTGAACTTCATATTATCGAAAACAAAGCTGATGATGTGTACGATAATTTTTTGATACAACTTTTTGAAAAGCAACACAATGGTGTTGAATTAATCAAACAGAAGGAAATTATGTATGAGCTTGAAAAAGCTACAGATGCTGCAGAATATGTAGGTAAGATAATCAGAACAATTATTGTAAAATACGCTTGATATATATTAACGGATTCATTTTTATCCAAAATCAACTTGAAGCATGGGATTGTTAATTACGATAATTATTCTTGCATTAGTTTTCGATTACATCAATGGCTTTCATGATGCTGCTAATTCAATAGCTACAATAGTTTCCACAAAAGTTCTGAAACCTTTTCAGGCGGTGCTTTGGGCAGCAATGTTCAATTTTATAGCTTTTTTTATTGCAAAATATATTATTGGTGGATTTGGGATTGCCGATACGGTTTCTAAAACTGTTATTGCCGAATACATTACACTTCCCATCATTTTTTCCGGTATTGTTGCGGCAATTATTTGGAACCTGTTAACGTGGTGGTTAGGTATTCCTTCTTCTTCTTCACACACCCTTATTGGAGGTTTTGCCGGAGCGGCAATTGCCCGATGGGCAACTTTTTCTGTTATCAAGGTCAGTGTTATTGTGAAAATTGCAGCCTTTATTTTTCTGGCTCCGATTATAGGTATGGTTGTGGCGTCTTTCTTGACCATTGTACTTACCTGGAGCATACGAAAAGTTAATCCGCATAAGGCAAATACTTGGTTCAAACATTTTCAACTGGTTTCTTCCGGTTTGTTCAGTATCGGACACGGATTAAACGATTCTCAAAAAGTTATGGGCATTATTGCCGCAGCTTTAATTGCAACGCACATTCATCATCCTGAGATTGGCTATGGAATTGAATCTGCCAATGATTTACCAAATTGGGTTGCTTTTGCCTGTTTCACGGCAATATCTTTGGGAACAATGTCCGGAGGATGGAGAATAATTAGAACTATGGGCACGCGAATTACAAAAGTGACACCTTTTGAAGGAGTCGTTGCTGAAACTGCCGGCGCTTTGACTCTTTATTTGACAGAAATTTTGAAAATTCCCGTCAGCACTACACATACTATTACCGGTGCCATTATTGGTGTAGGTTCGGTAAAACGCCTGTCTGCCGTTCGTTGGGGAGTTACTCGTAATTTACTGGTTGCTTGGATATTAACAATTCCCGTCAGCGCATTGATCGCTGCAGTGGTATATTGGTCGCTGGGTCATTATCTGATTTAATAATCGGTTTGTTCTGCCTTTATATTCGTTTGAACCGGCAAAAAAGCATCACATCTTTGATATCGTTAAATTTGTTCTCTGAATTTTCCAAAACAATGAATTGGTAGTTCTTTCCATAAAGTTTTCTTATTTTTTCCAGGTTTTTTTCTCCAATCAGAAAATATCCTTCTTCAGGCTTTTCTTTTTCAAAGTTTTTAAACTGATTGCCTAAATAAAAGTTTAGTCCATAAAGATTGGGATATTCCATCAGGTTGTTCATTACAAAAATATTATCTTTAATGATTATCCGTAAAGTATCCTACTTTAAAAGGGATAAATTACGGTATATTTTTCAAAAAAATAGTTATAAAAAAAATTGTATAATTCGCTGATATTCATTATCTTTATATCATTAAATCAACATTTATAAGTCTTATGAATATCATTAAATTCAGTTCACAATTCCCCGACGAAAAGTCTTGTATCGAGCATTTTAAGGCTCAAAGAGACGCTTGCGGGGTCGTTTGTCCCAAATGTGGTTGCGTGCACCATTACTGGCTGCAGAATAAACTGAGCTACGAATGTAAACAATGTCATCACCGTCAATCCTTACGTTCAGGAACAGTGATGGAAAACAGCAAACTACCTTTTATGTATTGGTATGTTGCCATGCATCTGCTTACCAGCACAAAAAAATCGTTCTCTGCGTCAGAACTGCAACGACAATTAGGGCATAAACTTTATCAGCCCATTTGGGAAATGGTATGCAAATTACGCGATGTGATGGGAAAACGCGATAATCTGTACCGGTTGACCGATGAGGTAGAACTTGATAATGCTTTTATCACTACATTAATCCCTGAAGATCAAAAGGATAAACCTCTTAAGCGGGGCAGAGGAAGCCAGCGGCAGTCCAAAATAGTGGTTATGAGTGAAAGTTCTTTCGTGGAAAACCCCAAACTGAACAAAAAGCCCAAACGTGTCAATCACCTGAAAATGTTGGTTATCGATGATTTAAAGGCTGATACCATTTTAAATACTGTCAAAGAGCACGTAAATCCACAGGCGGAATTGACCACCGATGATGCAACTCCTTACAACAAGTTGTCTGAACATGTCAAATCACATCATGCACAGGTTATAAAACCCGAAGACCTGCCAAAGATATTACCATGGGTGCACATTGCCATTGGTAATGTTAAACGGTTGCTGTTGGATGTACACCATCAGCTTACTAAGAAATACTTACAATACTATCTCAATGAGTTCTGTTATAAATTCAATAGACGCTATTTTGGTGAAGCCATCTTCGACAGGTTGCTTGTTGCTGCCGTAAGCTACAACTCTGATTTCAAGTCAAGAATTTACAATAGGAATTTATGCGGATAATCATTTTATCTTTTAAAGAATATTTGTTTTGAAGTTTTTCGGCAAAAGGGCGAACCGAATAGCCGTTTTTATAGACAGGATAAGCAAATCCTTCCAGAAAAACTTGTAACCCAATAAATAATCCTATTGAAGCAAAAAGAATGTTCTGAATATTTTTTGTTCTTTTCCATTTGATGCTCCACACAAAAGCAATGGCCAGAAAAAGCCAGAACAATACACCAACAACCCCGGGATGCTGAAATGCTTGCGAGAATAGTCCGATATCATGATTCAATGTTTCGTCCTTAATAAAAGGAGATGTTAATGCGCTTAAGTCGAAGAATCGAAAAATAGCCGTTAACAATAATAGAAATCCTGTCAAAACGAATATTATATTTGCTGTCCAATTGATGAATGCCGGTTTTCGTTTCATTACCCATTCGTAAAGAAGAACAAGTAAATATGCAGCAAACGGATATACGGGTATAATGTAAACACTTCGTTTCGAACTCGGAATAGAGTAAAAGCCAATGACAACAATTAAAGTTAATGTACTGAATAAAATCAGTCGGTCTGCATTTTTTAATTTTTTGATTGATTCCTGTAATTTTCCGAATTGTAATTTTTTAAAGAATTTTTTGTACGAAACAACAAACAAACTGAAAATTGCTACCAGCGACCACGGTAAAAAACCTGTCAGAATTGCAGGAATGTAATACCAAAATGGACCTTCGTGACCTAAATTATAGGAGATATCCAATGATTCGCTTTTCTGACCCAAAAATCGACCAAAATTTTCGGCATAAACAACATTTAGAAATTTTTCTCCTCCTTGCCGATAAGCCAAATAATACCAACTCAAAAGAATAAAAAGTGCGGGAAGCGCTACGATAATACTTTTCCAGATAATTTTCCAAAAAGAATATTTTTGAAGCAGCAAAAGATACACAATAAAAACCAGGCAAGGCAATACAATGCCTACCGGCCCTTTTATCAGTGATGCCCCCGCCAGCAATAACGAAATATGCCAAGGAAATTTCTTTAAACCTTTTTCTTCCCAAATAAAAAAACAAATTAATGATGCAATCATAAAAAATGAAAGCAACATGTCAACTCGAGCTTCAATGCCCGAACGATGCATTTCAAAGCAGGTAAGCATCAAGAGTGTGGCAAGTAAAGCTCTTCTTTTTGAAGTGCGTTTAGAAAGAAATGTAAAAAATAATACAGTAATACCAACCAGTCCCAACGCTGAAGGCAGGCGAGCAGTGGTTTCGGATACTTTTCCGGCCGGAAGTGAAAACAAAGCGATCGTCCAATGCATCAAAGGTGGTTTATAGGCTGTTTCGTCTGCATAATCGGTTGGCAGAATCCAATTGCCCGTATTAAGAATACACTGCGCCACAGAGGCTTCACGTGGTTCGCCTTTGGTATAAAAATCACTGATCATTGTCCACGGAACAGTCAACAGCAAGCTGAGAAACAAAACAAATAAAAAGGGATATTTTTGATAGACAGTTTTGAAAAAGTTGTCTGTATTTTTCATCGATTTATTCTGAAAAAGGGTTTAATGAATGTTCAGTTTTGAATCGGGGTATTTTATTATAGAAATTATTCAGCAAACGATTTGATTATTTTTCCCCGGTATCGTTAGAATCTTTTTTGATAATAAATACATCCTCATTGTCTTTTTTATAGAAATAATGTTCTCTGGCAAATTTCTCGATATTTTCGTTGCTGGATTTGAGCTCGAAAAGTTTGGTTCGGTCGGATTTTATCTTTTCGTCATAATACTTTATTTCCTTTTCGAGTTCCTTATTTTTTTGATAGATTTTCCATCGTGAAATCAGGTTATGTTTGTCGAAAAAGATTACGTATCCGGCAAAAATCAGAAAAACAATAGTGTACTTGTTCAAAAAAATTCGACGAAGTGTTTTTAACAATTTTTTGCCGGCTGTAGACATAAAAATATTGGTTTTGTTTGCAGGATATCGGGCTTCTTGCCTCTGTCCATATCGAACAACAAAAATAGTGAATTTTGTGGATAGAATTTGACAGAAAAAAATTATTTATGAGGGGAAAAGCGTAATTATTTTGACTATATTTGCATAACAAAGGAAAAAGAATCAGGAACGAAATTAAAAGAATGAATCTGAAGAATTCTTTTTTAATTATCATTTAATCAGTATTTTATTGCTGTAAAAAAATTGAAATGAAAAATTACGTTGTTTCGGCGCGCAAATATAGGCCTACAACTTTCAAATCGGTAGTTGGGCAGACTGCTCTTACCAACACTTTGAAAAATGCCATAAAAAGTAACCATTTGGCGCATGCTTATCTTTTTTGTGGTACACGTGGAGTAGGAAAAACCACTTGTGCCCGTATTTTTGCTAAAACTATTAATTGCGAGCATCTTACCGAAGATTTTGAAGCTTGCAACGAGTGCGAATCATGTAAAGCTTTTAACGAACAGCGTTCTTATAACATTCATGAGTTGGATGCCGCTTCCAACAATAGTGTGGAAGGCATTCGTTCACTGATTGATCAGGTTCGAATTCCACCACAAATAGGAAAATACAGCGTATATATTATTGACGAAGTACACATGTTGAGTTCCAGCGCTTTCAATGCTTTTTTGAAAACGTTGGAAGAGCCGCCTGCTCATGCCATTTTTATTTTGGCAACCACCGAAAAACATAAAATTATTCCAACCATTCTTTCGCGTTGCCAAATTTACGATTTTAATAGAATTTCCGTTTCAGATATTGTAGGCCATTTACAATATGTTGCGCATGAAGAGGGAATTACGGTAGATGTCAATGGTCTGAATGTGATTGCCCAAAAATGTGATGGAGGAATGCGTGATGCGCTGTCTATTTTTGATCAACTGGTAAGTTTGTGTGGGAACAATATTACCTATCAGGATGTGCTTACCAATCTGAATGTTTTGGACTATGACTATTATTTTCAATTGGTTGATGCTTTTATGAAAGGCGATGTGAATGCTTCCCTTCTTATTTTCAACGAGATAATCAATCACGGTTTTGATGCACATCATTTTGTTTCAGGATTAAGTTCTCATTTTCGGGATTTATTGGTTAGCAAAGATTCTCAAACAATTCAGTTACTGGAAGTTGGCGCCGATATTGGGAAACATTATCAGGTTCAGGCTCGGCAATGTCCTGACGATTTCATTTTTCAGGCATTGAAAATTTGCAACGATTGTGATTTGAATTACAACATCAGTAAAAACAAGCGATTGCTTGTGGAGATTATGCTGATTCGTCTTTGTCAGCTTATTAAGCCAGAAAAGAAACTCATTACAGAAGAAAAAAGTGAGCCTTTGCAAAAAATAGTTGGCGGACCGGTAACAAATGTTGCTGCTTCTATTAAAAGTAGTCCTTCAGCAACAAAGATTCAAAATTCGACGGTTGGAACTCCCAATGGTGCTGAAGCTTTGAAGCAAATAAAAGCGGAACGCCCAACGAGTATTTCTATTAAGAATAATGTTGTTTCTTCACCATCATCTTCATATGAAAAATCTCAAAACGAACAGCCAATAATACAAAACGAAAAATATTCTCAGGAAGATTTGCAGAATGCATGGGTTCAATTAGCTAAAACGATGACAGATGAAGTTAGAATGACCGCCTTTATGCAGTCGAATCGCCCGGAACTTATATCGAATACAGAATTTAGAATTTTAGTTACCAACGAGTTGCAGGAAAAAGAATTAAAACGGCTGGAGCCGACTATTTTGAATTATTTGCAGACAACTTTGAAAAATTCGAACATAAAAATGTCTATCCAGTTTCATGAAGATACTTCGGCACTAAAAGGAAAAACTCCCGAAGAAAAATACAAAATAATGGCTGAAGAAAATCCTACTTTGGCAAAGCTCCGAAACGATCTGCAACTGGAAATTGATTAATAAAAAAACCGAACGATTGAATTCATTCGGTTTTTTAAATTTTTTTTGTCGAAAAAATCTTATTCGAGATTCAGACTTACACGTTTGAAATCGATAATAGTTGCATTATTTGCTTTCAAATATTCTCCGATAGTAATTTTATTATCTTTAACAGAGGTTTGTTCCAATAAAACCGATTCCTGGAAAAATTTATTGAGTCTGCCTTCGGCAATTTTATCGATAATATTTTCAGGTTTTCCTTCTTCGCGAGCTTTTTCTCGTCCTATTTCGAGTTCTGTTTCAATGATATGAGCCGGAACTGAAGCACGGTCGATAGCTATTGGATTCATTGCTGCAATTTGCATGGCAATATCACGTGCCACCTGATAATCAACATTTTCTTCTTTGAATGCAACAATAGTAGCCAGCTTATTTCCTTGATGAATATAAGCGGCTGTTGTACCGCCTTTTACGAAGTAGTATTCATCCAGTTCAACTTTTTCGCCGGTGATTGCTGATTCATCCACTACGAGATCGGCAATAGTACGTCCATTAATGCTCAAAGCCTTTAATTCTTCGAGAGTTGCCGGCTTTTTATCCATTGCCATATTAAGTATAGATTGAGTTAAAGCCATAAAATCGGCATTTTTGGCAACGAAGTCGGTTTCGCATTTCAGCGCAAGTACTGCTGCAAAGCCATCTTTGGCTGCTGCAAGCACACAACCTTCGGAGGCTTCTCTTCCGCTGCGCTTGGCTGCAATAGCCTGTCCTTTTTTTCTGATTATTTCTATTGCTTTTTCCAGATCGTTGTTTGCTTCTATCAGTGCATTCTTACAATCCATAAGACCTGCACCTGTCATCGTACGAAGTTTCGTAATTTCTTGCAATGTTACTGCCATAATTATATAAATTTAAATTCTTAAAGTTTTTTCTCTTTTATCAATAATAAAGGAGAAATTGATTTTTTACTAATTGTATTTTATGTAAAAACGAGCTATCAGCTACAAATGAATCATAACCGTAACCCGTTTTTGAATAACCTGATGATTGTTTAAGATGTTGTAGATTTTTAAGGTACGTTTTGCCGAATGCAAGTTTACATCACATCCGTTCAGTTCGTCCTTATTTCAATCTTCCTCTTCTTTAATGAATTTGTTAACCACATTGGCCTTCAAAGCTTCATCATCTTCGCGCTGTGTTCTGGGTCTTTTGTTAACCCTCGATTTTCTTTCTTTCACAACAGGAGCTTCAGCGGTTTCAGCTTCTACTTTTTCGAGTTTTCTTTCTTCCAATCCTTCCTGAATGGCACCGACAAGTGCATTTAAAATTACTTCAATCGATTTGGTTGCGTCATCGTTGGCGGGAATAACAAAATCGATATTGGTAGGGTCGGAGTTGGTATCTACAATACCGAAAATAGGAATACCTAATCTTTCAGCTTCTTTAACAGCGATGTGTTCTTTCATTACATCTACTACAAAAACAGCTGCCGGTAAACGGGTAAGATCGGCTATAGAGCCTAAATTCTTTTCCAGTTTTTCGCGTTCACGTGTGATTTGCAGTTTTTCGCGTTTCGAAATGTTTTCAAAAGTTCCATCAGTCATCATTTTGTCAATGGTTGACATTTTTTTGATGGCTTTGCGGATAGTAGGAAAGTTGGTCAGCATACCACCCGGCCAGCGTTCTGTTATATATGGCATTCCAACTGCTTTGGCTTTTTCGGCTACCACATCCTTTGCTTGTTTTTTGGTGGCAACAAATAGTATTTTTCTTCCCGATTTGGCTATTTGTTTCATTGCTTCAGCAGCTTCATCTATTTTGGCCACTGTTTTGTGCAAATCGATAATGTGAATTCCATTACGCTCCATAAAAATGTAGGGAGCCATAGCAGGATTCCATTTGCGTTTTAAATGACCGAAATGGCAACCGGCTTCTAATAATTCTTCGAAATTTGTTCTTGACATTTTACTTTTTTTAATTTGTTTACTTTCTGTGTAATTCAATTGTAAAGTAGTCTTTTATTAGAAGAGTCTCTACAATTTAGATACTAAACCAAATTCAGTTTTATATTTTTTCTACTGAAGTTTTTCTTCTTGAGAATTTCAAGAGAAAACAAGTAGAACAACAGTAAACTGATATTAACGTTTGGAGAATTGGAATCTTTTGCGTGCTTTTGGGCGACCCGGTTTTTTCCTTTCAACAATACGTGGATCGCGGGTTAAGAATCCTTCCGATTTCAATGCAGGTTTGTCTTCAGGATTGATTTTTACCAGTGCACGAGCAATTGCCAATCGCAGGGCTTCAGCTTGTCCTTTGAACCCGCCACCTTTTAAATTTACTTTTATGTCGTATTTTTCAGCCACATTTAATTTTTCAAGTGGTTGTTTTACAATGTATTGTAAAAGTAGTGATGGAAAATAAACCGATAATTCCCGTTTGTTGATTATGATTTTTCCTGTTCCTTCGTTTACAAAAACACGAGCAACAGCTGCTTTTCTTCTTCCTAAGGCATTTACTAGTTCCATACTGTTTATTTAAGTGAGTTTAAATCGATTTGCTTTGGCTGTTGAGCCTGCATGTTGTGCTCCGCATCAGGGAAAATATAAAGATTTTTCAAAAGTTTGGCTCCCAATTTGTTTTTAGGAAGCATCCCTTTTACTACCTTGCGGATAAGTTTTTCGGGATCTTTTGCCAGCAGTTGTGCAGGAGTCGTTTCTCTTTGACCTCCCGGATAACCGGTATAACGCAAGTAAACCCTGTCCGTCCATTTGTTCCCTGTTAATTTCACCTTGCTGGCGTTGATAATGATCACATTATCACCACAATCGACGTGAGGAGTAAAACTGGGTTTGTATTTTCCACGTAGCAATTTTGCTACTTTTGTACCCATACGTCCCAAAACCTCATCGTTCGCATCTATCAATACCCATTCCTTCTGCACGGTAGCCTTATTGGCAGAAATAGTTTTATAACTTAAAGTATCCACTTTACTTCGGTTTTTTAATAAATTATTTACTCTTTTTTTGATGTTGGTACTTTTTTATCTTTGTTTTGAAAGGGCTAATCAATACAAAATAAAGATAATAAAACAACCAAGAAACTTTTAACTTTGGATAATAAACGGACTGCAAAAATACTCTTTTTCTTTCGATTTACAAATAGTTAGAAATAATATTTTGAATTTTAACCAGAAAAATTTACTTCATCAGATAAGTTATTTTAAAGCTATTTTGTGCGACTTCTTCTTCCGCTGTTATTTTTGAACAAAATTTTTTAATTGATTATTTTTGAAAAGTGGTAATTTTGTCGATAATTTCAATTTCAATTTCAATTTCAATTTTTTTCTTCCATTACTTATGGGAAGACTTGATATGAATTTTTATGCATTAGATGCCGTAACTGTGGCTCAGCAACTTTTAGGGAAAGAAATCGTTCGTCGTTGGGACAATGGTTCTGTTTCACGGTATGTTATTTCTGAAACGGAAGCTTATTTTGGGGAGGACGACAAAGCCTGTCATGCAAGTAAAGGCAAAACTTTGCGTACAGAAATCATGTATTCGGAAGGCGGTTATGTTTACGTGTATCTGATTTATGGGATGTATTGGATGTTGAACGTGGTTACCGGTGAAAAAAATCATCCTGAAGCGGTGTTGATTCGCGGAATAAATGATATTGTAGGTTCAGGGAAAGTTGGCAGGGAACTAAAATTGGATAAAAGTTTTTATGGCGAAAGTTTGATTTCCTCTTCGCGTATTTGGATAGAAAATTCACTCGACTCCCATCCGATAAAGTATGTTAGTGCTCCTCGAGTGGGCGTAGATTATGCAGGCGAAAAATGGCGCAACAAACCTTGGCGTTTCATTTTGCAAAGGTGATAGAGTTTTTTCCGCAAATTTTTCTTTATTATTCCAAATCTTCCAAGTTTTCCAGCTCTTTTTGTGCGTCCTGCTTTGCTTCCTGTTTTTCTTCCAAAAATTGTTTTTCGACTTTAACGGTATCTTCAACAAAGACCTTTTTTGCTCCTGCACTCAACAATAAAAGAAATGAAAGAATCATTAATATGTAAGGAAACTTTCTCTTACTTTTTCCTGAAACAAAATAAGCAATAATGGAAAGAGCTAAAGCAATGCCTGCCGGAAGAAAAGCAATGGTTCCCATTGGCAGAATAACAAATACAATTCCTAAAAGGCCAAAAATAACAGAAAGAATAATCAATATATTTCTCATTACAAATAAGTTTTTAAATTCCTGAAACATTTATCAGACTCACCCGACCGGTTCCCACGGGAATACTGAATTCGATCAGACATGGGATTTTTTTGCTGTCAGCCGTGATCCAAATCAGATTTTTGTCAGTTCCTTTCAACTTGTTTGTTTTGGATGAAATCGACAATTTGAAGCAAGCCTGTTTGCCCAACTTACTGGTAGAAATTGTTTCTTTTCCTATAAATTTGATCCAAACAGGATATTCTTTTTCGTCAAAAATTGTTTGAAAAGCGATAAATTGTCCGGGTCGAATGGTGGAAAAATTAATGGTTCTCAGCTTATAAATAAGAGTAACTACATCTATTGTTTTTGGATTAATGCTGACTGAATTGGTTTTTACCGGCCCATTTTTCCGCCGCGTAACACTTTTCACCGTTTTTCCATCGGGCAAGAATGTGTATTTTTCTGTTTTGGTATAACCTCCTTCATAAACATTTCGCTGATAAAGACTTGGTTTTAAGCTTTGCGGATCAACATACGATTCATATAAATCTCTGATTTTGAAATAAGAATCCCATTTTTGAAAAGTTGCGGCTTCAACGCTCAAATGAAGATAGGACTTTTTGGAAGTTTTGAGCATTTCAGTACTCATGGTAATTTGGGCGACGTTGGTCATCATTCCGCTTAAAAAATAAGAACCTGAGTAAACCAATTTTTCATTTGCATGAATCTGTGCAGTAAGCGGAAAAAACATAAACAGACTGACCAATAAGAATCCTAATTTTTTTATAAATTGACTGAGAATCATTTTATTAATTATTCAGAATTTTTCAATGTATTCTTTGTAAATTTTCTAAAGAAATTAGGCTTCTCCTCCTCCAAATCCCATTGGGAAAGGTGGCATAAAGGAATTTTCATCAATTTTGATTTTCCCGTTTTGCTGTTCATATTTTGCAATATTTTCTTGAAGTGCAAACAACAATCTTTTGGCATGTTCGGGAGTGAGAATGATGCGTGATTTTACCGGTGCTTTGGGTAATCCCGGCATAATGCGAATGAAATCGAGAACAAATTCGGAAGAAGAATGTGAAATAATGGCCAAATTGGAATAGATTCCTTCAGCAACTTCTGCGGAAAGTTCTATATTGATTTGATTTTCATTGTTTTCCATTGTTTTATATTTTTAAAGGGATGTAAATATTTCTTTGCGTATAACACGATGCAAAATTAGCATAATTTTATCTATGATTGAAAAATATATTTTCAAAGATCCACCTAAAAGCAAAAAAATTACGAGATCGCGAAAAAAAATTATTGCTTATTCAGTTGTCCGAAAACGCGTTTCAGCAATGTTGTAGTGCGGGCTGCAGGGTCAGTGCGAATGGAATTTTCAGTCTCTGCAATTTTAGTAAACAATGCGCTCAATGCCTTGTCAGTTACATATTGATCTAATTGGGTGTTGACAGATTTCAAATTGGCAAGTTTACCCAATGTTGAATTGGCTGCGCTGTTGTAGGCATTTATCAGTAAATTCCATGTTTCTATAGTTGATACATTTCCGACCAAAGGCTTTTTTAGGGATGCTTGAACTTTTGGGAGGAAAAGAGTTTTTAATTGGCTGGAGGTGGTTTTTTGCAGATATTGCGTGGCAGCATTGTTCCCGCCCAATAGAATTCCCATTGCATCGGAAATACTCATGTCCTGAATAGCTTTTTTAAACACGGGACCTGCTTCTTTTACAGCATCTTCTGCTGAGCGATTGATGGACAAAATGGCTTTATCGACCAGAGCTTTACCTCCGGGTATTAAACTAATATTTTCAACAATTATTTGTGCTTCTTCAGGCAATAATAATTTCAGTGCTTGATTGCCAAAAAAGCCGTTTTCTACGCTTAAGTTGGAAACTGCATTTTCTGTACCGAGAGCCAAAGCACTTTTTATGCCCGATATATTCTCTATGTTGGTGGTTGGGATGGTTCCTGAATTTGAAACACTTTGCATAAGGATATTACATGAAGTAAGGGGAAAAAAAGTAAAACACAATAAAATTATATTTTTCGTCTTCATCGTTTTTTTGTTATAAAATATTCAATTTTCATTTTTAAAAATGTAAAAATACGCTTTTTTTTGATATTTTAAGTACACGTTTAAACAATATTAAAAGAACATTTTATTACTTTGCAGAAAATTTCAACAGAGGAATTTCTAACAAACTTAATTATAGAAAACATGAGTAGAATTGAAAAAATCGTTGCTCGCGAAGTGTTGGATTCAAGAGGAAATCCAACTGTAGAAGTAGATGTGATGCTCGAGTCGGGCGTTATGGGAAGAGCTGCTGTTCCTTCCGGTGCTTCCACAGGAGAAAATGAAGCCATCGAGTTGCGCGATGGCGATAAAAAGCGCTATTTGGGGAAAGGTGTACTGAAAGCCGTATCGAACGTAAACAACATTATTGCACCTGCATTAATCGGTATTTCTGCGCTGGATCAGCGTACTATCGACAAAAAAATGATTGAACTGGATGGTACCAAAACAAAATCGAACTTGGGTGCAAATGCTATTTTGGGCGTATCTTTGGCTACTGCAAAAGCTGCGGCTGCTTATCTCGACATGCCGCTTTACCGTTACATTGGTGGAGTAAATGCGTTTGTATTGCCTGTGCCCATGATGAACATTATCAATGGTGGTTCGCATTCAGATGCTCCCATTGCTTTCCAGGAATTTATGATTCGTCCTGTTGGAGCTTCTTCTTTTCATGAAGGGTTACGCATGGGAGCGGAAGTGTTTCATTCCTTGAAAAAAGTATTGCACGACCGCAATCTGAGCACTGCTGTTGGCGATGAAGGCGGATTTGCCCCTACTTTGAAAGGCACTGAAGATGCGCTGGAATCTATTTTAACGGCTATCGAAAAAGCCGGTTACAAACCCGGACAGGATGTGATGATTGGATTGGATTGCGCTTCGTCCGAATTTTATGAAAACGGTATTTATGATTATACTAAATTTGAAGGACCAAACGGAGCCAAACGCACTTCTGAAGAACAGGCAAAATATCTTTCGGAATTGGTCAGCAAATATCCGATCGATTCTATTGAAGACGGCATGAGTGAAAACGACTGGGAAGGTTGGAAACTGTTGACCGAAAAATTGGGAAGCAAGGTTCAACTGGTAGGAGACGATTTGTTTGTTACCAATGTAGAATTTTTGAAAAAAGGTATCGAAATGGGTTGTGCTAATTCCATTCTGATCAAAGTAAATCAAATTGGAACTTTGTCTGAAACATTGGATGCCATTGAAATGGCTCACCGTGCAGGATATACAACCGTAACTTCTCACCGTTCGGGTGAGACGGAAGATGCTACCATTGCCGATATTGCAGTAGCTACCAATTCCGGACAAATCAAAACCGGTTCGTTAAGCCGTTCAGACCGTATGGCAAAATATAACCAGCTCCTTCGTATAGAAGAAGAATTGGGTGATTTAGCTGTTTATGGCTACAAAAAAGTTACCAAAAAATGACAGTATAATTTGTCAGTTTTTTTCTTTCAATAAAAAAACCACCTGTCAAAAAGGTGGTTTTTTTATTTTAGTAACAAAATTTTTCTAAAAAAGGCAAAGTCTTTCTGTTAATGCCCGTTAAGCTGCAAATCACTGTGTTAAATTTAGACAAATAGCTATATCACTTTGTGTTATGGAATATATTTTGTTTATTTTAGCCGTGAGAAAATATCCGAAAATATTTTTTCAAAAAAATCAATTTAAATCTTAAAAACGAAAAATATGGAAGCAACGAAAAGAAAAAAAGCGTTAGGATTGTTCTTGTTGGTAGTAGTAGTGAGTGCGGCAACAAATTTGACAACCAATTATTTTGCCGATAAACATCAAAAAGCTGGTTTCGATCGAGAATTGCAGTATCCGACGGCTTACGCAAAATTTTCAGATGTAAAGAGCGGTTTGGAAACCGATTTTACATTGGCTGCAGAACTTACCGTTCATTCTGTGGTACACGTGAAAACGCAGTCCAAAGCCAAAATGGCCTTTTCTCAAGATCCGTTTTTTGAATTTTTCTTTGGACGTCCTCAATACAATCAGGAACCGCCGGTTGTTGAAGGTTCAGGATCAGGTGTGATTATTTCCAATGATGGATATATTGTAACCAATAATCATGTAATTGAAGGTTCATCCAAAATTGAAGTTACGTTAAACGACAAACGAACATTCGAGGCAAAAGTTATTGGAGCCGATCCCAATACTGACTTGGCACTTATAAAAATCGATGCAGAAAATCTTCCCATCATTCCTTTTGGCAATTCCGATTCGTTGAAAGTTGGCGAATGGGTATTGGCAGTGGGGAATCCATTTAATCTCAATTCTACCGTTACAGCGGGAATTGTAAGCGCTAAGGCAAGAAATATTAATATTATTAATTCCAAAATGCGTATTGAATCTTTCATTCAGACCGATGCTGCCGTTAATCCCGGCAATAGTGGCGGTGCGCTGGTCAATACGCGTGGCGAACTGGTGGGTATTAATACAGCGATAGCTTCTCAGACGGGTTCGTTTGCAGGTTATGCTTTTGCTATTCCTGTGAGCATTGTTAAAAAAGTAGTTTCCGACTTGCGACAGTACGGAGTGGTACAGCGAGCCGTTTTGGGTGTTGAAATTGCAGATATTACAGCACAGCTGGCAAAAGAAAAGGATTTGAAAACATTGGAAGGCGCTTATGTGGCCAATGTAAATGCCGGAAGTGCTGCCGAAAAAGCGGGCATTAAAGAAGGAGATGTCATCGTGAATGTGAATGGCGTGGCCGTTAAATCTGTTTCTGAATTACAGGAACAAATTGGACGTTATCGTCCCGGCGATAAAATTTCAATTACCGTTATACGTAAAAATAACGAGTTGAAGTTCAACAACGTAGAATTGAAAAACAGTCAGGGAAGTGCCAGCATAGTTTCATCTGACAAAGTTGATGTTCAACAACTTTTGGGTGCTACTTTCAAGGAATTGAACAACAAGTTGAAAAAGGATCTTGATTTGGATTATGGTGTGCAGATCACATCGCTGACAAAAGGAAAGCTAATGCAACAGGGCGTGAAAGTGGGCTATATTATTTTGAAAATCAACAATCAGACTATCAGAAGTGTGGATGATATTCAGTCTGCGGTAACAGCAGCTTTAAACAGCGAAGACAAGGTACTTTTCATAGCCGGTGTTTATCCGAATGGAAGAATTACTTACTATGCAATTAATTTGGAAGAATAATTATCTGCAAGAGTTTCAAAAAAAATATTTTCCGTTATTCATGTGGAACTTACTCTTTTTCACGAAGGGAGTAAGTTCCTTTTATGCTTAGTTATTGATAAAATCGCAATAAATTAATTTTAAAATATCGTTTCTGAGTATGTCTTGAATAGAAAAAGAAATTTTTTCAAGTCTTTTTAAAACAAAAATTTAGTAAAAACGTTATATAAGAAATTTTGTGATCAACCAAAAAAGTATTAATTTTGCACCCTAATTTTTTAAGGCAAAAATGAGGCAATTAAAAATTACAAAATCAATCACGAATCGCGAAAGTGCATCGCTCGACAAGTACTTGCAAGAAATTGGAAGAGAAGATCTGATCAGCGTGGAAGAAGAAGTTGAGTTGGCTCAACGGATTCACAAGGGAGATCGAGTCGCATTGGAAAAGTTAACACGCGCCAATTTGCGTTTCGTTGTTTCGGTAGCAAAACAGTATCAGAATCAGGGTTTGAGTTTACCCGATTTGATCAATGAAGGAAATCTTGGACTTATCAAGGCTGCCGAAAAATTTGACGAAACACGCGGGTTTAAGTTTATTTCCTATGCTGTTTGGTGGATCAGACAATCTATTTTGCAGGCTTTGGCCGAGCAGTCGCGTATTGTTCGTTTACCATTAAATCAGGTTGGTTCGTTAAACAAAATCAACAAGGCATTTTCAAAATTTGAACAGGAAAATGAGCGTCGTCCTTCACCAGAGGAATTGGCAGAAGAGCTGGATATTCCGGTGGATAAAATTGCTGATACCATGAAGGTTTCCGGACGTCATATTTCTGTTGATGCGCCGTTTGTTGAAGGGGAAGACAACAGCTTACTCGATGTAATGGTGAATGAAGATTCTCCCGATGCCGACCATCGTTTGATCAACGAATCACTTTCCCAAGAAATTGAAAGGGCTCTGTCAACATTAACAGAAAGAGAGCATGAAATTATTAAAAAATTCTTTGGGATTGGTGTTCCTGAAATGACATTGGAAGAAATAGGCGATGAATTTGGGCTGACACGCGAACGTGTTCGTCAAATCAAGGAAAAGGCAATTCGTAGATTGAGAAACAGTTCTAAAAGTAAATTATTGAAAAGTTACCTCGGGTAATTTTCATAAAATGGTTATTCTAAAATGAATGCAAAGGGCATCTCCAAAATAGAGATGCCTTTTTTGTTGTTGTCTGCGTTTTCAAGAAATGATGCATTTCTAAAAATAACAGTCTATTTTTAGAACGTAATTTAAAAATTATCGTGTAATTTTGTGGGTTCAAAAGAATAATTTTGCATTGAAGC
>Ga0208826_1000143_pt1 | contig 79278 bp, 71 predicted proteins | sample AD_UKC115_MetaG_FD_184451 | JGI IMG/M metagenome (GOLD analysis project Ga0208826, IMG submission 184451) | Active sludge microbial communities of municipal wastewater-treating anaerobic digesters from Hong Kong - AD_UKC115_MetaG (SPAdes)... | ecosystem: Engineered > Bioreactor > Anaerobic >... | reverse complement strand
TATTGTATGGGCCGCAACCCTTGATGATGGCTGAGGTCATGCCATTTACTCTGGCGCCTGTTCATTGACACCCTTGAACCTTAAAGATTCCACACAATGAATTTACACCATTGACAGAGACGCTAACAATTCGTTTTTTGAATTACTTTCAAGTAACTAAAAGAAGATGGCCTTGATAGGATGAAAAGACCTTCAAAGAAAATGTAAAAACTGATACTCAGAATGGTATAAAAAAATACCCCTCCCCATGATGGTTGGCTTTCTCTGAATCGGGCAGTTTTCTTGGTAATCAATGACTTAACAATATTCATTAACCCTTCTCCAATTGATAAGAAATTGGAAGTATTCGATAAGTTTAACTGAAAAATGTGATTGAGTTGACATTTCCCCCATGAAAGAATAAAAGTTTTAGTGTTTCTTGCTCTTTTCCACAGCTTTCAATAATGCGTTGGCCAGGGCCTGCGCCTGAGCACAGGTTAGAAACATGTTACTCTCGTCGTGTCTGAAGATCTTTTCTTCTTCGGGGCAGGATTCGGTTATTTTGAGACAGATATTATCTTCGAGATCGGCATCCTCACATGAATAGAAAATTTCTACCTGCAGGCTTTCATCCAGAAGAAGGATCGGTTTCATAGTGAACCTCCTCGATAGATTGTCTGTAATTAGTATATAAATTTTCGATTTGGGGTTCAATCCCTTTGGATTCTACTTTCTCCAAAAAGAGACTATAATTGCCTGCATACTACCTGTTGGAGGAAACATGCACGTCATTCTTTTAAAACTTAACTATCTCGATCCTGGTTCCGGCAGCTTGCTGGTGCAGCTGGTTGCAGCCGGATTGTTAGGCAGCATTGGTATTTTGACAAAGATCTTTTGGGGAAGGATCAAAGCCTTCTTCAAGGGTGAAAAATATGTTCCACCCCAGCCAGCCGAAGAAGAGGATAAGACCGAAGAATGAATCCTGGGTCTGAACGCATCGGTGCTTCTTTCCGGGATCCAAGCGGCTTTATCTTCAAGCGCGATGGCGTACTCTATCGCCAGGTGAATCAATCTTACAGCAATGCATACGAGAAGTTGATTTCCAGCGGTGTCTACGCAGCGCTCACCAAAGCCGGAGCGTTAATACCGCATACGGAATCGACCGTAAAGCCCGCTGATCCCCTGCTTGCTTACAAAGTTCTCCAGCCGGAGCCAGTTCCGTTTATTTCATACCCTTATGAATGGAGTTTTTCACAGCTTAAGGATGCCGCCCTGTTAACCCTGGCGGTTACGCGTACTGCACTGGAAAAGGGTATGATCCTTAAGGATGCCAGCGCGTACAATATTCAGTTTATTAATGGCAAGCCGGTTCTCATCGACACCCTGTCTTTCGATATTTATCAGGAAGGGGCTCCGTGGGATGCCTACCGCCAGTTCTGCCAGCATTTTCTGGCGCCGCTGGCGTTGGCGTCCATGGTTGATATCAGACTGACGCAGTTATTGCGGGTGTACATCGATGGGATTCCGCTTGACCTGGCCAGCAGATTGCTGCCCGGCAAGACGAAGATGGGGCTTTCAGGTCTGGCGTTGCATATTCACATGCACGCGCGGGCACAACAGCAATACGCTGATAAGGCTGTCTCACAGGCTGCCGCGGTAAAAATCAGTAAAGCCGCGTTACTCAACCTGCTCAACTCACTCGAAAAGACCATTCAACCCCTAAAGTGGGAACCGAAAGGGACTGAATGGGGCAATTATTACAGTGCTACCAATTATTCTGATGATGCACTTAAATCCAAGGGTATGCTCGTCGGAAAATTTGTAGAACGCGTGAGCCCCAAAACCGCCTGGGATCTGGGCGCCAACAATGGGTTGTTCAGCCGCGAACTCTCAAAACGCGGTGTGGTGACCATTGCAAGTGATATCGATCCGGCTGCAGTGGAACAGAATTATCTGGCCATCAAGTCGACCGGTGAGCGCTGTTTGCTGCCGCTGGTGATGGATCTGACCAATCCCAGCCCGGCCATGGGATGGGCGCACAGCGAACGGAATTCCCTGCTCGAACGCGGGCCGGTTGATCTGGTGATGGCGCTGGCTTTGATTCACCATCTGGCGATTTCCAACAACGTCCCGCTGGAAACCGTTGCGGAATTTCTGGCTTCTGCCGCGAAATATGCAATTGTCGAATTTGTTCCCAAAAGCGATTCGCAGGTCAAACGTCTGCTTGCCACGCGCAAAGATATTTTTGATCGATACACCGAAGCCGGTTTTGAAACGGCATTTTCAGGTTTGTTCGAGATTCTTGAGAAAGAACCCATTCCCGGCAGCCAGCGCACGTTGTACCTGTTGCGCAAACGTTAATCACAAGATCATCCATTCTGATCCCTGGCAGATGTCAGGGATTTTTTTTTGTCTCATTGGCGGTTGTGTTACAATGCTCACATGTATTCCATCCGTTCACTCTACCGAATCGGTCGCGGACCTTCTGCCAGCCATACCATCGGACCTGCCCGGGCGGCGGTCATTTTTCGCGAGCATTTCCCGCAGGCTCGCGCGTTCCGCGTTCAATTGCAGGCATCACTGGCTGCCACAGGACGCGGCCATATGACGGATCTGGCAATTGAACAGGCGCTTGCTCCTGCGGCAGTCAGTTTTGACTGGCAGCCGGATCTCTTACAGGAATTTCATCCCAACGGCATTCTCTTTCAAGCATTAGATGAATCCGGGCAGGAGATTGGAAAGTGGCAGGTGTTCAGTGTGGGCGGCGGAGAACTGGCTGAAAAGAACCCGTCGGGCTGGCTCCCGCGTCTGAAATCCGTTTATCCCCTGACTACCATGACCGACATTCTGCGGCATTGTATTCAAAATGGGCTGGCGCTCTGGGAATTTGTGGAAGAATGTGAAGGGAAGGAAATCTGGGATTTTCTGGCGGAAGTCTGGCAGGCTATGCGGGCGGCTATTGACCGCGGGCTTCAAACGGAAGGCATCCTTCCCGGAGGATTAGGTCTGGCGCGCAAGGCCTGGGTGTTTTACCGCAAGGTGGCAATCAGCGGAGAAAATTTCTTGAATGAAGGTATGCTGCCTGCATACGCCCTGGCAACCGCAGAAGAGAACGCCAGCGGAGGTGTGGTGGTTACCGCACCCACCTGCGGGTCGTGTGGCATTCTCCCAGCGGTGTTGCGCTACTTGCAGGAAAAAATTCAATGTAATGAACAGTCGATCTTGCACGCGCTGGCTGCGGCCGGATTGATCGGAACGATCGTGAAACACAACGCTTCGATCTCTGGCGCTGAGGTGGGGTGTCAGGGAGAGGTGGGGGTTGCCTGTGCCATGGCGGCAGGGGCCGCGGCTCAATTGCTTGGGGGCACTCCACGACAGGTGGAATACGCCGCTGAAATGGGTCTGGAACACCACCTGGGCCTGACCTGTGACCCGGTGAATGGATTGGTTCAAATCCCTTGTATTGAGCGAAATGTTTTTGCATCTTCCCGTGCGTTAAGCTGCACACGCTACGCCTGTTCCACTGATGGCAGCCACCGCATCTCGTTTGATGAGGTGGTAAAGGTGATGAAGCAAACCGGTCATGATCTTCCCAGCCTCTACCGTGAAACGGCGGGTGGAGGCCTGGCGGTAACATATCGCTTTCCCCCGCCGCGCAAACCGAGAAAGTAAAATCATACGCTCCTGGTATCTCCAGGAGCGTTTTCATTGCTTTTCTTATAGGTCAAGTTTGAAGGCTGGTCTGATCTCACCCACCTGAATGTGGCGCCAATTGTACTGTGGGCGCGGTAGGTATGGGGCAAGTTCTTTTAACTGATTTTCATCCAGCGCACCGAGTTCACGCAACACCTCGACCATGGCCGTTGATCGCGCACGTCCTCCGCCTTCATGGGCGATGCGCGATGTCTTGCCGTCGCGTTCCGAAAGGTCGCCGTCAGCAATCTTCATGGTGATGCCATAGGCGGGTTTTCCGCTGGAAGGCAGGACAGCCGCTGCCTGGTATCCTTCGGCTCCACCTTTGGTGAGGATGCGGCCGCGGCCGGCGGTCATCAGACTGGTATCGAAAGTATCGGGTCCTGATACCATATCGGGGTGTGAGGTCATCGCATGGAAAATGCGCGCCAGCGCGCTGCGGCGTGGCTCAGGTAAGAGTGAAGGATCAGCCAGACGCGCGAAGGCAAACGCGGCGGCACGCAGGGGTATGGCAAATACCGGCGCGGAGCACCCGTCCACACCCAACAGGATCTGCTCAACAGGGACGCCGGTCATTTCACTGAACGTGCGGATGACACGCTGCTGAAGTGGGTGTTGGGGATTGATGTAATCTTCTTTGTCAAAGCCCTGCAGGATTGCCTGGGCGAGCATACCGGTATGCTTGCCAGAACAATTATGGCGCAGCGGGGTGTTGGTTTCGTGATTTTCAAACATGCGTTCGGCGGTCTTTGCGTCTGAAGGGGGGTGAACCCCACAAAGCAGATCGTCTGCACGGATCCCCAGTTTTCGCTGGATTCCTTCAATCACGCGCACGTGTTCATCTGTGCCTGAATGTGACGCGCACATGATCGCCAGTTCGCGGTCGGTCAAGCCAAAGCGTTCCATTCCCCCCAGCTCGACCAGCGGAAGGATCTGGAAGGGTTTGGATGATGAACGTAAATAGATCACAGCATCTGGATCTCCGACTGAGGCCAGTAATTTGCCTGTGGGATCGCAAATAGCAATCGACCCATAGTGAATAGACTCGACGATGGGTCCACGTGTGGTTTCAACGAGTGGGACATGATTGGGGTAAGACATACACGAAGTCCTTTTGGTTGAAGTATACAAACGGCTTGATTGTACACCTTTCGTAAGGTTCAGATTCACATTTGTTCACAAAATCCTTACAGAAAATTCATAACTTCTTCACAAGTGGAAGGTATCTTAAGGGTAGATTTTTGGAGGTAAGAATGGAAAAAGTTAACGGTCTTTCAAGTCGAACAAGAAACAATTGGATTATGGATGCCGGATTATTTGTAAGCGGTGTGATAGCCATCCTCTCTGGCATTTATTTTTTGTTTATTCCCAGTGGTGGATACCAGGGCGGTAGAAATCCCTGGTATGGTGTGACTGTGCTGTTTGAGCGCGAGACCTGGGAATGGCTGCATACATGGATCGGGCTGGCGATGATTGTGATTGCGCTTGCTCACCTTCTCATTCATTGGAAGTGGGTAGCGGGTATGTTGAAACGTCTGACAAGTCGTCAAGGTTCCGGGCTTAACACCAGTGGCAGATACAACCTAGCGTTAAATGCCACCATCGCGCTCTGCTTTTTCATTTGCGCTGTATCGGGAATTTACTTTCTCATCTTTGGCAGTAGCGAAGGAGGGCGCAATCTTGATCCAATGATCCTTTTCAGCCGTGATGTGTGGGATGTCGTCCACACCTGGTCGAGCATTCTATTTATCGCGGCTGCCCTGCTGCATTTTTCCATCCATTGGGGGTGGGTGACGAAAGTGACCCGAAAGATTTTTGGCGGGAAGGTACAAAATTCTAACCATACGATTGAAGTGGTAAAAAAGGAGAATAAGATGTTTAAAAAGGCATTTCGAATTGGGTTATTTGTGATGGTCGTTGGTCTGCTGGCTTTTGGCGGCATCACACGCACCTTTGCAGCCAGTGAAACTTTTGCTGGTTATGAAGGTTACGGCAATGGATTTGGCGGTCGGGATGGCGCTGCCGGTTACGGAACTTCAGCTGACCATAGCAGCGGAACCTACGCTCTCGATGCACTGCCGGTTGGAACGCTGGATCAAGCGGAAAAGGATGCGTTATTGTATATGTATGAAGAGGAAAAACTGGCGCGCGATATTTATGCCCTGTTTGCTGACCTGTGGGATAAACCGATGTTCGCCAATATCTCCAGCGCAGAGCAGACACATTTAGACTCGGTCGCCGCGCTCCTGGAACGATATGATTTGCCTGTCCCTGGCACCAATATCAGTGGCACCTACAGCAATCCCATTTTGCAAAATTTATATGCAGAATTGAGTGAAAAAGGCAAGACTTCGCTGGCAGATGCGCTTTTGGTTGGTGGAGCGATCGAAGAGCTCGATATCCTCGATCTCAGAAATCGGCTTGAACTGACGGATCAAACGGATATTCAAACGGTTTTTCAAAACCTGTTGAGCGGATCGTACAACCATCTCAATTCATTTTCTTCGGTATATCTGGTGGAAACAGGCGAGGCCTATACCCCCCAGTATTTGAGCCAAACTGATTTCGATACCATAATGATAGAAGGGATTCAGATCAGTGGCGGATACGGAAGTGGAACAAACAGCGGAAATGGTTATAGGGGTGGTGGACGAGGAAGACGCTAAGTTTACCTTGATCATAAAGGTGGAGCTGAGTTTCAGGCTCCACCTTATTTATTAACGCGAACGCCCTTTAAACTTTTCCACTCGAAACCATGATCGAGAAAGTCCTTTTGCCAGGCGGCATCCATCAACTCGCGTTCCTGTTTTGCATATTCGTCGAGGAAGGGTGCAAGTTCTGAGACCAGTGTATCTGCGCCTGGATGGGTTGGTCTGGGATGGTATTCGTTGAATACCTCGCGGAATATGTGGGGATTGTCGATTAACTGGCAGGGCAGCAGCAGGTTTTTATCGAATGGCTGACGAGCGCGGATTCCCCTGAAGAAAGGCGAAGTGAGCGCTTCGCGCAGGCTCTTTTCTTTTACATTATCAACTGCGAAATGGGTAAAAATGCACGGTTCCACGTCTCCATTGGCGTTAACGTGTACGTAATCTTTTCCGGCTGCGATACAGCCGCCAACGTAAGGGGCATCATTCCAGAAGTCGATCACGAAAAGGGGATACTTTTCGCGAATGCGCCGGGCACCATTGACGCGCAGGTACTCACGTTGTTGTGCAGTGGGCATTAAAGCCGGGTCTGGTGCACGTCCGACAGGAATATAGAGGAAATGCCACCCGAAAAAGCAGCCTTTTTCAACCAGCATCGAAACAAAGGCATCGCTGCAAATTTCCATGATATTCTGGCGGGTGACCATTGTGGAAAAGCCATACAGTAAACCTGCAGAACGCAGGTCGTCGAAGGCCTGCATCGTGCGGGCGAACACACCCTGCCCGCGGCGGGCATCCGTTACTTCTTGCATGCCTTCTAGGCTGACGGTAACGGCAACATTTCCCAGCCTTTTCAATTGTTTTAAAGAGGCATCAGTGATCAGGGTTCCATTGGTAAACACATTGAAATAAAGGTCATGATACCTGGCACACATGTCCCACAGGTCTTCGCGGAGGAAAGGCTCTCCGCCCAGCACGGTTATGAAATAAATGCCCAGGTCGCGGGCTTCAGAGAGCACACGGTTGAACACTTCAGGCGGTAGGTCATCTTTGCGGGTGTATTCAGAAGCGTAGCAGCCGACACACTTCAGATTGCAGCGCATGGTGGGGCTGATTAACAACGTGTATGGTGGAAAAAAGCCCTCAGATTGAAAGAATTTTTCGCGCGCTTTGGTTGATCTTCCATAAGAATTATTGAAAACCAGATTGTTGACCAGGTAAGTGCTGGCTTTGAGATTCAAGTCGTGTAATGCACGGTGCACCAATCGAGCAAGGGGTTTTCCCTGCAACCAGGCTTGTTTAACTGAAGAAATCTGCTTCTGAGCGATCAGTTTTTCGCGCGTGATGTACAGGGATGTGTCGAATAATTTGACCACAGCCCCGTCCGATGAATGTTTCAAAATCAAAAGCGCAAGACGCACGACCAGAGCGCGTGTGATTTGAGTTAAATTTTTTATTTTCATTTTCCCCTCATTAAAAGTTATTTATTCTCAAGTCCAGGCTGGTGGTGATGGTGGTGACTTGCGCTGCTCGTCACCTGTTTCTTCCTGCTGTTCGGCGCAATCGCACTCTTCGCCGCGACAGCATTTCTCGCAACAGTAATGCTGACGGTTAAAGATTACTGGTGCCCATAAAATCTCAACCCCGCATCCATCACACCAGAGGGTGTTCTCTATGCGTACCATACCCCTCCTTTCATTCGGATATTGGGCGGAAGATAACTTCTCCACTAAACGATACTTCAACTTTGTGCCACAATGTTTATTTGGCACGGTGACGATTCGTAATCGTTAGGGATGGAATGCCTCAGCGATGTAGATTAGCTCTGGATTAATTCCAGTATAGATAGTGGCAAATGGGAAGTCAATAGGGAATGATCAGATTCTGGTTGAAGATGTGGGGGAAAGGGTATTTCAAAAGAAACGCGAATGGGCTTCCCGCCAGTCGAGGATTTCGATTCACGACAGTCAAAATTCAACCGTTTTGGTCTTTTCTCTCCACCCAGAATAGGCCTCAAGTCATGTAGAAATTTATCTCTCCTGGCACATACATGATTCACACATTGGCATTATCCTCAACCCATCCCTCTCAAGGATGGGATTTGTATCTATAAGGAGAACGAAGAATGCAGATCGTAACGGATAGTGGAACGGATGTTAATTTTAATGCCGGGCAATTGAAGGATTACAATGTCCACATCTTACCTCTAACGGTAACACTGGATGGTAAATCATATAAAGAAGGCGTAGATATTAAAACAGAAGATTTTTATCAGTTAATGGAGCAGTCAGAAAACCTCCCGCTTACATCGCAGCCCTCGGTTGGTGAATTTGCGCAACTTTACCGGGAACTGGCAAAGTCAGATCCCGATATTCTTTCCATCCATATCTCATCTGGTCTGAGCGGCACCTCCGCCTCAGCCCGCGCTGCAGCCGAAATGACACCTGAAGCGAATGTGACGGTGGTGGATAGCCTTTCACTCTCGGTGCCGTCAGGATGGCAGGTGGAGGCGGCAGCCCGGGCAGCCAGGGCCGGCTGGGAAAAAGCGAACATACTGGCATTGATCAAGCGTATAGCCGATTCCACCGATGTGATTTACACATTAAAAGAATTGAAATATCTCATCCATGGAGGTCGCATCAGTCACTTAAAAGGGCTTCTGGCCTCGATGCTTAACATTAAACCTATGATCGGGGTTGAAAAGCAACAGGGAACCTATATCAGTTATGGCCAGGCGCGGTCGTTTTCCAATGCTCTTAAGGGGCTGGGTGAATACGTGAATCGCAAGGTTCACCCTGGTTCTGCGCTGCGGATTCAGGTGGTACATGCATCTAACCCAGATGGAGCTCAAACACTGATAGATGACCTCTCGCAGCGCTTTGTGTGTCGCTGGGAACCCGTGCGGCAGCTTTCATTGGTTTTGGGTGCCCATGTAGGACGCAGCATGGTTGGCGTAGCCTTTGCCCCGGCGGAAATCTTTGATGCCATTCCCTAGATCGGAGCATTAACGAACCCCGATGAGAATAAATTTTTAACCATTCAATATTCAACCATTTAGGTGATATTTCTCCTTTCTGCCGAATGCCTATTCATAATTGGAGAATGACGATTTCTTCATCAAATTTGACCTGAATGGTTGAAAAAAAGTTTTTCAGCGTATATAATAAATAATCAAAATAAATTTGTTTGGCGGTTCAGGTGTGGCAATTGGCGCCGGCATTATAGACAAATCCTAGTAAATCCTGAATCCGGAATAATTTAATTTATGTCGATTCATAGAGATAGAGTTCCGGTTGTGATCCTTGCGGCAATCGTTGCCGTGCTTGTGTTTTTATCAGCGGCTGGGTTCAACCTGCCAAACATGAGATTGACTGCTTCTGCTCAATCTCTCTCCACCTGCCTTAACCGTACCAATATCGACTTAAATGAAATGCATTGGATTTACGTACCAGAATCCGCTGCGCAATTGCACACAGAGGAAAACTATTATTTCCTCGCCGGTCAATTGATCAGCAATGGTGTCGTAGATGCTTCAGCCTGTCCATCTGGTGGACTGACGCTTAACGGATATGCCAATGCCTGCGGTATGGAAACGGCAAAAGAAAAGGTTGTGATTTTGCAAAATGTGGTGGATGAAGCCATTCTCAAGGCGTACAATGATGTGGGTGTTCCGCCAGTGCTGCTTAAGCAAATGATCCGCACCGAAAGCCAATTCTGGCCTTCTTATTATTCAAATACGCATTACGGTTATGGGCATATCACCAATATTGGAATGCGGAACGCGCTGGAATGGAACGTCGACCTTGCCAACAAGGTTTGCCCTGGAACTGCCGGTGTCGCCTGTTCATCCAGCTCAACGATTGCCAATGAAATTCTGACCAGTCTGGTAGCCACCTGTGCCTCATGCGAATATGGCATCGACCTTAATAAAGCCACGCGCAGCGTTGATATTCTGGCAGAGGTTGTTTTGGGTTACTGTTATCAGACCGCACAGCTTGTGTTTAATGCCACAGGCTGGCATTCAAGCATGGTTGTGGATTACGCAACCATCTGGAAACTCACTTTGATGGATTACAACGCCGGTTCGGAGTGTGTATTCCACGCTGTTGCTTCTGCCTTCAAGGCCACCAACGGTCCTGTGAAATGGTCGGATATCACAGCGCATACCACCGGAGAACAGTGTATCCGCGGGCTGACGTATGCCAACCAGATTACGGCGAAATACTACAACTTCCCTCCAGGGGAATAAAGTTTGCAGGCGTGAATAAATATCCTCTGCCAGTTAATCTGCAGAGGAATTTTTTATGCGCAGCAGGTCTGGGAACGCAGTCACAAAAGCCTGAACGATTTGTGGATTGAACAGGCTGCCTGATGAGCGCTGGATGAGATCGTAGGCATGATCGATATCTAATGGCTTTTTATAAGAGCGCAGTGTGGTTAACGCATCAAAGACATCAGCTATTGCACAGACCTGTCCGGGCAGGGGGATGGAATCGCCAGAAAGCCCGTGAGGATACCCCGAACCGTCCCAGCGTTCGTGATGTGTGGCGGCAATCGAAGCGCCCATGCGCAAGATGGAAGAAGTAGCGTCGCGCAGCATTTCTTCACCATCAAGAGTATGCCGCTCCATGAGCTTCCATTCCTGTTCTTCATATTGACCTTGACGGGTGAGCAATTCTTCGGGTGTGGCAGATTTTCCAATGTCGTGCAGCAGGCAAGAGAGGGAAATCTGTTCAGCCTCAGGTCGGGGAATGTCGAGGGCAAGGCAGAGGGTAAAGCTGTAGTCGCGGATCCGTTTCAGATGGGCACGATTATCCCATTCGCGCAGTTCAGCGGCATAAGCTGCAAGAAAGATGGATTCAGCGTTTTCCTGTAAAAAAATTTTCCGTTGAGATTTGAACATGATCAACCCCTCAAGTGATCGAGCAACGATAAATAATTTACTTGTTTTTAACATCATTTAACGGTTATGTCAATTAAAAAGATGTATAATTTTTTAACTAAGTCAATTTGAGCTAAGCTGATGTGAGAATGGTTGTATTCCCCATTGGTGTTGAGGCTCTCTTGAACCGTCACTGTTGCGGTTTTTTTACAATATTACATGATTATCGGTTCATGGATTTTCCTCGATCATCCAGGGGGTCTACCTTACAGGAATTATCTATCATGCATTCTAGGATTCTAACTAGGTACCAGCTATGGCGTCTTACCAGGGCTCAGGCATTGGTGGAAATGGCTCTGATATTACCCCTCCTGCTGCTTTTGATCTTGGGGGCGGTAGATTTTGGGCGCTTGTTCATGACCAAGTTTATCCTTACCAATGCTGCGCGCGAAGGCGCCAATTACATCGCTTATTATTTCGATAAAGACAATATTGCCGCTAGTCAAGAAGCAGCCAAACCGGTCATTCTGGCCGAGGGAAACAGTTCTGGCATTACCATCGATCCAGGCAAGATCACCTTTACCGGCTGCTGTACCGCAGGACAGCCAGTTTCGGTTACTGTGGCGCATGATGTCGATCTGATCTTTGATGGGTTTCTGAGCACGATGGGTGTTATCGATTTACCTGTCACCATATCCAGCACGGTAACCATGGTGGTGCAATGATGAGAAGCAGACACTCACACGCTCAATCGCTGGTTGAATTTGCGTTGATCTTTCCAATGCTTCTTGTGCTGCTGCTTGGGTTCCTCGATCTCGGCAGAGTCATTTTCTATTATTCTTCCTTGACTAACGCGGTGCGCGAAGGAACCCGTAAAGCAATTGTCAATCACACATATCTTGAGGAGGCAGAGGACGGCACGGATTTGTACAAGCTTCCATGCTCTGCTCAAGAACCGGCAGACCCTCTAAATGACTCGCTGCGCTGCATTGTCTATCGCAGGAGCATTGGCCTGCCACAGGGATTTGATCCGATATCTGATATTAGTTTTGTGATCACAACCAATGCAAAAGATAATACGCTATATGAAACCGTGCAGATCACTGCCCGTTATTGCTTTAATCCTGTTACACCCGGGGTCCAATTGTTATTCTCATCGACATGCAACGGTAAAAAGGGTGTCCTTTTGACGGCGCAATCCAAAATGTATGTTGCGCCGGTGGCTCAGTAAGAATGCGAGGTGGATGATGAACAAGATCCTAGGTAAAGGTCGAGAAACAGGCCAGATTATCCCGATTGTGGTCGTAGGGCTGTTGATAATCCTCATGCTCAGCGCTGTGATTGTGGATGGCGGGAGCATCATCTCCAACCGCCGCACTGCCCAGGCAGCCGCTGATGCTGGGGCTCTGGCAGGTGCACAAAAGTTGTGTTTAGGTGATACAACGGCTGATCGAACAGCCGCGCGAAATGCGGCGCTTCAATATGTCACAGCCAATGGTGCAGTCTTTGCCTCCGAACCTACCTTTTCAAAAGTTACGCTCAACGGGCATGAGGTTCCCGGAATTACCGTGAAGGCTAGCGTGACGAATGGGTCGTTCTTCGCCAGGGTCATGGGTCAATCTGTTTTAACTGGAGGTGCAACGGCTACAGCCGGCTGTTATCATCCATCCGAAACGGTGCACCTGATCCCCCTGGCATTCTTCTATAAATCCCCCCCGGTAAACGCCGGGAAAGCGAATTGCTCTATAGATGGCACATGTGATCTGGTTAACTATGATTTCACCAGTCTGATGACTCAATTAATCAACACTCCAGCCACCAACCAACCTCTGGATGACATCTATATTATTATGGACAAGGTTAAGATTTGCGAAAAAAATGGGACAGGCCCAATCGTTTGTTCAGAGATGGCCAAAAACGCATCGGGTGGTAACCGGGCGTGGATCGATCTGAATAAAGTCGCTGATATGAGCAATATCAAGAAAATTTTCAAGAAGGGAATTGAAAAACCCCTGTATTTACCCTCCTGGTTGAATGGAGAACCCGGGGTAGTGGCCAGCGTTTATGATAACAAGGCATATGAAGATTTACCTCCGATCGAAGATTATGAATCTACACCTTATCGTCTGGTTCTCGTGCCTGTTTTCGATAATTACTGTGATTCCGGTGATCCTGAAAATGATTGTCCGTCTGCGTGGAATGAAGGGGATAGCGTGGAATACATTGTGAATTCGAACCAGCCATCTTACCGCCTGGTGGGATTAGCGCCTTTTGTGATCACCTGCGTCACGAAGAATGGTAAAGCTGATTTTGGTCAAGAAATTACCACTGGCAAAAATAAAAATAAATGCCCGGGCTATGTGGCTTTAAATCCTGATAAAAAAACGGATGCTATCGAAGGCTATTTTGTGACGGGCACACCTCTTGACCAATTTGCTCAGGGCACAGGAGGAGTCAGCGCAGGTCTGGATATCGTCTCATTGATCCATTGAGCAATAAACCTGATTAAAACCAGGTCGCATTTGATGGTTAATTAACTCAGTTGTGGGGAGGGATCCATTGTCTACGAAATCAAAAGCCATACTCATTGTCATTGTCGGGCTTGTGCTGGTTGTCATTGGTGTGCTGGCAAGTATTTTACTCATCCAACGTCTTCAGGCAAACCGGGCGCCTTCAGCCGAAGAAGGAGAAACGGTCAAGACCAATGTGGTTGTGGTGACGCGTGACCTGTTCCTTGGAGACCGGATTGAGAGCGGTGATGTGAAGATCACCAGCGTGCCCGTAGAAGTCGCCCCGCGCGACTCCATTGCCACCGTTGAAGAGGCGATCGGAAAGATCGTCAAGACCGACCTGGTGCAGGGAGAGATGGTGCTCAGTCACAACCTGGCGGATCCGACCAACAACAACAAAGATCTCAGCTTCATTTTGAGCGATGACCATGTCTTGCTGGCATTCCCGGCGGCGGATTTAATGAGCCGGAATAACATGGTCCAACGCGGTGATATCGTGGATATTTTTGCCACTTTTCAGCAGAAAGTGAAGACCATTACTGAGGCTGAAACCACAGCCGCCGGAGAGGAAAAAGAACCAGAAATGCGCACCTTTACCGTAGACACTTTCCAAAAGGTGAGCGTTACCGCGCTGGTGGTTTCGGTGATTAAGTCTGAGGATGAAAATACACCAGATCAAACCAGAATCGAATCTTACCTGCTGGCGCTTAATCCACAGGATGCGCTGGTTTTGAAGCATTTGAAGGATACAGGAGCAGAATTTGATATTGTTTTACGAGCTCCCACGTCAACGGTTCAATTTGATCTTACTCCCGTCACCGAGGAATACATCATTGAATTCTACGGGCTTGAGATCTTACCTTAACCACTGTGAAAGGCATTGCCATGGCGGCCACTTCTGATACACATTCCATTCTTCTCATCTCCAAGAATCCCGAGATTATTGAATCCACGCGATCAACGTTGGCAAAACTTGAGGATTTTGATCTGATCGGAAAGGAGGTGACCAGCGAGAGCATTTTTTCGGTTATTGCTGAGACTCAGCCAGATATCATTTTGCTAGACTTTGCTTTCCAAAATCGAATTTTCGACCTTGTGGACAAGATCGCCACCGACTTTCCGTTGTGCGCGGTGATCATGATCCTGCCCGAAAACGAGATGGTGAATTCTGACCGGGTTGTCCTTTCAGGGGCGCGTGCTTTCATCATCTACCCGTATAAATCCGACCATCTCGAGACAACAGTAAAGCGGGTTGTTGAATTAATGGTGCGCAACCAGGCTTTACCGGTAGTACCCGCGGTAAAGAACGAAAACATCCGACCAAAGAACACGTTTACTGTTTTCAGCCCCAAGGGCGGGGCTGGAACAACCACAGTGGCAACGAACCTGGCATTATGCTTGCACAAAGAATTGCGTGAAGACGTGCTGCTGATCGATGGAAAACACCTCTTTGGGCATGTGGCGTTATGTTTGAACCTGCGAACCGGAAATTCACTCACCGACCTGATCTCCCATGCCGGGATGCTTGACCAGCGTCTGATCAAACAGGTGGTCGTGCGGCATGTTTCAGGCATCCATGTCCTTCCCAGCCCAAACTCGATCACTGAAGCCCAGGGGATACGCCCGGAAGATCTTTACAAGGTGATGCAAGCCTTACAGCAAGTTTTTCCGATCATTATCATTGATGGCGGAAATAATTTGAACGAAAATACCGTAACCTATATGGACTCATCAGATAAGATTCTCCTGGTGCTGAACCCCGATCTCGCGTCGTTGAGGGATGTGCGGCAGTTCATGGATGTGAGTAAAACGCTCTCGTATCCGCCAGACAAAACGCTGCTGATTTTGAACCTGACAGGAAGAAAAGCTGATGTCAAACGCGAGGAGATCGAAAGCATCCTTAAGATGAAGCTGTTTGGAAGAATCCCCGCCGATGAAAACCTGGCGTTGAGCTGTTTGAATGAAGGGGTGCCGGTATATATTAAAAATCCGCACCACCCGATTTCACGGGCGATTCTTGAGATCGCAAAGGGATTGGAAAAAATCATTCTGGCTTCAAAGGCGAAATATCAGGCGACGGTGAAGAGCGAAAGCTCCGAAATCTTGAAGAAGTCATCAAAATTGGGGTAAGACGTTAAGCGAGGATATCCTTGAACCAAGAACTGGTTACCATCATTCTACTTGCGGTATTCCTGGTTTGCGCGATTGGCGTGATTTTCGTTGGGATATGGTTATACCGGCGCGGACCGGCCTCAAAGATCCAGGGACGCATCACGAAATTTGTTGATACTCCTCAAATGGGTGACGAAGTTCCTTTGACCCTTCATGAACGAATGTTGGTATCCAACGAGGATTTTGGCAAATTCAGGTCTTGGATCAATGAGGCGTTGAAAGGATTCTCATCTGAAAAGTTGCAGATGAAGATTTCCAGTGCTTATTGGTCAATCTCTGATACTGAATTTATTCTAATACGGATCACAGCAACCGTGCTGGGATTTGTTCTGGGGTGGGTAATCCCACAGAACATTCTGGGAGGAATTTTTCTGGCGGCGATCGCCTTCTGGGTTCCGCCGCTGGTGCTCGAAAGAGCCATTACCAGAAGACAAATGTTATTCCATGATCAACTTCTGGATGTGCTCATTTTAATCAAGGGTGCTGTGCAGGCAGGTTACAGCCTGATGCAGGCATTGGATATGACTGCCAAAGAGATCAAACCACCTTCTTCGGAGGAGTTTGGGAGGGTTTTGCGCGAAGTTCGATTCGGTATTCCTCTGGAACAAGCGCTGCTCAGTCTGGCAGAACGTATGGAGAGTGACGATCTGCATATCGTGGTTACGGCCATCATCATTAATACACAGGTAGGCGGCAATCTCTCAACGGTGTTAGAAGCCACCATCTCAACCATCCGCGATCGTATGCATCTGTTTGGTGAGGTGAGATCTCTGACCTCTTATGCGCGTTACGTGGGAAATTTCTTAACTCTGATGCCTTTCCTCACAGGCCTGGCAATCTTCCTTCTTTCCCCGGGCTATTTCGATACGGTCAAGACATCTTTGTTTACACAAATTGTGATTGTGGTTGCTATCCTGGGGGTCATCCTGGGTAATATTTGGATTAGAAACGTTGTGAAGATCAAGGTTTAGGATGGGAGTGTATCGATGTATCTCGACATGATTGATGCAAATCTCCTGTTTGTGATTGTGGGTATGCTCCTTGCCCTGCTGGGCATCATTGTTGTGATCCTGGGTATTGTCAGGTGGGTAAAATCTGGGAGCCGAATCTCTACGCGATTAGAACAGTTTGTGGTTGCCGATCAAACAACTGCTGAACCGCCGCCCCTCATCCGGCGCATTATTCCGCGTGAGATTGACGGGTCATTGTTTAGCAGGACGGTGGTGAGCTGGTTTTCAAGCCTGTTCAAGTTTTTAGGAAAGTTCGCCCCTCGGCGCATGGCGAGTCAGATCGAACATAAACTAACCATCGCCGGGCATCCGATGAACATGCATGCTGGTGATTTTTATGCTCTGCGGTTGCTATTTCTAATCGCGGGGTTGGTTGCGGCTTTTCTGATCAACCGTGATCTTAAGCATCTGGATGCCACATCGGCATTGATTGGCATTTTAATCATCGCCGCGGCTTATCTTTTGCCCAACTCCTGGCTGAACAGCAAGGTGCGCGCCAAGCAGGATGAAATCCGGCGTGGCTTGCCGGATGCGCTGGATATGCTTTCGGTCTGTGCCAGCGCGGGTCTGGGCTTTGATCAATCTTTACAAAAGATCGCTTCTTACTGGGAATCAGACCTTGGATTGGAATTCCGACGGGTGATCCATGAGATGGAAATGGGTGTCGCTCGGCCAATCGCGCTGAAAAACATGGCCGAACGTCTGGATGTTGATGATCTATCGCGGTTTATCACCATTATTGTGCAGGCAGAAACCATGGGCATGAGTTATGCCGATGTGCTTCACAGCCAGGCGGCACAAATGCGTATTCTCAGGCAATATCGGGCGCGTGAAATTGCAAATCGATTACCTGCGAAAATGATCGTTCCGTTGGCTCTATTGATCTTTCCGGCTTTGATTGCAGTAATTCTAGGGCCGGTTATACCAACCATTATCACTCTATTCTGATGCGGAGCATCGATTTTACTTGTAACGAGAAAAAATGACAAAACCAAAGGATACGTCGAAACCAGGCTCCAATGAAACGACACTGCCGGTTGATGCGCGACCGGCAACACCTGGACCAAAAATTACGTTTGCTGATGTGACACTTGACCCCGATTACGCTATCCTGGTCGAGGCGCATCAACACGGCGAATTTACTAAGTGCCAGCATATACTGAATGATTTATTGAAACGTTATCACGATAATCACCGGCTGCTGGAGTTTCAAAAAGATCTTGAAATGCAGCTTTCTCTCAAGAATATTTCTCAGACCTATTCTTTAAAGGAAAAACAGAAGAAAAAGACACGAACCTTAAGAATGAGTGCCCTGACCGTCGGAGCGATCATATTTGTTATTCTGGTCTTTATTGGGTCTTTTTGGCTGCTCAGCAGAACAATCATCCAGCAAAAGCATGAAGCAGAATTGGCGCAGATGACCTCAATGGAAGGGCAGGTGGTTGAGTTGCTGCATTCAGGTCAGCCGCAGGTGGCGGCTGGCATCATCGAAAAAATGCGGCAGATTGATAACGAATATGTCAATCTAGATCGACTGACTGAACAAACCAATGCTCTTTTGATGCTTGAGGCGAAATATAAAAACGCATTGGCTTTGATGGATGCCAGGGAATACTCGGGAGCTTTGGTTTTATTGAAAGAAATCGATGCTGCTCAACCCGGGTTATGGGATGTTACCCGCCAGATCGCCAACGCAGAGACGATGATCCAGGTATTGGCTTTGATGCAGGCAGGCAATGATGCCTACCAGGCCGGCAAGTGGAGTGAGGTGATCACGGCGTATGAAAGCGCGCTTGAACTTGACCCTGAGTTGGATGACCCCTTGATGAAAGAACAGCTTCTCAACGGTTATCTGCGCAAGATCATTGAAATGCTGGAAAACGATTCGACCGCCGTTGAAGATATAGAAAATGCTGAACAATATTACCGCAAAGCGTTGTCAATGATTCCCCAAAGCAAAGCTTTCGCAAGTGAGCGTGAAAACTTGCAGAAGGTCAGCAGCAGTCTGCTGCAGCTCAAGTTTACTCAAACGGCCAAGTCGTTGCTGAATGAACGAAATCAGACTTTTTCTTCAATATCCAAAGCGGTTTCGTACCTCAGTAAAGCTGTCAATCTGGATCCAAAGAATTCTCAATTGCAGCAGGATCTGCGCAACGCGGAACTCTACCAGGTCGCATTCCGGTATTACACTGACATGAACTGGGGACTGGTTATTGAAAAATTAAAACAATTGTTAGCTTCCGATTCCAATTATGCCAATGGTAATGCCAGAGTGCTGCTCTATGAGGCCTATTATGCCCTGGGGCGACAATATTATGCCGTGGGGGTCTACCAAGATGCCCGCAGCAATCTGGAAGAGGCCGAGATTCTGGCGTATGAAAATGGGTTTAATAAGCTCAAACTCTTCCAGGTGCAGATGCTGCTCGGAGACACCATCGCCAGAATGGGAGACTCTGCTAACGCGGTTTCATATTACCAGTACGCTCTGAACAGTATCAACGCATATTCGAGAGCCTCTGGTGATGCAGACCTGACAACCCAATTATTGGAAGCCGAGAGGTTGGCTGCATCAGGGTTCACCAGAGAAGCTGCAGCGAGTTATTACCAGATTCACCAGATGATTTCTAGGATTTATACGATTAAAGAAATCGAAGCAACAGATGGAACCTGCCTGGCGTTCTTCGCCGATCAAAATGCTTCCACATCCGAGGCAATTATTAATGCCAATGGTCTTCCACAAAGCACCGTAATTTCGTTTGGACGAAAGATTAAAGTTCCAACTCTTGATTAATGAAATAATTCATTTATGGTTTAGGAACAAAAGGAGTGTGAAATGTTCACAAACCGGCCGGCACTCAGAAGTGAATTGCAACCAAAGACAAAGGGTAAACCCGCCAAACTTAGCGAATTGGAAAAAGATTTCATCTTGATTCGCGATTCGGTTCAAAAAGCGTTGTTGAGCAACAGCAATAATGGTTCAGCGTCAGACCCGGTAAAATTGCGGGGGATGATTGAAGAGTGTTTTAACAATGTATTGGATGAAGAAAAATTGCTTTACAACCATGATACCCGCGAACAACTTTTAGATTGGGTTGTTGCTGATATTGTTGGTTACGGTCCAATTGAGCCCCTGCTTAAAGACCCAGATATCACTGAGATCATGGTCAACGGGCCAGATGAGATTTTTGTCGAGCGGTTTGGTTTAATTGAACCGACTGATGTGAAATTCGAAAGTGAAGCCCACCTGCGCCGGGTGATCGATCGCATCGTTTCTCCGATTGGAAGGCGAGTGGATGAGACTTCACCAATGGTTGATGCCCGCCTACCTAATGGTTATCGCGTGAATGCCACCATTCCACCACTCTCTTTGGATGGGCCGATCTTGACCATTCGTAAATTCGCTGCGCGGCCTTTCACCGGGCAGGATCTAATTGCCAACAGCACGATGACAGTGCAACTGGCGAACTTTCTCAAAGCCTGCGTGGAAGCGCGCGTCAATATGGTTGTGTCAGGTGGTACAGGTTCGGGTAAGACGACTTTTCTAAACATGTTATCAGCGTTCATACCAGAACGCGAGCGCATTATCACCATCGAGGATACTGCAGAACTTCAACTACGTCAGGTGCATGTCGTCAGGCTGGAAAAACGCCCGCCAAATATCGAGGGAAAGGGAGAGATCACGATCCGCCAGCTGGTCATCAATGCCCTGCGTATGCGTCCGGACCGGATTGTGGTGGGTGAGTGCCGCGGCGGCGAAGCATTGGATATGCTGCAAGCGATGAACACCGGTCATGATGGATCCATGACCACTGTTCACTCCAACGGTCCGCGCGATGCTCTGCGCCGTGTGGAGACAATGGTTATGATGGCCGGCATGGATCTGCCTCTGAAAGCCATCCGCGAGCAAGTGGCATCAGCAATCGAGTTGATTATCCATATGGAACGCTTGAAAGATGGTTCGCGCAGGGTGGTACAGGTATCAGAAGTGCAGGGCATGGAAGGCGATACGATTGTGATGCAGGACCTGTTTGTTTTCCATCAGACGGGAATAAAGAACGGCGTGGTGCAGGGCAGCCTTAAACCTACCGGGTTAAGGCCGCGATTCCTGTCGAAGCTGGTGGCCAACAGTATTGAGCTGCCGGAAAACGTGTTTGATTTACAGCCATAACTGCATTTGATTCTAAAAATACAGGCCACACGATCAATGGCCTGTATTTTTTTTCAAAAGTGGATGATCACTCATACTTAAAACGCCATACCCCGATCACGAAAAACACCAGGGCGAATCCGAATAAGACGGCGGCTTCGAGCCAGACGCCTGAAACACCCTGGCCGCGGGTTACAATGTCCAGCATACCCTGCATCGCCCAGGTGGTGGGAAAGATTTTAACAATGTTGCGTATCACCGCCGGGAATAGTTCAATGGGGTACCAGCACCCTCCCATCATGGCCATAACCATGCCCACCATGATGCTGAGACCGTTAGCCTGACCTTCGGTCTTGACGAAGGTGCCTAACATCGTTCCCAGTGCGCCAGCCGCCAGCGCCGAGGATGTGATCATCAATGCCACCGCCAGGGGTGATTCTCCCCAATTGATCTTCATCACGAAAATGCCAAAAAGGATCAGGATCACCATTTGAACCAGCGCGGTGAGCACCTGTCCGATGACGGTACCGGCAATGATCGTGGCTTTGGATGTGGGAGTAACGAGAATGCGCCGCAAGGTGCCTGCCTGGCGCTCCATAGCGAACATCGCTGAAAGGCCGATCAACGGGATGAACACCCAGGTGATCATTTGTCCAAGTGAGCTGTTGGCGCGCGGATCGTATGAAACAGGATCGGGGGTCACGCCTTTGATCTCTACCACCCGCCGGGGTGCGCTATTCATTAAATCCTGGGCAGTGGCGAGAGCCTGGTCGAAAAAGACCTGGCGTGCTGATTCTGATGAAAAAGGCTTGATTTTTGAGGCCTGATTCACGCTTATGTTCGCGATATCAACACTGCTGCTAACGCGGTTAACGGCTGCCTGAATACCCTGCCTGGCGATGAGGGCGTTGGTGTTACTGGGCTGCTGCCAGAGTTCCACCTCTGCGTTGCCAGCCTGCAAGGTTTGCATGGATAAATCCTCCGGAAGCACCAGCACAGCGGATACTTTGCGAGACTCGAACGCAGATTGTGCGTTATTCAGAGAAGTAACCTCGGGTTTGACTGATGTTGATCGCTCCAGTTCGCTGATTAAAGAAATGGAAAGAGAAGACTGAGCCTGATCAACCACATAAAGCAGAATGCGTGAATCAGAAGCTTCACCGGTTCCCCCGCTGAGGATGAAAGTGAATATTACCGGAAGGATCAGGAAAAACAGCCATTCCAGCGGGCTGGTGAAGCGGATGAGATTATCTTTGAGCATGATTGCCATTAATCTTTTCATGATCGCCTGCTCACTTTCTGCTCAAGCCGTGCCTGGTGATCCACAGTGCAGAAATCGTAAAGAGTACGATTCCCATGCCTGTTAATGCGGCCACGGGTGTGAGGATGTTCTTCAAGGTGCCACCGAGGGCGAGGGTTGTAAATCCATCCATTCCCCAGGCGTTGGGGGTAATGCGGCTTAGAAACTGGACCCATGTTGGAAGATTGGAGAGGTCGAAGAAACTGCCGCCAAGCAGACCAAAAATGAGCATGACCGCTGAGCCAACTGTGGCAACCTGCCCCGGGGTATTCAACACCGCGGCCAGCAATACTCCCCAGCCAGTGGCACCAATAGCCGCAGTCATCACCAGAACGATCAGGCCCAGCAGATCGCCCCAGTAGAGCCTGAAGAGGAGGGATGTGCCACCGATCAGGATCAAAAGCTGCGCCACAGCGGTGAGGAAGATGCCAAAGACTTTACCGCCTAAAATGAGGGTTGAGGAGGTTGGCGTGACCAGCATTCGCGGCAGTGTGCTCTGACGATTTTCCACAATGAGCGAGCGCCCGCCGTATGCAACGGTAAACATGAGGAACATCAGCGCCATGCCGGGTGCCATGTATGAAAGGATGTCAAATTCCACCGCCTCTCCACTGGCGGTGATGTCGTTAATGGTGATCGAGGAACGCGCCATTGAAACATTCGACATTTCTCGACCTATAGTTGCACCAAGCACAGCAGCCTGTGAAGTTTCGATGAGTCCGTTTTCTATCATCTGACGAACAGCCACTTCGCCGCTGATGCGGGCGATCTCCACCTGACTGATAAATTGATCGAGGATCGTTTTTAGAATCCCCGCACTCGTTGGACGCGTGGGATTTGAATAGAATTCAATTTCAATGTGCTCAGAAAGGCTGCCGGTGGCTGGATCAGGAATGATCGATGCACTGAAACCTTCAGGTATGAAGATGACCGCTGCGCTCTCGTCTTCATCCACCAGGATTTTCGCGGCATCCAGGTCTGAAAGCAAGACCGGTTCAACCAGGTCGGCGAGGTCGGCGGAGGTGAACATTTCCACCAGAGCGTTGCCCAGTTGGCCGTTATCCAGGTTTACGATGGTTACCGGGATATCACGGATACCTGAAGTTGAGCTGCCTGAAAAACGGCCGGTTACGGCACCCATCCCGAGAGTGAGAACAAAGGGTGCGACTAGCATGAGGATGAGGGCCGAACGGTCGCGAAAGATCAAACGCAGGTCTTTAAGCGCAATCAAGAAAAGTTTTCGCATAGCCATAACCTCAATCTCTCAATGCCCGACCTGTCAGATGCAGAAAAACAGCCTCAAGATTCGGTTCGCGGATATCGATGGTTTGAATCTTGATCCCCAGTTGATCAGCGCGCGTCACAACAGGTGCAATCAATTCTTCAGCAGAGGGGGTGACCAGGGCAATTTCGTGATCTGTGGGTTCAGCTTTCATGACACCCTTAAGTTTGGCAAGTTCGCCAGCCAGGTAATGGGGATCTTCATTTTCGCCAATGTGCAAAATCAGCGTATCTGTCTCGCCAACTTGACGGGTCAACTCAGTCTGAGTTCCAAGCGCAATCAGTTCTCCGTGATCGATAATGCCTACGCGGTCTGAGAGTTCCTGGGCTTCTTCCATGTAGTGGGTGGTATAAAGGACGGTCATACCAAAGCGGTTAAGTTCTTTGACTGAATCGAGAATGGCGCGCCTTGATTGCGGGTCGATGCCTACCGTGGGTTCATCCATGAACAACAAACGCGGTTGATGCAGCAATCCCACCCCGATGTTGACACGGCGTTTCATCCCGCCAGAATACGTTTTAATGCGGTGTTTGGCTTTATCTTTCAAACCGATCAATTCAAGAACTTCATTCACACGCTGATGGAGGGTTTTTCCAGAAAGACCGTACATTTGCCCCCAAAAACGCAGGTTTTCCAGCGCAGTCAGGTCTTCATATAGGGCGATTTCCTGTGGAACGACGCCGATTGAGCGCTTGACCTGCATTGGCTCACGGGTTACCGAATGTCCACAAACCAGAGCATCCCCGCTGGTTGGGATAAAGAGAGTGGAAAGCATTGAAATCGTTGTTGTTTTACCTGCGCCGTTTGGTCCAAGAAGACTGAAAATTTCACCTTCTTTGATTTCAAAGCTGATGCCTTTAACCGCAGCGAAATCTCCGAATTTCTTTACTAAATTTTGAACCTCAAGAATGGAGCCCATCTCTCCTCCGAAAATTGGTACTTATACACATTATACGAAAAAGGGTCATCAAAAATGCATATCTCAATTGAAACCAGAAGAACTCTCAAAATGAGGATGATACTCTTCATAAATTGGATATAATCATTGAATGCCACTGTCCAAATAATCGGCGTGGTGATTCAGACGATGGAAGTGAAACGATGACAAATCGATACCAGTCTTTATGTGTTTTTTGTGGTTCCGCTGATGGATTATCGGAAAGCTATTACAACGCTGCCCTCGAAATGGGCAGGTTGATTGCGGAAAATGGGATCACGCTGGTGTATGGGGCAGGCCGGACAGGCCTGATGGGCAAACTTGCCGAAGGCGCATTAGAAGCAGGGGGCGAGGTGATCGGCATAGTGCCACTCGGTCTTGAAAGCCCGCAGCTGATCTACACCACGGGTTTGACGAAACTTGAGATCGTTAATGATATCCAGACGCGCAAAGCGCGCATGATCGAACTTGCAGACGGGTTCATTACCCTGCCGGGTGGATACGGTACGATGGATGAATTGTTTGAAGTGCTGACCTGGTCGCAGATCGGGCGGCATCGCAAGCCGTGCGGTTTTCTCAACGTAGACGGATATTTCGATCCGCTGCTGGATTGGATCAGAAGAGCGTATGCTGATCATTTTATTTACGAAGAACACATGAATTTATTTGTCGAGGATGCAACGCCAACAGGTCTGATGGCCAAGCTCGCCAACTTCCAGTTCCCATCGAACATTGAACGATGGCTGGTGCGAGACGAGTAGCAGATTAAGACAGCGCAAGTTTTACCAGTGAGATGATGTGGCTTGAACGATGAAAAAGGGTGGGAGTTTAATCCCACCCTTTATCGATATTGTCACAAAGCAAACTACTTCTGGGCTGCGGCTTCGACTTTTGCTCGTTCTTCCAATTGTTTGTGCAGAGATTCGATATCGCGGGGAATGAAAGAAATCGCGAGGAGCAGGAAAACCACACATAATGACCAGGCTCCCGTGCAAATGGTCTTAATCGAGAATCCAACCGATGTTGCATCAGCCAGAATGCCTGCCAGGATGGGAGCAGTCCACGCGCCACCATTCTCAATGAGGCTTTCGATGGATTGGGCTGAGGAACGCACCTCAGGCAGGGTAACATCGTACATGGTTGATATGATGTTTGGAGAAGCAAAAGGCATGAAGAAAGCCGTGAGACATAATAAGACGCCGAATAACGCAGTCTGGTCATTGGGCGTGTTCATGGCCAGGAAGAGCCCAATCATGCCCAGCAGCACGCCGGTTACACTGGCGATGAGACGGCCGCCTTTGTGGCGCTTGAAAATCTTGTCTCCCAGCCAGCCGCCAGCCGGGTAACCCAAAGCCATCAAGACAACAGCCGGGGCCATGATCATCAGCGTGGTGTTGTCATCGTAGCCGCGTTCTGTGCCGAGGTAATCAAAAATGTAATAGGTGATCACGTTCCAGGGAAAAACGCCAGTGAATCCCTGCAGGTATACCATCCACAGGCTTTTCTTTTTAAAAATTTCTCCCAGAGCTTTCCAATTAAAGCGGTGCTGTTTAATTTCAATTCCCTGAAGTTCATCTTCGCCACTGCCGCGTGGAACATCTTTGACAAAGAAGAAAATTGCGATCGCCAGCAGGATGCCCAGTGAACCGGTAAGGATGAAGATGTTTTGCCAACCACCCAGCGCAGAAGCAAACATCAGGGCGATCACCATTCCAATGAGATAACCGATAGGCTGGGTTAACTGTAGAACACCATAAACCTTTCCGCGCACCTTTGGAGAAAACAGGTCAGAGATCAGGCTATACATGCCCGGATAGCTCGAGTCATCGATCCCCGTCGATGACCGGGTCATCAGAAAATCGCTGAACCTGGATGGTGTATGGAACCTGGGTGCCAGTGCGCTTAACCATGTGGTAGAGCCCCATATAAATGAAGCCGCTGCCAGTAGTTTTCCACGATTGTAGCGATCACTCAACCATCCCCAGATCGGATAGAAGAGCGTGCCCACGATCAGTGCCCCGGAATTGATCAAACCCCATTGCGTATAGGTCATCTTGAACGTGTCCATGATGTCGGTTTGCAGCGGTCCGATCAACAATTTATCTGTCTGGTGCAGCAGCATGAAGAGGAAAAAAATGACTACAGTGGTTTTGGCGGAACGGGAAATATTCATTTTGGTTTTTTTTGTTTCAATATTTTCCATTTGTAAAACTCCTCGGAAGGTTTATGAAACAGAGATGGCTAATTCTAGATGAAAATGAGATGCAAGTCAACAAAGTTGACATTGTCTAGATTATGATGCTTACGTTAGATACTGCGTTCCAACTTGTCAAAGATTCTTGATGGTTATGGCAGAGAGGTTAAGTCAGGGGTTGTCAGGTCTGTCGTTGAGGTAAGGGTAGGGGGTATTGTGGGGGTCATTGTGGGCGTTATTGTTCGCGTCGGTGTTTTAGTGGGAATTGAGGTTATGGTTGGTGTTGAAGATCGAATTGGAGTTGCCGTGGGTGTTGGAAGGGGGGTTGAAAAAGTCGAAATTTCAACGGTATCTCCCATCGAAATATCATACACATAATCAGCGGCATTTTGGCAGGCTGGATCGAGGTTAGACGCCACGTGTTGCCAGTCAATCGGATCATCGGCATCCCATGTTCTTGAGATGGCGTTACCCAGGCAGCCAGCCCCGGCGTTGTAGTTCAACAGGGTGAAACGCCAGAGATCGGTGTATTCACTCAAATGACGCGCGGTATCGCCGGTGATATTTTCGATTAACTGGTTGACCTGACTGCAATTGGCTTTGAGTGTTTCAGAAAAGACGTGAATACTGTAATTGGCTTTATCCATGTTAAAGCCATTTTCACAGGCCGGGCAGGTTGCGTTAACCCTTTGCAGGAGTGTACCTCTTAACAGGCTCTGGATGTATTCACTCTGGAGCGCATAGCCTGCAAAGCAGTTCGACTCATCCACAACAAGCGGGCAGAAACTGGCATAGAAATCTGGATTCCATAGCAGAAGGGTATCCACACCGTGTTCTGTGAGCTGGCTGAGCCCGACTTCTTGATCATTGTGATAGGTTCCAGGCCAGAGCTGACTCTCACGAATAAAGGTGTTCTTGATCAGGGTTGCGGGCACATGATCGATTTTTGCCACAGCGAGGATCTCTTGATCGAACTGGTTCTGCCATTCACGAATGATTGGCTCTGCAGCGTTTACGCCGCATTCATTGGCAGTATTGCTACCTGCCAGTCCGTTTTGGTCGCAATTCCTCGCATCAACGAGTCCGTTTTGAATCAAAGCAGCGGCAAGGTAATACAGCTTCTGAGAAGTGGCAAGGTCAGCAGCATCAGCGGGTGTATCCAGCCAATTCGGGGGGTCAGCCGTTTCTGGAAAGACATTCCAGATTTCAGAGCAACTTGGAGCCGATTTGCCGGTGAATTGACTGCTGATGATATCCACACGATAGGTATCCTCGAGGGTTTCGTGCGGGATGACACGCGCATAAGCCGTTTGCTTACCGGTAGAATCGCCAAAGCTGGAATCAGCCTCGAAAACAATCTCAATTCCTTCCGGGCCAGTTTCACTCAGCGAGATGGTGCAGGTGTTGGAATTGCAGTTAAAAGATTCGCTGCCGACACGACCGTATATTCGGGTGATGGTGTGTCCGGCCAGCGGCTCTTTGCCGGTAAACCTCAAGGAGGGCTGCCCGGTACAGTAATCTTCATCTGCTGCGCTAATTTCACATCCCTCAAGGGTAAGCCAAACAGATGGTGGATTGGTTTGGACTTCGATTACTCGCTGAACCGGAGTGGAACTCACCGGTTTCAAATAAACACCGGTGCAGGCAGTGGTATCGTTATGATCAATATTGCCACAATCAGGTGAGTCCAACCAGGTTTGCAGCAGGTAACCTGAACAGCTGGATTGAATTTCTTCACTGGTGGGGTTTCCTTCATGGTTAATGAAGAAATCACAGGCGATCGTGTGATCTGACCAGTAGACCATCCACCACTCGTACTGGGTGAGGAGAGTTTGGGTCTTTTGCAATCGATCGGAAGGCTGTGGTTCATGATCTGCGGCTGCAGCCGTCGGATGTTGAAACACGAGACAAATTCCAATCAACGCGGAAACCAGGATGAGGGATTTCCACTTGATTGATGTGAGATTCCGAAGTAGAGGAACTAAAGAAAGGATCGTTTTCTACCCCCGTTGCGATTCATCTATTGCCGTCCGTTTCCTTTCAGCAGAAGGCAATTTCGCTTGATTCTCGATAGTCTACAATTGATCAGAAGAATAACTGTGCATCCCCCATTTCTCAGTGACTGTTATTTATTTTACACTCAAAACCGAAAACAGGGTATTGAAAGATAAGAATACTTACCAATTTCTCTAAATGACTCCAGAAACCAGAGCAGACACGATGGACGACCATGATTAATTGGTTTCGTATAGATATTTATGCGATATGTTTGGTGACCTGTTTGACAGTGAAATGATGAGAAGGGATCGTTCATTTCAGGTGAAGGTTACCGTCAGGCTATTCGTAATGATGTTTATAAATCAACTTCTGACCAATTCACGAACACATTCTGGAAATTTGATTACCAGAGATCGCTAATGATCCTTCTGGTGGTAAAGCTCTAATGGAACGAGTATTTATGGGATAAAATCACGCGATTTAACCACTCTTTATTGCTTCTGATTATTTAAACTAATCAGAACCTATCAATAGGAATGACTTCATACGAGTTTTTTCCCCTCCATAAAGATAAACGTCACTTTTCTCTCATTTATCGGTTAATAAGGAATACAATCTGTTAAACGTGATCAATTAATGAATTTCATTTCTTTGTTCAAACGTACAGCCCGCTGGTTTTCTGAATTGACTGTCGGAGGATCTTGGGGACAAACCCAGGCCGCTAGTGTTCAGAAGAATTTGCGCTGGTTCTGGTTCGATGGGCTTTTTGCTTCAGCACACGATAATATCTATCTGAACTATGTCAGCCTGTATGTTCTGATTCTGGGAGCGACCCAGGCACAAATTGGTCTGATGAGTTCGTTCTCTAACCTGCTCGCGGCTCTGCTTTTACTGCCGGGTGCCTTTCTGGCTGAACGATTTGTAGACAAGCACAGGGTCAGCCTCTTCTGCATCGGCGGGCTGACCAGATTTTCGCTCTTACTGCTGGTATTTGTACCTTTCTTGTTCAAGGGACCGAGCCTGGTATGGGCAGCTATCGTCTTTTCTGTGCTGCGTGACGGCTTTGCCAACCTGGGTTATCCGGCCTGGATGGCGGTGACCAATGATGTCGTTCCATTGGATGGACGTGGAAGATACTTTGGCGCACGAAATTTCATCATGGGAATTGCCGGTATGCTCATCACCTTACTGGCAGGGAAAATCATTACTACCTTCACCGGTCAATCTGGGTATCAGATCGCCATGGGGGCGGCGTTTATCATGGGCCTGGCGTCAACTTTCAGCTATGCGAAAATTAAAATCCGGTATCCCCTCCCCAACCAGGAAAAATCCTCTGGTTTTCACCTGCGAACGTTGTTGAATGACCTCAAAAGCCATCCAACCTTTTTGATGCTGATCCTTACGGCAGCGGTCTGGAATTTTGCCATTAACGTTTCAGGTCCGTTTTTCAGTGTCCACATGTTGCAGGATTTGAAATTCACCGCAAATGAGATTGGTATCTTAAATGTTGTCACTGCACTGAGCGCCTTACTGGTGCAGAATCAACTTGGCGCATTCTCTGACCGCATGGGTCCCCGAAAACTGCAATTGATCAGCATGATCATGATTCCGCTGCTGCCGGTTGGCTGGATTTTTGCGACAACAGTCTGGCATATTGCGTTGTTGAACATTCTCAACGGGGTGATTTGGGCGGCATATAATCTGTCATATTTCAATCTTTTACTCGAAATTATCCCTTCAGATAAAGTGCCTGCTTTTTCTGCGGTTTACCAGGTAGTGGTGGCTCTTTCTCTGGCATTAGGCGCCCTGGCCGGCAGCGGGGTTATCGCACGCTGGGGGTTTGCAGGCGTCTTGGTCGCTTCCGCAGCCATTCGCTGGATTTCAGCTGGCATGTTCAGTAAATTGATCAAGGGCTCTCCTAAAGCGCGCTCAGCCGGCGGCTTTCCGAACAAATAGCCAGCGGATGAGTTTAGATTTATTAAAATTTCGCTAGACCCCCACTCAGCAATCTATTCAGTGACATTTTTGAGTAGAATTGATGTATCAGCGTTGCAGCAAGGATCCCCCCTACCCTGGGGGACATTTTCACCTTTCGCATTGATCACAGGTTATGAGGGAACTTATATGTCGAAAATCAACCCGATCGAAAAAGCATACATTGACGAACGCAGCAGTGCCCTGCTCTATCAAACCATGGCTGAGGTTGAAACGGATACACGCATAGCAGATGTATATCGCAGGATTGGACAAACCGAGCTTCACCATGCCGCCAGGTGGGCAGAACGTGCCAGAGAAGCCGGTATTTCCCTGAAAGAATATAAGCCTTCCTGGCGCATTCGCACGCTTGTAAGGCTGGCAAAACGCTTTGGCCCGCAGATGATCCTCCCTGCCATCCAGAACATGGAAGCAACCGGAACGGATGAATATGCGCGCATGGAAGACGCCATGGGCATGCGCCGTCAGGAACAGTCGCACGCCCGTCTACTCACCATGATCACCGGTAGTGTGCGCGGTGGCATCGAAGGTGGAGTCTTGGCCCAGTTGGAAGGCCGCCACCGTTCGACAGGTGGAAACGCCCTGCGTGCCGCTGTGTTAGGTGCAAACGACGGGCTGGTATCCAATCTCAGTCTGGTAATGGGTGTGGCCGGAGCCACGCTGGAGGGTAAAGGCGTCTTAATCGCCGGGTTAGCCGGGTTGCTGGCGGGTGCCATATCCATGGCGCTCGGTGAATGGCTCTCGGTCCAATCCTCGCGCGAATTGTACTCTCATCAGATTGCCACAGAAAAAGAAGAGATCGAGACTGCACCAGAAGAAGAAGCGGAAGAGTTGGCGTTGATCTATGAATCACGCGGGCTGGCTCGCACCGATGCCAGGAATCTGGCACGGCAAATCCTCGCCAACAAAGAGACCGCGCTCGATACGCTGGCGCGTGAAGAACTGGGTGTTGATCCCAAAGAACTTGGCGGATCAGCCTGGGAGGCGGCAGCGACATCTTTCTTTCTCTTTGCCCTCGGTGCCATTTTGCCTGTGGCGCCGTTCATTTTTACAGGAGGGATGACAGCGGTATTTCTCAGTATTGGTTTGAGCACAATAGGGTTATTCCTGCTCGGCGCGGTGATCACACTCTTTACCGGCCGCAGCATCTTGTATTCTGGCTTTCGCATGGTGCTGTTTGGCCTGGTTGCCGCTGCAATCACTTTTGGAATTGGCAAGTTGATTGGTGTCAGTATCGCTGGATGATCGGTAAATGGTTCATCATTAAATCAAAACCCACCCTTCTGATTCTCGAAAACCAGGGGGTGGGTTTTGTGTCAGGGATCCTGTGAGATCAGATCGATCTTATCCCAGCTGTTCCACGAGGTAGTTCTGCAGTGTCATCTGAGCGATCTGGTCTAATTGGGCTTCGATCCAATCGATATGTTCTTCTTCGTCACCGAGGATGTCTTCGAGGATCTCGCGCGTACCGTTATCGCCCTCATCTGCGCACAGTTTGATAGCCTTGTTGTATTCCTTGATCGCGCCATCTTCAGCCATCTGATCATTTTTATGGATGGCCAAAACATCCGCGCCGATGTTGATCTTGTTGAGGTTGCTAACGATCGGCCTTCCTTCCAAAAAGAGGATGCGTTCGATGTGTTTTTCAGCATGTTTCATTTCTTCGATGGCGCGTTTCTCAATGGCTTCTGCCAGTTCTTTATACCCCCAATTCGCACACATCTCTGAATGCACCATGTATTGACTGATGGCTGTTAACTCATCAGCCAAAAGAAAATTAAGAACATCAATCACCTTGGGATTTCCTTTCATCGTTACCTCCTTTGCTTATTCACCAGTATACAGAACATCAGCACACTTTTCTATATATTTAAACAAAAAGGGTTCGGAATTCCGAACCCCGATCAATTTATTTTCCTGACCTTGTGAGCCTTGGATCAAGCGCATCACGCAGACCATCTCCCAGAAGGTTGAAACCAAGCACTGTCAGCATGATGGCGATGCCAGGGAAAATGACCAGGTGCGGGGCGCTGAAAATGCTGTTTTTCTCTTCTCGCAATTACTTATACTTCGGATAATATTCATATTATTTTGCCAATTTTGTTTACCTTGCCAGGCGATTTTCCTCACTTAAGAATTCGTGTACAATCAAATCATGACTTCCAGAAGAGAAATTCAACCTCTCCTTCCAGGTGAGATTGCCCATATCATCGGTTTAAACGCCAATCAGGCGGCTGCCCAAACACGCTTCAAAGAATATCGGTCGCGCCGTGCTGACGAAACTCTGCGCCGCCAGGATGCTGATCTATCTCTCTTTCATGAATTTCTCGAGCTGCATGGCCTGCATACTGGAGATCTCTCACAGGAGCCAGATGCATGGCGCCCGGTGACCTGGGGGCTGGTGGAAGCGTTTGTGAAATGGCAGCTTAATGAAGGATACGCAATTAAAAGCATCAACGTGCGCCTGTCTACCGTGAAATCTTATTCCCGCATGGCCATGCAATGCGGCAGCATCACGCCGCAGGAGTACGCGCTGATCCGCGCGGTGCAGGGGTACTCATTCCGTGAACAGGTGCGCATCGACCAGCGCCGGCCGGTTAAACGGATCGGCCTAAAAAAAGAAGAACCCGTGCGGATCACAGCCGAGCAGGCGCGGCAGTTGAAAATTCAACCCAACACACCACAGGGCAGGCGTGATGCCCTCCTGATGTGCCTGCTGCTCGACCACGGATTGCGTGTGGGCGAGATCACGAACCTGACCGCTGCCGATCTTGACCTTGAAAACGGCACGCTGCATTTTTACCGTCCCAAGGTGAGCAAAGAGCAGATCCATCGCCTGAGCCGCGACACCTTGCGCGCCTCGCTGGCATACAGGAACTGCGGAGATTTACCGGTAAATGGTTTTTTACTGCGCCGAAGTAAAAAAAATGAGGAGTTGGGTGAGCCTGGAATGACAGAACGTGCAGTCACTGGCCGGGTGCGACTTTTGGGTGAACGCCTGGGGATTTCAGGGCTTTCGGCACATGACTGCCGCCATTACTGGGCTACTTCGGCTGCGCGCAACGGCACCGATGCTTTTGCGCTGCAGGAGGCTGGCGGTTGGTCTTCCCTCGCCATGCCGCGCCGTTATATTGATGACAATGAAATCGCGAACGAGGGCGTAAAATTAGATGATGAGCAGCACGAAGAATGATCTAAAATAGAAAGGCACACTTAAGAAATATTTGTAGTCTTTGGTAGTTTTTCCTTTCCAAAAATTTTGGTTTAAAAGAAAGCTCACATCGTAGTCAACCAGGTTCATCATGTCGCAAAAGCATAATCTCTTATCGAATATGACGCTGGTCGATTGGCTGCTGGCAGCAGGTTTCACCCTGGTGCTCGTCCTCCTTGGGAATTCGCTTTCACCCGGGTTAGGATGGTTGGTTGGACTCCTCGTCGCGTTTGTACTGCTTTATCTGGCCAAACGCAGGCGCGACCGAATGCAGGGCCCTCCATTTGATGGAGATTGATCGTGTGATCACTTGATGCAAAGATTTTCGTTGCTTTACTTAAAAAAACACTATGTCACTTCATGATCATTGATCCTGGCATGGCTTAGATTGATTCAAGAATACAGGTAGAAATGAGATTCAAGATTAGTGATATTTCTAAGATGACCGGTATTTCTCCAAGCGGGATACGCTTTTACGAAAATGCTGGCGTGATTTCTCCGGGGCGCGCGAAAAATCAAAAATATCGCGACTACTCTTTACATGAATTGCATCTTTTATTACTCTGCAAAATCTATCGCGATAGCGGTTTTTCGCTGTCAGAATCGATAAATTTGCTCTATTGTTCAGAAACCGAGCAGATCAAGCATTGTTGTGAACAACATTATGCCAGATTGAGCGACGAGATCAACAGAAAACAGATCTTACTTGAAACCCTTGGCCAAAGGATAAAGGATATAATCGATTTTCAAAAAGACCCCCCTTTTTACCGTTTTATGCAGAGCCCGGCACTGCTGCGCATGAAGGTCTGGCAGCCTGGAAAGAACGCCAAAGATGATGCTCTTTTTTCTCAGGTTCAGGAATGGCTGAAGTTCATTCCCTTTGTGGAGTCCTGCCTGATACTTTCGAGAGATAACCTGTGTAATGGGAAAGGTGATCTCGAAACCGATTGGGGGCTAGCAATTGAAGAGCGGCATGCACTTCTGTTAAACGTTCCTACATTGCCCAATGTTGAAAGGATCCCTCCGCAGGATTGTTTAAGAGTCGTGATCCAAATCAACAAAGACCTGTCGATACCCAGTGAACAGCTCAATAGCATTAGAAAATTTATGGCCGAAAAGGAAGTTGAAGCAGCCGGTCCCGCAGTCAGCAGGCTGTTCCTGGCTCAAAACCATCGGGATCATATCGTCCGGCGCGACATGCTTTGGATTCCCATTCAGAAAACCGGCAGCTCCACTGTTAAGACGAGTGGCCTTTCACAATCGTGACAAATATCTTGAATACAAAATATTGACTCTACAGTTACTGTAGAGTGTAAAGTCATTATTAGGCGATTTATGGCAAAGTGTCAATCAGCTGATAAGGATGTATTGACCTGACACCATATATTTTTTATCCACATTTTATAAAGATGGAGGAAAGTACGATGAGTAGAGAGAAGAAAGTAGATCTGTCACGCCGTAACTTCATGAAGGGTGCAGTTCTGGCCACTGGCGCCGGAATTCTGGCTGGCTGCGCTCCAAAAGTCGCTGAGACAGCCGCACCCGGAGAAACCGCTCCTGTGACTGGTGCAACATCCATCGATTGGCTGGGTACCGAGCCCGAAATCAGTGACATCGCTGAAACGGTTGAAAGTGATGTGATCGTCATCGGTGCAGGCACGGGCGGCCAGTACGTTGCAGCATCCGTCCTCGAAAAAGGCCTCAAAGTTATCGTTCTGGAAAAGAACACCACGGTCAGCACCCTGCGTAACGACTGGGGTGCGATCGACTCCAAGTGGCAGAAGGCAGAAGGTGTAAAAATTGATAAAGCCGCTGCTCTGCACTACCACCAGATGTACAGCGCTAACCGCATCGACGAGCGTCTGCCAAAGATCTGGGCTGATGAAAGTGGTGCAGCCATTACCTGGATCGGTGAGCTGCTTGAATCTCTTGGCGGAACCTTCCTTTATGAAGGCGGCTATGAACCCGATTTTGATCATCCAGCCTCTTACCCGAAATTCCCCACGGGTCACAGCGCCTACTTTGAAGATGGCTGCGATGGCTCTCCTCACATGAAGAAATACATCGAGGGTTTGGGCGGTGAGTTCCGCTTCGAGACCACCTTCGTCAAGTTCGAACACGAGGGCAAGAAGGTTACTTCTGCCATCGCCAAAGATAAAAACGGCAAGTACATTCGGTTTGTTGGCAAGAAGGGTATCGTGCTCAGCGCTGGTGGTTACCAGGGCAATCCTGACATGCTCAAAGCCTTGCAGCCCGCAGATGTCATGATCATGACCCCCCCGACCGCTGGTTTGAACACTGGTGACGGCATCAAAGCCTGCCTGTGGATGGGCGCTGCCATGGATGAGGTTCATACAAGCATGCTCTTTGACCGCATGGGCCTGCTCCCCAACGAAACCCCCGCGACCATGACCGTCCCCGGTTTCTTCTGGCTTGGTTCTCAGCCTTGGCTCAAGGTTAACCTGCGCGGCGAACGCTTCACCAATGAATCGCTGCCATACGACTTCATTCTGCACGCCGCCGCCAAGCAGCCAGGCGCAACTTACTGCGCGATTATGGACTCAACCTGGTTCGAGCAGGTCACGCAGTTTGAAACCACCGGCTGCTCGCGTATTTACCCGTATCCCAATGGCAGCCAGAACGATGTCTTCAAGACAGCTGGCCTTGAGCCTACCGGAACCGATCTGGCAAAGATCAAAGAGGAATGGACTGCAATCCTGCAAGGGTTACAGGATAGCGGTCACCTGCAGAAGGCTGACACCCCAGAAGAACTTGCCACCAAGTTGAATATCCCTGCCGACACCTTTGCTGCGACCCTTGCCCGCTACAACGAACTGGCTGCAGCCGGTGAAGACAAGGACTTCTACAAAGATTCCTATCGCTTCCTGCCCCTCACCAAGCCGCCTTACTATGGTATCCGCCTCACCGGATGGCTGCTCTGCACCCTCGACGGTATCCGCATCGATACCCAGATGCGCCCGGTGGACGCCATGAACGAGCCCTTCGAAGGGCTGCATGTCATCGGCGATTCTTCCGGCGGCTACTTTGCCCACACTTACCCCAACCTGTTCACCGGCTTCGCCAATGGCCGCACCACCACCTTCGCGCGCCGCGTTGCACGCATCCTTGCCGGCGAACCTGTGGATTTACCCGCCGAGTAAATCACCCGACAGTCGTTTTTCTGAAAGACCCCCTGCCCTCACCGGCAGGGGGATATTTGTTCAGACAATTTTCTTAACTATCTTGAATATCCATCCGGCGCGATGTACACTATGATTGATTTCCACAACCTGCCAGTTACAACTTGTTTCATTAAAAATTTCAGGGTTCCCTGAAATTTAAAAATATATTATGAGTGAGGAGGAGCTCTAATATGAAAAAGATCAGAAAGATAGACATTTCGCGTCGTAATTTTATGAAAGGCATGGCCCTCGCTACGGGGGCGGGCGTTCTGGCAGGCTGTGCGCCAAAGCTTGTGGAAACAGCCCAGCCGGCTTCTACAGCTGAAGAAGTGGCCGCCACTCAGGATTGGCTGGGGAAAGAACCCGTGATCGATAACATTTCCGAGACGATCGAAAGTGATGTCATCGTGATCGGCGCCGGTACCGGTGGTGCGTACGCAGCCGCCAGCTGTCTTGAAAAAGGCCTGAAAGTGGTCATTCTTGAGAAGAACGCCACAGTCAGCACTTTGCGCAATGACTGGGGAGCAGTCGATTCCAAGTGGCAGCTCGAAGAAGGCGTCAAACTCGATCGGGCAGCAATCCTGCACTATCATCAGATGTACTGCGCGAACCGCATTGATTCACGCCTGCCCAAGATCTGGCTGAAAGAAAGCGCTGCTGCGATCAACTGGATTGGAGAATTGTTGATCAGCCGCGGGGCCAGGTTCTACTATGAAGGCGGATACGAGCCCGATTTCTCACCAGCAACCTACCCGAAATTCCCAACCGGGCACAGCGGTGATTTTGACGAAGGGGTTACGGGCGCATCGATCATGCAGGGGTACATCGAAGAACTCGGCGGAAAGTATTACTTCGAGACCCCCTTCATCAAGTTCGAACATGAAGGAAAAAAGGTTACCGCTGCCATTGCTCAGAATAAAGAGGGAAAATATCTGCGCTTCGTGGGCAAGAAGGGTATCGTGCTTGCCACTGGCGGTTATCAGGGCAACCCTGAGATGCTCAACGCCCTCATGCCGCATGATGTGATGATCATGGCCAAGCCAGCACCCGGGCCCAACACCGGCGACGGCATCAAAGCCTGTCTGTGGATGGGCGCTGCCATGGATGAGGTTCATACGAGTATGATCTTCGACCGCATGGGGTTGCTGCCTAACGAAACCCCGGCGACCATGACAAAGCCAACCCTCTTCTGGTGGGGTTCACAACCCTGGCTGAAGGTCAACCTGCTGGGTGAGAGGTTTACCAACGAATCCATCCCCTATGACTTCATCGTGCACGCAGCCGCGAAACAGCCAGGTAAGTGCTATGTTTGTGTCTTTGATAGTGATTATTTCAACCAGATCCAGCAATTCCAGACGGTCGGGTGCTCGCGAATCTTCCCGTTCCCCAACGGCAGCCCCAATGACCGCACCGGCACCGATATGGCAGTGATCGAGCAAAGAGCCAATGAATCTGTAAAAGGATGGCTCGAAAGCGGTCACCTGCAGCAGGCAGATACGTTTGAAGAACTGGCCAAGAAACTCAACATCCCCGAAAAGACCTTTGCAGCAACGGTTGCCCGCTATAACGAACTGGCCGACAAAGGCGTAGATGAAGATTTCTACAAGGATTCTTATCGATTGCTGCCTCTGAAAAAACCGCCTTATTACGGCATCCGCTGCACCGGCATGATCCTCTCCACCATGGACGGAATCCGCATCGATACCCAGATGCGCCCACTGGATTCGGAGAACGTGCCTTTTGAGGGTCTCCACGTGGTGGGTGATTCCTCTGGCGGTTACTTTGCCCACACCTACCCCAACCTGTTCACCGGTTACTGCAACGGCCGCAATACCACCTACTGCCGCCGTGTAGCCCGTATCCTTGCCGGAGAGCCGGTCGAACTGCCTGAAGAATAAATCCATAGAATTTTGCTTACGAATTACACGATCATCCCCCGCCCTGTCAGCGGGGGATGCGTGGTTTGTGAGGTAATGATGCTCTTTTGAGTGAAATAATGGCTATGCGCAATATTTTAATCGCGTCTCCATTTACTTGTTGGCTTCCCACCAGGCACGCCAGGCAGCGGCATCTTCGCCGAAATCCTGCCCGGTGATAACCTCCAGAGTATCTGCCACAAGCCATTCTGAGAGTGTCGCCTGGTCTCCCATCTCCATGATTTCAATTAATGTAGGCACAGCTTCACGGGCGGTCGGGCCGATCACTTCAAGCGCGTCGAGGGCTGAACTCGCCGTACTGTAATCCTCTGATTTGACCGCCTGAATAAACAATGGCAAAGCTGGAGCTGCAGCTTCCTTCATTGCGCTTAACGCCTGGATGGTTGTGCCCGCGCCTGTGTAGTAGGTTTGCGGTTCAGTTCCAGAGCCAAGCTGCTCTTTTAACACCTCCATCAAAACCGGAACCGCCTGAGGGTCGCCAATATTTCCCAGTGCGAGGATGACTTCCGTTTTCACTCCATGATCCGGATCATCAACCATGGCAATCAAATCAGGAACGGCCTCTTTTGCACTTCCTCCAAAAAGCCCCAGGGTACGCGCAGCAGATTGACGCGCCACCGGGTCAACATCCTTCAACATTTCGATCAATACCGGCAATGCCTGCGACCCGTCCGCGCCCATCTGCGCCAGGTTATACCCGGCTGAATTGCGCAACGAAGTGTTATTGGAACGCAAGGCCGAGACCAGCCCGGGTGCCCCCCACCATTCTGAAATCATGGGAATGACCGCCAATCCCCAGGCTTCCGTGTAATCTGCATCAGCTTTCGAAGGGCAGCTGTAAACAAAGGTGATGCCAAAACCCTTGCTTGGAGAATATTGACGGAGGAGTTCCATTTCAAGGTCTTTTTCTCCACTCTTAGAAAGCACAGCGGTGCCTTCGGTCGAGGCATCAAAGTAACAGGTGCCTGCGCCGCCAACTGATTCGCCATAGGGTGTGAACTCCAGGTCGATCTTGAGATTTGCCTGACAGGCGCTGCTCTCTCCAATAGTCGTCGCCACGCCAATGCGGTCGAGGATGGCTTTCAATTCTTCGGCGATAGGCTCACTGACGCCATCCACTCCGATGTATGTTTGGTTCACCTGCAGACACAGGTTGCTGACCGACGCGACCCAGTCCTTTTTGGTCACTTCAGGAAAATGGATCACTCCCCCATTTTCTGTTTGTCCGTCCTGCGGTGCCGCACCAGGTTCGGATGTGTCTCCTGTGATTGGAATCTGTCTGCAACCTGCCAGTATTGCCAGCGCGCAACACAAGAAGCCTATTTCCAGCTCCCGTAAGGGTCTATGTGTTTTCATCTTCCACCTCCAGAAAACCAGCAATCCTTCTCTTGAGACTCAATCATCCTCAAGAAAATTGAAATTTTTCTGGCTTTTTCTGCATCGGGGTGGAAATTCGGGATACTGCGCCAAATGCAGCAAAACGAAGCTACCACGTTGAGTTCTGCCCCCTGAATTGATCATGCCCTGTTCAACCATCACCAGAAAGGGCTTAATTTAGACAGCGCCGCTCGCGTGATCTAATTCGATTATACAAAACTGCGCCCCGTTTTCAACCGCCACCAGACTCAGGCGCATTTCCTTCACACCAGCGGAAGATTATGGCTTTTTAAATCGTACCGTGTAATTCCAGAAATTTCCTTCAACAGCCTCGACCTTGAAGCCTGCTTCTTCACCAATGCGGATGGTAGCTCCGCAGCCGGGGTAATCGGGGTCTACCAGCAATTCAGTCACCGCCAGGGTGGACTGCGGTTTAAGAACGCGATAAACCTCTGCCAGGCAGCGCTGCGGATCGGGAATTTCCATCAGAGCGGTCACAAGGTAAACGACATCCAGCGAGGAATCATCAAAAGGCAGCTCATACGCGCTCTGGTGGATCAGTTCGATGCGCCTGCGTAAATCAACAGGGACCCTGGCAAGATGCCTGAGACAATGCGCCAGCATCGCTTCAGCAATATCCAGCCCGAAGACTTTGCCATCCTTCCCCACCGCGTGCGCTGCGTATGGCAGGAAGAACCCACCGCCGCAGCCAATCTCGAGCACTTTCTGGCCAGGTTTGATCCCGCTGCGCCTGATCACCACCGCCGGATTTTGCATTTTTTCACGCAGGCGGCTGTTGAGAAACACGGTAATGAACGCGGGCGCAGGGAAATGCCAGTTGCGGCGCACCAGTCGGATGAGCACCTGGTAAACAGCGATCCCGGCGATTACATAGCCGAAGATCTTAAGAACTTTCAACCATCCAGACATGTCACCCCTCTTCTTAAAATAAATGTCCGTCCTCTTAAAACTCAATGATGAAGATCACCACGTAACCCAGCACAAGGAGGCCGCTGAGGGCGATAAACCAGCCGATGAGTTCTTTGCGCAGCCTCCGCGCACGAACAAGCAGGATATTTGCCTTTGCGCTTTCCACGTCTCTGAGGCGAACCTCGCAGATATCCACCACCTGCTGCAAAGGATGCAAAGGGCAACGCGCGTGTTCGTTCAACTCCACCGCTGTGTGGCAGAGTGCGCAATATCCAACTTCAACCAGGGTTTGACCGCTCATGCCATGATGATGTATTTAAAAGTAAAGTACAAAAGTAGTATCGCCAGAATGACGATGATCCAGCTAATGAGGCGTTTGCGGTTCTCACGCCTCCTGTTTTCGATGATTTCCGCTTTAATGGTCTTCGTGTCTTCGGGGACTGCCAGACGAATGTTGGAAACCTTGCGGTGCGGATGTTTCGGGCAGCGTGATTTTTCGTTCAATTCCACTGGCATGCGGCAGCCGCGGCAGTAGCCGATGGCAACCGCACCCGCCGAGCGCAGGAGGCTGCGGTCTTGCTCACGCATCTGATTGACGAAAGTGTCTTTGTCTGCCCCCAACAAAGAAGCCACGTCACCACCGGCTTCATGAGCCCCCGCATCCTCAGCCACGGCGATTCGGTCACGCAGGGCCTGTTGAGTTTGCCCGAGCGTATCAAGCAGTTTGCCGCGTTCTTTAAGGATGGCTGCGCGGGCCTTATCAGGAGCCAGTCTTAAAGCTTCGTTCAAATCCGATAGCGCCTGCTGCTGATCGAGGCTTAGGTGGCGTTTGGCGCGGTCAAGATAGCGCTCGTGGATAGGCGTGCGCTTGAAGAGAAAAACCAACCCGGCAATGGGCATAATAATCGCCAGCAGCCCCCACCAGATAGGTGACGAAACGAAACAACCCAGATCTGGCAGCGATTCAGCCTGGTACATTTTCCAGAGCACCCAGCCCGCGAAAGCCGCGATGCCCAGCATGACGATGAAACCTAAAATTCTGACAAAGAAACTGGTTCCCGGCAGCAGGTCGCGATGGCAGGTCAGGCAGTAGCGCTGTTCGGGAGGGTTGACCGTCTTGCATTTGTCGCAGTGGATCATTTGAACCCTCCTTTCGATCTTTTGAATATCTCAGGTTACGGCACGATCAGGTCATCACTGACGCGATTCAGGGTCACATATTCAACGGCGTTCTGGTCGCGCAGGGTGATGACATCCGCAGACTCGCAGGTATAGTACATGGTGCTGGATGGGATGGAAGCGATCAGATCAGCGAGCGGAATGCTGCCAGCAGGCAGCGGTAAACCATCCAGCTTAACGCTGCTCACCTTGAGCGTCGTCCGTTCGGGGTCAATCTGATAATCAAAAGAACCCGCTGCTGCCCCGGCGCTGAAATAGGCAGTGGTCGAGCCGTTGAGAGTCAGTTCCATAAGGTGTTCGCTGTCACCTGCTGTGTACACGGCGTTAATAGTTGTATCAACATACCACACCTGCATGCTGTAAGTAGAACCCAGCAGGGGTTCATCCCACAGAAAACGGAAGTAGATATGCGGGCTGATGTTGGTAAAGGTCAGTGGAACATCACCGCCAATGAGCATATTTCCGGCATAAACCATGCTGGCGCTGTCCACTTCCCAGGTGCCCACCAGGCAGTCGATCGACAAAGGATCAAAACCGCCCACAGGTTCAGCAGTCGCGCCGCCGTCTTCTGAAAGGGTGGTCAATGATTGTTGAGCGAGTTGGCGGTTTTCGCGCGTCAGAGGAAAGTTGCATCCCGCAAGGCTGAGAAGCAAAGAAATCACCAGTAAGATAGATAAACCTTTCATTTCTAAATTTCACCTCAAATAAGGTCAGAAGATAAAATCAATTCTATTGTTACACAAAAGAGCAGTCCTGTGAGGGGTGAATTCTATGTTGACGAAGAATAATGGAACCTGTATGGCATAACTGCTGACCAATGAATCAATAATTTTGCTGATTTAAGGTCATCCCCATTCACCCCGCTCATTCCTGACGGATAAAAACAAGCTCGCCGCCATCCGAAGAAGAAATGCGCAATTCAGAATCTGAGAGAGTGAAAGTTTGCGCTGCGCCAAGCAGCGAGAGGTAAAGGCTTTCCTGGTTCATCACGCCAGAATCGATGCAGGCCATGAGCGTGGAAGCGATTTCGCCGGTTTTAAGTTGATCACCGCTGACCTTGTAGGCGCCGCCAAAGGAATTACAGCCTGCCGATCCGCCCAGGTTTCCGTCAGTAAAACTGAGTGTCAAGACCGTTCCCTCCACGGGCAATTCGCCGTTCAGTTTGACCAGCACCCAGGCCGTTCCTGCAAGCGGATCTTCTACCGCGTTTTCAGATGAATCCGATTTGATCAGTGAACAGCCTGCCAGCACGAGGATTGACATTAAAATAAATATCTGAAAGAAGCGTTTCATAGAATGGCTCCTGCTTCTATTCTACCCATAAAGGACTCGCAATGGAATGAGTCAGTTCCGCATCCATTACAAGGAACAGAAATGCTGTTGTTGAAAAATACACCCTTGACTCTCCCCTTGGGGGAGGATGTATAACAAGGGCACAAACCATCTGACGGCCGTCAGGAAGGGAAGTTATGTTAAAGATCGGCGACTTCGCCCGCATAGCCAATGTTTCAGTCAAAACCCTGCGTTTCTACGCCAGCGAAGGGCTGCTTGTTCCGGTAATGGTCAACCGTTACAACGGTTACCGTTACTACACCGAAGAACAGCTCGGCACGCTGAACCGTATCCTCGCGCTCAAAGAGATGGGTTTCAGCCTTGACCAGGTGCGCATGATGCTGACGGAAGCCCTCACCCCCGGTGAACTGCGCGGCATGCTGCGCGTCAAGCGCATGGAGCTGCAGGAACGGGTGAACGCCGAACAGGAGCGCCTCAACCGCGTGGAAGAGCGGCTGCGGCGCATTGAAAGCGAGGGGGCATCAGCGTGCGCTGAACTTCTCGCCAACATCCGCATTCAGCAACAGCAAAAGGAGCAAACCATGCAACCTATTCGATTTGAAACCCTGCCTGCCTTCAAGGTGATGGGGATGAAGTACCGTGGCAGCAACGCCAATCAGGAAATTGCCCAGATGTGGGGAGAACTCAACAAGCGTATACAAGAGATCCCCATGAGTGGAGAGTACGCCTACGGCGTCTGTTTTGTGTTGAACGACACCTTCGGCGGCGAGTTTGAGTACGTTGCCGGTTTCAAGGTGGAAGAAGGTGCCAGCGTGCCCGAAGGCATGGTGGTGGTGGACGTACCCGCCAGCCGTTACGCAGTGTTCGCCCACCACGGCAGCATCGACACCCTCAGACAGACCTATCATGACATCTGCGATGTGTGGTGGCCTACATCAGGGTACACCCCCCGCGGTTACGACATGGAGGTGTACACCGAGGAGTGGAAGGGGAACTCGCCAGATTCGGTCTTCTACATTTACGAGCCGGTAAAGGAGTAAGATCCGGAAGAAAAAATCTTTAAATGATGCAGGGGCGATCGCTTGATCGCCCCTGTGGCATTACTGGGTGGTGATTGATGAGCGTAATCGGCAATTTATGGCTGCGATAAAATCGGGCTGCTCCTTGATCATGGTGGTGCTTTTATCAGCCGATTTCATCAGAGCCAGAAACGCCGGCGCGTGTTTTTTTCGTAACAGTTCGTACCCAACTGGAATTCTTGGTGATGTTGATGGTTCATGCATGGAATTGCGGGACCGCCCGGAATAGGTCATTTGTCTTGCTTACTAAACACTCTTCTTGATGAACCAGAAATACGCGAACACCAGTCCGAACACCAGGTACAGCCCCACCGGTAACCAACCGAGGGCGTTCCAAACCCCGTTGAGGGTGGCAATCAGCGTAACCACGAAGCCAATGGCGTTGCTGAGGGTGACAGCGATGACAATTTTCTGCGCTTCAGGCCATGGGAAGTTCTTGCAGAGCCACAGAATAAGAGCTCCAAAGATAAAGGCGGTGCCGAACAATTGTGACATTAACGCGCCCTGTTTATCAAGGTTCATCCCAAACATCGATCCAAGCAGAACCGGTGCCACCACGAAGCCAACACCGAAGATGACCTCAACGACCGCTTTCAAACCCATCCAAAATTTGAGACTCATCGACTACCTCCTCAACCAATCCCGGGCGATCCCATTTGCGCTGCACGTGCAAATAAAAAACCGCTGTCTCATGACAGCGGCATGGATGTATTTCACCTGGTCTTCCGCTTGCAGTTCAGCCCGTAATATAAAATTATTATACGACGAATAAACCAATTTTCTACTCTAAGGTCGGCTGGCTCATCAGCCTTTTACTCTTGCAACCCTATTCGTAAGTGATGTTCAATGGCGCAGAGATCACAAGTCGTACCCCATTCGCCTGACAGCTCATGAACGCGTAGGATGTGAGAACGCAATATAATGAAATTGGTAACGAGGTGAAAATGGCCGATAAACTCGACTTGCGGAAGCAGTTAAAAGCGTATTACTCGCCAGGTGCGAAAGCCTTTCAGGTGCTAGAAATCCCCCCGCTGCAGTACCTGATGATCGACGGGCGCGGTGATCCCGCTATCTCACAACAATATCAAGATGCGCTCCAGACCCTATATTCCCTCTCTTATACCCTGAAATTCAATCTGAAAGCGCTGGGGAAAGATTACACCGTGATGGGGCTTGAAGGCCTGTGGTGGATGCCCGACATGCGCGAGTTCAGCCTGGAGCGCCGTGCCGATTGGGAATGGACTTCAATGATCTTGCAGCCCGACTTCGTCACACCGGAGCTGCTGGATGAAGCGGTGAGGCAGGTTTCAGCCAGGGGCAAGGCTCCCCTCGCCGACCGGGTGCGATTGGAAACGCTCGAAGAAGGACTGTGCGTACAGATCATGTATTATGGCGCTTACACCGATGAAGCTCCAACCATCGCGCGCATGCACGCCTTCATCGCCGAAAAAGGATACTCTCTCACTGGCAAACACCATGAGATCTACATGAGCGACGCGCGCAAGGTGCCGCCCGAGAAAAATCGCACAATCCTGAGGCAGCCGGTCAAGGCAGGTTGAAACCTTGTTAAAGCCCTGATGGCCCTTCAGATACGTCCAGCGATGGTCAACTTAGCGTTTGGGCTTCCGCGTAAAGGGCTTTTTCTTCTTCTGTCTTGGGTTCAAACACCAGGCCGTGCGGTAAAGGCTTACCCGAAGCATCGACATGGATGAAACTGATGAATCCTCTGATCACCAGTTCACCCTTATTTTTAACTTCGATGTAGGCAACCAGCCGGGTTCTTCCGGTAAGGACGATGCGGCTGGTGAAAACGGGCAGGTCGCCTTTGTTAATGGGACGGGTAAAGGTCATACCGTGGATCTTGAGACAGACGATGTTATCGGGTTTGGTCATTGATGCAGCGGCAATAAAGCCAGATTCGACAAACCATTCAGCGGTGCGGCCGGCGAATAGTGTTCCATGATGATTGAGGTCTTCCCCTTTGACCATTTTGATCGTGGTAAATACCGGGAATTCCATATAAACTCCTTCTCTATGAGAGAATATCATTGTAACTCGATTTCAAACAACCAAAAAGGACTGGGGCAATTCAACGCAGTCGAGCATCGCATGTTATAATCAACGCAAGCGACCAGGAGAGAAAAGATGATCGTTCGCAGCCTTTAAAGAAACGTTTTCAGGTAGACCCGCCCGGCACTATGGCCGCATTTAACCATCCACCGGAGGCTTCTGCCCCGGTTTTTGTTTTTAAGTAAAGGCTGAATATGCTCTCTGTTCACTCATTATCCAAATCCTACGGCATCCATACCGTATTGACCAACATCACGTTCAATCTCAACACCGGCGAAAAAGCCGCGCTGGTGGGACCAAACGGCTGCGGCAAAACCACTTTGCTGCGCATCCTCGCCGGCCAGGAGAAGGCTGATTCTGGCTCTTTCCATTTCAACCCGCCCAATCTTAAACCCGGCTACCTGCCACAAGGCGCTGCCCTACCCGGGGGATTAACCCTGGGTGAAACGCTGACCCGCATGCAGGGAGACCTGCCAGGGCTCACCCGGCGCCTGGAAGAACTTTCTTCCGCACTTGCAGTGTCACCCGACCATGCGAGCATGCAGCAAGAATACAACGACTGCCTGGCGTCCATTGAACTGGCCTCCGAATCCGCCGGAAACGCCCCCGCCATCCTGGCAGGTTTCGGCCTCGATCACCTTCCTCCAGAAGTTCCAGTGGGAGCGCTGAGCGGAGGGCAAAAGACCCGATTACAGCTTGCCGGTTTGTTGCTCGCCAATCCGCGGGTGCTGCTCCTGGATGAACCCACCAATCATCTTGATCAAGAAATGCTCGAATGGCTTGAGAACTGGCTCAGGCGTTCGCCATGTGCTGTGCTCATGGTCTCACATGACCGCGCCTTCCTCGAAAACACGGCGGTCGATATTTATGAGATCGACCCCGCCTCACACACGCTGAAGGTGTACCCCGGCAACTACTCCGCCTACCTGGAACAGAAAGCCAGCGAACGTGAACGCGCGCAGCAGGAATACAGCGATCAGCAAGATGAAATCGCACGTTTGACCCAGACCGCGCACCGCATCCGCGGCAATGCGCATTTCAGAAAAGGCGGCAAAGCAGATACAGGAGATAAGTTCGCCAGAGGATTTTTCGCGAACCGTTCGCTAGAAACGCTGCGCCGCTCCAAAGCCATCGAAGCCCGCGTGGAGCGTCTGCTTAACGAGGATCACATCGAAAAACCCCGCAACAGTTGGCACATGAAAATGGAATTCGATGCTACACCTGAAACTGGACGTGATGTAATCGTGCTTTCTGATTTGACCATTGGCTATGACGCCGTTCCGCTGCTTTCAGAGGTCGACGCCGTGCTGCGCTTCGGGCAGCGTGCAGTGCTCACTGGCCCCAACGGCTGCGGGAAAACCACCCTATTGCGCACCATCACCGGGCAAATACCAGCCCTGGCCGGGCGCGTGCGCCTGGGTAGCGGGGTCAGGGCCGGTTATATGGCGCAGGAACAGGAAGATCTGGGTGCAGATGCCAATGCCCTGGAGAGTTTACAGCGCGTCAGTGGTTGGAATGAAACCGAAACGCGCACATTTCTGCATAAGTATCTTTTCACAGGTGATGAGGTGTTCACACCCATGAACGCCCTTTCTTTCGGGCAGCGCACTCGCCTGTCGCTGGCACGTCTGGTAGCCCAGGGGTGCAACCTGCTGCTGCTGGATGAACCGCTCAACCACCTTGACCTTGCGTCGCGCGGGCAGTTCGAGCAAGCGCTGTCAGCGTTCAAAGGCACAATGCTGGTGGTGACACACGATCGTTATTTTATTCAACGCTATGCCACTCATCTCTGGCAGATCAGCAGAGGCAAATTAAGCATCGAAGAAAATCAGAAAATCGACCAGGAGAAAAACGATGAATGAGGCGCACAACCTGATCCCCTGCGAAATCGAACTCCCTGAAGGGCTGTTTGAACTGAAGGCTTTTATCAGATCAGTCCGCCCGGTTGGCCGCCGCAGCGACTATCCCACAGGTGTCGATCTGGATGAACTGTTCCAGAATTCAGAAATGCTGCAAAACTCGAGGGTCTGGCGCGATGTGGAGGGGAATCTGGCTGCATACGCTTTTGTGCATTTTCCGTATAACAACCTCACGTTTGAGATTGCCGACCTGTATTGGAGCGAGAATCTGGAGCATGAAATCCTTGTCTGGGCGGAGGAGCGTATGCGCCAGCGCTATCCCACAGGTCTTGCTGCAGAAACGCTGGATGGCTCCTGCCGGGCTGAAGATGACCGCATGAAACGATTCTTTGTAAACCACGGGTTCATAAAGCAGCAAGTGGAAAGTATCACCTACCGTGTTGACCTGATGAACCCGCTGCCCGAGCCTGTCCTTCCGCCCGGATACAGCCTGAGGCCGCTGAACCCTTCAAGCGAGATCGAAAAGGTGGTTGCCCTGCATCAGGCGGCCTACGGAACCCGGTTGTTCAGTATCGAAGAACGCATCGCGATCATGAACACCGATGCATACCTGCCTGAGGCGGATCTTGTGGTGCAGGCACCTGATGGCAGCCTGGCCGGGAACTGCATTTGCGGCATTGAACCACGGGTTTCAGAGATCGAGGAAGAACGCGGGTACACCGATCCGGTGATCGTCCACCCGCAACACCAGCGCCGGTGTATCGCGCGCGCTCTCCTGCTGGAGGGTTTGGCTAGGCTGCGCGAACGCGGAATCAGATTTGCGGAACTGGGCACCTCCAACCTCAACATGGGAATGCGCAAAGCAGCAGAAGCTGCGGGCTTTCAATGTGTTTCACAACGTGCTTGGTACTCAAAGAAAATCGAATGAATATTTATACTATTTATATCTTATTTGGTATAATTTAACCAAGGAGGATCATTCGATGGCTCTCAAAGTTGGAACACCCGCTCCAGATTTCACGTTGCCGTCTCATCTGGGCAAGCCAGTTACATTGAGCAGCCTGCGCGGCAGAAACGTCGTGCTGGCGTTCTTCCCCCTCGCCTGGACGCCCATATGAACGGCGCAGATCCCGCTGTATGAGGCCGAGTCGGCCTCCTTCGCGGGGTTAGACACCCAGGTTCTGGGTATCAGTGTCGATTCGGTTCCCTGCCTGACGGCCTGGGCAGAGGATCTCGGCGGGATTCATTACCCGCTGCTGAGCGATTTCTGGCCGCATGGCAAGGTCGCACAGCAATACGGTGTGCTGCGCAGCGAAGGACATTCTGAGCGCGCCATCTTTGTGATTGACCGGCAGGGCATCATCCGCTACGTGGATGTTCACGATATCGATGACCAGCCCTCCAACGACGTGCTGCGCCAGATCATCCGCGAGATTGACCCCGCTGTGCGCGACCGGCCAGAAGAATCAAAGCCCGAGCCGGCCGCACTGCCAAAAGGCGGGATTGTGATGTACTGCACACGCTGGTGTCCTGATTGTAAAAAAGCCCGCGCCTGGCTGGCAGAAAATCATCTGCCATACACCGAGGTGGATATCACCACCACCCCCGGTGCCGCAGAACAGGTGGAACGCTGGGCAAACGGCAACCGCACCACCCCGACCTTTGATATTGACGGGGAGATCGTGGTGGATTTTGATCTGGAGAGGCTGCGCCAGGTATTGAAACGAAAATCTTTCGTCAATTGCGATACTTATTGATCTACTCCAATGAAATACAGGTATCGCAATTGATGATGCAGGTTAAGTACCGTAAACCATGATTCTGAAAGTCGGTAGAGAGTGCGATACCGCGCTCCGGCAAAATGTGATATTCTATCTGGAATGACAGCCCCTTTTTGGAAAACCAAGAAACTCAATGAATTAACCCCCGAAGAATGGGAATCACTCTGCGATGGATGCGCGCAGTGCTGTATCATCAAGTTTCAAGATGAAGATACCGGCCGCATTTATCACACCAACGTTGTTTGTGAATGGCTCGATATCTACCACTGCAAGTGCAGACGGTATAGTGAGCGCAGCCGGCTGGTACCCACCTGTCTGACGCTCACACCAGTACTGGCCCGTGAACTGAGCTGGATGCCAGAAACCTGCGCCTACCGTCTGCTGGCGGAAGGCAAAGACCTGCCGCTCTGGCACCACCTGGTGTGCGGAGAGCGCGATGCCGTGCACAAGGCGGGAATCTCAGTGAGAGGAAAGGTCGTCTCGGCCATCGATGTCGATGAAGAAGAATTACCAGATTACGTCGTAGATGACGACGATCCCTCGTGACCTCTCCAGGGGGAAAAGGCCTGCGCCCGCATGGAAAACCGCAGTGCTATAATAAGTCCAGACCACACCTCTCTCACGAGAGATAAAAGGAGATGAAGATGATCGTTACAACCAAGGAATTGTTTAAAGCCGCGTACGGCAAATATGCCATTGGAGCATACAACATCAACAATCTTGAACAGACAATGGGGTTGTTCAGAGGGAACCTCGATAGCCAGGCGCCTTTTATTATTCAAATCAGCAAGGGCGCGCGCAGTTACTCTGATAAAGTGATGCTCGAAGGGCTCATCCGTTCGGCAGACCAGGTTTTCCCGCAAGCGATCTTTGCAGTGCACCTTGACCATGGAGACGAAGAAACCTGCTATGACTGTATCAACAGCGGGTTTTATTCATCGGTGATGATCGACGCTTCGGCAGAACCGTTCGAAAAGAACATCGAAATTACGCGCCGGGTGGTCGAAGCAGCCCATGCCAAGGGTATCGTGGTGGAAGCTGAACTGGGAAAACTCGGCGGGGTTGAGGAACATGTTCAGGTCAGCGAAGCAAACGCCATGCTCACCGACCCAGACCAGGCAGCCGAATTTGTTGAACGCACCGGATGCGATTCACTGGCGGTTGCCATTGGCACCAGCCACGGCGCATTCAAATTCAGCGGTACGCAGAGCCTGCACTTTGATGTGCTGGAAAAGATCCAGAAAAACCTGCCCGGTTTCCCACTGGTGATGCATGGATCAAGTTCTGTCCCGCAGGAAGAGGTGGAACGCATCAACAAAGCCGGCGGGAACTTGAAGGGCGCCAAGGGTGTGGATGCCGACCAGTTCCGGCGCGCCGCGGAACTGGGTGTGACAAAGATCAACATCGACACCGACGGCCGTCTGGTGTGGACTCGAGTTCACAGGGAATATTTCCTTGAACATCCCGAGAACTTTGACCTGCGCCCCATCGGCAAGGTCTTCATGAGTGAGTACGCGAAATTCATTGCCCACAAAAACGAAAAACTGGGAAGCGCTGGAGAGCTCGAGAAAGTGCGCGCCCTGGTCAGCAAATAAAAAAGAGGAAACCTTCCGCCGGGTCTCTGAAATATCGAGACCCGGTTTTGTTTTAACCCGCCAAAAACATCGCAAATCATCTGGTTACATTTTGAAATGGTCAAGAAAGGCAAACTTTTTTCTCACAACCTTAAAATTTTAACTAACCTATTGACTTTCGTTTTCAAAAGTCGTAATATGCTTTTTTATATAAGGTTACCCAATAATGTCTACTTACTTTTCTATCGTCATTCTTTTTGGCTGGCTGCTTTCCGTCATTTATTATTACGGAGAGCTATTTCAGGTTAGGATGGCGAAAGTAGAACAATAATAACCCGTTTCAAAAGTTTACCCAAAGCCACCTGACCTCAATCAGGTGGCTTTTTTCTTTCAAAAGGACAATCCCGCATGGAGGTGAACGATACCGTCGATGATCAAGCAATTTTACGAAAGATGCCGCAAAACCTTTTCATAAAAAAAAAACTAAAGGAGAAAAAATGAAAGCCGCAAGAATTTTTGTTGTTCTTATGTTCATGTTTATGATGATGACTGCCTGTAATGCTGCGCCTGCCGCAGCCGAACCAAACGGCACAGGAAGCGTGCCAGAGGTGTCTGGTTCAGATTCTGCCGCCGCCTCCTCTGACGCAGCCGCGGGTTCACCGGAAATTTGCTCGACCGATGCCTTCGGCTGCGCTGTTTTTAAACCGGGAGATGTGGTCAAAATTGGCATGGGGGCGCCCATGACGGGGGGTGACGCATCCTACGGTTTTGATATTTCACAGGGCGGAACGATTGCCGTGCAGGATTCGGGTGAATTTGAAGGTTTCAAGTTCGTTCTGGTTGTTGAAGATGATGGTGGGAACGCTGAAGGGGGGGCCGCGGTGGCCAACAAATTCGCGTCTGACCCCGCGCTGGTAGCCGTTGCCGGTCACATCTATTCCGGCGCGACCTCAGCGGCCATTCCGATCTACGAAAAAGCGGGCATCGTGATGCTCTCGCCTTCCGCCAGCCTCCCTTCCCTGACCACACTGGGCTCGGCCGTCTTCAACCGAATCGTGTTCACCGATGCCAGACAGGGTCCGCCGGCAGCCGAGTACCTGTTCAACAAACTTAACGTCAGAAGGCTGGCCGTGCTGCACGATGGCAGCGATTACGGAAAAGGGCTTGCAGAAACCGTAGCCGCCAAATTCACCGAACTGGGCGGAGAGGTGGTCATCACCGAAGCCATTACCAAGGGCGAGACCGATTACACCCCTGTGCTTTCAGCGGTGGCATCCAAAAATCCCGAAGCAGTCTACTTTGGCGGTTACACTGCCGAAGGCGCGGTCATCGTCAACCAGATGAAACAGACCGGCCTTGAGAATGCCATTTTCTTTGGAGATGACGGCACCTACGGGGCAGACTTCCTCTCACGCACTGGAGCCAACGGCGAAGGGGCATTTGCCACCATCGCTCCGATCCCCGCAGATTCACCCGAAAAGGCGGCCTTCGATGCTGCTTACCTTGAGCAATTTGGCAAGGAGCCTGGCACCCTCTCACCCTATACCTGGAACGGATATGATGCTGTTTCAGGGTTGATCTTCGCAATTAAATCGGTCGCGGTAGTTGGGAAGGATGGAAACCTCTACGTGCCGCGCGGCGCGCTCATCAACGCGGTGCGCAACCTGACCGATTTTCATGGAATCAGCGGTACATATACCTGTGACGCCGTCGGCGAATGTAACACCCTTCCTCCTACTTTTGTCATGGTCAAAGACGGTGCATGGGTACCTGCGCCTTAGCCTCCCTCCTGTTTCACGGTCGGGGAGCAGTGCTCCCCGACCCATCCTTTTGATCGAAAGCAGCCTGTATGAACGAAACCTTACCGATCTCAATAGCCCGCAAGGGCGCGAATGTGCTTAAATACCTGCGTCCGGTTCTTGGCGCAGTCATTCTTATCTTTATCATTTATCGGTTAATTCAAACCCTTTTGATTCAAGAAACTTACGGCCCCGAAACCTGGACACGGCTGGTTATTGCAGGGATGATCATCGGCAGCGTGTATGCGCTGATCGCCATTGGCTACACGCTGGTATACGGCATTCTGTTCATGATCAACTTCGCGCACGGTGAGGTCATGATGTTGGGGGCATATACCTGCTTCTTCGTTTTCGAAGCACTTAAAAACATCAAAGTGGGGGCAGATCACTCACTCGCCTTCTCGAACGCTTACCCGGTCATCTCCATCATCATCGCGTTCATCCTGGGAATGTCGGTATCAGCGCTCACTGGTTTCCTGCTGGAAAAAGTCGCCTACCGGCCGCTGCGTCAGGCTCCGCGTCTGGTACCGCTGATCAGCGCCATCGGCGCATCGATCTTTCTGCAAAACGCAGCACAGCTTTTATTCAGTCCTCAATTAAGAGATGTTGCCAACCCACAGATCCTGGCGCGCGGTTCCGGGTGGAAGATTTTGATCAATAACAGCAGTGTGACCATTCCATACACGGGAGTGTTCACCTTCCTTTTATCACTCATCCTGCTCGTCAGTCTCTATTTCATCGTTCAAAAGACCAAATTCGGCCGTGCGATGCGCGCGGTCGCGTTAGATAAAAAGACCGCTTCACTGATGGGCATCGACGTGGATAAAACCATCAGCCTGACGTTTCTCATTAGCGGAGCCCTGGCCGGAGCCGCCGGGGTGATGTGGGGACTTCACAACAGCATGGTCTATTATTTCACCGGCTTCATTCCGGGCATCAAGGCGTTTACCGCGGCCGTACTGGGGGGCATCGGTAACCTGCCCGGGGCCATGCTGGGAGGTCTCTTTTTAGGGATTATCGAATCGGTAGGTCCCGCAGCGCTTGGAATCGATTTTCAATTGAAAGATGTGATTGCTTTTCTTCTGCTCATCGTTGTGCTCACCTTCCGTCCGTCGGGATTGCTTGGAGAAGTGCTCGCGGAGGAAAAGATATGAAAACGACGAACCTTCAGCCGATTCAAACTGGTTTCATTTTTGGTGCTGTGAATGTATTTCTCGTTCTGATCGGATTTAATGCAATGATCGGCAGCCTGCTGGCCAAAGCGCTTGGAGAACAGGTGCTGACGGCACTCCCTCCCCTTCAATTCCTGGCTGCCTTTACAGGTTTGATGGGCCTTTGGAGCGGAATTGCGGCGGCCAGGAAACACAGCAGGGCGCGTATCGCTGGCGACGTGCTGGCTGGATTGCTTTCAGGGCTGGCAGCCGGTGCAGTCACCTTTGTGTTTTGTGTGGGCATTGGCTGGCTGTTAACCAATAAGATCGATATTCGTAATTACCTCACCGTGTTGTCGTTTGATTTCATCAACGGGGTCTTGATGAGATTGCCACCGCTGATCGGCGCGCTGGCCAACCTAGGCATTCTGGCTGCCGCGGGAGCTGCTGGCGGGCTTCTGTATGGATTCATTCAAAGCTCAAAAGTCCAACAGATGGGTCAACAAATCCTGGCTTTGACCCGCTCAACGACAGAAAAGATGAAAAGACTTGACCATGGCAGAAGACGTCTCGCCCTCCAACTCGTGGGGGTTGCCATGGCCGGCGCTGCGGTCATTTTTCTTCCGCTGAACTGGGGATCATATTGGAATTACGTTGCCGGTACGGTGGGGCTTTACGTGATCCTTGGTTTAGGGTTGAACCTCATCGTTGGCTTATCCGGTCAGCTGGTGCTGGGGTATATCGCCTTTTTTGCCATCGGTGCTTACACAATGGCTCTGCTAAATTCACCAGTTCCGCACAACCTGATGTTGGGGTTCTGGCCGGCGCTTGTTCTGGGTGTGCTGCTTGCCGCACTCGCCGGATTGCTGCTCGGGCTGCCGCTCATGCGCCTGCGCGGAGATTATCTGGCCATCGTCACCCTCGGTTTCGGAGAGATCATCCGCATTCTGTTGAAAAGCGATGCGCTTACCGATTTCAGCGGAGGGCCGCGTGGCATCCAGAATATCAGTGGACCAACACTCTTTGGCCGACCTTTCAATTCGGATATCGACTTTATGTACCTGATCGCCATCAGCGTGGCTCTGGCTGCATTTGTCTATAACCGCCTGCAGCTTTCACGACCTGGCCGGGCATGGCTTTCGATCCGTGAAGACGAGACAGCGGCAAGAGCCTGCGGGGTGAACACCACCCGCTATAAACTGCTGGCCCTGGCGCTGGGTGCTGCCTTTGCGGGGCTCGCCGGTGCGATTTACGCCAGCCGCAACCAGTTTACAGGTCCTGAAGAGCATTCTTTGATGGCATCAATTAATGTCCTCTCGCTGATCATCGTCGGTGGTCTGGGCAACATTCCAGGCACCATACTTGGAGCTTTTGCGCTCAAGGGGCTGCCCGAAATCCTGCGCGAGTTTTCCAATTACCGCCTGCTCACCTTTGGTGCGCTGCTGGTGGTCATGATGCTCTCGAGACCAGCGGGTTTAATCCCCTCAAAGCGGCCTCAATACAAGATACCCCAAGAATCTGAACCAGATGAGAGCCACGTGGAGGGCAAAAATGTCAGCTGAGATCATCACCGCGCGCAATGTGACCAAGGTCTTTGGTGGATTAACGGCAGTCGATGGGGTCAACCTGAGCGTGAACGAGAAAGCCATTTACTCGATCATTGGGCCAAACGGCGCAGGTAAAACGACTTTCTTCAATTGTTTATCAGGGTATTACACGCCGGAGAATGGAGATGTGTTCTATTGCGGTCAATCCATCCGCGGCAAAGGAACCCATGAAATTGCAGCCCTGGGCATCCTGCGCACCTACCAAAACATCCGATTATTTTCAAGCCTGACCGCCATCGAAAATGTGATGGTCGGACTGCACCACAGTCTGCACGAAACCTGGATCGATGCGGTGCTGCATACCCGCCGATACCAGAAAGAAGAGAAACTTGCGCTGATTCAAGCAAGCCGTTGGTTAGACTTTGTAGGACTGATCGGGTGCGCTGATGCGGCAGCCGGGAGTTTGCCCTATGGTGCGCAGCGCAGGCTCGAGATCGCGCGCGCCCTGGCCGGAAAGCCGCGCGTGTTGCTGTTGGATGAACCCACCGCGGGGATGAACCCACAGGAAACACTGGAAATGACCACTCTGATCCGCCAGATGCGTGATGATTTTGGCATCACGATCATCCTGATTGAACATGACATGCACGTGGTGATGGAAATTTCAGATTGCATCAGCGTTCTCGACTTCGGTAAAAAGATCGCCGAAGGGGTCCCTTCCGAAATTCAATCCAACGCGCGTGTGATTGAAGCCTACCTGGGTCCGGGTGGAGCGGCATTGGCGCAGAAGTTTAAGAGAAAGGCAAGAAAATGATCCTGGAAATCGAAAACATCAACGTGCACTACGGAGCGATCCATGCGCTTAAAGACGTCAGTTTTCATCTGGCGGAAGGCGAAATTGTCTCTTTGATCGGTGCCAACGGCGCCGGAAAATCCACCAATCTCAACACGATCTCGGGGATCCTCCACCCTACGAGCGGAAAGATTACCTGTTTTGGTGAAGAGATTACGCACGCGGCCCCTCAGACGATCGTCCGTAAAGGAATCGTTCAGGTGCCGGAAGGAAGAAAGATCTTTGCTTCAATGAGCGTGTGGGAAAACCTCGAGATGGGAGCCTATACCCAAACCAACCGTGCAGAGATCAATGAGCGAATGCAGGCCATTTTTCAACGCTTCCCCAGGCTGAAAGAGCGCCGCAACCAGCCGGGTGGTACGCTCTCAGGTGGAGAACAACAGATGCTGGCCATCGCCAGAGGGTTGATGGCCAAACCTAGGGTACTGCTGTTAGATGAACCATCCATGGGGCTTGCCCCGTTGATGGTTGAACAAATCTTCGAGATCATTCGCGAAATCAATCAAGAGGGAACCAGTATCCTGCTTGTGGAACAAAACGCGCTGATGGCGTTATCGATTTCAGACCGCGGCTATGTGCTCGATACCGGGAAGGTCGTTTTAGGAGGTCCCGCCGATGAATTACTGCGCAATCCGCTCGTCATTGATGCGTACCTGGGCGGAAACGGTGCTTAACTCAAATTTCGATGATGTCTATCTGGATTTTCGATCTCTTAGAGCGTGTTCAATTTCGTTGACAAGCGCCTGAGTTAACGGCGAACGAGTTTGTTGTAGACCGGTCAGAAGCGAAGTCATTGGCTCTACCGGCTTTTCAAGTGCCAGTTCACGCACCTTGGCAGGGCAAATAAAAGGCGTAGAAAAGGCAGCTGCCGCCTCGCCCTCAACCGGAATCAACCAGTTGCTTGAGGCAAGCCCCCACTCTACCAGTTCGATGATCTTTTGCCACGGATCAGGCCGATCCTGCCCCAGCAGAACATAGACAATGTTGTAAAGCGTGTGCTTTTGTTGCGTAAAAAGGGTTGAAGTGATGAACATGACCGCTGATTCAAGTGTGTACCCCGACCAGTTTGGCGGAGCAGAGGTTTTACGCAGGTAAATTTCTCTGGAGGAACCACTCCCAAACAGCTTCTTTTTCTCTTGAACAGAAATCTCCAGCGCTCCTTCTGCTTCATTGGCAAGGATGGCAGCCAGAATGAGGTTAATCGCCAGCTGGTATCCGTCTACACTGGCGTCGGAGCACAAGAGAGCCAGACTGCCACTGCCTTCCGCTTTAGGCGCGAATTGATCACCATTGAGAAAAACATATTCACTGGGAGTAAATGAAAATTCCGTCAACCCCATGCTGGACCTCGGAAACGATAAAATTCTGATCCAATTTTGTTCATTTTATCCTATTTGTGCATTACCTGCGTAAAATTTCCGTAAAGGAAGTTTAGAGAAACTTGACAATTGTTCCAAAATAAGGTTTATTTGGTGTGGATTTAATATAATAAGGTGGGAACAGCGAAATAATCCAAGACAACATAGCGAATCTGTCACCTGTTGAGAATCTAGGGTTCGAAAATGCCTGATGCTTTTGGTGTAATTTTTACCACGATTGTCATCACTGCTTGCGCAGTGATTTTAGCATTGGCCATCGCCATTTATTCACTGGTTCACCGCAAGGTCACTGGCGCCATTAGCATGATGTTAATGGCTTTGCTTGGGGTGTTATGGGGGTCTACATATCTACTGGAGATTTACAGCAGAAATATCGAATTCAAGAATCTCTGGGATAGTATCCAGCTGCTTCCGGCAAGTTTTCTGGCGCCGACTTTCTTTATCTTTTCATTGGTATATACAGGTAAAAAGAATGTGCTCAGTAATCCGCGATGGTTGTTAATCTATCTCATTCCAGTCGCAACCATTTTTGTCATTCTCACCAATTCACAGCATCATTTGTTTAAGGCTGCCCTCGATCCGAAATTCAAATCAGTGGGTTGGCTCGAACCTCTGTTTCCGACTTACGGGTTATGGTTCTGGATCATCATCATTTACAGTTTCGTCTTGTTGAGCGTCTCGCTGCTTTATCTGGTTAAGGCCTACCGAAAGGCGCCGCGCTGGGCACGCAGCAGGATCGGCATCATCATATTTGCAGAAACATTACCTGTGCTTGGGGGTATCATTTCCATCCCCTTGTGGGCCAATCAGATGGGGCCAAACGTGATGCTGATTTCCCTTGTGGCGTTCCTCCTCTTGCTCACCTGGGGAATATTCAGTAACCGCATGCTGGAAGTCGTTCCGTTGGCACGGTCTACATTAATAAGCCAAATGTCCGATGCTGTCATTACCCTCGATCCTCACGGTTTAATACTGGATTGCAACGCTGCCGCGGCCAACATCAAACAATTGCAACTGGCCGATCATATTGGCGAGTCTTTTCCAATCCTGCTCAACCGAAACCTGAAGACCTACCTGCCTTTCGAAGATTGCCTGGATCAGCCGATGGAAGTGGCTCTTGGAAACGGATCGAACGCCCGCATCTACGATATGAGTATCTCGCCATTGATGACGAGCACCAAGGAAGTCGCCGGTTCGCTGGTGGTCATGCGCGAGATCACCAAGAAGAAGCAGGAAGAAATCGAACGGGTACTCATTGAAGAACGGTACCACGCCATTTTCGACAATTCGATCTACGGCATTTTATTGTTAAATCAACAGGGCATGATCATTGAAAGCAACCCCGAGGCAGCCAATCTCTCGGGTTATTCCCGCGACCAACTCCTTTTCCGTTCACTGGACGATATCATTCAAGATGCACCTCAGCTTTCCAGATACGAAGCCAAAAAAGAAAAGCCGACGCAAGAAGCCCGGATGATCCACGCCAGCGGGGATTTAATCCCGGTAGAAATTTCCATCATCCCCATTGTCAAAGGTGATGAAAGCATCTACTATGTGACCATCCAGGATATCCGCGAAAGAAAACAGGCCGAAAGCATCACGCGGGCCGCGCTCGAAAACGTTCAATCCAGAATCGATGAACTGGCAATCTTGCGCAGCGTGACCGAGTCGCTCAACCAGGCTAGTTCTTTACGGACGGCCATTCTTCCTGTGCTCGAGACGGTCACTGCGATCACCAAGAGCAGGCATGTGTGGCTGTTTCTGCTGGGAAAGTCTGACCGGTCGTACCAGAAAATCGAATATCATCCATTGGATGAAGATAACCTGCTTGTTGTAGATAATGTGCAGGGAAGTTATCCCGGGTGTCTGCAAAAACTGGTCGAAGGCAGGGTGGAAAACCCGCGGACGATCAAAGGCTGTGCTTGTGGTGCGCCAAACCTCACGTCACATTTTTCACTTCCTCTTTATATCGGCAAGCAGCCGATGGGGCTTCTCAACTTTGTTGAGGAGAGCGGTACGCAGGTAAACGAAAATAAAGTCAGGCTGCTGCATACCATCTGCGACTCGCTGGCAGTGGCCATTGAGCGCGTCAGGTTGTTTAAAAGCGAGCACGACCAGCGCAAGCTGGCCGAGACGATGCGTGATATTGGTACTACCCTGACCACCTCCCTCGATATGAATGAAATTCTGGATCTGCTGTTGGATCAACTCTCGCGGCTGGTACCGTACGACGGGGGTAATGTGGCTCTGGTTGACGGTCCGCGCATCCAGGTTGCCCGATTCAGAGGGTACGAACTCGTTGGCAAGAAAAAAGCCGCCGCTGCACTGCTGCGCCCGTTTGAAATTGAGAAAATCGAAAATCTGCGCACCATCATCAACAGCCGCAAACCGCTGATCATCGCCGACACATCCAAAGAAAAAAACTGGGCACATAATGAAATATCCGCCTATTATCATGCATGGCTTGGAGTCCCTGTGATCATCGATGGCAAAGTGGAGGCGGTATTTGGCCTCGATAAGGTCGAACCAGGGTTCTATACGCAGGAACACGCACGGCTGGTTTCGCTATTTGCTATGCAGTCTTCTCTGGCGATTAAGAATTCCCGCCTTTATTCAACCGAAGTCAAGCGGATCAAGGAGCTCGACAGCCTGAGGGCAACCCTCGCCGACATCAGTTCGCAATTGGATGTCAACACACTGCTAAAAGAAATCGCCAAACGCGCCATATACCTCTTAAACGCCCAGATGGGCGAGATCGGTCTCTTCGAAGCAAATCAAGGCGTTTTAAAGGTGGTGGTTTCTGAAAATTTGAAGAAGAACACAGCCGGAAAAACCCTTAAAGCTGGTGAAGGGGTAATGGGCAAGGTTATTGAAAACAAACAACCGCTGGTGATCACAGATTACCAGGTGGTTGATGGAAAAGCCGACGAATACGAAGAAAGCGGTCCTTTCATCGGGCTTGCCGTGCCAATGCTGGCAGGAAACAACGAACTGCTCGGTGTGATCGGCGTGTATGACAATGAGATGAGCCGCACCTTTACCGAGAACGACATCCGGTTGTTAAATCTGTTTGCCCAGCAGGCGACGATCGCGCTGCGCAACGCCCAGCTATTCGCCGATGCAAAACGCAGGGCAGAAGAAGCTGAAACGCTGCGCCAGGCCGGTGCAGTGGTTGTTTCGTCGCTTAACCGCGACGAAGCCCTGCGTCTGATCCTCGAGCAGCTGGCACACGTGGTTCCTTACGATAGTGCGTCGGTATTACTGCAGAAAAAGGGCGTGTTGCAAATTGTTGGAGGCCACGGATTCAAAGACGCCAACCCCGTCCTTGGTCTGGAAGTGCCGCTCGACCGCAAAAACCCTGGCGCGTGTGTCTTTCTGGATAATAAGCCGCGCCTGATCTCCAATACGGTTGAAGAGGCGCCGAATTTCAATCACATCACCGATAATCATTATTTCATCCGTTCCTGGCTGGGTGTACCTCTGACGATCCACAACAAACCGATCGGCATCCTTTCACTTGACGCGCACAACCCGGGTCAATTCACCGAAGAACATGCCCGGCTGGTAACGGCCTTTGCCGACCAGGTGGCGATCGCTCTCGAAAACTCGCGCCTGTATGAAAACGCCGTCCAGGCCGCGATCAGAAATGAAACGCTGTATAAACTCAGCCAGACGATCAGCGCGAACATTCGATCAGAAGAAATCTATCCTGCGATTTACGAAGCAACCACCGAGCTGATGGAGACCGAATTCTTCTGCATCGCGGTGGTGAATGAAAAAGAGCAAACCATCGAAGATGTTTTCATCACCGACCATGAAGAGATCGTGGAGTTATCATCGCGTCCCCTCGGACAGGGTCTTTTCGGAAAGGCGCTGAAAGAAGGCAGATCATTGCTCTACAACACGTTTGACGAAAGCATGATCGCCTCCACCGGTGCAATTCTGACCGGCAACATGGAGATTGAAGAAATTTCGCAATCCGTGCTGGTCGTTCCGTTGAGGATTGGCAATAAACTGATTGGCGTTCTTTCAGCGCAGAGCTATAAGCCATACGCGTACACTGAATCAGATCTTGAAATGCTTGAACTGTTGGGAGCGAACGCTGCCATTGCCATTGAGAATGCACGGCTGTTCAAAGAAGTTCAAGAACTGGCCATCACTGATCCGGTGACCAACATCTACAACCGGCGGAAATTCCTTGAGCTCGCAGAGCAGGAATTGAACCGTTCTATCCGCTACGGACGCGACCTTTCAGCGATCATGATCGACATCGACCACTTTAAACTGGTAAACGACACCTTTGGGCACACGATCGGCGATCAATTGCTGGTGCACCTGGCTGAAGTTTGTAAATCCTGTATTCGCCAGGTGGACATCCTCGCCCGCTATGGCGGTGAGGAATTCATCATTCTGCTTCCAGAAACGAACGCCGCCGAAGCTGCGATTATCGCTGAAAGACTGCGGGCAACCACTGAGGCCACCTCCACGAATACTGCTGCCGGCCAGCTGAGCATCACCATAAGCCTGGGCGTGGCTGAAATCGATAAAGACTGCACCTCACTGACCGACCTGATCGACCGCGCCGACTTTGCGCAATATGCATCCAAAGACGCCGGGCGCAACCGGGTGACCGTTTGGAACCCCAACATCGTTCAACGCTCGAAAGATACCGGATCGCTGCACGCTGATAAAACTACGCTACCCGATTGACATTTCCCTGAATCTAAATATAATACTATACCGTAGAGTATTTATTATATGACTGTCAGGCATTCGTTGTTGGGTCTATTGGCACAACAGCCGCGATATGGTTATGAGTTGCGGGCTGCTTTCACTGCGCTGGCTGGCGGCAGCGATAACTGGAACGTCACCCCGGCGCAGATTTACACCACGCTTAATCGCATGCTCGAGAGCGGCCTGGTCGAGATCGAGCCTTCTGATAACGGATCCACATCTGAGAAGAGAAAATTTCACATCACCCCCGCCGGTCTGGAAGAATTCAACCGCTGGCTGTTAACAGATGTGCGTGATGAACCCCAGCAGGATGCTTTTTACTTAAAACTGATGCTTTCGCGTCATCTGGATTTTGTAGACACCAGCCGTCTGATCCAGATTCAGCGCAATGGGCTCTATCGCGATTTGCACCGCATCACCCAGGCGCGCGAAAAACTGGATCAGCGCACCGACCTGGCCAGGATCATGATCATGGATAAAGCCATCATGCACCTCGAGGCAGACCTGCGCTGGCTAGACATGGTCGAATCCCGCCTGGATGAAGTTGTCAAACAACCACCGCCTGAAGTTTGCCTGCGCCCGCGGGGAAGGCCGCAAAAAAACTCACCGGGATCTGATCGTCAATAAGAAAAAGGAGAAAATATGGCAATCATAGAAGTAAAGGATCTGACAAAGATTTACGGCAATGGAGATAACGCAGTTCGAGCGCTAGACTCGATCAACCTTAGCATTGAAGAAGGTAAATTTGTGGCGGTGATGGGTCCCAGCGGATGTGGAAAGTCAACCTTGCTGCACCTGATCGGGGGCCTCGACCGCCCCACAAGCGGAAGCGTCATGATCGAGGGCAAGGATATCGCAAAAATGAAAGATGACCAGTTGACCGAACTGCGCCGCCGGAAGATGGGGTTTATCTTTCAGTTTTTTAACCTGATACCGGTGCTTAATGCCGCCGAGAATGCAGCCCTGCCGCTGATCCTCGATGGCGTCAAACAGGAGAGGGCAAAAGCCAGAGCCATGGAATGGCTGCAGAAAAATCAACTCGGAGACCGCTCCACACACCGCCCGGATGAACTCTCGGGCGGCCAGCAGCAGCGCGTGGCCATCGCGCGCGCGATGATTTCCAATCCGTTGATTATCCTCGCTGACGAACCCACGGGGAATCTTGATACGCGAAGCGGAGATGAAATCGCCTCTGTGCTGCGCAGCCTGGTATCAGACTGGGGCAGAACTGTTCTGATGGTCACTCACGACCCGCGCATCGCGGCTTACGCCGACCGCATCATCTTCCTCAAAGACGGCAAAATTGTGGATGATACACTGATGAGCAGCGACGCTCCTGAAAACGCCAGACGTCTCAAGGAAAAAGTGGAGTCACTATGAAAGGGCAATTCCTTTTAGCATACCGCTATCTCACCGGCAGAAAGCAGCGCATGGTGCTGACAACCCTGGCGGTGGTGTTTGGAGTGGCTGTGCTTTTTGGTATGAACGCCATGCTTCCCGGAATCATCACGGCGTTCAGACATTCGATGATCACAGCTGCTGGCAAGGTGGATTTGAGCATTTCCAGCAAATCCAATGGACCCTTCAATCAGTCCATTATGGATACCATACAAAACGCCGAAGGAATCAGCGTCAGCACGGGTATCCTGCAGCGTAATGTGCAAATTCCTGAAAGCCTGGGTGGCACCACCGATCCAATCACCAGATCAGCCTCCATTACTCTCAACGGGTTGGATGTTGAAACGGCTCGACTGGTGCGCAGGTACCAGCTCAGTGAAGGGCGTTTTCTCGAACCAGGCGACACAGATCAGGCTGTGATCAGTTATAGCCTCGCACAAAAAATGGACAAAAAAGTCGGAGACACCCTGACCATCCCGTCATCACAGGGGAAGGCGGATCTGATCGTGGTTGGTATTTTGACGCAATTCGAGTCAACAACCGTGGATGAAGTATATGTAACCCTGCCCACCGCGCAAAGGATACTCGGGCTCGAAGGACAGATCACCGTTATCGATATGCTGCTCGATGGTCAGGTAGATAAAGCCACTGTGGAAAAGAATCTGCTGCAATCTCTGGGAGGGGGATTCAAATCCGGTCAGGTGGAGCTTGGAAATGAACTTTCTGCCGCGCTGGAAATGGGTGAAAGTGTCATGTGGCTGTTTGGCATCATGGCACTGGCAATGGCAGCCTTTATCATTTACAACACCTTTCGCACGGTGGTTGCTGAGAGGCGCCGCGATCTGGGGATGCTGCGCGCCATCGGCGCTTCACGCAAGACGGTGATGGGCATTATCCTGACCGAATCTCTGCTTCAGGGCATAATTGGAACATTCCTTGGATTGGTCACGGGGTACGCCATCGCTTATGGAATCCTGCAAGGCCTGGGGCCAATGATCGAGGCCTTCATGCGTGCTCAGGTCGGACCACCTGAAATCACGGCCGCAAATCTGGCAGCCTCCACTCTGCTTGGAATCGGGTTTACCGTTGGCAGCAGCTACCTTCCCTCGCGCACCGCGATGAAGATCACGCCCATGGAAGCCCTGCGCCCCGTCACGCTGCTGGTCGAAAGACGCAGAAGGCTGCTGCGCGCTGCGATCGGCGCCATTCTCATTGCCCTTTCCATCGTGGGGCTCATCACCGGGGACCTGCCCGTGGCATCCCTCTCCACCCTGGCGTTTCTGGTGGGGCTGATAATGGTGATCCCGGTACTCGTAAAGCCTATTGCCAGCACTTTTGGCAGGCTGTTATCAGTGATCTATGCCCGCGAGGGAACACTCGCGCAGGGTAATCTCTATCGCCAACCCAGCCGCGCAGCGGTAACAGCTTCAGCCATGATGATCGGTCTCGCAGTCACCATCGCCATGATCGGTTTGGTCACCAGTGTTTTTGATGGTTTTATTCGCTATCTCGATCGAAGCCTCGGCTCAGATTACCTGTTAATGCCTTCTTCACTGGTGCTCGGCGGAGGAAACCTGGGTGCTGCGCCTGAATTCGCCCGCAGGTTAGAGAAACTGGAGGGGAATTCAGGAGTGACCACCTTGCGTCTGGCATCCACGCAGACAAAAGGCGCAGCCCTGCAGGTGATCGGCATCGACCCCCAGAAATATCCAGAAATCTCAGGGCTTGAGTTCAGCCAGGGAGACCCCTTTCAATCTTTCTCCGCTCTGGGCAGCGGACGCTCGATAATTGTCAATGGGATTTTTGCCACATCATCTGCCGTCAAGGTTGGTGATACCCTGCTGCTCGAGACACCCGAAGGTGAAAAAGAGTACCAGGTTGTGGGTGTGGCAATGGATTATCTGAACGCGAAGATTGCCACGGGTTACATTTCACAGGCATTTCTTGAGGAAGATTTCCATATCACCACAGACGTATTAATCATGGCCAACCGCAAAGAAGGTGCAAATCAAACCGCGGTGGATGCAGAGATCAAGGCTGCGGCGAAGGATTACCCGGCATTTACCCTGTTTGACGCAGAGGCATTTAAAAAATCTCAGATGGAAGTTTTTCAGAGCAGCATGAGCATGATGAATGCGCTGGTCTTTATGCTCGCTATCCCCGGCTTGATCGCCATGGCAAACACCCTGGGCATCAGTATTATCGAACGCACCCGCGAGATCGGCATGCTGCGCGCGGTGGGTTCAACCCAGAAACAGGTGAAACGCATGGTTTTTGCCGAGAGTCTGCTGCTTTCAGCGCTGGGGACTTCACTGGGAATTCTGGTTGGAATTTTCTTGAGTTACTATCTTCTGAAAGCGGTAAATTTTGCGGGGTTCACCCTTGACTTTTACTTCCCTGGCCTGGGGATCCTGGTAGCGATCGCCGTCGGCTTGCTGTTCGGCATCCTTGCGGCTATGGTTCCTGCCCGGCAGGCAGCCAGGACGGTCATTGTCGAAGCGCTGAGGTATGAGTAAACCCAAACCGCGATATTAGCCGGTAATGGATAAAGAAGGCTCCAAGCGGAGCCTTCTTTCTTGTTTTACTCACTACGGGCGAAGACTGCCCCCCTACCCTGCGCTGGTGACACAAAAAACCAACAACTTCTACAACCCGTGCTGGCGTGCATCCTCACGGTAAGCACAGTAGGCGCAGCCCTCTGCGGGAGGAGGCGGCTCTGGCTGCGAGAGCATGGTGAGCACGTTGCTCATAAAGTCGATAAACCTGTCCATCTCCAGTGGAATTTCCGTCCAGGTGACTTCGCCACCATAAGTGATACGCCGGTGGTCGGGCAGATGATCAATATCCACCGGGTCGAGGTAGAGCAGCCCCAGGCGGGTCACCGGCTGCAGACCCAGCGCTTGTGGGGCTGGGTGTTCGAGTGCGTAAGCATACGCGTGGAGCTGGCGGCCGTAGAAATCGATGTGGGCCGGGCTGGGTTGTGAGGTCTTAAAATCCATCACACAGTAAGATCCGTCATCGAAGGAAATGACAGAATCGAACGCCCCCTTAATGTAACAGGAAGCTGCGATGCCAGGAATGCGAAGGGGTTCTGAGGTGACCCATTTTCCCTGCATCGATACCTTCCCGGGGGGCAAATCAGGTGAGATTTTTTCTGTGGGCTGGTTGGCAAAAAGACCTTTCATCAGGCTGTCGATCTTTGTGAACACCTTGGGGAACGCAGCAGGTGGACGTGAGATACCATGCACGACCTGCAGGTAGAAACACCGTGGGCATTCATCCCAGAAGAAAGTCAGCATGGATGGACTGAGCTTATACGGATTCATAAAATTCCTCCTTACCCCCTAATTATCGCATCATTGGGAATTATGGCAAATTTGAATTTTTTTGATATACAATAATTTTACTGGTGGGTCAAAAGAACTTGGTGCGTTTAAAATGAGGTGCCCGTATGAAAATTGGCGACTGCATGAAACGCAAAGTGTTCACATCCAGGCCAGGAATCACCATTCAAAAAGCCGCAGAGATGATGGTTCAACACCATATCGGTACACTGCCCATCGTCAATGATTCCATGCACCTGATCGGGTTGGTGACGCTGCACGATCTGATCACACCGGCGATACCTGACTTTTACCAATTGGTAGAGGATCTGGACTTTGTGCATGATTTTGGCGCTGCTGAAGATGAAAAGCCGGCCTGCGAATATCTGCAATCTCCGATCGAAAAAATCCTCAAAGAACCGGTGTACGTTGAAGAGACGGCAGGATTAACGCGGGCTATCACCATGCTGCAGGAACATGACCTGAATGATCTGCCGGTGGTAGACGAGAACATGCGCCTGGTGGGAATCGCTTCGCGGGTAGACATCGGCGTCGCGCTTCTTTCAAACTTGATCTTACCATCTTAATCGTCGAATTGAGTCACAGATGCTTCCACTCATCCTTTCAGCCTTCATCTTTGCACTATGTTTATTTCTGATCTTTTCAGAAAAATTGAACCGCACCATCACTTCAATGGCTGGCGCCGTAATTATGGTTGTGCTGGGAATCAACCTGCATTTTTTCACAGAAATACAGGCTATCGAAAGCATTGATTTCAACACGTTGGGTCTGCTGCTGGGGATGATGATCATCATTGCCATCCTTGAACCCACGGGGTTCTTTCAATTTCTCGCGGTCAAGATGGGTAAATTTTCAAAAGGAAGACCCGCAAGATTGCTGGTCTTGCTCGGAACGGTCACCACTGTGGTATCAATGTTCCTGGATAATGTGACCACTGTAGTACTGATCGCTCCTGTGACCATCCTGATGTGTGAGATCCTGGGGCTTAACTCTCAGCCTTATCTGATGGCTGAAGCGCTGCTCTCAGATACCGGTGGAGTAGCGACGCTTGTTGGCGACCCTCCAAACATTCTGGTCGGGTCGGCCGCGGGGTTTACCTTTAGCGATTTTCTAACACACAGCCTTCCGATTGTGATTGTGGTCTGGTTCACTGCACTGGGGATCCTCTTCATCCTCTTTCGCAGGGAACTGTCCGTTACCCCTTCAGACCTCGAAGCATTGGCCGAATTAAACCCGCTTGATGCCTTCAAAGACCGCAAGACCGCGCGCAAGGCAATCATCGTTGTGGGTGCGATGATCCTGTTGTTCCTGTTTGAAGACTTCCTGCACATCCGTCCGGCTCTGGTGGCGCTGGGTGGAGCCGCAGCCGCGCTGGTGTGGGTGCGTCCTTCGATTCAAGAAACGCTTAAGAAAGTGCAATGGGATGTGCTGATCTTCTTTGGTGCACTGTTTATCATTATCGGTGGAATGGAGGCTGCTGGGGTTTTCAAAGAATTGACCAACCTGGCCATTCATATCGACCGCCTACCGCCAATATGGCTGGGATTGATCATCCTTTGGACGGTGGCGATCCTTTCAGCATTCGTAGATAACGTTCCCATCACCATCGCGCTGATCCCGGTCATCCAGGGGCTTGCAGCGGCAGGCATACCCACCACGGCTTTATGGTGGGCGCTCGTGTTTGGGGCAGGATTTGGAGGAAATGGAACCATTATTGGCTCCACCGCCAATATCGTAGTCGCCTCACTTTCCGACAAGACGCGCAACCCGATCACACCCAAATTGTGGAACAAAAGAGGGCTTCCCGTGATGATCGGTACAACCCTCGTTGCGAGCATACTCTATATAATCCTGTTTGGATGGTTGAGCAGGTAACTTACATCACCATTCTCGTATAAGGTTGGATTCTTTCAGTATTCGCGGAAGCCGGTATTGACGTATTCGGTGAGTTCTGCGACTGAAATATTGTCAATGCCCAGTTTTTCAACCGTACGACCGCGGCGCCAGTAGTCCGTGCGGTGCACAATGTTCCCCAGGGTGATGATGGCGTTCATCGCCTTCACGCTGACGCCAAAACGCTCGCCCAGCGAAGCAATGGGAACCAGGCTCATCGGCACGTCTTCAAAGATATAGCGGTGATTCAATGTGGCGGGCGCTTTGATGCCGTAATAGCCCTCCTGGTTATGAATTGCTTCGTATAAATCAGCACCTGTTGTGTCGTAGGCCAGTTTGAGCCAATCCATGGCGTTGCGGGTGTTCAGTCCCAACGAGGAACCCACAGTGACGCGTTCGCGGTCGAGCGTTTCTAACACGCGCGCTACAGATGGCGAGGCACCATCAATGTAGAATTGATAGTCGCCGTGTGTAGACTCGATCCAACCGGCGTTAAGCAGGGTCAGCGCAGGATGAAAGATGGAGCCCATGTTGTTCAGGCCGGTTTGCAGCACATTGCCGCCGTCGATGAACTGGGGATAAGCCTGATGAATACGCTCCAGCACTTCTTTTGTTCGAGTCGCGGGCAGCGCAGCCAGGGGAACGGCCTCTTTGATTCGAAAAATATGCGCTTGAGCCGGGCCGTCTGACCGAGAAGCGTAGATGAAAGTTTCAGCTTCGGCAATGGTCACGTCGGCTGTGCATTGATGATCACGCAGCACTTTGGCCACTTCAATTGCTCCGCAGGTTCGCCCGGGGTGCAAGACGATGATCTGTCCATCCTTGAGATAAGGCGCAAGGTTTTTGGCGATTTCAGCGTGGGCCGACGAGGGCACCACCACCATGATCATGTCAGTACCTTCGATAGCTTCCTCGATGTTCGAGGTCACTTTTTGCAATTTTCCAAATTCTCGTTTTTCGCCTTCGAATCCCACAAGGTCGATCCCGCCCAGTTCTTTGATGGCTGCGATGTGTTCCATGGTACGGTTATATAAATTCGTTTGAAAGCCCATCAATCCCAGGTGGGCTGCCATTACCTTACCCCCATGACCGGCACCGATAACCGTAAATTTTGTTTTTGAGGTCATTGGTTCATCTCCTTGTTAAGATTTGTCAATCTCTGTTTTTCTGTAATTGTTTTACCGCTTGGGTTCAATGCCATGCAGGCACCATTGACGTAACCACTCCTGATTTCTCCCCTGGCAAATGGATTATTTCGCAGGTGCGGTGCATCAAGGATGCCTGACTTGACACTTGCGGCCAGAGTATCGGGGTCTGTGAAGGGATCAGCCACATTCTTACCGGCCAGCGAACGGATGGCTTCGAGTGTGACCGAAGCCTCTGAGACCAGTTCGTCGATACGACCCTGCACAGAAGGATCGGCGAGCATATCCGGGGCGCCGCGCAGAGCGTTTTCGATCGAGCGCCTGGCCATCTGGGTAGCCTCGATCACATCTTCGGCGGTTGCAGCATGATCCGCTTCGGTATGCCCCACAATGTGCACAATGTGGGGGCGCAGCGCCATCTGCAAATAAATGCTGGATGCCAGATGAGCGCGTGCCGCTGCAGGCTGAAGCGGGTAACTGAGCAAGCCGGTGCGCGTCTGGCGCCAGATGCGAAAATTTTCATCTGCAAGCGGTTCAATGATGCGCAGCATCGCGGCCATTTTCGCCAGGTCCATGGCATCGCTCAAACCAGGCGGGCTGTTAAACATCAATTGCGCAATGTAATCTTTCACGCCAAAAGCCCGGGCGTTGTATGCTGAAAGATAAGCCGAAACCACACACACCACATCGGGAGCATCGCGCATCCCCCAGTGGTGTGGCTCGTTGAGTTCAACGGGGATACCGCGTTCACCATACCAGCGCATCACCTGCTGGTGCTCGCGGATCGATCCAGCCAGATCCCACGGTCCGCGCCCATCCATGCGGTTGAACCAGAAGAGGGGAATGGCGCACCAGGCGTTGTGAATGGTCTCGATGCTCACTTCTGCGAGCCTGATGAAATCATCAGTACCCGAGTAAGTGCGCATGAGCGGATAGTTGCCCCTGCGGCTGGCCTCGTAGAGCTGACGGTAGTCTTCAGCCGAGCGCACGGGAACTCCACCCGCGCCAAAGCGTCTCGGGTCCTGACGTTCAGGGTGGAAGAAATTTTCCTGTGCATCCTGATCGATGCCCAGCGAGATCACGTCTAATACGCGGGCTTCTGAGATTTGACGAATTCCCGCAATGGTGGCCTCCATGGATGGCAGGCCAAAATGATGCCGTAAAATCGGGTATGGGGCTTTCCAGGCGATGCGTGCCAGGGTTGTCGAAGGATAATCGATTTCTTCCCGATTCCCGGTGGATTCACCTTTGAGGGCTGCGACCACATCCTCTGTGAGTTCACTGCCGTCGAAAACCCGGTCGAAAAAGCCAATGTTGAGCGCGCGTTCAGCTACCGGGGGAGTACCCGCAAAGAAGAACCTTACACCTTTCGAGCGGAGTTCATCAGCGTGTTCCGCAAAATCAGCCAGAAGCCTTTCGCCCGTTTCAGGGGTCAGACGGTAAGATACGCCTACCAGGTCCGCCTGTTCGCGGCGGGCAGCTGCGATGACCTCTTCAACCGATACGGCCGGACCAAGAAAAACAGTACGCCAGCCTGCCGATTCAGCAAGGCGCAGAAAATTCACCACCCCCGCCACATGTACACACTCCCCCAATGCTGCCGCAATCACGGTTTTTTGCATGATGCCTCCATTGCTGTTCCGCCACAAATAAGCACGAAAGGAACCCTGAGAATGGGGTGTATCGCTACCGGTAAATAGAAAGATGATTTCTACCCAAACAAAGGCATTTGAAACCGGAGAGGATCATCAGCTCCGGGTTTTCCAGATTGTAAAAAAGCTCCCCCGCCGGTGTTTTCCCGGGTGCATCCAATGATCGATAATAAAAAACATTATAAATGAGTTTTTATCATTTTTTGAACCACTTCTCTTACTCATTAACCTGTTCGATTTTGTCTTGTTTTTTAAAATATACCCATTGATACAAGCGCACAATATTCATGATTTTTAATAAGCATGATCAGGATTTAAGTCAAATGACAGATCGGGGTCGTACAGATAAGATACAGCTTTCAGTATTGATAAGTCATTTTTATGAGTTTTGTATAAATTTATTACTTATCCAGAGTAAGATTAAGGAATCCTGTCTCAAATAAGAGAATTATCGAACTCAATGTCATTCGTCAAAAGTCGACAGTGGTCACAAACGTTGATTGGCCCCGTCCTCATTATTGTCGTCATCCATTCAATTGAGGCCTTTCTTACTTACGCAGTGAAGGATGCTTCGCTGCGTTTAGCCTCATCAGATATCCTTTCGGTAGTCATAAACCTTCTCGCATCCATCGCATTATTCTGGGCCGCGTATCAATCAAAAGCGATTTCTAAAAGACTGGGGCTGGCCTGGTTGTTGATGGCTCTCGGCCAACTGGTTTACACCCTCGGAGATTTTTTCTGGTTCATCCTTGAAGTCATCGTAAAAGAATCTCCATATCCCTCAATCGCAGATCTTTTCTATGCGGTTTATTATCCTCTCTTCTTTTCTGGCGCCATTCTGCTATCTCTCGAAAATCACGTCATCATTCAGAAATTTAAAAATACGCTCGACATGGCCATTATCATGTCTGGTGCGTTTCTACTCTACTGGTACATTCTGCTGCAACCCATTTCAGAAAACACGCTTTCTGAACCATGGTACGTTCGTGCGCTGGCAGCGGCTTATCCGGTCGGCGACATTCTGCTGCTGGCAGCGATTCTCTGGCTGCTCAACAGCAACCCCAACCGGAATGCCAGGCCGCAGGTGATCACCCTGCTGGCAAGTGTTTTTGTAATGATTATCGCCGACACCTTTTTCAGTTACCAATCTTTGCAGGGAACTTACGAGAGCAGCACTCTTTTGGATTTTGGATGGACATTCAGTTACACGCTGACAGGGCTGGCAGGTCTGCAGCAAGTTCTGGCGGTGAAAAACAGGAAAAATTTACGTAAACCAGACACCCAGGATAAAGAAAGTGGTTCGTTCAGAAAAAACGTGCTGGCGTTTGCGCCATACTTCTGGTTGATACTGGCATACCTGATCTTATACTTTGGAAAAAGTCACTCCGATCCCCAATACTTCACTTATCTCTACATCTGGGTGGGGGTGATCGTTGGTATGGTGCTGGTACGCCAGGCAGGGGCTTTTTTAGAGATCAAATCTCTGAACAAGAAATTAAAAGATCTCTTAAGGCAGGTGGAACAGCAAGCGCGTGATCTGGTGACCATCAACCAGGAACTGGAATCTGAAATCCAGTTAAGAGTGAGGGTAGAAGAGCAATTATCGTTTGACGCCCTCCACGACTCGCTGACCAATCTGCCCAATCGGGCACTGTTCTTTCAACGCCTTGAACACGCGCTGGAGAACATTAAAAATCACCCTGATTCGAAGTATTCCGTGCTGTTTATGGATATTGACCAGTTCAAGGTGATCAACGACAGCCTTGGGCATGGTATGGGCGATCAGCTTCTGATGATCATCGCTCAACGGCTAACCAGGTGTCTGCGTGAAACAGATACGGTGGCCCGTCTTGGCGGAGACGAGTTCGTATTTCTACTTGAAAATACCAGCGACGAACACATGATTGACTTCATCGTCAATCGAATCAACGAAGAAGTGCAAAAAGTCATCATGCTCGAGAATCATCCAGTATTTGTGACCACCAGTATTGGTGTAGTCCTCGATATTAAACCATATACCACTCCGGGTAACATTCTGCGTGATGCAGACCTGGCGATGTACCGTGCCAAAGCCCTCGGAAAAGGCCGCTTCGAGATCTTCCAGGATGGCATGCATTTGCAGGCAATTTCACGCCTGGAAATTGAAGAAGATTTGCGCCGTGCACTGCAGAATCAAGAACTTGAACTTTCCTACCAGCCCATTCAGCGGATATCCACAGGAGAATTTATCGGTTTTGAAGCCCTGATCCGGTGGGATCATCCCAAATATGGCATCTTGCTCCCGGGTGAATTTCTGGGTGTTGCTGAAGAAACCGGGCTCAACCAGTCCATTGGCTGGTGGGTGTTCGCGAGGGCGTGCACGCAGATCGCCGCATGGCAAGAAAAATACCCCGCCTGCAATGAATGCTTCATCAGCATCAACGTATCAGGCAGGCAGATATCCAATTCTGATCTGATTCCGCAGATCAAAAAGGTGATCAAGCAAACCGGTGTGAAGCCCTCTTCCATTCATCTTGAGATCACTGAAAATACGCTGATCGAAGGCAGCGAAGCAACGATCAGAAAATTTGAACAATTGCATGAGTTGGGCATCCACCTGGCGATTGATGATTTCGGAACGGGTTATTCCTCGCTGGCCTACCTCCAACACTTCCCGGTGCAAACGCTCAAGATCGATCAATCCTTCATCCGCGGGATCGGGATCAAGAAAAGTTCATTGAATGTGATCAAGAGCATGATCACCCTGGCGCACGACCTGGGGCTCGAGATTGTCGCCGAAGGCATCGAAACGCCATCGCAACTGGAAGAGCTGAAGAAAATTGGCTGCGACCTTGCGCAAGGATACCTGCTATCGCTCCCGCTGAGTGTGGACTCGGCTGAAACCTTTTTAAGAGAAAATCATATGAAGAGGATCGGCACAACGGCTCCTCAAAAAATGTAGATCCGTCCGGCAGCTGCCCTTTAGAAAGATCCTCAATGAAGGAAAACAATCTGATTTCCTGTTTCTTAGAGATGACAGGTTTTTAATAACGCAGCATGGGTTATTAGATGAACGGATTGTAGAAGCGGCCGTGATTGATAAAGGTCGAGATCAGAATCGTGATAGCGAAGATAACCACCGATACCGCGATGGCGATGAAATCCGCCTGAACCATCTTGGCCCTGGTGTACCAGGTGCGGCGTTTCCCTTTCCCGAATCCCCGCAGGTCCATGGCGTTGGTAATAACCTCGATACGGTCAAGCGTTGAAAAGATCAGAGGGATCACGATCATCAATGAATTCTTGAACCGTTCGCCAATTTTCGCCTTGCCCGACATTTCAAGGCCGCGCGCCTGCTGCGCCTGGCTGATATCGTGATAGACACGCTGGATATCCGGGAAGTAGCGCAGGGTGAGCGAAAAAGCGTAGGCCGCTTTGTAATGCACCCCTACCCTGTTCAACGAAGATGCAAACTCGGTGGGATTGGTGGTCAGCAGGAAGATGATGCCCAGTGGGATCACTGAGGAATACTTGAAAAACTTGGTGACCTGGTAAAACAACTGCTCCTGGGTGAGCGTGTAAGGGCCAAACAACTTTACGATCGGGTGCCGCGTGCCGTAGATTTCTACCCCCTGCTCAGGCATGAACAGGAAGGTGATCAGTGCGTTGATCACCAGAAAGATCAGCACGTAAAGAACCATCAATTTGATCTGACTCCACCTGATTTTTGAAATCTTCAGCAATACCGCCGAGAAGATGAGCACGCCGAGTATCACACGGATATCGTAAGAGAACATGACAGCAAAAGTGAGTAAAAGGAAGCAGATCAGCTTGGTAAAGCCCGAAAGGCGGTGAATGAAGGTATCTTCATAATTGTACGAAAAGAGTTTTGCCTTCATTTGCCCACCTCGCGCTCATAATCGATGAAATTCTGCACGAATTGCGTCCCATCAGGAATTCCGGCAAGCTGTGCCAGGTGGAACAGCGATGTTTCTTTGAGATTGGCCTCGGCGATGATGTGCTGGTCGGTAAGAACCACAGAAGCAGCGGCATCGGCGATCATTTCTCCGCCAGAAAGCACAATTGCCCGCGGCGTATATTCCAGCATCAGGTGCATATCGTGGGTGATGAGAATGACGGTGATGCCGGTCTTGTTAATCTCACGCAGAAATTCCATAATTTCTGTGTAATGACGGTAATCCTGGCCGGCAGTGGGTTCGTCGAGGATCAGGATATGCGGATTAAGCACGAGGATTGAAGCAATGGTCACACGCTTTTTCTGGCCGTAGCTCAAGGCAGAAATCGGCCATTCAATAAATGGCGCCAGTCCGCAAATATCTAAAACCTTCTCAACACGAGTTTTGATCTCCTTTTCATCCACACCGCGCAGTCTGAGCCCCAATGCGACCTCGTCGAAGATGAGATTTTTCGAGATCATTTGATTGGGGTTCTGCATCACCACCCCGATGAATTCAGCCCGTTCTTTGATTGACTTCGAGGCGATGTCCTGCCCCTTGTAGAGCACGGCGCCGCTGTCTTCCTTTTCAAAGCCGCACATGATCTTGGATAGGGTGGTTTTCCCTGCCCCGTTCTTGCCCACAATGGAGATCATTTCGCCTTCGTGAACATCGAAATCGATGTTATGGAGGATGGGGCGCACTCCATCGTAGGAAAAGTTCAAATTCTGGATTCTCAGAATCGATGGGGCAGCATCAAGAGGAACAGGCGGCACCACCGAGCGATTCCATCGCCGCAGAGCTTCGTTACAGGTGCCTGTATCGAGGCTCCAGATGTGCCCCGGCTTCATTTCAGGCCTGAGCGTGATTCCGGCGTACTTCATCGCGGTAACGTAGAGTGGTTCGCGAATGCCATTCTTGATCAGAATATCCGAGCAAACCAGCTCGTGAGCGTTCATATCGGCGATGATTCTGCCTTCGTTGATCACAATCACCCGGTCAACTTCGCGGTGCAGCACGTCTTCAAGGCGGTGTTCGATGATCAGCACCGTTTTTTTCAATTCTTTGTGAATGTCATCGATGATCTCGATGGCAATTTTTCCGGTGGCCGGATCCAGGTTGGCGAGCGGTTCGTCGAACAGAAGAATATCCACATTGTCGATCAACACCCCCGCCAGCGAGGTGCGTTGTTTTTGGCCTCCCGACAGTTCGTAGGGCGACGCGGTCTGGAGATGATCCATGCCCACCATTTCTGCCACGCGCGCCACGCGCTCGTGCATTTCATCGTGCGGCACACAGTCGTTTTCCATGGCAAAGGCGATATCCTCACCAACGGTCAAGCCAACGAACTGACCATCCGAATCTTGCAGCACGGTGCCGATGATCTTTGAAAGTTGGAAGATATCCAGATCTTTGGTTTCTTGACCTTTAATCTTAAGGCTGCCCTGTGAGGAGCCCTTGTAATAGAACGGGATTAAGCCATTAAGACAGTGGCCAAGCGTGGTCTTGCCGCTTCCGCTGGGGCCAACAATGAGAATTTTCTCCCCGGGGTAGATCTTCAGATTGATATCCACCAGCGTGGGTTCAGCCTGTGAATAATATTGAAAAGTGAAGTGGTCAAATTCGATGATCGGTGTGGGTTGGGTCATGGGCAAAACCGCGTGCATCTGGCGATGGCGAACATACCGGATGCATTTCTCCAGAAATTTGTTATGGATTAATCGCTATCTTTCAATCGGCTGTCTTCTTCCAAGTATACCTGTTCTTGAACAGCAACCGGGCAGTATTTTAGCAGATTATGATGAAATGGAAAGGATGGCAGCATCAGCTTTAACTGCCATCCCTGTCTTTTCAAAGATGACCGGCTGCGAACGGGTTTACGACTTCTTGCTCAGGCTTCCCTTTTTGGTTCGTGTGGCGGCATAGGCAACGCACAACAGGGTGCCAATCACACCGGCGCTGATGGAATTCATCAGGGCAGCGATAGCGCCCTGGGTGAAGACCAGGTTGACGGGTTCTGCATAGATCAAGATATCAAGAACAGGAGCAACCACCAACCAGGCAATGATATTGCCGATGATCTGGATGATGTTGAAGGTCAGGATAATGTCTCAAATTGTGGTGTAAAAAGCAATTGACAAAAGAGTCATCGTGTGGTTTCTTGAAGGTCTCATACACCAATTCAAGAAAGGGAACACACGATGACCACAGCAACTATAGCATTTCAAG
>Ga0208826_1000142_pt1 | contig 79790 bp, 57 predicted proteins | sample AD_UKC115_MetaG_FD_184451 | JGI IMG/M metagenome (GOLD analysis project Ga0208826, IMG submission 184451) | Active sludge microbial communities of municipal wastewater-treating anaerobic digesters from Hong Kong - AD_UKC115_MetaG (SPAdes)... | ecosystem: Engineered > Bioreactor > Anaerobic >... | reverse complement strand
AACAACGCCGGTGCATTATGTTCCGCCGGTATCTATACCATTATTCTGACAAGTAATACAGGCAAAAAGCTTATCCGGCAGCTGCTTCTTTTACCGTAACTCCTTAATTTGCATAATTTAGCCCCCGTTTTTTTCGTTAAACCCTTATTGTCCCTATTTTTGATTTCACTTTCTTCTTCCTTTTTTCCTTCTTGTGTCCAATTATGGATCAAAAGTATACCAAAAGTATATCTAAAGTATATCAAATGTTGAATTAAATACATTTAATATACTTTAGATATACATTTGATTACTATTTGATCTATATCGGCTATAGAGTGTGACCCGTCCTGAAATTGGTTGACCAAAAATAGAGAAAAAAGGATAAGGTATGAATAAGAAGTCACGACCTCAAATTCGTTATAGTGAAAAATTTAAGCGGATGTCTGAATGATGGAATTAAAATCTACAACAATGAACGTCTGCATGCAAACTTGGGCTATAAAACCCCTGATTATGTTTATAATATGGCGCAGGAAATATCTGACTTTCCTGCGAAAAATTTTATTACCAAAACGATCAACCTATAACAGGACTTAACACCTCTGAAGGATGGAGATGAGTTGCCATATAATCTCCTTTTATAGAGTGTCTTGCTTTAGTATTTGTAATAATCTGTTTAAGATCTTACTGAATATTCTATCTCTTACCGCCTCCAGCCATAATCCCTCGCAAAACCTTTCTTGCCTCACATAGTAGGTTAAAATTGCTCTGAGAAGCCGAAAATCGGCAGTATCTATATAATCAGCTAATTTTGCATCACGGGGGAGGTGACTTTCGAGATAAGTCAGGTATTCTGTGTCCATAAGATCAGTTTGGTAAACTTCATGGATAAAAGAAGACAACTCCTGCGAATAGTTCACATAAGGTAAAATATGAGGTTTGTGCACCCAGGTTCCTACCTCTTCTGTGGCTGTAGATAAATAGTCAATATAGCTTAGAACTTTGTCATACTGTTGCATTTACTCTCCTTTGAAGAAGTTATTTACTCAATTTTGTAAATATTTATCAGAGGTTCTAATTGTCAATAGCAATCGCATTTCTATCGATTCTTAACCATTTCTATGAGGTTATCTGCGGAAAGAATATTAAGAGGGGATACTTTTTACCCTTATCACCCAAAGAAAATATTGTTTCTGCTTGACACGGCAGCAGGTATTTGGATTTTGGCACAATAATCTGTAAAAAAAGGTGGTGATTTAGTGCCGACAGTTATCGCAAAGGATAATGAATCTTTTGATTTGCTCCTGAAGCGCTTCAAAAAGAAATGTGAAAAAGCTGCCATTTTGTCTGAGATTAAGAAGCATCAAGCATACGAGAAACCGAGTGTAAGGAAGAAACGCGAGGAAAATGTATCTCGTCGCAAGATGGTAAAAGTCCAGCGCAAGATGCAGCGTTACATGAAGTAATAAGCGAGAAGAAAGATGTAAAGACCTCCTGCGGGCGCAGGAACTCGGATTTGAAACAACCTGAACTATGAATTAGAGCGTGATGGGGTGGTCTATCCTCCTCATCACTTTTCTTTTTTGGACAAAATATCGGTAGAAAAACGGACGCGCTGAGCGGAAATTTAACCGGTTAACAAGCGTTCTTAAGCGACAAAATTAATACTAACTAAAAGGATGGCGGGGATGGGAATTTTGGATATATTGATCCTTTGCTTCCTCTTATATCTGTGTTGGAGGGGTTGGCGTAAGGGTCTGATTAGTATGGTTTTACAATTTGTCGGCGTTATTCTCGTGTTTTTTCTGATAGCGCATTACTTTCCTTTGGTCAAAAACGGTATAATTCTCAAGCTGCATTTGGGGACTGTTCTTTCCACCATTCTTGCCGTAATTTTGATCGTTGCCGCCATCATTATCGTTGTGCAATTGGTCAGACTGCTTTTGGAGAAGACTCTCAAGCTGATGCATGTGTCATTCCTCAATTCCGCTTTGGGAACATTAGTGGGATTTTTGACGGGACTTTTAGCCGTGGTTGTGTTCTCCATCTTGATTGAAGCGATTCCTCCTTTCCGCAGCTCTTTGTCCAATCCGCAAAAACATCGCGTTTATGCCGTGGTGCAAGTTGTGCGCAATGAATTGTATGACGCCTTTAAGCTGAAGGAAAAATATCCTACCGCAGCCAAAATAATAGATACGGAAAAACCTTTACCGAAGCGTCAAAAGTAATTCATGCAAGCCAAACTCTATCAAGATCTTGAATACGATAAAATTATTGCGTGCATCCAAAACGGCTGTCATAGTGAAGCGGGAAAAGAAGAAGCCGCTAAAATTTCACCTCTGACTGACCTGAAAGCAATTCGCACCAAACAAAATCTGCTGGCGGAAATACAGGAAGCTCTCAAAAACAATCAGGATTTTGATTTTACAAATCTGCTTCCCTTGACCGAACTGTTTGCGGAAAACAAACAATCGGTTTACGCTTACGAAGAATTTCGGTTGGCTTATCTGAATGCACAATTGGCGATGGAACTTTGCAAACGCAGAGAAGAATTTGGCGGATGTTCCGAACTTTATAAGCTGCTGAAGAAATTATACCCTTTACCGACAATAGTTCAACGGTTTGAACAAATTTTCGAGGAGGACGGCGAAGTTAAAGATACCGCTTCCGAGGCATTGAAACGCTTACACCGTAAAAAGAATCTTCTGCGCGAGCAAATTATCCGCTCTCTGGAAAAAAAGTTCACAGAAAGCTCTTTTCAATCCGCTTTGCAGGAAAAATATGTCACTCAACGGGACGGACGCTATGTTGTTCCGATTAAAGAATCGCATGTCCCGCAAATAAAAGGAATTGTGCAAGGTCAGAGCGGAAGCAAAGCTACGGTGTTTATGGAACCGGAAGATGTGGTGAGCAGCAACAACGATTTGCAGCTTTTGCAGCAGGAAGAAAAGAGAGAAATCTTCCGCATCTTTCAAGCCTTCACAGATGAAATTCACGAAATCAAAGACAAACTTACGGAAAATTATTCGCTTTTGGCAGAATTGGATTGTCTTTTTTCCTGCGGGCGTTTGGGTGTGAAATTACAAGCCCGCGTGCCGGAAATCATTCCTGAACCGATGCTGCAAATTAAAGGAGGCAGGCATCCTTTGCTGATTTTGCAAAAAGGCGAGGTTCACAAAGTTGTGCCTTTTGACCTGAATTTGGGTGACGAATTTGATTTTCTGGTATTAAGCGGTCCCAATACGGGCGGGAAAACAGTTTTATTGAAAGCAGCGGGTCTGCTCACTTTAATGGCACTTTCCGGACTGCCGATTCCTGCTGCGGACGGGACAAAAATCGGTCAATTTGAACAAGTTGCCGCCGAAATCGGAGACGCTCAATCCATTGAAGAAGCTCTCAGTTCTTTTTCTTCGCATATTTCCAAACTGAAAGCGATTTTGGAAGTCTGCAATGAACGGACTTTGGTTCTTTTGGACGAAATCGGTGCGGCAACAGATCCGCAACAAGGCAGCGCTTTAGCTCAAGCGATTATGGAAAGCCTTGCCGCTAAACACGTAAAAGGTATTGCCACCACGCACTACATTGCCTTGAAAGTATTTGCCGAAGGGAAAGAACGATTTTCCAACGCTTCCATGCAATTTGACCTGAAATCGCTTACGCCGACTTATAAATTTGAATTGGGCTTTCCCGGAGACAGTTTCGCTATTGAAGTAGCATCTTCTTTGGGTTTGGAACCTTCTCTCGTCAATAGAGCCAGGCAATTGACCGGCACTCAAAATTTGGAATTTACCGAATTAATCAAAAAGGTGCAGGAAGAGAGAAAACATTTGGCAACGGTCTCTTGGCAGGTAGAATTAAAACAGCGCAATCTGGAAGCAAAAATCAAAGAATACGATCAGCGCATCAAGCAGTTTGACGAAGAGCTGAAGTTAAAGCGTAAGGAGCTGTTAAAAGAGCAGCAGCAGGAATTAATTCAAAGTCAGAAACAGCTTTTACGGGAAATGGAAGATTTGAAAAATGTCTCTTTTGAACAGCGAAAAAAGAAGACAGAAGAACTTACGGAAAAAATGCAGACTTTGCAACGCACTACTCGTGAAGAAATCAAGAGTTTAGAAACTGACCAAAACGTATCCGTAACTGATGCCCAAACGGGAGATAGCGTATGGCTGGCGGACTTTGAAACGGAAGCCACGGTCGTTGAACGCAAAGGTCAAACCGTTTTAGTTGATATGAACGGCATCCGCTTCAAAACAGAACTGAGCAATCTCAGAGCCTCGCAAGCCGATAAAACTGAAGAAACGGCACCTTTCGTAAAAGTCAAAGCCGCTCCTTCCGCTCAGTTTGAACTTAAACTTTTGGGACTGACTTTTGACGAAGCTAAACCTTTGATTGACGAATTTATTGACAATGCCTATTTAGCCGGATTGCACAGTTTGCGGATTGTGCACGGAAAAGGCACCGGCGCTTTGAGGACAAAAGTGCGCGCTTATTTAAAAACAAAGAAGCAGGTTTTGACGATTACCACTCCTCCTCAGGCTGCAGGTGGAACCGGCGTTACGGTAATCACTATTTGAGGTAAAGTTATGGAACAGAGCTTAATCGAGCAAATTCGCAGAGCCAACGACATCGTTGATGTCATCAACGGTTATGTGCATTTGAAGAAAACGGGAAACAGCTATCGCGGTTTATGCCCCTTTCATAACGACACTCATCCTTCTCTTAATGTAAGCCAAACAAAGCAAATATACAAATGTTTCGCTTGCGGAAAAGCCGGAAATGTCTTTACCTTCGTTCAGGAAATTGAGAAAATGTCCTTTATGGATGCGGTGAAAAAACTTGCTCAACGAGCCGGAATTTCCATTCCGGAAAGAGAACGCACCAAAGTTGTTTCCGCAAAGCGTGATTTACTGTTGCAAATTTACGCTTTGGCAAAGGATTTCTTTGCCGACAATTTGTTCGAATTCGGTGAAATTGCTTTAGAATATCTAAAGAAACGTCAGATTTCACCGGAAACGGCAAAGACATTGGAATTGGGATATGCTCTGAACAGCAGCAGCGCTTTGAAGAATCATCTGCTCAAAGCAGGTATCAATCCTGCTCTATTAAAGGAAAGCGGACTTTTCGGAAATTTCAAAAACAACTTGGTTGACCTGTTCAAAGACCGGCTGATGTTCCCCATTCATAATCACACCGGCGAAGTTGTAGCCTTTGGCGGACGCATTTTAAGCGACGAACCCCAAAGCGATAAATATATCAATTCGCCGAGCACGGAACTTTACACCAAAGGCAAAGAACTTTACGGACTGTTCAAAACCAAATACGATATCGGCAAAGCTGATCAGGCTCTCGTGTGTGAAGGTTACATGGATTTTTTACGTCTTTACGAAGGGGGCATCACAAATTGCGCAGCTTCGTTAGGAACATCTTTGACCGAAGACCAGATTTATCTTTTGGGACGCTACACGCGCAATATTTATATGCTATACGACGGTGATTTAGCCGGACAAAAAGCAGCTTTAAGAGCGGGACTTTTGATCTTGAGCAAAGGCTTCAATCCTCGCATAGTCATTTTGCCGGAAGATGAAGATCCGGATTCCTTTTTGCTTAATTACGGCAAGGAAGCTTTACTGAATTGCATTCGTCAGGCAAAAACTTTGGTTTCATTTTTGGCGGAAAACGAGAAATTGGAACTTACTCCTCAGGAAAAAATAGAACAATTGGCAGACGCCATTCGCCAAGTCAGAGATTCAGTTCAAAAGGAATTTATGATTAAAGATGCGGCTGAAGCTTTCGGCATCAGTGAGGGAGCAATCAAACAAAAAATCAGTCTGGCGCGCTATAATACGTTTCCCAGAAGTCCGATTAGAGAAGAGGAAAACACAGTTTCCGAAGAACATTACCTATTGGCATTGGCGCTTAAGGACAAAAAAAATTATCTTATACTTGCGCAGAACTTGACTGCAGATTATTTTTTCATTAAAGAATATAAGCAGATATACGAATATCTGACGGCTCAAGACAGGACAGAGGAACTTGAAGAACCCAGCCGCCTGCTTGACCAAGTTGAAGACAATGCTCTGCGTGAGCAATTAGCCGATCTTCTGCTGGAAGAGTTAAACGGGATGAGTTTTGAAGACACCTTGCAAGAGGTGATTATCCGTAAACTCCAACACGAATTGGACGAAATGGATAAAAGAATAAAATCAGAACCGAACAACCTGGAACTCTTCCAACAGAAATCAGATTTACTGAACCAACTGAGGCAAATTACCAAAAACAGGGTAATTCATCGAATTATCGTGTAAGGGAGTATACATGATTACATACAACGATTGTCTGAAGAAATTGATTGAGCTTGGACGCGAAACAGGCTATATCACCTTCAAACAAATCAATGACATTTTACCAAACAGTCCCGCCTTCCTGGATAAAATTGACGATGTCATTTACGATATAGGGCAGGAAGGCATTGAAATTATCGATGAAACGGAAAAGCGCCTCACAAAAGGCAATTTGGCCGTTCGCAAACCAGCAACAGCCAAAAAATTCAAACCTCGCAGATATTATGACGACCCGGTGAGGATGTATTTACGTGAAATGGGACGCGTTCCTCTTTTGGACAGAGACGGGGAAGTGCGCGTTGCCAAAAAGATCGAAACCTACCAAAAAATGATCTGCCAAAATGTCTTTAAATCAGGCAGTACTTTGCGTGAAATGTATAACTTCCTGCACCGTTATCGCGAAAAAAGAGTCCGCCTCGATCAAATCTTCAAAGTGGACATCGGCACTTGGATAGACAAGAATCAGGATGTAAAGATTATTGACAAATTTCGCCAAATCCTGAAAGAAAACGAAGCTGCATTCACTCAGGTGGGAGAAATTCTTGATAATTGCGACTTTGACGAAACGGGAACCGCCAATCGTCAGGAAGAGATTGACGCTCTGCGCGAAAAGATAGTCAATGCTTTCAACCAACTGAACTATAATGACAAACTGATCAAGAGAATGGTCTATCGCGTGCGTTCTTTGGTGGAAAGAATTGAGGAAAGCCGACGCAGTATTACCGAACTTACCCGCATCAAGCGCTACACCATTGACGAGATTTGCACTTACGGTCGCAGAGCCAAAAAGTCCGAAGAGGATTTCAAAGAAGTCCAAGCCGAAACTAATATGGACCCCAATATCTTTATTGAAACTTTGCGCAAAATCAAAAATGCAAGGCGTAAAATCCGTCGCGTAGAACTGGAAACCAAAATGACAGGCAGTGAATTGGTCTTTCTCCTGCGAGAAATCGAGAGAGCCGAACGGATGAAGGAAAAAGCGCAAAATGAGATGATTGAGGCGAATGTCCGGTTGGTAATTTCCATTGCCAAGCGTTACAATAATCGCGGACTGGAATTTCTGGATTTGATTCAGGAAGGCAACACGGGTCTTATGCGTGCAGTGGAAAAATACGATTACCGCAAAGGCTACAAATTCAGCACTTATGCCACTTGGTGGATCAGGCAGGCAATTACCAGAGCGATTGCAGACCAAGCGCGCACCATTCGCATTCCCGTCCATATGATTGAATCCATCAATAAAATCAATAGAACCAGCCGCCGGCTATTGCAAAAATTGGGCAGGGATCCGTATCCTGAAGAAATTGCCGAACTGCTGGACATTCCTGTAGATAAAATCAAAAATATTATGTCTATTTCCAAAGAACCTGTTTCTTTGGATAAACCGATCGGTCATGACAGCGAAGACAGTATTCTGGGCGATTTCATCGAAGACCGCACCATTATTTCACCGGAACGCATGGCTGAACGCACTCTTTTAAAACAGCAAGTGGACGAAGTTCTCAAGACCCTTACTCCCAGAGAAGAACGAGTAATTCGCTTGCGCTTCGGTATCGACGACGGCTATCACAGAACCTTGGAAGAAGTGGGAAATATCTTTAATGTCACTCGCGAACGCATCCGCCAAATTGAAGATAAGGCTTTGAAGAAATTGCGGCATCCTTCCAGAGCGGCTGTCCTGCAACAGTTCCTGGATAACTTTCATGTGAAATAAACTTTCACTACCGTTAAAAAGGGATTTTAGTATATAAGCTCATAACTTCAAAGTGAGCCTCCACAAAAATAAACGACCGTTTCCCGTAAATGGAAAGACGGGGAACGGTCTTTTAATTATTAAATTCTAACTCTAATTGTTTGGTGGAATCGGAGAGCCGTCTTTGTGCAATTTTGAAATACTCTCCGTCAAGCTCATAGCCTACAAATCTTCTGTTTAAATCGAGACAGGCAACTCCTGTAGTTCCGCTTCCCATGAACGGATCCAGAACTAATTGATTTTCAAAGGAAGTTAATTTGATTAAATGCGTCATTAAAGCAACCGGTTTAAGAGTGGGATGAATATTATAATCCTCCGCATGTTGCCTTACTTTTGGAACGACAAAGAATTTATCGTATCCGTCCTCAAACCTTTCCGTTCTGATAATATTTGCAGCGACTCTGCCCTTAGGATGAGGATTGTGCCCGACTTTATTTTCTCCGGTTTCATAAGGGATTCTTGATTCTTCCAAATTTAAGGCACCGGTTCCGTATTTGATAATATTTTGAGCAACGGTCAAACCTTTACAAATTGGTTTTTGAATGAGGATAATCGGTTCATAAGCCGGTTTTAAACCTAAGCCTGAACCTTTATATTTTTTGCCTAATTCGGATGCCGGTTCCAAAATTTTCTTTGTTTCATCTGCATAATATCGGACATTCTTGTCTTTTTTATAGCCTTGAACATAATTATATATTCCCACTTCTTTACTTTTATATTCCAGTTCCTTATCAATTTCCAGGGAGACATCTCTGCTTTTGGGCATACCGTTGAAATAGACCCAAAATAAGATATCTTTTATTTTAAACCCTGTGTCTTCCAAATCTACCATTAGTCTATGCATCAATCTGATAGAAGAAAAAACACAACCGAATGCACCGGGCTTCATCACTCTCAGACAATCACTCCATATTTTTTTATCCGGCAAGTCATGGTCCCAATAATGATTTTGGAACGATATTCCGTAAGGAGGGTCCGTGGCAAGACAATCTGCAGAATTATCTTCAAGTTCCGTCAGACCGTAGCAGGACTTATTAAATATCTCGTATTGTTTTGATTGTTCTTTTTGTAACATACTCGGCAAATCTTTTGTCATGTGCTATCATCAAATTTAGGATATCGCCTTTTTCTTTATCGGGCGGACAAATAACCTTAAACTTATATTTGGCAATCAGGTCAAGCATAGAAATACTTTGAGTTGATCTGGAACCTGATTTTCTATTAGTAACCAATTTCAGTAATCTAATGCCTAAATCTGGATGCTGTCCGAATACAATAAATTGTAAATCACTCGCTCCTCTCCATAATGCTATTGCTGTATGAAGTCTGGGGTCACTGAATGCTTTTGCCTTTTCTTCATTTGTATCATTCCAAGTCCCTCCCCAAATTTTTGTTGTAAAAGAACATTGTTTTACTTCAAGAAAATGCTCACCTTTTCTTTTTTTAGCATCAAAACCATGTTTTTCACGATTTATTAAATCATAGTCAAGGTAATTGGCTACAATGGCATCCCTTATTAAATTTATAGTTGTATCTGTATCATACATTTGAAATTTATTTTGAAATTTGGAAAGTTATTGTAGTGCTAATAATCCTTCAGTTCTAAATGCTTCAGGAATCGGCTGATAATTTCCCTTTTCGAAAATACTCTTTTTAGACATATAAATACCTCTCACAGCTATAAAAGACTATAACAATAATAATAAATAATTTATTCTTTATCTCAATTAAGCTTTTTTTGTCAAGCCATAATTATGGATCAAGAAGTAATAACGCTTCAGACTTTACAATGAAAATTCTTGCCAGAAAACAGGCTGCCAAAAAAATGACTTTCCTAAGAAAAGAAACTCAGAAAAAAGGAATAAATATGGCAACAGTAGCTGATATCAGAAACGGTCTGATTATTGAATTCAAAGACGGCTATTACCAAGTGGTGGAATTTCTGCATGTAAAACCCGGAAAAGGAAGCGCTTTTACCAGAACTAAACTGAAAAATATTAAGACCGGTAAAGTGATAGAAAATACTTTCCGCGACAGTGATGTTATGACTGAAGTCAGAGTGGAAAAAACCAAAAAGGAATATCTTTACAGAGACGGTGAGTTTTTCGTATTAATGGATACCGAAACATATGAGCAGATAACCGTCGGCAAAGATATAGTCGGTGATTTGGAACAGCTGATGACGGAAAATATGGAAGTTTCTGTTTTGGCGACTTCCGCCGGTGAAATATTGGGTTTAGAACTGCCTACGACAGTTATCCAAACGATAGCCGATTGTGAGCCTAACGTTAAAGGCAATACTGCATCCGGAAGCGGGAAAGTTGCTTATACGGAAACGGGATTGCGTCTGATGGTTCCGTTCTTTGTGGAAAAAGGCGATAAAATAAAGATTGACACCCGCACAGGTGAATATATTGAGAGAGCATAAGAAGTCTGATTTATGCGGGACTTTTAACAAAAGAATAAATAAGCGATAAGATAGAGGAAGGAAACAATGGGAAAAGTAAAAAGTTTCGCCGCCAAACTAGCACACGAGAGTTCCAACGAAGGGAAAGCTATTTGTCCCGTCTGCAATACAGAAATTAGAGTAGTCAAGTTGATTACTCAAAAGAAGGGACAAGCCGGTTGGTCACCTCGTTACGATTTCGTGAAAGTTTGCAAATGCAATGAAAACGAAATCATGAGCGGCAAAAATTATCAGTCCTGAGATACAGGACAAAACGGAGAAAAATTTCTGTTGCGGAATTGCAATTACTTTAAGAGCAAAATCAATTCCCTTCGGTGTTTGGAGAAATTTAGTCGGAACCATCTTGCTTAGCAATTTATAGATAGAAACCGGGGAGAAGATATGCATCTACCCAAACACAAAATCCCGAGAGGAAAGGTTTTGCTTTTAGCATGCATTTTTGGTGCAGCTGCGGCTTTGAATGCTTTAGTTCCGCCGCATCCGCTGTATAAAAATCCGCCTCAGATTAGACCTACAAAAGCATCGGAACTTTTCGGTCCGCATTCTATGCGTAAAGGGAAGCCTTTTCCCCAAAGTGTTTTGGTATTAAGAGCACAATTTACCGATGTAACTTTTCAAGGCACTCCCGTTTATCCTGACAGTCTGGTGCACGGAACTGCATATTTTGAGCGCTGGATGCTGCATTTATCCGACTTTTTTATGGATGCTTCGCGGACCGCTTCCGAACCTTATAACTTAAATTATGCAGTTCCTGATACGGTATTTACCCTTTCTCATACTATGTCTTATTACGGTGCCGACGGAACGGCAGAATCAGATCTTAAAGTTGCAGATATGCTGGAAGAACTCATTACTCTGGCTGATCCCAATTTTGATTACAATGATTTTGACGCTTTTATTGTCGTGCATGCAGGTCCCGGGCAAGAATCCGATATCGACAGAATCCGAACAAGCGAGATTTGGTCAACTTTTATGGCAAGAAGTGATTTGCAGTATTACCTTGATCCGCATAATGACAATTATCAGGGAATTGCTACTGCCGACGGAAAATATATAAAAGAATTGATTTTGGTTTCGGAAAGCGAATTTCAAGATTACTTTCCCGTTCCTCCGAATGAAAATGCTTCCGCTTACCTTTTTAGCATTTACGGTGTGCTGTGTCAGCAGTTTGGGCACCAAATCGGCTTGCCTACAATGTTTGATAACTACACTACCAACGGAGCTTCACAAGGGATAGGTAATTGGGGATTGATGGGAACAGGACTTTGGAACGCAAACGGTTATGTTCCCGCTCAATTGGATGCTTGGTCAAGGTGTTATTTAGGATGGGATACTCCGATTCTCGTTACCGACGATGCCCAAAATTTGAAAGTTGATTATTTCCTGAATCATTCGCCTTTTGCTCATAGAATTTACAAAATTCCCATTACGGAGAAAGAATACTTTTTGGTGGAAAATCGCCAGCAAAATCCTGATTACAGTCTTGACTCCTACAACAATTTGCCGAGTTTTACCTTTTCGCTTTTGGACAGCGCCGAACAGGATTACTATGCCGATGCACCCTTGCGGCCTTACTTCAATTTTATGAAGAATCGTTATAAGGGTTGCGAATGGGATTTCTATCTTCCCGGTTTAGGAGGTCCGCTACAGCCTTGGGAATCTGTTCCCACTGACGGTTCCGGACTTCTGATTTGGCATATTGACGAGAATGTTATAGAGGCAAATTTTGATCCTGAATTTGAGCAGAATCACATTAATTTTGACGCTTCGCACAAAGGTATAGATGTGGAAGAAGCTGACGGCATCCAGCATTTAGATACTTCCACTTTTGATTATTATATGTATGGCGGTCCTTTTGACACTTTTAGAGAAGACCCCAATCCCGCAGGAAATAATACTTATTTCGGACAGGAATATATCTCCATTCCCGATACCGCTACTCCAGATACAACCGACTATGTTATAGTAACTCATCTTCCTACCGCCGCCAGTTACTATGGGGGGATTCCGCTGGAAATATACAATATCAGCGCTTCAGGAAATATTATGACTTTTTCCGTCCGCTTCGGCTGGAGATTGAGCACCGGTTATATAGGTGAAAACAATCTGGATGCATGTTCCGTAGATTACGATCAGGACGGCAAAAATGAAATATTTTATCCCATGCCGGACGGAAGTCTTTTTATGTGGAAGGATGAAGAACTTGCAGAGGGCTTTCCGATTACCGTAAACAATGATTTGAAAAGCTACTGTTGGGACGGAAGCGCATTCTATCTTGCGTATGCAATCAATGAAAGTTCAAATCTTCCGATGGTCAGTTTGAAGAAATTGCAGGGCAATCGATTGACTTCGCTCCTTACCAAACCTAACGGATGCAGATGGGCTGCGCCTTTGCTCACGTTTAGCGATTATGTGGTTACTCCGATCATGCAATCACTTAACAATACTTCCGCAGGTTTTGGCATATCAATTTTTGATAAGGAAAACTGGACGGAGGATTTTGCTACTTGGTCTTTTGCGGGGGATTTTTTAGCGACGAATTTGTCTTTTTACAAAGAGAAAATTTATGCGGTAGCTAAATCACTTGCCGACAGTTCCTATGCGTTAAAGGTAATAACACCTTTTGCGAAAGAGGCGGAGACCTTTACTCTATCTATACCTAAAGATTCGGTGCTGGTAGCAATGTCCATTGCACCCATATTGCCGAATTCGGAAGGAGACATCATTCTGCAAACACCTTATTCCATCTATTTAACAGACTTGCAAGGCAATATCAGAAACGGCTACCCTATCCGTCTGCCTTTCTTTTCCGACGCGCAAGTAACAATTAGCGATACCGATTTCAACGGCACTTTTGATTATTTGGTGAGCGGAGAAAATACCTTTGCCGTTTATGATTACTCCGGACACAATATGCTGACGAATTTTTCAGGCATAGGCATGGATGACAGTCTGGATATAACATCGGGAATTTTGGCGGGAGATTATGACGGAGACGGCAAAAAAGAATATATGGGTGCTTTTTCCAGAAACCGAACTGTAGTTTTTGACCATAACTTAAGATTGATGGGCGGCTTTCCTGTTGCCACATCCAATCGCAGTCGCAATCTTCCCTTTGTGCATCAAGCTTCGGACAGTTTAGTCTATGTATGGACAGCAACGGATAACGGAAATATCTTCCGTGCTGAATTGCCTCAAGCAGCTTTGCAGGGCATTGATTTAGGCTGGTATAGCAAATATGCCAATCTGCAAAGGACTTCCTCCAGAGAGGATTATCCCGTCGACAATCAATATAAAACTGATGCCTTTTTCGTCAAAGGACAGAACTTTGTCTTTCCCAATCCGCTGCGGAATATTTACGCTCCCCGATTAACTTTCCAAATAATGACAAGCAGAACAGCCAAAGTGGAAGTATCGGTCTTTGATATAGCGGGCAAGTTGATTTATCGGAAGAATGTTTTGTGTCAGGCTTATCTGCAGAACAGAGAATTGATTGATCTGCCGACTGACAAATTATCCGGCGGAGTATATATTGCCGCATATAAATCAGGCGATAAAGTTCATCGCTTCAAATTTGCAGTGGAGAAATAATATGCTCGGGAGGAATGTAATGCGCATGCGCACTCTCAGCCTTTTACTGATGCTTTTGCCTCTGGCGTTAATTGCAATTAACGGTAATGCAGGCGAATACGGTTTCCAATTCTTGCAGATTTCTGCCGATCCTATTGCTGCAGCTTTGGCGGGAAACGGTATTTACGGAACAAATTATGCCGGAGCTTTTCTTCATAATCCTGCCGCTAATCTCACTGATGAAAGACACAGCGTCAGCATAAATCATACTTTTTGGCTACAGGACAGCAATTATACTCAGATACTATATTCTAACGGAAACAGAAAAAGCCATTTCGGCTTGGCGGGCAGAGTTTTGGATGAAGGTGAAATTGACGCTTTGGATGATACTGCAACGCTTATCGGGAATTATCATCCCTTGGATGCCAATCTTTTGGTAAATTTTGCTTACAGACTTTCCCCCGATCATCTTTTAGGAATTAATGCAGGTCTGCTATATGAAAAATTGGATACCGCTTCCAGTTACGGCTTGAATGCAGATTTGGGTTATGTCTTTCTGACGCCTATAACTAATGCTATTTTCTTCGCATCCCTGAAAAATATGGGTTTCACTTCCAAAATGGATGAAGAGAGCATCAAGCTGCCTCTTACTTGGGAAACGGGATTGGGATACAGTTATGCCTTTAAGGATTGCAATCTTTTTGCTCAAGCGGCTTTGAATAAAGCTCAAGATACCGATGTGAGAGGAAATTTTGCCGCTGAAGTTGCTCTGCATCAAATGCTGAAATTAAGAGTCGGATATAAACAAAATTATGACGAAGAAGGTTTAACGGCAGGCATCGGAATCAGTTTGAAAAACATAGATGTGGATTACGGCTGGACTGCTTTTTCCGACAGATTGAACGATACGCACACCTTCGGTATAACCTATAACTTTTAAAGCAGAATATCATTATGACCAAAAAGACCGCTAAAATTGTCCTTATCCTTTTCCTTTCATTATTTGTTTTTATTTTGACGGCTGAAGAATTTTCCCCAAATCAAATTCTGTTTAAAACCGGTCAACCTGTCCAGCTGAAAAGCGGTAAAACCGGCTTGACCGCTTTTGACTCATATTTGGAATCACTCGGGACTACACAAATTAAACCGGTTGCGGGCATACACGGCAACAGATGGTTTTCCGCAGACTTTACTGAAACGCCGGATTGGAATGCTGTCAAAACCAACAGCTTAAAATTTAAAGGAATTGACATCATTCAGCCTAATTATCTAAATACATTTCATGTAGTGCCGAACGATCCGATGTTTTCACTACAGCAAATGAATCTCGTCAATTTGCCTCAGGCTTGGAATTATACCACCGGCAGCAATATGATTATCGTCGGAGTTGTGGATTCCGGAATTGCAAAAGATCATCCCGACCTTCAAGGTAATATTTATTATAATCTGAACGAAATTCCCGATAACGGAATAGACGATGATAATAACGGATATATTGACGATTATTGCGGTTGGGATTTTTCAGATGCACCGGAGATAGCAGCTGATGCTTTGGGCGATTATACGGAGCCGGATAACGATGTAACCGATGAAAATTATCACGGGACCCATGTTTCCGGAATTATAGGCGCGGTAACCAACAACGGGATCGGGGTCAGCGGAGTGTGCTGGAATGTTAAAATATTGCCTGTCAGAGCCGGTTTTCGCACGATTTCCGGTGCCGGATTTTTGCAGGATGACGATGCGGCTGCAGCCTTAATATACGCCACCGACATGGGGGCAAGCGTTATTAATATGAGTTGGGGTGATACAAATTATTCTCCTATTATTGCGGATGCGTGTAATTATGCTTATGAACACGGGATTGTGCTTGTGGCTTCCGCCGGAAATATGCCCGGACCGTATTTAAGTTATCCCGCAAAATTGGCTTGCGTAATATCGGTCAGTGCAATTGATCCGTATAAAGCTCTTGCCGGTTTTGCCAGTTACGGTCCTGAACTTGATTTAGTGGCACCGGGACAAATGGTATACAGTACCTATAAACCCTCCGGACCTGAAATGTATAAAGAAATGTCCGGAACTTCTATGTCATCACCTTTTGTAGCAGGAAGCGCCGCTTTGCTGAAATCTATTCAGCCCACTCTTTCTCCCGATGAAGTCAGAGCCAAATTACTAACTTCCACTGATGATTTGGGTCCGGACGGAGTTGATCAATATTTCGGTCACGGTTTGTTGAATACGCAAAAACTTTTGGAGACGGTGACCGCACCTTATATCAATGTTGAATATCCTGCTGACAATATAGGCATTTCAAGCGATTTTGATATTATCGGCACAGTAAATTGCATGAATTTTTTCCGCTATTCCGTAATGTGCGCTTTGGAAAAAGAGGGACAAAGTCCTGTTTGGAAAGATGTAACGACTAATATGACCTCTCCCGTTTTTTATCATGAGCCTGTAATAAACGGAGTGATTGCTCATTTCCGCGTCTTTGACCTTATGGAAGAAGGACGGTATCTAATCCGCATCCAATACCAAACTTCCGACGGAATGATTTACAATGTATATCGCTCCGTTCGGTTGGACCAAACTCCCCCTTATATCAGACCAAACACCTTTTCAGTAATGAAACGATATGACGGACAGAATGTCCGCTACTATGCCGGAGCTTTGTTTAATGAACCGGTAACTTCAGAACTTATTATTTATGCCGGTGACTTCAATACTTACACTGTTTTTCCCGCTAAACATGATTCGTTGCAAGTTTGGGCTTTGCCGAATAATATTCCGCCGGGCAACATCAGCGTGGAAATACATGCAGTCAACAGCAGTAATTTGACTTATTATTCCCCTATTTTACCCGATGTTGCCAATATTCAATATGAAACAGTAACCAACTACGGTTATGAAGCAAGAGAAATCGGTCCTCCTTTGGTCCCGATTAATTGTTTCTATGATTTTGACCATAACGGCTTGCCGGAATTTGTGGCTATGGAATTAATTTCTTCCGGTTACGGAACTGACAGAGTGTATGAGCCTACGGATTCTACTTTTACGGTTAAACATACTTATTCCGATAAGTTTAAACCCTTGGATTTGGGGGATACCAACGGCAGCGGACAAGAATTGCTTACCACCTATTTGGAGACTGCTAATCTTTATGAAACTTTTGCGGCAAACGGGTATCCCACAACCTCAATTTGGTCGCAGACAGGAGTTCCGGGCGGAATTCTTGCCGATTATAACGGGGATTATATTAAGGATATTTTGGTTATTAAAAACCTCCCTGCGGAAAATGTAATTCAGATTTATAAAAGACAAGGTTTGACTGAAGTTTCGTCCCAACCCAAAGTTACTTTGCACAATACAACCCCTACCAGCTTAAGAAATATGTTCGTTCCCACCATTTTAGTTCAAAATTTAGACGGTGACACCAAACCGGACATTCTGACTGCCGATACCGATGGCGATATCATGATTTTCGAAGCTACAAGTGCCACTGAAGCTACTATGACTTGGTCTTATCGTTTGCCGGTTGCCAATACATATTACCTGACAACGGGTGATTTTGACGGCAACGGCAGAACGGATTTTTTTGTGGGCGGCTATAATACCGATGTGCTTGACCCCGCACAGAACTATTGGTTCTTTGAAGGTTTTACCCGTGCCGGCGATAACAACTATCAAAGCATGGGGTATATTCAATTCAATAATGTCTTTTCTCAAAACGCCATTCAAACCATGAATGTGGATAACGATAATAAAGCTGAAATCATCTTAGCCCTTTCTCCCAATCTTTACATAATCAAATATATCAACGGGAAATTTCAACCCGTATTTTACGGGAACAGCGACCAAAATTATCAAATTGCAGCATGGATGCAGAACGACCGACCTCATATTCTCACAAACGGTTATAATGCTCAAGATTCGCTGAGAGCTTTCGTCTGGACTCCACAAGCACCTTTTACCGGTCCCGCTACTCCCGCAAACTTAATCCTGCAACCGCTGAACGAGCATCAGGTTTCTATTTCTTGGGCGGGAACGGGAGCAAATAGTTACAGACTGTATCGTAAAGAAGCAAATCAAATGGCACAACTGTTGGCTGAAGTTAATACAACAACTTATTTGGACACGACAGTCACTGCCGGAACAACTTATTTCTATGCAATCAGTGCGTATGATACTTCTTACAATCCTCCGGAAAGTATTCTCAGTCAATGGCAGAAAGTTACTCCGATGGAAAGACCTCAGATTACAAATATATCTATGATCAGCGCTAATGAATTGAGAATAATTTTCAATCAGCCGATGGCTACAACTTCTCTTCTATCCGGCTGCTATTATGTTGACCATGACATCGGCAATCCGCTTTCCGTAAACAGCATATACAACCACTATGGTGCCCAGCTTCGTTTCCGTAATCTGTTTGAAGATATCGGAGAAAATTATCTGCTTACTTTAACAAATATATATGGTGCGACAGGCGTCCCGCTTGCAGTAAACGAAATTCCTTTTGCCTATAATCCGGATTACCGCTCTCCCTATATAGTAAAAACTGAAGTCCGAAGAGATAATCAAACTATTGATTTAACAATGAGCGAAACACTCAATTCCGCTTCTGCGAATGTCCTGAATAATTACATCCTCACACCCCCGGAAAATGATCCCAATAATACTGTTCATTCGGTCAATGTGAATGATAATGTTATTACCGTCGTCCTAAGTTCCAAATTGAAATATGCCAGCAAACCGTATTACTTAACTTTAAGAAATATTTCTGATTTGCAGGGCAATGAAATCAATCTCAATCAGAATTTCTGCAGTTTCTACCGCTCCGATATTACAAATTTGGACAAAGTGGTAACCTACCCCAATCCCGTGCATACAAGTGAATATAAAGCAGTGAATTTTATGAATTTTCCCGCGGGGAAGAGAGGGACTTTATCAATTTATAACATCTCAGGTGACCTTATTTATCACGCCAAAATCGGTCCTTTTAATCCGACTGTGCAAAAAATCACCTGTCAATGGAATTTGGAAAATTCATCAGGCAGAAAAGTCTCGTCAGGTATCTATTTTTATGTAATCAATATGGAAAACGAGACTAAAAAAGGGAAAATTGCCGTTCTAAACTGATTTTTACCACAATAATAACATCAATCTGAATTCAAATGCTGCGGTTTGGTTTTGCCGAAGTCTTCAAAGAATCGTTCATGCTCTTCATCCGGAATGATTTTCACCCAACGCTTGATGCCGTCGTAATGAAAGTAAAGAGAAAAAGTGCGATAAGGAAGAAGGTGTTCTGCCAGTTCGGGCCATTCTATTATTGTTACGCCTCTGTCTAACATGTCCTGTAAACCCAAATCCAAAAGTTCATCTTCCTTTTTAAGCCGATATAGGTCAACATGATAAAGTGGGAATTTCCTTGTTTTATATTCATTAAGGAGCACAAAGGAAGGGCTGCTGATTTCTTCCCTCACGCCCAAAATCTTTCCTATCTGCTTCGTAAAGAATGTCTTGCCGCTTCCTAAATCTCCGTATAGGCACAATACATTACCCTGCTTCAAAAGAGGTGCTATGTATGCGGCTAAATCTTTCGTATCCTGTTCTGACTTCAATTCCAAACAATGCTCCATTGTTTAATATCCTTATATTCAATCTAATTTATTTATTCCCTGTTTCGGTTGGTATTTGTCAAGGTCAAAATACCTTGAAAGAAAATCCGCGAACTTGTTACCTTGAAACCTGTAAGTAAAAGCGAAAAACTGTTCGGTCGAGAAAATGTTTGACAGTTTGCCTTCTTCAGATAAACAAGTATGTTATTAATAAGGGTTATTTTTTAAAGAATGATTATAGAAGAGAGAAGAATGAAAGGAATAGCGAACCTTGCTTTGCCGTTTATCATAATACTTCTGGCGTTGCCTATGGCTTTGAATGCTGCTAAATATGCGGGCGAAATCTTCCAAATTGAACCGGGTGCCGTTAATCAAGCCATGGGTAATACGGGTCTGACCGACCCTTATTCAATTTCAGCCGCATGGTGGAATCCGGCATTGATAAGTTCGAGTGAACAGGGAATTGAACTAATGCATGCTGAGGAATTTGACGGTTTGATGCAGTTCAATTCAATTGCTGCAGTCTTTAATAAGGAAAACAGGCAAGGTTTAATCATCACTCACATAGGCATTGACGACATAGCTTTGACCGAATTGGCAAATGAAGACGAACCCATCTCGGAAGCAAATCAGCCGCATATCAGCAAACATGTCAATAACAACGATCTGATGCTGTATTACATTATCGGCAGAGAAATAAAACCTGATTTTTATTTAGGGATAACGCCAAAATTAGCATATCGTTCTTTGGCAGAACACTCAGGATATGGTTTTGGAGCGGATTTAGGCGTATTTTTACCTTCTTTGTTTCAAAGTCATTTAACCGGTTTAGCGGAAGCAGAATACAGTTTGGGAGTAGCGGCTAAGAATTTCTTTACGACACAGCTAATTTGGGAGAATGGGACAACCGAAACAGCTTTGCCTGAGTTAAATGCGGAGTTGGGCTGCAAAATGATGACCAAATGGAAAATACCCGTGCATACAGCTTTCGGCTTTACTTCTCAATTTGAAGGCAGAGCGGAAAGTGCAACTGTCAATCTGGGTGCTTGGAGTGCGGATTTTCATGCAGGTGTTTCCGTGCAGCCTATTTCCAAAGTGAAAATTATGGCAGGATACGATGTTGATGCTTTTACTACCGGCCTCGGACTTGACATCAATAAACTTGCTCTGGCTTATTCAATAAAATTTGGCTCCCAAGATGATTTAGGTTATTCCCAACGCCTTTCTGCCGGTTGGAGATGGTAAAGAAAAAATTAGCTCTGTTAGGAGCTACCGGTTCCATAGGTAAATCCGCTCTGCAAGTCGTCAAAGAACAAGCTGATAAAATCAAAATTGTTCTTGCTTCCGCGCATAATAATTCTGATGAGCTTTTCCGTGCTGCCTCTGAATTTAACATTCCGCTTTTGGTGCTTACCGATGAAAGATTAAAATCCGCTGCCTTAACTCCGCCTGAAGGATGCAGTCTTTACTTTGGCGAAGAAGAATTGAGGCGTCTGTTACAGGAAGAAGATTACGACCTTGCTCTGAACGGAATAAGCGGTTCCGCAGGACTTAACGCTTCCCTGGAAGTTTTAGCGACAGGCAAGACTTTGGCTCTGGCAAATAAAGAATCCTTAGTTATGGCGGGACATTTAGTCAAAGAGCTGCAGCAAAAACATCATTCCTTGCTTCTTCCCGTCGATAGTGAACACAGTGCTTTGTTCCAAGCCATAGGTAATCACCCTGCGGAAGAAATTGCCAAAGTGTACATTACGGCTTCCGGAGGTGCTTTCCGTTCCGTTCCACCGGAAGATTTTCCTCATCTTACATGGGAACAGGCTTTGCGCCATCCCAATTGGTCAATGGGCGTCAAAGTCACTCTGGATTCGGCTACTATGTTTAACAAAGCTCTGGAAGTGATTGAAGCGCACTGGCTGTTTAATTTGGATTGGAAACAGATTACGGCAGTTTTACATCCGCAGTCCGTAATTCACTCTTTAGTGGAATTTATCGACGGTTCGTTTTTGGCGCAAATGAGCGTTCCGGACATGAAATTGCCCATCCTTTACGCCCTTTCCTATCCGCAGCGCTTTCCTTCTCAATTGGTCAAAACAGACCTTTTGCACTTGTCCCCTTTGACTTTTGCTCCTATTGAAAAAGAGAAGTATCCTCTTTTTTATTTAGGTGTGGAAGCAGGTAAACAGGGGGGAATTATGCCCACTGTTGCCAATGCTGCCAATGAAGCTGCTTTGCAGTTATTTCAAGCGGGAAAGATCAGTTTCCCTCAAATTGCGGAAATTGTCTATCATGCTTTGTCAAAAGCAAAAAACATCCCTGCTCCGGACAGGGAAACTATTCTTGCCGTGAATGCGGAAGTATATGCCGAGACTCTTGCTCTTAAGCTAAATTGATATCTTTACCGGTGAAAGTTTTAAAGTTCAGGAAAAGAAGATGCGATGCAATTTTCCCGCAATTGCGGATTGAATAACCCACAGAGCAAGTGCCAAGAGCGCAAATATCCAGCGTTCCAAATCATTAGCTCTTCCGGTTCCACGAAGATTTTTCACAATTGAAATGAACAATGGTATCATCAACCCCACTACGGCAATTGCCCTTAAATAGGAACCGATGTTCTTCAGCATATAAAATACATAGCAGAGAAACAAAATGGTCAACAGATTGTATAGCAAATCCGAAATATTCACTTTTGAATTATTGTTATTATTCATCTTCTTTCTCCCTATAAATTTACTTATTATAAAAAAGTAATTAATTTGTCAAGAACGATTTACTTGAAGCAAGGGATGTAATTATGAATTGGCGGTTAGATTACAACCAAAATCGCTCCCACAGTGCCCCCAAACTACATTCCGCCAGCAAAATTCCGAGAAAACTATGAAAACAATGTCGATAGCAAACGTGTCACCTTACACGTGGTGTAAAAAATGGGACAGGGTCAGAGCACCAGTAAAATATGCTTTTTTATTTTGTCTCCTTAAGGGATGTCTATGACCAGAATGGTCATTTGTTTATTAGTAGTTTAATAGTTCCGGAATGAGGTTTCCCTGCACTGATGGAACTGTACTTTAAGAGGTAGATACCGGGAGCAACATCTTTGTTAAAAGTGATGTTTATTTCTCTGTTTCCTTTCTCGTTCGTGTACTTCGAATCAATCCTCTGACCCTTAAGATTGAAAATCTCTGCTCTGATAACTGTACTTCTGTCTTTAGCGGAAATTGTTACATTACCACAACAGGGATTAGGATAAACCGAAACCAGAGGTATTGCATTTATAGCCTCGTCGGAAGAGTGATTAACAGGACGATAAGTTATCACAATCTGAGGAGTACCAATAGGATCTGGAAAATACGAGCTTCTGAAATCAATACAATCTTCCTGAAAATCATAATCTGTTAGGATAGGAAAATAAATCATCACTTGGCAATATGGTCGACCCTGATTCATGTCTTGTAGATATGCGTTTGTAATATCAAGCTCTTTCCAACCATAAGTAAGCTCTGAACTGATTGCTCCAATTGTACTATAGATTGTGGGAGTAAAATCACTGTATTCAAAGGTTAGTCCATAATCAACATGGTCAATCATACAACTTAATTGATTTCCATAGAAAAGAGGATAAACATTATCCCCCCCATCTCCACAACAATAATACTGATATAGTTTTAACATGACATTTTCAATCGTATATTCATCAGGTATTTGTTCTATACTGAAACTTAAATAGTGTCGGGAGCATACGTTGCTTGTCGGATAATCCCATAAATGGACATCTCCAACGCATAACATGACCTGAAAGAAAGGAAGCACACCACCTGAATATGTATGTGCTTCAACAAAATAAAACAATCCGGCTTGCAAAGAGTTTTCTGTAAAAACAGTATCTATTACCGTTGGCAACTCTACCGAGAAAATCCAAATTGGAGTAAGTAAACATACTGTCAGTATGAACAATTTATACTTTGAAACTTTCTTTAAATTCATCGTATCCTCCACCTCATATATATAAATTATTCTTTCAAATTTTATATCTCAGAGAATGAATTTATGTCAAGTTTATCTTTATGATAATCTAAACTTTACCCAAGTTGAGTCCCCTATGTTGATGTAAATTCCAACTCATTGTTTCTTAGGTTGTTTGAGGGCATTTGTTATCCCTCGTTACTCACAATCTATGTATGGCCAAACGACTAATTCCGCGCTTTCATCTTTCTTTTTTCTTTCACTTTGGTAGAGTCATGATCTTTTCCTTGTCTTCTAGTTTTATTAAACCATCAAAACAAAGTGCGGGATCCGTCTCAACCTTTATCTTCATTAAGCTCACCTAATTTACACCAACCTTTGAGACACTACCTCACTTTATAACTGGTGTATAAAATAGGGGAAGTTCTTCTATAGTAGAGAAAATCAGGTTTTGAGGGGCATACGTTGCAAATAAGATACAAAATAGCATTATAAAGAGCACCAGTAAAATATGCTTTTTCATTTTGTCTCCTTAAGGGATGTCTATGACCAGGATGGTCATTTGTTTATTAGTAGTTTAATAGTTCCGGAATGAGGTCTCCCTGCACTGATGGAACTGTACTTTAAGAGGTAGATACCGGGAGCAACATCTTTGTTAAAAGTGATGTTTATTTCTCTGTTTCCTTTCTCGTTCGTGTACTTCGAATCAATCCTCTGACCCTTAAGATTGAATAGTTCCGCTTTGAGAAGTTTACTACAGTCTTTAGCGGCAATTGTTACTTTATCACAACAGGGATTAGGATAAACTGAAACCAGAGGTATTGCATTTATAGCCTCGTCGGAAGAGTGATTAACAGGACGATAAGTTATCACAATCTGAGGAGTACCGATAGGATCTGGGTAGTACGAACTCCTAAATAAAATCAGATCATCTTGAAAATCATAATCTGTTAGGATAGGAAAATAAATCATCACTTGGCAATATGGTCGACTTTGATTCATGTCTTGTAGATATGCGTTTGTAATATCAAGCTGTTTCCAACCATAAATAAGCTCTGAACTGATTGCTCCAATTGTATTATAGATTGTGGGAGTAAAATCACTGTATTCAAAGGTCAGTCCATAATCCACATGGTCAATCATGCAGCTAAGGTGATTTCCAAAAAATGATGGATAGACATTATCGTTTCCATCGCCACAACAGTAATTCTGATATAGTTTTAGCATTACACTATCAACAGTGTATTCGTTTGGAATTGATTGTATTTCAAAACTTAAATAGTGCCGGGAGCATACGTTGCTTGTTGGATAATCCCATAAATAGACATCTCCAACGCATAACATGTCCTGATAGAAAGGAAGCACACCACCTGAATATGTATGTGCTTCAACAAAATAAAACAATCCGGCTTGCAAAGAGTTTTCTGTAAAAACAGTATCTATTATCGTTGGCAACTCTACCGAGAAAATCCAAATTGGAGTAAGTAAACATACTGTTAGTATGAACAATTTATACTTTGAAACTTTCTTTAAATTCATCGTATCCTCCACCTCATATATATAAATTATTCTTTCAAATTTTATATCTCATAGAATGAATTTATGTCAAGTTTATCTTTATGAGATTCTAAACTTTACCCAAGTTGAGTCCCCTATGTTGATGTAAATTCCAACTCATTGTTTCTCTATTACCCTCTGCATTTTTGGGTGTCACTTTGTATCTGCTGTTCGGGCAGAAAACCGAAAGCGTTTTTTATTGACAAATATGCCTGCAATAAAAAGGATACATAGAAATAAGCAAATGTAATCATCATTTGCGATTGAATTCTGAGACAATAAGTTACGATATTATAGATAGAGGTCTTATGCATATTTTAATTACGGGAGGAGCCGGTTTTATAGGTTCCCATTTAGCGGAAAGGTTATTGAAAGACGGCCATCAAGTGGAAATTATAGACAATCTTTCCACGGGCAAATTGGAAAACATTGAATCCTTCAAAGACCATCCGAATTTCAAATATACGGTAGGTTCAATCTTGAACCGCGATCTTTTGGAAAGTATGATTGCGCGGAATGAGCAGGTTTATCATTTAGCGGCAGCGGTCGGAGTAAAGTATATTATAGAAAACCCTCTTCTCTCCTTGAAAACAAACATTGCCGGCACTGATAATATATTGGAACTGACCAATAAATACAAATGCAAAGTTTTGATTACTTCCACTTCCGAAGTTTACGGCAAAAGCGACAAATTGCCTTTTACCGAAACATCGGACAGGCTGATGGGACCGACGCAAATCAGCCGTTGGGGCTATGCTTTTTCCAAATCCATTGACGAGTTTTACGCTTTAGCTTTTTTCCGCGAAAAGAAATTACCTGTTGTCATTGCCCGGTGTTTTAATACAGTAGGACCGCGTCAGACAGGTCAGTATGGAATGGTGCTTCCCAAATTTGTCAAAGCCGCATTATTGGATCAACCCATAATCATTTACGGCAGCGGAAAACAGACACGCTGTTTTGCCGATGTAATTGATGTTGTTGATGCTTTTATTCGTTTGATGGAAGAGAAGAAATGCGAAGGTGAGATTTTCAATGTCGGCACCACGGAAGTAATCTCTATTGAGGATTTGGCTTTGAAGGTGAAAGAAATGTGCAACAGTAAATCCAAGATAGAATATATGGCTTACGAAGATGCGTATGAAGAAGGTTTTGAAGATATGATGCACCGCATGCCCGACCTCACTAAAATTAAGGAATATATCAACTATGAACCGAAAATCCACTTAGATGAGATCATTCAACGGATGATTGCTTACTATGAAAATTAAGATTGCCCTTATTTTCCTTTTCTGCATTTCCTTTTTTGCTTACGGACAAATCCGGCAGTCTGCTCAAACCAATACTCCGAATCCTATTTCCGTCAGCGTCACCGGTGATGTTCAAACTCCGGGTATTTACACTCTTAATTCTTTTAACCGTGTTTCTGATGCTGTTGATATGGCGGACCAAATAAACCTGAATGCCTCTCCCGCAAAAATGAATGCCCTGCCTTCCGTCTCTGCCGGTTTATCGCAATACAAACCTTCAGTATTACAGGATACTACTCAAACCGTAATTTACGGAAGACGCAGCATAACTTTAATCCGTGACGGACAAAAGCAGAGCTTGGATTTATTGAGCTTTTTCCGTTTGGGAGATATTACCCAAAATCCTTTTTTGCATGACGGAGATATCATTATCGTCAATCCAGTCCGCCAAAGAGTAACCATTGAAGGCGATGTCAATAAACCCGGCGACTATGAATTCAAAGAGGGAGACACAATAGGTTCTATTTTGGATTTGGCTCTCGGGGTAAAAGATGACGCCGCTTTGAAGCATATCGTTTTTTACCGTTATGCGGAAGATTTTGTCAATTTTGAGCAAACGGAGCTTGATTTAAGCGGTTATCCGGATAAACCTAACCCTTATTTGAACAAGAAATTGCAGGCCGGAGACCGAATTCTAATCCCGACCGATACAGAATTTAGGAAAGCTTACAAAGTAACGGTAACCGGCAAAGTCAAACTTCCGGGAACTTATTATGTCAAGCCGGATGCCACTCTTTACGATTTAATGGTTCTTTGCGGAGGACCGACGCAAGAAGCTGATTTAAGTGGTGCTTTCCTTTACAATCGCACCGTGAGCGAGAATTTGGATCCCGATTTTGAGCGCCTCAGTAAATATACTTATTCGCAAATGACTTGGCTGGAATATACTTATCTGCGAACTAAGTGCCGTCAACTGAAAGGCAAATATTCCGTCAGCGTTTCTCAATGTTTGAATACGAAAGGCGAAAAAGACAATCCGATATTGCGGGACGGAGACGCATTGTATGTTCCTGAAATGCTGAACGGAGTTTGGGTGGCCGGACAGGTCAAGAATCCGGGTTTAGTCACATACAGGCAGGATTGGAAATGGAAAGATTATCTGCAAGCCGCCGGAGGATATGCCAATAATCGCAAACTGCAGGGCACCAGAATTATCAGAACCCAATCGGGGAATTGGATTAAGCCGACGAATAAAATCCAAATTGCTTCAGGCGATGTCATTTTCGTTCCCGATAAAGAAGAAATATATGCTTGGGATTATGTAAAAAATGCCATTCTTCTGGCTTCCCAAGTCTTGACAATTATCGTTGCTATCAGAACCTTTGGCTTATAATATATATAACGATTTACTCGGACAACAGCTCTTTCCGAGCAAAAACACTTGTTCTTTTTATCGGAAAAGGAAAGCTAACTTTATAAAGTAATACTCTTAATTATGAATTTGGAGAACAGATGAAAGTTCCTTTACTTGATTTGCAGGCGCAGTATGCGCCCATAATGTTGTCGTTAAGACAGGCATTGGAAGAAGTAATAACCGCGCATCAATATATTTTGGGTCCGCAGGTTAAAGCTTTTGAAGAAAAAATGTCTCTGTATTTGGGAATTAAATATGCAGTGGGCTGCGCTTCCGGAACGGACGCTCTTGTTCTTGCCCTAAAGGCTCTGGAAATTGGAAACGGAGATGAAGTCATAACCACTCCTTTCACCTTTTTTGCCACTGCCGGTTCCATTTGGCGCAATAATGCCAAACCTGTGTTCGTCGATATTGACCCCCGCACCTTCAATCTTAATCCTGATTTAATAGAGGCGGCAATCACTCCGAAAACCAAAGCAATTATGCCCGTGCATCTTTTCGGCCAGCCTTGTGACATGGACGCCATTATGTCAATTGCCAAAAAACATCATCTCTATGTGATTGAAGACAACGCTCAAGGCATCGGTTCCATGTGGAATGAAAAGGTAACCTGCTCCTTTGGCGACATCGGAACTTTATCATTTTTTCCGAGTAAAAACCTCGGCGCCATGGGTGATGCGGGAATGTGCTTAACGAATAATGAAGAATTGGCACAAAAGCTGAGGCAGCTTAGAGTTCACGGAGAAAACCCCAAATATTATCACAAATGGGTAGGCTTGAACAGCCGTTTGGATACCATTCAAGCTGCGGTGTTGATTGTGAAGTTGAATTACCTGAGAGATTGGACGGCAGGGCGCAGGCGCAATGCCGAATATTACGACCGTCATCTGCAGGACATCCCTCAAGTGAAGACTCCCTATATTCATCCCAAAGCTTTTTCTATCTACAATCAATACACTTTAATCGTGGAAAATCGCAAAGCCCTGATGAAGTATCTGGAAGAAAAAGAGATAGGCTGTGCCGTTTATTATCCGCTTCCTTTGCATCTGCAGGAGTGTTTTTCTTCGTTGGGTTACAAAAAAGGTGATTGCCCGGTCGCTGAAGAACTTGCGGAAAAAGTGCTTTCCATACCGATTTATCCGGAACTGACGCGTGAGCAGCAGGACTATGTAATTGCCGTAATTCGCAGTTTCTATAAATAAGGAAAAAAGCCGAATGAAGATTATAGTTTGCATTAAACAGGTTCCCAATACCACGGAAATCAAGATCGATCCCGTAACGAATACTTTAGTCAGAGAAGGCGTGGAAAGCATTCTCAATCCTTTTGACGCTTATGCAATTGAAGAAGCGGTGCGTTTGAAAGAGCAGTTCGGCGGCACAGTAACGGCAATCAGCATGGGTCCCAATCAAGTGGAAAGCACTTTAAGGGAAGCCGTTTCTTTGGGTGCGGATGATATTATCCTTCTTTCCGACCGCAAGTTTGCCGGTGCGGACACTTGGGCTACAAGTTACACTTTAGCTGCCGCAATAAACAAAATAGGTGATTTCGATCTCATTATCACAGGCCAGCAAGCCATTGACGGAGACACTGCCCAAGTTGGTCCCGGCTTGGCTGCTCATCTTAAATTGCCGCAAACCTGCTTTGTCCGCAAAATTGAGAAAATTGAAGGCAACATCATGGTGGTGCAACGCTTGATGGAAGATGGCAGTGACCGGGTGGAAATGACCTTGCCGGCTTTGATTACGGTCGTGAAAGAAATAAACACTCCCCGGCTGCCTTCTTTACGCGGTAAAATGCGTGCCAAAACAGTGGAACTGAAAGTCTGGAATTGCGACGACCTCGGTTTGGACGAAAAACTGGTCGGATTAAACGGTTCGCCCACGCAAGTAATGCACATCTTTACCCCGAAGCATGATAAGCGCACGGAAAAATTCACCGGTGACCCCGATGAAGCAGTGGATAAAATTGTTTCAGTGTTGAACGAACTGACTAAACGCTGACGGAGCTCACCTTTGATTCCCTATCCGAACATCAATCCCGATATCGTCAAATTCAATGTCTTCGGCATTACCTTGCAAATACGCTGGTACGGGATGTTTTATGTAATCAGCTTCATTCTCGGCTATTGGCTTTACCGTTACAATCTAAAGCTGAAAAAGATAGAATTGACCAAAGAGCAGTATGAGGGCTTGATTTTTGCCATAATGCTGGGTGTCATTATTGGCGGCAGACTTGGTTATGTCCTTTTTTACAACCTGCCCTATTACCTGAAAAATCCTTTGGAAATCTTTGCCGTTTGGTCAGGAGGAATGTCTTTTCATGGAGGAGCGTTAGGCGTAATAATTGCAGGGTTGATTTTCGTGCATAAGCACAAGCTCAATTTTCTGCAATTAGCCGATCCCATTATGCCTTTAGTGGCAATCGGTCTGGGTTTGGGAAGATTGGGAAATTTCATTAACGGTGAACTTTACGGGCGCGTGACCAATGTTCCCTGGGCAATGATTTTCCCCGATTCCGACGGTTTGCCTCGTCATCCGTCTCAACTTTACGAGCTCTTTTGGGAAGGCATAGTTTTAGCGATAATTTGTCAGGTAGTGTATAAAAAATCCAAAATCAGCGGAATGGGCTTTTGGACATTTATCGGCTTCTATGGTATTTTCCGCATTTTTGTGGAATTTTTCCGCGAACCGGATAAACTTGACCTTTATTCGCGCGGACTGTTTTTCGGGTTTGTCACAGTAGGAATGCTGCTTAGTTTTTTGATGGTGATCGCTGCGGCAATAGGTATTTTCTACTTGTATAAGAAGAATAAACCGCTAAAATCGGAGTAAATTATGCGCAAGAGCCTTGTCATTCTCTTAATTCTGCTTTGTTGCATAAGTTTTGATCTGCAGGCGAAGAAAAATAAAGCCGAACTTCTGCAGACAAATCTTAAGCAATGGGAACAATTTCGTTGGGAAGGCATCATACAGGTGCAATCATCTTATCTTTCCCTGCGCAAAGATTTTGTCCTGGTAAAAAACAAAGACGAAATGCGTCTGGATATATTAGATACCGGTCCGATGGGTCTTTCCGCTCAACCGCTCGTCAGTGCGTATCTGAAAGATCAAATTGTATTGGAAGCTCCAACGATTAAGCAGCTCTCCAATCTGGATTTGAATTGGTTCATTCCGACCGGCGCCGTCGGAAGTTTAATCCACTTTACCGATTCCCTTACGGCTAAATCGGATGAAATATTAAAGACGCGACAAGCTGAAACCGCTGAAACAGTTTTCTCGTTTGATAAAGATTACCGCCTCGTCAATATCTCCAATCCGGATTTAGTGCTGCAGGCTTTCATCATTTACAATCGCCGCAACCAACCCTCCAAAATGCAGATTAAGCATGCGGGAGTGCAAGTAGCGGAATTGCAAATCAATAAACAAAATTATGACAATATCGTTATCGTCCCTTTGCATAACGGCTTACAAGAAACTTTGCCCCCTGCCAAACCGGAAATCAGCCCTCCGCATAAAACCGGCTCTCAACCGAAGCCGTTAGGCGACCTCAAATTGAGCGAACTGTTTAAAAACTTTGACTTTAGTCAACTGAACCTGGACGAAAAAGAACTCCAGGAACTGAAATCCAGTCTTTTCGGCTCGGACAGTTTGGATTGGGGAAACCTAACGCTCAAGGATATATTGGATAGCCTCAATCTGGGCGACTTGAAATTAAAAGAACTCATTCCGGACAGCCTCCAATTCTTTTCTCCCCAATTGGACAGCTTGGATTGGCAAAATCTGCAACAGGACTTGAAAAAACTCATGCAGGATTTGAAATCGGAAGATTTTGATTGGAATAAACTAAAGGAATACGGCAAAAATTGGGAAGAGCTGCTTAAAGGTATAATTCCTTCGGATTTAGGTTTAGAGAAAAAGCAGTCCGTATCTCCGTCACAAGGTTTATAAAAAAGAGGCAGAGGAAGTAAATCATGCTCAAACGCTATTCCAGACCCGAAATGGAGCGGCTTTGGACACCCGAATATCGTTACGAATGCTGGCTGGAAGTGGAACTTGCCGCTTGCCGTGCTATGCATGAAATAGGCATTATTCCGAGCGAAGATTTAGAACAAATCTTGGATAAAGCGGATTTTGATCCCGACCGCATTGACGAAATTGAAGCTGTAACCCGTCACGATGTTGTGGCTTTTTTAACCAATGTGGCAGAATATGTCGGACCCGCATCCCGCTGGATTCATTACGGCTTAACTTCATCAGATGTCTTGGATACCGCAACCGCTCTGCAATTAAAGCAGGCAGGACTGTTACTGATGTCGGAACTTACTCGCTTAAGCGAAGTTTTGAAGCTGAAAGCCAAAGCCTACAAAAATACGGTCTGCATGGGACGCACCCACGGCATTCACGCAGAACCCACCTCTTTCGGCCTCAAGTTTGCCCTCTGGTATGACGAAACTCAACGCAATATCGACCGCCTTCAGCATGCCATTACAACCGTAAGCGTCGGTAAATTTGCGGGAGCAGTCGGCAATTACGCTCATCTTGATCCTCAAGTTGAAGAAATTGCCTGCCGCTATTTAGACCTGACACCGGTCAATATTGCCACTCAAATCATCCAAAGAGACAGGTATGCATACTTTCTTTCTGTGCTTGCCATCTGCGCTTCCACAGTGGAAAAAATCGCTCTCGAAATCCGGCATCTCCAACGCACGGAAGTTTTGGAAGCGGAAGAAAATTTTGCGTCCGGACAAAAAGGCTCCTCCGCAATGCCGCATAAACGCAATCCCGTAGTCAGCGAACAGCTTTGTGGCTTGTCAAGAGTGGTGCGCTCCAATGCCTTAACCGCTATGGAAAATAATGCCCTCTGGCATGAACGCGACATTTCACATTCGTCTGTTGAACGCATTATCCTGCCAGATACCTGCATTTTGGTCCATTACATGCTCGGCAAAGTTTGCGACCTTTTGGAAGGTCTTTTGGTCTATCCGGAAAATATGCGCAAAAATATTGAGAAAACAAACGGCTTAGTCTTCTCGCAAGCGCTGCTTCTGCACCTTACCCAAGCGGGCTTATCCAGAGAAGAAGCATACAGCCTTGTCCAACGCAATGCCATGACTTGCTGGCAAACGGGAAAACCTTTTCTGGAACTCGTTCTCCAAGATGCTGAAATCACCCAAGTCCTGCCCGAAAACCAAATCAAAGATATCTTCAATTACGACCGCTACTTACGACAGGTGGACCACATCCTCAAACGCTGCGGAATTCTGTAATTCTTCCTCTGATTCTTTACTTGTCACGGTAGGCTTAGTCCATTAATTTCTGCCTGCAATATTGAGTAAATACTCTTTTCTTCCTTATATAGTTGCGGTGGAGTTGCAAGGAGCCTCCGCGTAAATATCGCAAAGAGACCACGGCATCACTACCGTAACTAATAAAGCAAGATATAAGATAAATTCGAAATACTGTTCGCCTATCGGAGTCCTTTTTTTCTGCAGTGAGCGTTTCGGAGTTCTTTTTGCCTCCGTAGCCAATCTTGTGTCATAAAACTATGAGGCAAAATGGACTTCGGTGCGCGTCATTTACGAAGTCCGGAATTCCATTAGGTTCATATACACTTGAAATGCTTGCGGAGGAATTCCGAACTCCGAAATGCCGTCTTTCATTCACTTGATTATTTTCATTTTTCTTCACAGGCTATAATTTCAGCTACCGTATATAAGGACCCGGCACCGATAATTATATCGTTTGGCAAAGCGTCAGTTAATGCTGTTTGATAAGCTTCTTGCACACTTTGTTCAGTCTTACATTCAATTCCTTCTGCCATAACGACTGCGCTTTGAACTTCGATCTCTGCTGCTCGTTCGGAAGTGTTTTTACTGATGTAAAACCGCTTTGCTAAAGGACAGAGCATTTTCAGCATTTGCTCATACGCTTTATCCGCCAAAATGGACACTACAAACAAAAACTTGCGTTCCGGAAACATTTCCCGCAAATTTGCCGTGAGTGCTTCCACTCCTTGAAGATTATGCGCTCCGTCAATAATCACTGTCGGCTCTTGTCTAAAAACCTGCATTCTGCCCATCCAGCGAATGTTTTGCAAGCCGAAACGGATTTTTTCTTCCGAAATCGCAATGCCTTCAGCTTCGCCAAAAAGCAGAAACACCGTAAGCGCCAGCGCTAAATTATCCGCTTGATGCCTTCCCAATAAATTGGACTGCAGAGCAGCAAATTTATAATTTCTGAATTGATAATCGAATTTCAGTCCCTCAAAGGTATTATTTATATTGTTAACGAGGTAATCTTGTCCCGGCAAAAAAACAGGTGCACCCTTCTCTGCCGCTCTGTCCAAAATTACTTTCAAAGGCGAAGCTTCAATCCTTCCCAACACCAGAGGAACATTTGGTTTGATGATGCCTGCTTTTTCAAACGCTATCTGCTCCAAGGTTCCGCCCAAAGTTTTCACATGGTCAAGGCCTATTGTCGTAATGGCGGAAACCGTCGGCACGAATAAATTGGTGGCATCAAGCCTTCCGCCTAAACCGACTTCGATTACTACGGCATCTGTGTCATTTTCTGCAAATAATTGAAAGGCGATGGCGGTAGTAATTTCAAAAAATGACGCTTCCCATTTATTGAAGATATCTTCATAGCGCTGAAATAAGGAAAGGATAGTTTGGAAATCAACATTTTTTCCGTTTAAGCGGAAGCGCTCGCAGTAGTCAATCAGGTGAGGAGAAGTATTCATTCCCGTTTTCAGTCCGTGTGCCAAAAGCATTGCTTCACAGGCAGCGCACGCACTTCCCTTACCGTTTGTGCCGCCGATATGGATACCTTTCAATCTGGTTTGCGGATTTCTCATATCGTTCATGACGCCTGTTATGCGTTCCAGATCAAGTTTTACATTTCCGGAAAAGCGTTGGAAGATATAGGTAAGGAATTCTGAATAGTCCATATCAAATAAAGGCACCAACAGACATATAATCCGCTGGTGCCGTATCCTTTATATATTTAATGGAGATTATTGAGCTTCGGTTGGGGTGGGAGTAGCGGAAATACCCAAAACCTGATTGGTAATGGCGTTAGGGTTTTGCCTGATGCGGTTCAGAGCTGTGGGATCTGTTTTCCAGATTTCAATGTATTTGGTTATCAATTCCATTTTGCGCTGTCCGTCAGAACCCGCTGCGTTGCTGAGTGTTTCTATGTCGTCAATGAAATAGTTTTGCAATTCCGTGGGTTCCATATTTTCATAAAAGCTTTTAGGAATCATGTGTTTGGGATAGTGTGCCAAATTCGGACAAAGAACAATCGTGCCGTAATTCAATTTTTGCGTACCTTGCACATCTTCCAAGAAGAATTTGCTAAAGACGATATAATCATCGTCGGAACCATTGTTTTCCGGACATTTGTATATCTTTTCCAGATAATGAGCACGGACTTGTCCCAGACCTGATTTACCGCCGGCAGCACTCTTTTTGTATTCTGACTGCAGTATTCTTAAGTCACCGTTAAATGAAGTCAAATGGTCTTTCATGTATTCGTTGGCGGCAACCCAAATTAACTTCATGTTATTCATGCAGTCGTCTTCATTCTTGGTTTTATCCAAATTGAAGAAGCTGGGCAATGCTAATACAAATACTAAAACAATGAACAAAATTATACTGATAATCGTGTATATCGAGAACCCTCGTTCATTCAGAAGCATATAAAAACTCCCGCTTTTTATTCCTTTTTTTAATTCTCATTTTATGAAGGCAAAATCCGTCAAGTCTTTTCTTAGTTAAACTTTAATATTCCGATGCAATTCATATTCTTGTCTCTCAGATTAACATGAAATATTGAAAATCTAATATTGCATTATCCGCTGTTGTAAATCCGGCATTTCGGCATTTCGGAGTTCGGAATTCCTCCGGAAGCTCATCAAGTGTATATAAACCAAATGGAATTGCGGACTTCGTAAATGCCGCTCTTGTCCCATAGCTTTCCAAGCTGTCGCGTTTCAGCATTTCGGAGTTCGGAATTCCTTCGTAAGCATTTCAAGTGTATATGAACCAAATGGAATTGCGGACTTCGTAAATGCCGCTTACCGAAGTCCATTTTGCCGAATAGATTTTATGCACACGATAGGTTACGCAGGCAAAAAGGACTCCGAAACGATCACTGAAGGCAAAAAAAATACGCCCCGACAGATCGGAATCCGTCGGGGCATTTGTTGGTAAACTTATTAACAGCTTGACACCAATCAAATACTAATTAATTAAGTTCACAGTTCCATTTTTAAATAATATAAAAAGAGGTCAAGAAAAAAATGAAAGAAAAAGAAAGAAAAATTTACAGACTCGGAATTGACATGGGTTCCACTTCTCTCGGTTGGTGTATGCTGGAACTGGACCAAGACAGTCAACCCTGCAATGTTATTAATATGGGTGTGCGCATTTTCCCCGACGGCAGAGACGACAAAAGTAAAGAGCCTTTATCGGTAAAAAGAAGAACTGTGCGCGGTGCGCGTCGTAACCACGATCGTTATCTGCTTCGCAGGAAAGCTTTACTAAATTTCTTTGATCGGGAAAAATGGCTTCCGCAAACTGAGCCTGAGCGCCATGAAGTCTTTCTGCTTGATCCCATCACTTTAAGAAAAGAAGCTCTTGACCGCCAACTTACGCTGCCCGAACTTGCCAGAGCCTTTATCCATCTTGCTAAAAGGCGCGGCTTTAAGAGCAATCGCAAGGGAAACAAAGAAGATAAAAATTTTTCCGCTTACAAAATAGCGATGGAAAATCTGGAGAACAAGATTAAAGAAAGTAACGCGCGGACTTTGGGAGAATATCTTTGGCTGAGAAATAAAGATTTGCCCTCTTCTTTACAGCATCAGCGCAAATCGATTAAATTCCGTTATGAAAAATCCTTTGCCGATGAGGAAAGAATCTTCCCCACCAGAAAAATGGTGACCGATGAATTCGATTTAATTTGGGACACTCAAGCTGCTTTCAATCCTTTGTTGACGCCAAGCCTAAAAGCGGAACTGAAAAATATCATTTTTTATCAGCGTGACTTACAGCCTCAAGAAGTCGGAAATTGTCTGTTTGAAATTGAGGAAAAACGCGCTCCCAAAGCTTCGCCTATTTTCCAAGAATTCCGTCTGCGTCAAGATATCAATCACTTAAAACTGATCAAAAAAGAAGGCTTTGAAGTCAGAGAACTTAATAATGAAGAACGGGAAAAGCTTTTCCAAAAGCTGAACATGAAAAAGGAAGTAGCTTTTGCAGCTTTGCGCCAAGCCATTTTAGGAAAAGACGAATATGATAAATATCGCTTCAATCTTGAAGAAGAATCCAAACCCAAAAAAGGAAAAAAGGAATCTAATCCGGAAGCCGGCGAAGAAGAAAAAAAGAGCAAAGGTAAACTCAAAGGAAATTTAACTAATTATTCTTTTCTGCGTTTCAAACAGTTAGGCGCTTACTGGATGCATCTTGAGCAAGATAAACAAGACCGCATAATAAGTCTTTTACTGGATGACAGCTTAACTGACGAAGCTTGCGTAATGCTATTGCAAGAAGAAGGAATGCCGGGAGATTTGGCTCGTCAAGCTCTCGATGTCGATTTGCCTTCAGGTTACGGCAGCTTGAGTAAAAAAGCGATGCTCAAAATCATGCCTTTCCTGCGTCAGGGTATGATTTATTCTGAAGCTTGCTCTGCCGCCGGTTACAATCATTCCGGATTTTACAACGGTGAAGTTTTTGATCAAGGTAACCTTCCTTATTATGGGGAATTGCTCACGCGCTACATGCAAAAAGTAAATCGCAAAACTTATGACGAAGCTGCAGATCAATACGGAAAAATCAATAATCCCACAGTTCACATCGCTCTTAATCAGCTGCGAAAATTAATTAATGCTCTCACTCTTCGTTACGGAGCTCCCGCTGAAATTCATGTTGAATTGGCAAGAGAAGTGAAATTGAATGCGGAACAAAATAAAGAAATCAATAACAGAATAAAAAAGAACAGAGAGGAAAATGAACGCATAGCAAAAGAATTGGAAAAGGCAGGTCTGGAGGCTTCCAAAGAAAATATCACAAAATATAAACTTTGGCAGGAGCTTTCTCCCGATCCTTTTGATAAACGCTGTGTCTATTGCGGAAGACAAATCAGTTTCCTGGATCTGTTCACTCCCGAAATCCATATTGAACATATTTTGCCCAAATCCCGCACTTATGATGACAGTTACGCCAATAAGACCATCTCTCACTTATCCTGCAATATTGACAAGGGAGAAAAAAGTCCTTGGGAAGCTTTCGGCAATATGACAGGAAAGTATGATTGGCAAAGCATTTGTATCAGAGCAGATAATTTGCCGGAAAATAAAAAATGGCGATTTCTGCCTGACGCTATGGACAGATTTGCCGATGAAAATGAATTGATTGGAAGAATGTTGAACGATACGCGTTACATGACTCGCATCGCTGCAGAATACTTGCAGTATGTTACGGGGAAATTACCTGTTGCCGTTAACGGGAAATTGACTAGCGATTTAAGAGAAAAATGGAAATTAAACAGTCTTTTGGGAGAAGGTGATGCCAAAGAGAGAACCGACCATAGGCATCATGCCATTGACGCTTTTGTCATTGCCCTCACGGATAGAAGCATGGTCAAACGCTATGCCGATGCAGTTAAAAGGGATACGATTGCTTCTAACAATCATTCCAAACGCTTCTTGCAAGACTTGGGAGATCCATATCCGAATTTTAATCGGCAGCGTCTGCAATCAATGATTGATAAATTGGTCGTTTCCTATAAACCCGATCAGCCTAATCCCTCTCTTTTGAGAAGCAGAAGACAGACCGGCGGTGCTCTTTTGGAAGAAACTGCATTCGGTTACCTCGGTCCCGATCCCAAAAATCCTAAATACTCTCTCTATTCAGTTCGGAAAAAAGTATCCGAGTTGGAAATGAAAGATATTGAAACCGTTATTTCCAAAGAGTTGAGAGAAAGTCTCCTCAATTTAGCCAATACTTGTTCCAATGATAAAGAATTCAAAGCGAAACTTCCTGCTTGGGCTGAGGAACATAAGGTGAAAAAAATCAAAACGATGGTTACGGCTAACCCCAAGACTATGATCCCAATTAAGGATAAGAACGGCAGAATCTACAAATATTATCAGGCCGGAGAAAATTTGTTTGCCGATATTTATCAGATTTACCTTCCAAAGAAAAATCTGAATAAATGGGGAATTGAAATCTGCAACAGTTATGCAGTTCATCAGCCTGATTTTATGCCGGAATGGAAAAAGCTGTATCCGATGGCAAAACTCATTATGCGCGTTTATAAAAACGACATTGTAGCCTTCACGAACGAAGAAGGTAAAAGAGAACTGCGCAGAGTAAAGAAAATGACTAAGGACCAAATTTACTTACGTGAACTTAATATTGCCAAAAAGCCTAAAGGAAAAGAAGATATCGGCGAAGCTTTTTCTCCCAATCAATTAAGATTAAAAAACGCTGCAAAAGCAGGAATAGACATCATGGGAAGATGGTTCGATCCTTTAGGTGGTAAAAATGCAAGTGATAGAAATTGAGCAGACTGGCATCTATCTTTCCGTTAAACAAGGTTTCTTAACGGTTAAACAAGAAGAACGGGAAACAAAATTTCCTCTCAGTAATATAGATTGCCTGATTCTCAATTCCTACGGCGCTTCTGTCAGCAACCAACTTCTGATCAGACTCTGCGAATTGAATATTCCTGTTTTGATTTGCGGTAAAAATGCCGTTCCCATCGGGATTTTGCTCTCCGCGCAGGAAAATGTCTTCCGCAAAACTCATATCGCTGCCCAATTGAATGCTTCTGTGGCTTTACTGGAAAATATCTGGAAAGCTATTGTGCAGGCTAAGTTGATTAATCAAGCCGCTTTGCTGAAAGCTCAAAATTGCAAGTTTAACGATATAGCATTACTTGCAGAAAAAGTAACCGCAGGTGATAAAGGCAATGCTGAAGCTGTTGCTGCTCGCGTATATTGGCAAAGACTTTTCGGAAAAAATTTCCGGCGCAAATTTGAACAGCCCGGCATTAATGCTTTTCTCAATTACAGCTACGCTCTTTTGAGAGCGGCATTTTGCCGTCAAATTGCCGCTTCCGGACTTTTACCCGAAAGCGGTATCCATCATCACAATAAAATGAATCCCTTTTGCTTGGCTGACGACCTGATGGAACCCTACCGTCCTTTTGCCGATCAGGTTGTAAAAGAATTAGACTTGGCTCCTGACGCTGAACTTACACCCGCATACAAGCGTCAATTAATCGCTCTCTTTGATAAAATTGTGTATCTGAAAGGAGAAAATCGCCATTTACAATTCTGTCTTCAGGATTCGGTGGAAAGCGCCATGAACTCTTTTCTTAAGAAACGATGCGAACTGCAATACCCGGTTTTTGCAGAGCAAAAAACATAGGTAAATAATTTATTGCTTTTGCACTCAAAATACTTATGCTGAGCGGATATCGTCTAATGTGGATGATGGTTATGTATGACCTTCCGGTGGTGAAAGAAAAAGACCGCAAAATTGCCAATAAGTTCCGCGTCTTTATGGAAAAAGAAGGTTTCTCCATGGTCCAATATTCAGTCTATGCCAAATTTTGCGGCACCCGTGAAAAAGCGGAAGCCCAAAAAGCAAGAATTGAAGAAGGCGTCCCCGAAAAAGGCAAAGTCAGCATTATCATGTTCACCGATAAACAATTCGGAGATATTGTCCATTTTACCAATCACAAAAGGAAAAAATCCAAGGAAATTCCGGACCAATTAGTCCTCTTTTCCGATGAAATTGAGCAGGAGAATGAAGACTAAGGCGCCCTAACTCAATATATTTTATAGTGGTTAGAACGCCAATAGTCTATTCAAACGCGTTTTGGTGTCAAGCTGTAACTTCCAATGAAGAAAAGCGCTAATAACGACTAGTCTATTCAAACGCGTTTTGGTGTCAAGCTGTAACGCCTGAAGGCTTCAATTTCGGAAATATTCCAGTCTATTCAAACGCGTTTTGGTGTCAAGCTGTAACTGTCGTCTGCCTTAATTGGCAGAACCTTGAAGTCTATTCAAACGCGTTTTGGTGTCAAGCTGTAACTTCCACCCGCTATTTTCATCAACATTAATGAGTCTATTCAAACGCGTTTTGGTGTCAAGCTGTAACTTGTCAATCTGACCATAGTCGTTTGTCTGCAGTCTATTCAAACGCGTTTTGGTGTCAAGCTGTAACGCTCGGATTTTGCTCCTTCTATGTATAAATAGTCTATTCAAACGCGTTTTGGTGTCAAGCTGTAACGATAGATTAGCAATAAGCCTGTTCATGACGAGTCTATTCAAACGCGTTTTGGTGTCAAGCTGTAACTTCATTTCAACCTCATGCTGTAAGTTGCATAGTCTATTCAAACGCGTTTTGGTGTCAAGCTGTAACGCTATCCGAAGAAAGGGATGATTTGCTTCCAGTCTATTCAAACGCGTTTTGGTGTCAAGCTGTAACATGTGCGGGTGGGGAAAGCCATCCGCTTTTCAGTCTATTCAAACGCGTTTTGGTGTCAAGCTGTAACTAAAGATTTTTACGAAGAGTTTATGTCGCAGAGTCTATTCAAACGCGTTTTGGTGTCAAGCTGTAACAGAACAGGGTTCCCGCTTTGGATAAGGTCAAGTCTATTCAAACGCGTTTTGGTGTCAAGCTGTAACGGATGCGGTAGTTTATGCCGACTTGATTGAAGTCTATTCAAACGCGTTTTGGTGTCAAGCTGTAACCACTATTCCTATTATCAAAACATTAATATTAGTCTATTCAAACGCGTTTTGGTGTCAAGCTGTAACTCAGTAAGGCTTCCCATCTTTCCTTTGTTTAGTCTATTCAAACGCGTTTTGGTGTCAAGCTGTAACAACTTGCCTTATTTAGTGGAAATGATACAGAGTCTATTCAAACGCGTTTTGGTGTCAAGCTGTAACGTCTAACCCGATGGTCACCAAAGTGGAGAAAGTCTATTCAAACGCGTTTTGGTGTCAAGCTGTAACCGAAGCCGAGAATTTATGCGAGCGCGGCTGAGTCTATTCAAACGCGTTTTGGTGTCAAGCTGTAACAGAGTGAACGTTACGGAAGAAGATTGTTCGAGTCTATTCAAACGCGTTTTGGTGTCAAGCTGTAACCTTCCACTTGGCAATCTCTGTTTCCTCTACAGTCTATTCAAACGCGTTTTGGTGTCAAGCTGTAACAATTCAATTGTGATAGTCTGATACTGAGCGAGTCTATTCAAACGCGTTTTGGTGTCAAGCTGTAACAGACGGACATTCGCACCGTCATCGATTAGGAGTCTATTCAAACGCGTTTTGGTGTCAAGCTGTAACATGTTGTTTTATTGGCCTATAATACATTAAAGTCTATTCAAACGCGTTTTGGTGTCAAGCTGTAACAACTTGTCATAGGCTGACTGTAATCGTGCCAGTCTATTCAAATGCGTTTTGGTGTCAAGCTGTAACTTAAGTGGACTTAATGAGTTTAGCAGTCACAGTCTATTCAAACGCGTTTTGGTGTCAAGCTGTAACACAGCCTGACCATCATTATTGATTTCAACTAGTCTATTCAAACGCGTTTTGGTGTCAAGCTGTAACGTCTTTGGCGGACATAGTATGCGCTTTGGCAGTCTATTCAAACGCGTTTTGGTGTCAAGCTGTAACACGAAAACTGTTGCATCGATGGGTTCGTTAAGTCTATTCAAACGCGTTTTGGTGTCAAGCTGTAACTGTCAAATGCGTCATAGTCGTCCTGCTCATAGTCTATTCAAACGCGTTTTGGTGTCAAGCTGTAACTGCAAGCAGCCACGGATGGAAACCAGTGCTAGTCTATTCAAACGCGTTTTGGTGTCAAGCTGTAACAGACGATGGTTGCCATTGACGACTTCATAGAGTCTATTCAAACGCGTTTTGGTGTCAAGCTGTAACTTCTTGATATGGCAGATACCTCTTCGTATTAGTCTATTCAAACGCGTTTTGGTGTCAAGCTGTAACCTGTTTTCGGAACGACAGATAAAACTTTCGAGTCTATTCAAACGCGTTTTGGTGTCAAGCTGTAACGGCATTAGCCAGCGCAATATCGTCTGCCAAAGTCTATTCAAACGCGTTTTGGTGTCAAGCTGTAACCTTTATCGTAGTCTATAAACTTCCCGTTTGAAGTCTATTCAAACGCGTTTTGGTGTCAAGCTGTAACGACTGGTGGGATAGCGACCGCAAGCTGAACAGTCTATTCAAACGCGTTTTGGTGTCAAGCTGTAACGGTTGCAATAAGGAACGGTTGAACGCTTTGAGTCTATTCAAACGCGTTTTGGTGTCAAGCTGTAACAACTTAATTTCAGACAATTCGAATATGAAGAGTCTATTCAAACGCGTTTTGGTGTCAAGCTGTAACAAATTCATCAACGGATATATTTAAGGCAGCAGTCTATTCAAACGCGTTTTGGTGTCAAGCTGTAACCGTATCATTTTGCATTATCCTTCTTAGATTTAGTCTATTCAAACGCGTTTTGGTGTCAAGCTGTAACAAACTTATTTATGAAGTCTTCGCAATCCTTAGTCTATTCAAACGCGTTTTGGTGTCAAGCTGTAACCGCTGGTATTAAAGTAACCCGTCAATATTCAGTCTATTCAAACGCGTTTTGGTGTCAAAAGGTATGCTTAATCTTGAGCAGAATACAAAAGAGCATCAATTTTTACTAATTTGATTTCTCAAATGAACTATATAATGCACCGTCTGTTCTTTTTGCGAGCGTAATCGATTATATGTTTAAAATACTGAAACAGCTGTTGACTTTTAAATATCCCCAGTTTCAATAATCTTTATCTGCCAAAGTAGTTAATTGTATATCCTCGTTATCGGAATTCCAGTTTATTGGTGCAAGGGACTTGTTTGGATTTGGTATTTTGCCCAGTGTTATTGAAACATACTCTTTGAAAATATCAAGATAATCAGGAGAATAATTATTATATTGAACATAATTTATGTTCCATAATCCAGATTCCCTTATCTTATCTTTTTTGCTGTAAAGACCAAGCCAGCCATCTGAAGGTCTATCAATATTGCCATTAAAACAGGAAAGTAAAACTATAGTGTTTTTTTCAATATAAGCTCTATCACATGAAGAACTTGCATCATCCGTAATTGACAAATAGAGGACTGACATTGAACCGATATATTCAGATACTTTTTGTTCCAGTTTTTGTTCCTTTGATTTGATTTCATTAACATTAACATTAAGAGTATTCAGCTTTTTCCCCCACGAGTCTGTATACAAATCCGGATATTTATTCATTAGAGCTTCGCCAACATGGAATCGTAATATTGATGAGCGATGACTTCCCGAACCTTCCAAGGTGCCTTTATGGGTTCTTAATCTTCCCCATAAGGTAGATTTTGCGCCTAAATTGACAGCATGAGTGCCCACTCGAACAACCCTTAAGTCGTTTTTGTCGAATCTGAATTCGTTAGGTTCATAGACAAAGTAGACACCTTTGGGGGGCCATGATTGTTTGCCATTACATTGTTTAAAGAGTCTTTTCCCATGTAACCCCGATTCTAGAATACTTAGATATTTATATAGCAAATCAATATCGTTTTCTATGTTTTTTCTTTGATTCTGAATGTTCAAATAATGTAATTGTTTACCAATTTCAAGATCTTTCATGGGTATCTCTATCAAAACACCTAAATTTTGTAATTTGGGAATAAGTAATTGTCTGTAACTTTTTCCTGCTAAAAAGACAATTTTATCACCGGGGTGTATGTGTTTAGCGATTTCCCGAAATACCAATTCTGCCCATGCAGTTTTCTCTTTGACCCCGTATGATTTTAATGTTTCATTGTAAGGTTCAACAATTTGTTCAGGAGATAATAATCCATATTTAGCAGACAGGATGAACCATTTGTCACAATTTTTTTCAACGAAGTAACGGGATTTCTTAAATAAAGGAGAGATATATAAATCTTTGGCAGGAGAAGCTATATTCTTTTTTTGAGCAGAACATCCAACAAAACCTATTATACTCATATTCTACCGTCCTATTCTACATTTTTCAAAGGGTATTAATGTATTAATCATGCAACGCAAGATCTGCATAGTGAAATTCCTTGAGCCATAAAGCGGGATCTGTAACAGCTCCATAAATCGTCTTCTTTAATTCTTAGTCATTTTTTTCTTCTGCTATTTTCGGATTTGTTATCGTTATTATTGGTAGTTTATTCGAATGTGTTTTGGTGTCAAGCTCTTGTTTAGGTGGGTTTTAAACCGCCTGATTTATTGTAGCATAGATTAGCAATCTGTTGTATTCCGGCATTTCGGAGTTCGGAATTCCTTCGCAAGCATACCAGCTGTATATGAACCTAATGGAATTGCGGACTTCGTAAATGCCGCTCTCGTAACATAGCTTTCCAAGCTGTTGTTAAGGCGGGTTTGATACCCGCCCATTAAGTTCCGCAGGTTACAAACCTGCGGTTACAACAGGATAAAATCCTATGCTACAAAAAACCTGCGGTTACAACAGGATAAAATCCTATGCTACAAAAACCTGCGCTTTGATATTTTCTTTACATAAAACTTTGCGTCTTTACCCTTTGCGTCTTTTGCGTCCTTTGCGTTAAAATTAATCCCCCTTGCGTCTCTTGCGTTTTCATATTATCGAAGTCCACTTTGCCGAATAGTATTATGACACAAGATAGCTTACGGAGGCAAAAAGGACTCCGAATGGCGAACAGTTTTTCGAATTTATCTTATATCTTGCTTTAATAGTTACGGTAGTGATGCCGCGGTCTCTCTGGGATTTTTTCCCAGAGGCTCCTTGTTGTTCCGCCACAACTATCTGAGCAAGATTAGAGGTAAGTGCTATTTATTGGCTGGATTTATCGAGTAATTTTTTAAACTTAAGGGAAAGATTTTGGCAGGTTCGGAAAACTACCCTGCAGAAGTCATTCGCTCAAAGTTAATGATTGCCGTAGCCTTTGCCTTTGCCGGTAACGAGGACATGAATGCGGTTAAACATTTGCCGAAAGCGGTAAATCATTTCTTGGGAAGGGTTCAGTTGATGGAGCATTTTGGCAAGGAAGTTATCCCAATTCGTAGTTTCGTAATCTTGGAAGAAACCTATTTCCTGCAGCACTTCTTTCAGATAAGTTTGCGCAGCTGCCAATTCTTCTCCGCTGACGGCAGGTTCGGCAATTTTGACCTCACTTTGAACAATCTGTTTTGCCTTAACGGATTGAGCAGCATTACGCATAGGATAACTCCACAGTTCCCATGCTGCGACTGCCACTGCTTGCGCTAAATTGAGCGAAGGGAAATTCGGATTGGCGGGAATTCGGCAGCGTAAGGGACACAAATCAGCTTCCGCATCAGTCAAGCCAAAGGTTTCTCTGCCGAAAACCAAACCCAATTTCAGGTATGATTGAGGATAAAAATATTCGCCCAAATTCCACGGATTGAGATCAATCGGCTTTTGTTTGCCCACTCTGCGTGAAAAGGCAATCACTCTGTCCAGGTCCTGCACCGCTTCCGCCAATGAATTGAAAAGATCCGCTTCAGTAATGATTTGTTCGGAATGCATCGCCAGATAAAAGTCGTTTTTCTGAGGAATGGAGCCTACTATCCGCAAATGAGACAAGCAAAAATTATTAAGAATACGAGCAACCGCACCCACATTTCCGCCGTAGACAGGCTCTACTAAAATGATGCAGACATTGTCAAGCGGATTGTTCGGCATAAATTACGGGGTAAAAATTAAACGGGAAAGGGAAATACTTTGCGTTCTTCCTATTGAGCGGAAGGCCGGTTCATAATTTGAGCTAATTTTGCTCCCATTTGAGCCACATTGGGATTGGCGTCGCTTTTCCATTCTTTAACCGTTTTTTGCGTGATGTTGATAAAGTCCTGCGTCTTGTCCCGCCTGCTTTTCTGCATCAGGATATTGGTCAGTTTCTTCATCGTCATCCAAATTGTGCGAATACGTTTTTCATCCGCATCCTGCAGCCAACCTTTGATGGCATTGTAACATTGCACCGGACGCATCCTTCCCACCTGAGTCAGAACATGAGTGATTTTCTTTTGGACTTCTTCGCTTTCGTCGTCCAGCAGATTGTTGATGAAATTCATAATGTAAGCCGGATCTTTGGCTGCGATGTTTTCCATTCCGTGCATGGACATTGCTCTTTTCTTTGCGTTGTCCGATTTTGCCCAGCGCGGCATTTCTTCCTTCATTACATCACTGTGCCGTTTCCAAAGTTCAAAAGCGATGGTTTCCGATTCCCAAGGCACGGTTTCCAAGGTTTTTTCAATGATTTTGACGATGACTTTGGGGTCGTCCTGATGCTTGTAATAGAAATAAAACAAGGCAGTAGCGCGAATGCCGTAAAGGCGATGTTCAAGCATCCGGCTGCAAATTTCGTCCAGATTGCCTTTCCCTTTGTAAGTAGCCAAGCGTTTGCCCAATTCTTCGCGGGTAAAGTAGTTGGGCGTGTTTGCCATTTCCAGAATTTTCTTTTCCGCCAAGCTTGACGAACCTTTGTCCAGCGCTTTGAAAATCTTTTCCACATGCGCATCCATCAGTTTGAAGTCGTCGTTGGTCAGTCTTCCCACTTGTCTTATCATAAATGCTCCAATTTAATTTAGACTGCTTGCAGTTGTTTTAATATTGCCATAACGGGATGGAATATTGTTCAAATCACGACTAATGAATAATTATTTAATATTTCCCAATCGCTTTTATTGGATTATCAATTAACAAAGTTCATGCTTACGGAACCATCGTTTCTGTCAAGGAAATTTATCGTCCGGAAGCTTCACTGTTTGATGCGGCTGGTGATAAAGGGGCACTTAAAAATGCAAATCGGGACACGAGAGTAGTATTGGAGATGCCATTATCGGTAAAGAAGCTGAGAAATTCATTATAGGCATTGTCTAAGGAAGTAAGGGCTTCTACCCAGTCGGTCTTCTCATCCTACTCAGCCACTAACGGACAGATACTGTTATAGAAGCGAAATACCTTTCCTCTGAAGCGTCCCTAATATCTGGTCGTGGCAGGATTGGGAAAGGTAGCCTTCGATATTTGTTTAAAGGCAAAAGTAACCTTCTTAGCAAGATTTAGATAGGTGCCACTACATAGGTTACAAGAAATATTACATTAACCTCCACAAGAACATCGGCTAATGTTAGGTTTGGGGATGTTCTTAATGGATATGTATTTATCCTCTTTGTTCAATATTTTATAGATGTATACTTCCACTCCCCTTCTCAGATACATCTGTTAAAATGAAATAAATAGTCTCCAAGTTGATTTTGTTGACATTAAATACTCTAACAGTGCCTCTATAATATATTTTATTTGTTTCTGCGAACACTATATAGTAAACATTTCTCTTTTGAAAATATCCCCTATCCTCAAAAGAAACATACTCATCGTTAACGAATAATTTATGCACTTTGCCATTAAGATATAACAATTTCAATGATTCGATAAGATCTTTGGTTGGCAACAGATTGGTAGATGGTAGTAATTTTGAAGGATAAAATCCTCTTAATATGAAATGCGTTTTATGTTTGTATAGGTAAAACGATATAATATGGTACACAATGATTAACGCAACTGGTACCAGAAATAACCGTAAAACATCCATATTTTACTCAGAAAAAATTATCAGTTATGAGATGCAACCCACGCTACAAAACGTGAATGTAAATATGACCAGCCAGTTCCAAGTACTATAGAAGGTACACCACCTCCCACTAACCCAATAAGCCCTCCAATAGCATCCATAATGTAGGGTGAGTGTGGGCTTGTTATATCGTACAAATCCCAATACTCCATACTATGGTCATAAACGTCTTTAAAGGTTAGAACTTTAATGATTGTGTCTTCATCATACATACCTAACCCCTCATTTAACTCAGCAACTGCTGCATTTAATTCAGGACCCGGTCCTTTTTGTTCGTATATATCAATAATCGGGCTCATCTTATCAATTGTACCCTGATCAAGCAAGTTATTTGCGATCATGTAATTCCACGTTGCTAATGTCATATCATTGTTATTCATATCGAAATATTGCATATTATCAATTAACAAAATTTATGTTAAGGGAACCATCGTTTCTGTCAAGGAAATTTATCGTCCGGAAACTCCCTGTTCAGATAATTCAGCTTGTACACATAGCAATGAAGGTCCTGACGGACTGTATGAAAATAAGTATTGACAATTTTTCAAGTAACAAATATAAAAATTTGTATGTAGGATTAATATTTTGGAGGTATAATGCTATTGAAAATAGCACAATATAGGGCTCTATTTTTTATCAATCTTCGTTTTTCATTGCGATTATGCAAGCTTACGCGGAGGTAAGATTTATGATCTATAATCGCTGCCTATTCATTAAAGAACCATAATACCAGTAAAAGAGGATAAAATGAAAACTGTCAAATTACCTTTACTTGTTATTGTATTCTTTGCATCTATTTCAATTTTATTCAGCCAGACCTGGATTAGGTCATATTCTTGGGAAGATTTGTGTCCCGGCTATACCTCTGCAGATGCAAAAGCATGGAACGTCATCCCTGCCATTGGTGGAGGATATCTGCTGCAGGGGTATGTGTGCTTTCTCTGTAGTATAGATGTTCCTGCATTTGAAGACAATGTCTTCTGGAAGATTGATGAAAACGGGGATGTGGTCTGGCGAAGGACAGGAGTATCTTTTCTTGCTGATAATGCTTTAGTATCTGATGGCAGCAACCGTTATTATTGCCTCAACTCACACCAAGGATCATCCGATTTATACGTATATGATTCTGAGTTGAACTTCATCAATTATTATGGCTTTCAAAATGTTAATGGTTATGACTGTCAGTTGAACGACATGCTTTATGATAATGACGGATTAGTGTTTGCAGGGGAGAGTAGAACCGGGCAGGGAATAATCCTGAAAACGGACTTCCAATTTGACGTTGTCTGGCAGAGTCCCGGATTTTATACCTTTGGAAGTGGATTCAGAAAAGTCAAACCTTATAATGATGGTTGGGCTGCTGTTGCTCCCAGGACATTAGCGTTATTCTCAGCTTTAGGAGATACACTCTGGACAACAGATACTTATACTCAAAGTTATTGGAATTCTGATATAGTTCAGGCTGAAAATAACCAATTATATATGCTTGGGTTTTATGCTGGCATCCGCTTATATAATATAAATAGCGATATTCATACAATTGTACCAATATCGGATGCATTGCCGTATTCAATTGGTTCTTACGCTGGGGCAGTAATAAGCGCAAATAGTGATTTGATAGTTCTTGCTCGTTCCGATATTGGAGTACTTCATAAATTCTCCTTAACCGGTGAACTTTTATGGAGCAGAATATATCAAAGTGCTGGAGGATATGGTTCAAAGCTAATTTTTCAGGATAATAATGGGAATATTATTATTTGTGGAGGCAATAATTTAGATCCTTTCCAATTAATCAAAACCGATTCTACCGGTACAGTAGTTGCTAATGAGGATCAATACGTTTCACCGGTAGTGCCTGAGTTATCTGCTTACCCCAATCCGTCAGCTTCTGTTGTTAACATAAAATATACAACCCAAAAGTTATTATTCAATCCACAAGTAGAAATATATAATGTGAAAGGTCAGAGAATAATGACCCTGAGTTTTCCGAAGGGCAAGAAAGAAGTTTCTCTAGATTTATCTTTGTCAGGAAAAGGAAAGATAGCAAGCGGAATATACTTTTATAGATTAATATCCGAAAACTATAAATCACAGTTTTATAAATTTTCTATTATTAGATAATGGGAGGATCAATGAGAAAGACTATTTTGACAATAATCTTTTTTGTCATTTTACATCAGTTGACTGGTGTTACAAGGACTTTTACAATTAATGATACTCAGTATAATGCTATTGAAAATAGCACAATATAGGGCTCTATTTTTTATCAATCTTCGTTTTTCATTGCGATTATGCAAGCATACGCGGAGGTAAGATTTATGATCTATAATCGCTGCCTATTCATTAAAGAACCATAATACCAGTAAAAGAGGATAAAATGAAAACTGTCAAATTACCTTTACTTGTTATTGTATTCTTTGCATCTATTTCAATTTTATTCAGCCAGACCTGGATTAGGTCATATTCTTGGGAAGATTTGTGTCCCGGCTATACCTCTGCAGATGCAAAAGCATGGAACGTCATCCCTGCCATTGGTGGAGGATATCTGCTGCAGGGGTATGTGTGCTTTCTCTGTAGTATAGATGTTCCTGCATTTGAAGACAATGTCTTCTGGAAGATTGATGAAAACGGGGATGTGGTCTGGCGAAGGACAGGAGTATCTTTTCTTGCTGATAATGCTTTAGTATCTGATGGCAGCAACCGTTATTATTGCCTCAACTCACACCAAGGATCATCCGATTTATACGTATATGATTCTGAGTTGAACTTCATCAATTATTATGGCTTTCAAAATGTTAATGGTTATGACTGTCAGTTGAACGACATGCTTTATGATAATGACGGATTAGTGTTTGCAGGGAAGAGTAGAACCGGACAGAGTATAATCCTGAAAACAGATTTCCAGTTAAATCTGAATTGGCAGAGTAATCCCATAAACAATTTTTATAATAATGGATTTTACAAGATAGTAAAAAATACTAATCAAACACTTACTGCCGTTAATTATAATATTATTGCAGAATACTCAGCTTTAGGAGATACCCTGTGGTCAGTAAGAACTGACCTCTGGGATAATGCATACTATTGTATCGCTAACCATTCTAATGGCATGATATATGTTTTAAATAGGTCGTATTCCAATGATTGTTGGATGTTAGACGAATATAATAGCTTAGGTGAATGTACACAATCCAATAATACTAATCTGATGAATATTACTGCTGAGGGTAAAAGAAATATGATGGAAACATCAGACCATAACTTATTGTTATTAATGGCAAGCAGTAATGTACTTAGTAAAATATCACCTTCCGGCAATATTATCTGGAGCAGGTCATACCCAATTGCAGATATGGGTTTAAACTCTAATACCGGATATGGTCCTAAAAATATGTTAATAGATAGCTTAGGCTATATTGTTTTTTGTGGGGGAGGTACTTTGGGTGTCATGACCTTAGTCAGGGCAGACAGTTCAGGTATTGTGACAAGCAACGAAGATGAATATACTCCATTGTTTACTATAAAAATATCTCATTATCCCAATCCGGTAACATCATCATTTACGGTTAAAATAAACTCAGAAGAACATATTACTAATCCAAGGATAGAAATATATAATATAAAAGGGCAGCGAGTTCTAACCAAGCCATTTCCAAAGAACAGCATTGAGTGTATTATTAATTTTTCTGAATTTGGTCATGACAAGATTTCAAGCGGTTTATATTTCTATAGAGTGATGTCAAATACCATATCGTCCAAGCTAAACAAACTAATTGTTATAAAATGAAGGGGAGGATTCATGAAGTGACCTTATCCTCGAAATTTACACCACGTGTAAGGTGATACGTTTGCTATCGACATTGTTTTCATAGTTTTCTCGGAATTTTACCGACGGCATTTAGTTTAGGGCACTGTGTGGAAGATTCACATTATAATCGATTCTCCAATTGTTAATCACATCTCTCTCTTCCAGCAAACTTGCAAAGCAATTCAGGTCAAGACATTCTTTTCTGAACTTGCCATTGAAGCTTTCAATAAAGCCATTTTGCTGAAGTTTCCCGGGAGCAATGAAGCTGAGATCGACCTTATTATCCTGAAACCATTTGAACATTACTGAACTGCGGAATTCGGGACCGTTGTTACAGACAATAAACTCGGGTAAACAACGATAGATAAATATTTCAGAAAGCTCTCCGGCCATTCTGATACTTAAATATGACAACATTTGGAATTCTTTCGGAGGGCATTTTTAGGGCTGGCATACAGGTCTGCCCTTACTGTTTGATCCGGCTGGTAATGAACCAAGCCATAAATTCGGGTTCGTAGCTGCGTTTGGCTTGTCGCAAACCTTCAATTCCCAAGTCCTGCTCACGATTGATATACTTGTAACGGTCTTTCAGGTAGCGGGCTGTTTCCCAATTGATAACTTGCGCGCAACCTTTGAGGTTAGGGTCAAATTTTTCAAAGTGGACGGTTACCATGTCGGTAGTTTGGGGACTGAAGACAGCCCAAGCGGCGATTTCGTCGTTAACTATGATTTTCAAACCGTCCAGAGGAAGTTTATCCCAAAAGAGGAAGGCGTTTTTTACGGCTTTAAATTCCATGGTCAGATTGGGGTCTTTGACTTGGCGGTTCATCTGCCATTTGCCGTAATGCGCCAAAATGGCATCTCTGTCGGTTTGCGATATCCTTTCTACCGTGTAATCGGGATAGAGTCTTTTGAATTGAGAGATGAGGTTTTTCTTTTTCGCCAGCTTTTTGCCGGGTAGGGTGAAAAGTTTTTCCGCCAAATAGATGTAATCAGACCACTGTTCGTGAATGCGGAAGCGGAAAAATTGCTTTGCTTCGGGATGAGCGTCTATCCATTCTGAAGGGAAGAGAATCATTTCTACTTTGTCATCAAAGCTGCGGAATTGTTTAACCAGTTCCGCTAAAGCCTGTGCACCGAAATTGTAGCAAAAGGGAAAACCGAGGTAATGATAACGCGGATTATAGATGACATAAGTATCTTCCCAAACGAAGTAATGCAGTTTGTAAAGCTGACCCCAAGTGAACAGATTGCAGAGATTGAGGTCACAGCATTGGCGGGGAAAATTCATCAGGCAATTTTGAATGAGAGGCGCCACATCCAAAGTCATCAATTGCAGGTCAAATTGAGGTTTTTGTTGCTCCATAATCTTCCTAAACTTTATCAGTTTTCTTCTTGCCTACATACAAAAAAGGAGTATAGCCGGGCATAACGGCAAAACCTTGTTCGCGATAAAAGTTTTCATAGCCCGGTTCACTGATTAAGCCTATCCAATTGATGCCTTGAGCATGCAGAAAATCAACTAAAAATTGAATAAGTCCGCCCCCTATTCCCCTTTTTCGATATTGAGGTAAAACTGTCACATCCTGAATATAAGCGTCACTTACACCGTCCGAAATGCTTCTGCCCATACCGATGATTTTGCCGTCGTCACGAGCAACCGCAAAGCAAAAAGTGTGCGTGATAATAGATGTAATGACTTGTCCGGTTTGTGTTGCCGAAGCTTCTAACCAGCCGTTGGACAAATACAGCTGCCGCAGCTGTTCCAAATCTTCAGCGGAGGGTGCATGGATTAATTGTTCGTAAGTAATCATTCTGTTTCCTTATCTGAGAGTATAAGCGTTTCCGCCTTCTTTCACCAGCAGGTTTTTCAGTTCCAAATTGAGTAAAACGATGGACATTTGCCCGATGGTAAAGCCGGTGCGCAAAATCAATTCGTCAAAACTCATGCTTCGCTGTTCGCTTTTTATCAAATCAAACACTGTTTGTTCGTTGACGCTGAGTTCGGGGAAAAGGTCTGCCTGTTCCGGTGCTTGCAAGTCAAAGCCAAAGTTGCGTAAAATGTCTGCAGCTTCCGTAACTAATCCGGCGCCGTTTTTAATCAGATGATTGGGACCTTGAGCATTGGTCAGATTGACTTGTCCTGGGAGGGCAAAAAGGTCGCGATTGTAGTCCAAAGCGAATTTTGCGGTTAAAAGAGCTCCGCTGGTTAAAGAGCCTTCCATGACTAAAACTGCATGCGACAAGCCGCTGATTATTCTGTTTCTGGCGGGGAAATTCCACCGCTCCATTTTCGTGCCGGGTTCGTATTCACTGACGATGGCACCGTTTTCCAAAATCTGTTCCGCCAATTCGTGATTTTGAGGGGGATAGATTCTTTCCAGACCATGCGCCAAAACAGCCACAGTGTGACCTTTTGCTTTAACAGCAGCTCTGTGAGCACAAGTATCAATTCCGTATGCCAAGCCGCTGACAATGCAGACGCCTGCTTTCGCTATTTCTTCAGTAATTGCCAAAGTCATATTTTTGCCGTAGTCGGAAGGTTTGCGCGTGCCTACGACAGCCAAATTCCAAGGTTGTAAAGCAGAAGTAAGATTGCCTTTATAATAAAGAACCGTTGGTGGTGAATATGTGGAGCGCAAAAGTTCGGGATAATCACTGTCCAAAACAGTGGTATAACTAATATGGCAATTTTCCATGTATTTGCAGATTTGAAGCCAATTTGGCGGGTCATTTTTGGAAGCCAAATAATCCGCTGCTTCCGGACTTATGCAACTCTGTTTAACCGCTTGGTGCAATTGCTCTTTTGTCCATGCGGAAGGTTCTCCCAGATTTTGCACCATTTTTAAGGCGGTTTGGAAGCCAAAATCAGGGGCGGTTTTCAGCTTGAGCCATGCTTTTAATCTTTGCATTTTTTAGTTTGATTGCTCTGCTTGCTTTTCCTGCTGCAGCATCTTATACAGCCTGCGTTTAAGTTCGGGAATATGATATCCGCTGACTGCAGAAATGCCGATTATGTCTTCGCCGGTTTCGCTTTTAAACAATTCTGCCGTTTCCTCGATTTTTTTCTTTCTTTCGGAAGCGGGCAGCAAATCCATTTTACTGAGCGCTATCAAATGCTTTTTCTTGTCCATCATCGGATCAAATAAAAACAGTTCTGTTCTGAGGGTGCGATAATCTTCCAGCGGATGGTCGGACTGCACATCAATCAGAAACAGCAAGATTGAGGTGCGTTGAATGTGACGAATGAACTGCAACCCTAAGCCTTTGCCGGAATGCGCTCCTGCAATTATGCCGGGTATGTCTGCCATCACAAAAGACTGATAATCGGAAACTGCAACTACTCCCAACATCGGTTCCAAAGTGGTAAATTCATAATCTGCAATTTTGGGATGCGCTGCCGAAACCACGCTTAAAAGAGTGGATTTACCCGCATTGGGAAAACCGACTAAACCGACATCCGCCATCAGTTTTAGCGTCAATTCCAGTTCCAGTTCTTCGGTTTGAATACCGGGAGTGGCAATACGCGGAGCTTGATTTACGGGAGTGGCAAAATTGCTGTTGCCTCTACCTCCGCTTCCGCCTTCCGCTAAAATGATTTCTTCTCCGGCTTCGGTAATATCGGCAATCTTGTATCTTCTTTCTCCGTCTATGCGAAAAACTTCCGTTCCTAACGGCAAATGCAGATAGACAGATTTTCCTGCGGCACCGTGTTTATTGCTTCCTGCACCGGTTTTGCCGTTTTCGGCTTTAAAAGTTCTGGTGTAACGATAATTCAGTAAAGTGTTGACATTGGGATCTCCGACGGCGATTATGTCTCCGCCTTTACCGCCGTCCCCACCGTCGGGACCGCCTTTGGGAACATATTTTTCATGCCGGAAACTGACGCATCCGTCTCCTCCGTTGCCGGCTTTTACCTTAATCTTGGCAAAATCTATAAACATATAAGAGAAATCATCAGTGCAGTAGGATAACCTTCTCGGCAAAGGATTTTTGCCCCTGAGTTACCTTTACCAAATAAATTCCTTCCGCTGCAGGCTTCCCGTTTGCCTGCAGTCCGTCCCAAGTCAAAATAGTTTCCGTTCCCGTTTTTACGCATTGAAGTTTGTTTACAAGACGACCTTTCAAGTTGTATATTGACGCTGAGGAAGACGCTTTGCTGCCTGATAAGATGACCGAAAGCATTCCGTCGGAAGGTTTAAAGGGATTGGGATATACTCTGCAGGTAATTGCTGCAGGAAGCGTTTCGTCTTCATTGGCATCGCCAAAAATGTATTCTCTGAAATTAATGTTGTCATCACTTACGCTGATTATAGGACATAGACCCGGTCCTACCTGGTAAACTGTTGTCATCTGCACCGGTTGAGAGAAATCCAAAGACGAAGGAACAAAATCGAATTCTTGTTGCAATTCGCTCATAATGAATTTTGCCGTCAGGGGGAAATCGCCGTCCGGATCACTGTATGTAAATTCTGCGTGAGTGTTGTCGCAATACGGTTCAAGAATAAGAGGAAGAGAATTTCGCGTTGATTGATATCGCAAATCTTGAAAAATGAATTGAGCAAGACCGCTGAAATCACCCAGCACAAAAGATGGCGTCAGAGTAGAAAGGTCCATGTTTAATCTGATGCTTCCGGACATACTGCCCAGGGAATTGTTGGCAGGAGGCCAGGTTCCGAAGTCAGGGTCTGCCGTTAAGTCCGCTATATTGCAGGCAAGAAAAAGATGTCCGCCGGAAACTTGACTTTGGATATTTCCCAAGCGGGTATAAGTAAAGGAAGTGTCTGCCAGATTGAAGTTTAGTTTATACAGTCCGGGAGATATGACATTGGGCACATTGAAAGTGTAGACCATACCATAAACACCGGACTGAAGCAAATTACTTACGCTTGCCGCTAAACCTGAAAAATAGATATTGTAAGAAGTCAGGGAATTCATAATCGGAAAGGAATTTACCGTATTGGACAGAGCAAGATACAGTTTGTCACTGCTCCAGCCGCACCAGCTTCCGGTCAAATCAAGATTGGCATAGTAAGCATTGATGCTGTCTCCGACAGGATCGTCCGCAATATATGCCAAAGAAGATAAAGCAGGCGGGAATGTATCGGTATCCAAAAAAGCGGGATTGAGAGCTGTTACTGATTGTCCGGATAATTCGTATCCGGTCTTCAGTCGATACTTAAAATCGGTCCCCGGTGTATACGGCACCAATGCTTCATAGGTCAAAGCTTCCGGACTGGTCAGAGGAAAAGACGCCCAAGCGTTGTTCTGCCAACCCCAAAATTCATAATTGCTCAAAATGGAAGGACTGCCGTTAAAACGGAAATGCACATTCCCGTCCGCATCCCTTGCACTGTGCCGAATATACTGCCAGGGCTGTAAAGCCTGTGCAGCTAAAAGGCAGAAAGCAAAAAGAAGAATTATAATAGCAGCTGTTTTATTCATGAAGCCTCGTATCTATATCATATTAAGCGAATATTGCCTTTTAGTCAATAGAAATATTGAAATTCTTTCTCTTCTTGATTTCGCTTTTAGCCGCTTGTAAAATTTTAATTTAGCATAGAGCAAAACTTTCAATCTCTCAAATAGACGATTTTTTGGACAGCAGTTGAACCGTTCGTTCCGATTAAGCGACAAAAATAGAGACCGTTAGCAACTGGTTTGCCTTGATTATCCGTCCCGTTCCAAATAAGTTGATTGCTTCCTTTTTCCGCTTTGCCTTTGAAAAGTTCCCTGACTAATCTTCCTTTCACATCGTAGACGGATAAGTTTATGTTCACCGCTTCCTTTTGCTGCCATGTCAGAGAAACATTTGCTCTTGCCGGATTGGGATAAACGGATAGGCAAAAAGATGCGTCAGGAGCAGTTTGAGCGTCATTCTCCACATAGCTGGACCACAATTGGAAGCGGTCCAATAAAAGAACACTGCCGTTATCGGACAAACATTGAATGCCGACGAAGACATTGGAATATGTATTTGCCGTAAGATTGTATTCGTAACCGGTCCAAATAGTCGGAACAGCAATAGGTTCGCTTCCGGAAATGACAGTCATGTTTTGAGGCTCCGGTTCGGAGGTGGAAAGTCCCACTTTTATCTTTGCCAATCCGCTGTCTGCAAAAGCCGAACGAGCCCAAAAACGGAATTTAGCAATGCTTCCCGTATTCCATTTCGGTGAGCAAAACCAATCATTATTAGCAGTTGCAGTACCGGCTACGGGCAAACAGACCAGAAGTTTATTCCCCGTATACGGAGCAATTTCAGTTATAGCCGGGACGGTTGAAGACGGATTGAAGACAATATACGACAAAGGTTCACCTTCGTGAGGAAAATCTGTGTCGGCGAACACTGCTGTCGGAGCCTGGTCAAGGTCATAAGTAAACCATGGTGAAAGGTCTGTGGCAAAGTCGGTAAAGTTTTCAAAACTTTCCTGATAATTAATCACGGGAGCGGGATAAATCGTTACGGTAACCGAATTGGAAGGAGCGGATTCACCTTGAGTAAAATTGGCTGTCAGGTAATAGGAATAGGTTCCCGCTTCTAAATTTATATCGTAATATTGTGTTGTGAGCGGGTCGGTTATTGCGGCAATAGAAGTTCCGTTACGATAAACTGTGTAACCCAATAATCCTCGAGCAGCCAAACCCTGCCATTGGAGAAAAACATTGTTACCCGCGTCAACGGTAGCAGTTAAATTTGTGGGAGGAGTTATCGGCATCGGAGGTCGCAAACCTATAACAGCTCCTTGATCATTATTAAATGCATATCCTGCGGGATTGAGATTTGAGGTATAAAAATAGCCGTTGAAACTTCCGCTCCAGCCCCAATTCATGTGAAAATAATTCGTTCCCGAATAACCGTCACAAACCCAGGCGTGACCACCCCCGCCTTGCGTGTCCTGTCCGAAATAAAAAATCGGGCGCCCGGCATCTAATTCCGCTCGCAAAGCCGCCTCCCAATTTGCGGTCGTGTAAGCGTATTTATAAACCGTCTGAGCAGTGCTTTCGTATCCGAAGAAATTAACAAAAGCCGGACGAATGGCAGTAACTTGCGAACCGGAACCGTTCGGTCCGTAATCCATATTCTGAGCAATTCCGCAATGATAGAGTAAAGTGCTGATGTTCGTATTAGCCGAAAACCACAGTGAATTCGGCATGGAAGCGTAATTATATGTGGTGTTGGCAAAGTCTGCCGATAAAAGACCATAATCGGGATGATTATAGGAATGAGAGCCGATTCCGTGCGTCGGGTATGCCCAAAACTTCATTATTTGTCCCATGGCAGTAGCACCGCAACCGGCAAGAGCATGCCCTCCCGAACCCATATTGTCTGCAGGACACATGGAATTGTATGGCCAGCTTTGATCCCAAGTCGTCTGCAGCAAAGGTGAAACCGGACGCAAGGGAATAAAATCGGAAAAATCGTTTTGCCTGACCTTACGCCAATCCGGATGAATTTCAGCATACTGATTTCGGATAAAGCCTATTTCTTTGCTGTATTGGCGAATAAACCATGCTAAATTATCCGGAATGTCTGTCGTCGGGAATGTGGAAGTTAAACCATACGCCAAAACAGGTTGTGCCGTATCGTCCGCACTCAACAGCAAAAAACCGCCGTTCGTAAAAGTCGCCAAATACATATCAGTCAGGTTGCTATTTTCAGAATTATGCAGAGGTTGAAGCACAGCGACTGTATTGGAAGAAGCTACTTGTTGCAGCCAAGAGTTTGCAACGGAAAGAGCTTCAGTTTGAGAAATCGGCTCGGCAAAAAGTCCGATCAAAAGCCAACTGAAGGTTAGGAAAAGAAAAAGTTTTTTCATAATTACTCGCATTTATTTTAATTTGGCAAAAGCAAAAGTTTTCGGACAGAAGTGTCAGCGGCATTTTGCAAGCGATAAAAATAGATGCCTGCAGGCTGTCTTTGTCCGTTTTCTGCTGTTCCGTTCCAACTGATTTGATTTTTCCCGGAATGTATTTTTCCCGAGGAAATCGAACAAATCGCTTGTCCTTTGCAATTGTAAATAACGACAGAAACAGGATTGCCGTCGTGTTTAGCGTTTATCGTGAAAGTAGTTTCAGCGGTAAAGGGATTGGGATAATTCTGCGTCAAAGTCAATTCCGGAACGGGTAAAACCTGTTCTTGCACCGGAGTATCGGAAGTTTGGTAGCTGAAGGGAATGATATAGGGCTCAATATGCTCGGAATCAATTAAGAAATGAAAATGTGCAGTTCCGCTTGAACCGACGCTCAAATTCAAATGAAAACCTGCAGCTTCTCCCGCTTGAAGAGTAAAAGGATGAGGAATAGTTCCGGGATAGCAGAGGCCGTCTTCACTGCAGTAATTGAAATACCAACCGGCAGGGCCGTCATCTTGCAGTAATTGTATCGTAAAAGTTTCCGTGGCACCGGTGTTAAATAACCAAAGAGGAGCAGAATTGTAATTTATTCCTGCGGAGTCTATAATGGCGGCAGAAAAAGGAAAAGCGGCACGAATTTGATATTGCGGTTGAGGTAAGGAAGATGCTGCCTGCAGAATAGTGTGATTATCATTTTGCACCAAAGCTGCTATCCATAAATTGCCAGTTTGATAAGAAGGCAAAACGGTAAAGGTATGATTCACCGTTTGGCTGTTTCCGTATCCGCTGAGGCTGATTGCTTCGCTGTATTCATCTCTTGTGACTTCAGTAGCAGTAGCGGATATATTATTTTCCAAAAGAAAAATCCTGAGTGTCTGATTATTGAGAGTATAAAACGAATCTGCCAACGCAATTGTGACTTGGACGGCACCGGTTACGGGATTAAAATTCGAAACTGACATCCTTAGCGGGGAAGGAGCAAAAAGATAAGGCTGCAAAGCTGCAAGATAAGTATTGCCCTCTGCAATGTCAATTCCTCCGCCTTCAACTGATGCTGTTCCGTTAAAGATTGCGGCAGGAACGGAGGAAATATCGTAATAATTAAAACGCTCAACAGCAGCAGGATTGGTTAAATCACCCGAATTTTCGTAAAAGCGCAAGCCGATAAACTCTCCCGGATGGAAAGTATTTTGCAAAACTGCAAAACCCTCTTCCGCATCAGAGCAAGTTTCAATGCCTGTTTGCTCAAAAAGTTCGCCGGTGACGGTTAAGGGAAAATAATTCGGATTAGCCGCCAAAGCGGATAAAATAAGGATAAAAGTTAAGCATAAAATCAATCGCTGCATCTGCTGTCTCCAATTTTTCTTTCTTGAAATTTTATTGTTTTCATAGTTCAAAACCTTGTCGTTGCCTCCAATTTTACGCCTTGGAAGGGAGCTACATACCTGCAAATACCGTTTCGGCATACCTTCCCTCCTGCTTCCCTGCCGACAAATAAAGTAACATCGGTATGAGTATAAAGAGCGTATTTCAGTTCGCAAGCAGCCCAATAAGTTGCATCGGTCAGCCCTTGAAAGCCTGCTTTGGTTTTATCCAAATGGTTTTTCACCAGACAGGAAACGCCGACTTTCCCTTTGCCCCAATCCGCTTGCAGATAAGGTTCATAATACCAATGCGTGATATCCTGCGTCTGCTTTTCGGTATAATCGCATTCCGCTTTCAAAGTTAAGGAACTTTTGCCCCAAGGACGGCTTAAACTGACTGCCGGTTTCAATTCTTTTTGCCAATGGTCGGCAGCATTATCCAATTTTTCAATATGCCCGTATTCCGCAAGCCAATTATTTATATCTTGCTGCCAGGTCAAGCCTGCATAAAAATCATTCATCCGTTTGGAATAGGCATCATTCCACGCTTCCGCATAATTGATTTCACCCTGCAAAGCGTCTGATACATTTATAATAACCGCTCCCTGCAAGCCTTCTTCATCTGTTCCCGTCGGTAAATTATCCGCCAATGTCTCGTTATGGTAATTGAAAGCTTTCAAATCGTGCAGCCGATATTCAAAATTCCGATAATATTTGTAACCTGCTTCCAAAGTGAGGGCTTGAACAAAATTCGGTTTCAGATAAATGTTTGTGAAAGCATTTACGGCTTTTCCGTCACGATTGGCACCGCTATTCTTAAAGAGAGATGTTGCCGCATATTCAACACCCCCTTCCCACATCGTTTGAGTAAAATTAATGCGTCCCGACCAAACATCTTGCTGATTATACACGCCCAGAGGGTTCAAAGTCCGCATCGTTAAAGCGGTTGCTCCCAAAGTTACATTTTCCGGTAAAGGATATTCCGCGTCCGCCCCGTAAGCAAGATCATTTTTGGAGGGTTGAGCCGCATTAGGCAAAGCTCCGTAAAGAGCTTTCAATTTCAGCTTATTGCCATATTTTGCCAAAAAACCGTCCAAACGCGTATCAGTATCAAATTCAAGATCTTCCCACGCTCGGAAGACCATTCCGCTGCCGAAACTTTCCGCAATCGTGCCTCCATGCAGGAGCAGATTATCTCTTTCAAATTCCGCATAGCATTCAGTCCATTTTGTCGTCAATCGTTCCGAATTCAAGTCGCCCAGCAGTTGATTTTGATCGGTGGAATATTTTGGCAGTTCAGCCAAAAACTTCATTCCCACAGTAAAATCACGATAACCGAAACTGAAACTGAAAGCGTCACGGAAATAGGAATTGAGGGAATCTTCCGCAGTTCTGTAGATATAGCTTACTTCATTCAATCCGTTTAGGTAAAGCTGATCGGCAGCTGCCAAACCTGCTGAAAATAGCAATGCTAAAATAACGAAAAGCAGTCTACTCTTGTTCATTCAGACATTTCTCGCAAGGTTCGGTCCTGCCGCATTCATGCTTAATTTCTTCTTCCTTCGGCAGACCCATCAGTTCACGGATTTTGGCTTCATAAATTTTTTCCGTGCCTGCTTCGTAACCTTCATGTAAAAGAACTATTTCGCCTTTCTTATCCAAAATAAAGGTGCAAGGGGGATTGACAACATTCAGTTTCTTTGCCAGTTTCTTTTCACTGTCAAATAATCCGATGAATTTATATTGATTAGTTTTCAGATAGCTTTTTGCCTTAGCGACATCTTTGGGTGCGTCAATGGAAACTGCCACTACGGTTAAGGAATCGTATTTTTCGGCTAAAGAATTCAAAACCGCCATTCCTTTTTTGCAAGGCACGCACCAAGTAGCCCAAAAATCAATTATAACCGGACCGCGATTCAAAAGGTCACTGAGTGCAACTTCCTCATTATTGACATCGGGAAGTTTGAATTCCGGCATAGTTTCAGCCGTCAGCAAAACTGCAAAACCAAGCAGGATAATGATTAGCATTAAATTTTTCATCGGTTTCCTCTTCCTTGTTTATTCTATTTTCTTCGCACGGAATGATAAGCTTCCAACGCATTGAAGACTTTTGCGTTATGGTCAAACGGGGACGGCAGAGTTTGCACCCAAACCGTTAAATAGCTGTCAGCGGGCAAAGTTCCTGTTATCGGCAGGGAAAAAGTTACCGGCTGAGCCGTATCAATTCCTGCCAAATTTTTGCTGCCTTTTGCCAAAACTACATTGCGGCAGGGTTCTCCGTCATGATTTGTATAAGTGGCAGATTCCTTATCCAAAATAGCGTATTTTAATTTCAGATTAGCGGTTGAGGGAGCACCAGTCAAAAAGTTTAACTGAACTGAACCGTTTAGCGTTTGACCGGTCAGAGTGTAATCCAAATTGGTCAAAGTGATTGTGGCATCGGTAGCTGAAATCTGCGCTGCCAATTGATTAAAGATCTGCTCATTATCGGTATTGTTGCCTATAATCATATTTTCGCCTTGGAAGACTGCACTCGGCATGGCAGGATAACCGTAATAACTGTAGACATCGGAATTTCCTATATCTAAGGCATCGCCTAAATGATATTCCAAGTAAGTTAAATTATTCGGATAGGTCTGCTGCAACTGATGCAACAAAGCTTCCACGGCAGGACAATTCGGACAAGTGGTGTAAGTGAACATTTCAATAAAAACGCGCTGCTTAAATTGCGGCGGAGGACAGCAGCCAACTCTGTTGCCGTAAAGAAGCCATTTTCCGTGGCGCTTGATGATTTTTTCACCCGTAAAAGTGCTGTCGGCAATCAAGGTTTGAGAAGCATCTTTAACTTTCAGTTGCCAATTGACTACAGACAAAGTATCTTCCGGTTCAACAACGCCGGGATTGAGCAAATTCACTTCAAACTTGAGGCTCGGATAAGAACTGAGCAGATTGTGATACCATTGTTCTCTGTCCGCTTTTTGTTGACCGTTGTGCAAATAATCGTCTGCATAAAATTCCATTACCAAAGAAACACCAGTCGAATCTACATTGTCAAAAGCAGCCTGCAATTGATTAAACAGAAGCACGCTCACGCTTTCACTGTCTTCCGGTTTGAAAGTATGCTCAAATCTGTCGCAGGAAGTGAGGAACAGCGCAAGAGCAAGGATTATGACAAAGGTCAATTTCTTCATTGCTTTTTTCCTAAGGAGCGGGAATTTGTGCTAGAGCGTTTTTAACCATCGGAATGGTAATCAGTTCCGGAAACACAATCGGTTCTTTTCCCGGAATAAATAAAACATAAAACGGAACGCCTGCTCTGCCGAATTTTTTCATAAACTCTTGCATAACCGGATTTTTCTTTGTATAATCTCCTCTGACCAAGACGACATTTTTCTCTTGGAATGCCTTCTGCATTTCTTTTGTAGTCGTAACTGTCTTTTCATTAGTCAGGCAAGTCATGCACCATTTAGCGCCAAAATCAAGGAAGACAGGCTTTTGTGCCTGCACCAAACTATCCACCAATTCCGGAGAGAAAGTCAGCCAGCCGTCAAATTCGTTTTCTTCCGCTGCGGTATTAGTGCCGGAAACTTCTTTTCCTTGCCGGTAAGGCAAAAGAGTCCAAGCCGAAGTTATAACGACAATAAGTGCCAAAATTGTGAACAGCCATTGTTTCCGTTTACTGTATTCCGGTCGGACGAAGCGTCCGTAAAGCCAGGCAGCGAAGCCCAAAAACACCAAAAAGGTTAAAACTTTAATTAAATATCCGCCTCCGTTCTGCCTGTAAATCACATTCAAGAGCCAAACCGTCGTCGCCAAAAGCAGGAAGCCCATCACTTCCTTAAAGATGTTCATCCATTCTCCCGGTTTGGGTATCACTTTCAGCAGTTTAGGACTGATGCCGAGCAGGATAAAAGGTAAGGCTAAACCTAAACCGATCAGGAGGAAAAATACCAGAATGAGCAAAGGGGGTTGAGAAAAAGCGAAGCCGAGAGCAGTTCCAAGCATCGGTGCAGAACACGGTGTCGCCAATAAAACGGCAAAAATCCCGCTTAAGAACGAACCTCCGTAACCTCCGCGCGAAGAAGCTTTGGTAGCTGTATTCATTCCCGGAACATTAATAATAAAAACATCAAAGAGCGAAAGCGCAAAAGCAAAAATCAAGGCAGTCAGCACCAGCACGAAGCCCGTATTCTGAAATTGGAACCCCCAACCGACAGATTCTCCTCCCAGTTTGATGCCGATTATCACTCCCGCAAGAATCAGGAAAGAAGCTAAAATGCCCGCAGTGTAAGCAAAAGAATGACGCATTACGACAGCGTTATCTTCATGCGCTTGTTTCACGATACTCATTGCTTTAATGGAAAGAACTGGCAAGACGCAAGGCATGACATTCAGAATAATCCCGCCCAAAAAAGCCATCAAAAGATAAGTCCAAAGTTTATTATGCTGAATGGGAGCGGGAACAGGTTGCGGCAAAGGTTTTTCTTCCGGAAGTTTATTTGCGGGTGAAGCAGTATCCGCTTTTTCTTTTATCTCCGGCAAAGCAGCTGTTGCGGGAACGGTTATATTTATGGTAAATGATTTAGTAACAGTTTCCGGAGGCTCGCAAGAACCGGCATCAAAGCAGATATTGTATCCGGTTTCCGTATTCAGCGTCACTTTTCCGCTTTTAGCATCAGGCTTGACTGTAAAAGGCAGGGTCAGAACAACTTTATCCTTATAGAGCCATTCTCCGTCTGCTCCTTTAGTTTGGGGTTCGGGATAAATTGTTTTGCCGAAATTCAGCTGCGGGCAGGATGCTTTCAAATAAAAATATTCCTCGTCTCCAGGAAGGTAGGATTGATGCATTCCTGCGGGAATAATTACAACTGCTTTAACTGAGCCTTGTTCACCCGGATGCAATTCTTGCGGGCTGACGCTTATTTGCACTTGCGCCACAGCTTGCAGTAAAAATGCGCTAAGCAATAAAATTGCTGTCAGTAAATACTTTCCTGCTCTGTTCAAATTCACTTTCCTCTTTCTCTTATTCTCTTCTTGCTTAATAATATAATCGGAATGCAGTTTTTATTCCATAAGGATTATTCGTTAAAATACATAGCCCATGCCGACAAAGGGCAAAAGCGGTTTGAACTGGCAGCTTGCTTCCAAAACCAGATTTTTTCTGAAGCGGAGAAAAAAGCCCGCAATTCCCGTTCCGTAAGTAACTTCTTTACCCTTAATAGTATAAACGCCTTCATTATCTGTCGGATCGTCAATCTTAATCATTTCCGCGGAAGTAGCAGTTCCCGTTCCCGCATAAGGATAAAAATTCTTCCCGATTTTGATTAAGTAACCCGCAATAATATTGTCGTAAGAGTATGAAATATCATAATAACTTTCGTCCATACCGTTGAGCACGCTTGTGGAAACATCCGACTTATAATTTTTTGGTAAAGGAAACACTGTCTTGTTATACATCAGAATGACATGCTTGTAACTTGCCGCAACACCGATTTGAGACCAATTCAGATGAGCCAATACGGTAAGGGAATTGGTCAGAGAATCATTTTGGATGAAGGAATTGACATTGATCAGCGAACTTAAATTCAGGGTTTGTTCCTGCGCCGTAAGTTGGCAAAACAAAATCAACAGCAAAGATACGAGCAAGAATAATTTTCCGGACATAATTTCTCCTTTATCGGCATATTTTTTCTTTTTCATAATCAGGATATTTTTCTCTCTGAACTTAAGAAAATACTCATGCTTTTATATGCAAGCATAAATCTTGCGCTCGACAAAAGCCAAACTTCCTTCTCCTCTCTTAAGCTCATTTTTAATCATGAAACTAAAATAAAATATATAAGATATTTGCAAGAAAAATTTAGTTATACAAACTACGCTCTGTCATGTTCCGAAGTCCGGAATTCCTTTTAGGCTAAGTAAACTTGTTAGTTTGTTTAGGAATTCAGAACTCCGAAACATTCGGTTGTCGGAGTCCTTTTTGCCTGCGCAGACTAAAATGGTGCCACCAGGCTTTAGGCAAAATGGACTTCGGTCTCTATTAAATCAACCTACCCTCTATCATGTTTCGAAGTCCGAAATTTCCTTGGCTTAAGCCACCAGCTACTGACAACAAATACCTATGTGATTATTTTAGCTATTTTTAAACAATAATTATATTGCGTAAGAGCAGACCCGTGTGTCTGCCCTAAAAAAACGGGATGAACACATAGGTTCGTTCCTACGGTTCATGGGCAAAAGTCTGAGGAATTACACTGTCGAAAATTTTACATTTGACAGAATATCACCCGTGCCATATTGAATAATTAAGCCAAGCATTGTCTTGGAAAGGAGATTACGATGCCGAAACCAATTTTATCAGCTAACTTGATAATTCGGATTTTTCATATATTTTTGCCACTTTTGATGGTGGCATTTTTTATTTTATCGTTGTCAGCTGAACCCAGAGGAATGACTATCCGCGAATTTGAACAGAATGCAAAAGCTGAAGGTCAATTGTATCCTTGTGCACCAGTAGAGCGTTCACAAATATCACAACCGGAAGTGAAACTTTGGTCAGACGATTGGGTGGCGGTTGATTCTCTCAATTTTGACACTATTTTGGACGCCGATCAAAGGCTCGGACTACTGTGGTCAAATTCTGCGGGAAGTGCAATTGTTTGCGGAACCCCAAGTGCATTAACTCCTGAAGCACGGCAAGCGATTGATAAAGCGCCGGTTTGGATAAAGCCGGAACTTTCTCATATATTAGCTAAATTGGAACCGGCAGATCAGCAAATTTGGTCAAATCTCATCAATTCTGCCGCCGATCCTTATGTGGATGAAATTGCTTTTACCGTTGCAACTTCATCGGTTGCGTGGCTTTCCTCCATTTATGCAGACCCGCAATTGGTTTTGGAAAATGCCCAGCAAATTTATGCCGCAGACGCACAATTGCCTTATGTGCAAATCAACAATTACGGCAATTCGGCTGCCGGCGGAGATTATTATTCCACCGCTTCTTACCAAAAAATCAATGCGGACAGCCAATTGGTGCAGGTAGAAGTCCCGCGTGAAATTTATTATTGGTATATAGTGCACCCGAAACTCACCGATGAAATTCCCGCCTACATCAATCCGGCAATAACTGAAAGCAATTCCACTCACGCCAATAATATAGCAGCTCCGCCGACAGGTCAGTTTTGGCGCACCTTTTTCTTTTCCGCACAGGAAGAGGCTTATCCCTGTCTGGCAGATACGCTTAGTCAATTGACCAGTGTCTACAATCGCGTCGGACCTGCAAACGATGTCATACACGCTATCCAGTGGTGGGTCAACAATACCATGAGCTTTACTTCCAACAGTGAAAGACCGCATCAACCCGTGCGCATTTACAGAAAGCACATTGGCCGTTGCGGTGAATATGGAGATTATACTGAAGCGGCTGCCAGAACGGCTCTAATTCCTTGCACGCAAATTACCTCTATGAGCACCGATCATGTCTGGAACGAATTTTGGGACGAAGGTTGGATGCAATGGGAACCAGTAAACGGATACATCAACACTCCTTTGGTTTATGAAAACGGCTGGGGAAAGGTCTTCGGTTCCGTTTATGAAACGCGCAGCGACGGTTGTTTAACCTCTGTTACAGACCGTTATTCGGAAGGAATTTCCACTCTTAATTTTACGGTTACGGACAGTTTGGGTCAGGCAGTGGACGGAGCACGCGTCATTCTTGCCATTGATGAAGGCGGCATCAGAACTGATATGGTTGATTTTACGGATAATGAAGGTCAGCTTACATTACCCGTAGGCGAAAACAGACACTATTATGTCCGAGTGACAAGTCCAGTGGGAATTTATCCCCCCAACGCGGGAACTTATGTCTCCATCATTGATAATTCCGTAGCCGGTGAAACCTATAATTTCACTTTACCGATTCCCGCGGCTTTTTCCGCTCCGCAAATTACGACTGTTCCTTTTCCCGATGACCCCCTCAATGATTGGCAACTCGGCATCATGTTCTCCGTTCCGCATCAATACATCAACGGACAGGTTGCCTGGGACGACATTGACATCACGGGTCAGACTCCTCGTTTTTACAAACAGTTAAATCAACCGGGAACGGTCAATCTGCTGTTCACCGATGCCGATAATTATCTTTTCTATGAAATTTCCCACACCTGCGAAGCGTTTGGCGTGCTGGAAAATGCCCAATCCGGAAACGGAACTTTCAACATCCCTTCGGGACAAGACTGGTACGGCTTTGCGGATAACGCCAATCATGCAGCCAATGCCCAGCAGATTACAGGCGCTTTAATTTATCGTCATTTCGGTGTCGCTAATGACGACCAGCATTTGCCTTCAGCAGTCTTTACCTTAACCGGAAATTATCCCAATCCTTTCCGGACGGAAACGGAAATCGCTTTTAACCTTAAGCAAAGCGGAAAGGTCAAACTTTGCATCTATAACCTCAAAGGTCAGAAGGTAAAAGAACTGTGCACCGAACCTCTGAAAGCGGGAAAGCATACCGTTAAATGGGACGCTACTGATGCCTGTCAACAACCTGTCGGCAGCGGAATTTACTTCTGCACCGTCAGTTCCGGAAGGCAAACCGCCGGCTGTAAACTTCTGCTTCTGCGCTGAGTATTTGCAATAGTCTTTTGGTAATCCTTTTTCCTTATTAAAAGGCATTGCTGAAAACAGGAAGTGAAATATTGCCGCAATACACCCTCGTTGCCGTTTGAACATTGCTTTCAGCTTAATTAACGCTAATTGAAAAATGCGGTTTTAAGGGGCAGTTGCTGCAATTAACTATAAAGACAGTGTGCGCTACTTTATTCTAAGCACTTTGCAACATGCCTGAATTCCGTTTTGATTAACCTTGATTATATACATTCCCGAAGCGGCAGAGTTACCGTTTGCATTCATACCGTTCCAATTTACTGAATAGGTTCCGGGAACTTTGTTGTCCAAAGACAAGGTCTGCACTTTTTGACCTTTGAGATTATAAACTGCCACTGAAACCGGACCTGCTTTCGGAACGGTGTATGAAACAGAAATCTCATTTCTGAACGGATTCGGAGACGCAAAAACAATCAAGCGGGGGGACGGAATAACATTATCTTCATTGCAGGTGAACTGTTCCCAGAAAAATTCGTCTTGCTCCATAGGATCAAGCCAATTGTGAAAATAATCATACCAGTCCCTGACTGTCATAAAAATCGGCAGAGAGTTGCTATTCAATGTTTGCATGTAATGATACAGGTTTTGCCAGCCATCAGCGTAATACATGACGATCTCAATCAGAAGTTTATCGTTTTCATTGTAGCCGTAAATAATTTTAGTATTGGGCAACCATTCAGAACCGTTCCAGTGGTCAATTTGAGCCTGATCCGCCAAACCCCAATCACAAGATCTAAGGGGTTGAAACGAAGCCGGAAAAGGATTTTCTGGATGAGCAATAGTATCTACAAAATCCGCACCGGTACTGCTATCGGAAGGATGATACAAAACTGTAGTCCGAGAGCTGTTTTGCCAGGTAAGAGAATCGGAAGATACTTCATTATTTATAATTGATGGTCTGCCTGAAGAATCATATTCATATCTAATTCGTGAATAATATGTTAAGTCATAGTCATGATTATATGTCCACCAATATAGGCAGTCAATTCCTTCATTATTATAAAAGACATGCAATCGTTTGACAGGTATTAAAGCCTGGATATCGTCATAATAAAGTGATTCATATCCGTCTGTGCAGATACCATCCTGATTATAAACATAGTCCAAATCCAGCAGTAAAAACGGAATGCCGGAAGAGATGTCAAAACAACTGTAATTAATCAGATTTTGGGAACTCTGTTCATAAGTGAAATGTATACTTTGAAAAGGCTTCCAGACAGGATTTAGAATAGAATTGATCATAACAAGCATGCTGTCCAACCTGTTAGTGTAGATTGAGTTGTAATAGAAATCAGCTTTGAAGCTAGGATTATTGGCGATAAGATTTGTCTGAATAGTCTGTTTTAATCGCCAGGAAAGCAAAGAATCTTTCCTCCGAGACTGTTCCCGAACAGGCAGACGAACAAGGTTTGACCTATCCGTTTCCTTATTATCAAAGGGAGAAATAAAACCAGGGGACAAAAGATTCGCGTTATGAAATAAACTTTCGTCAGGAACTGCAGTCAAGTAAACCGTAAAAATGAGTATAAAAACGCAAAATACAGTTTTTTTCATTGCTCACTCCCTAAATCTGAAATAGTTGAAATTGGATAAACCCGCACAAACACTGCTTAACTAAGACCTGCACAATACCTAATCTTATATTTCAACTATGATTTGCTTGTCAAGCTAATTCGGGATACGCTTACCTTGACAAAGAACCTGCTCGGAATTTATCATACTTTAAAAACAATAAGGCAGGTGAGTTATGTGCGGACGCTTCGCTCAAATAATCAAACACAATCAGTTGAAAAAACTCATGGATGAACTGGAGATCAGAAACAAAGACGAACAGATTGAAATCAATTACAATGTAGCGCCTTCTCAACCGGTGGGAGCAGTTATCTATAAAGGTCAAGACCGCTTTTTGACTTTTTTCCGTTGGGGGTTGATTCCTGCATGGAGTAAAGAGCCTTCAAGCAAGTTCAGTCTGATCAATGTCCGAGCCGAAACCATTTTGGAAAAGCCGACCTTCAAAAATGCGCTCTTGCGAAGGCGTTGTCTCATTCCCGCCACCGGTTTCTACGAATGGCGCAAAAGCGATAAACAGCCCTTCTTCATTTACAGAAAAGGGAAAGATAATGCTTCCGAAAACACTTCCGCATTTGACGAACTGCTCTTTTTTGCCGGAATTACCGAATACTGGAACGGTGCGGACGGAAGCTACATCCAAAGTTGTGCAATTATAACCACCGCTGCTAATGCTACTATACTGCCTTTGCATGACAGAATGCCGGTAATTTTAACTCCGGAATTGACGGAAAGCTGGCTGCGTGAAGATTATAGAGATCCGGCAGGATTGAAGGCTTTGCTGAAACCGTGTCCGGATGAGTGGATAGATATTTATCCCGTGAGTAAAATGGTCAGCAGCACCGATAATAATTCCGAGGAATGCCTGAAGCCTATTTCAATCTGACTATGCGTTTGGTAACACTGTGCCCGTTCGTCTGCAGACGGCAGAAATAAATACCGTTGGGGACATCTTTCCCCTTTGCATCTTTCCCGTTCCAGGTCAGGCTCTGAACTCCCGCAGATTTAGCTTCTTTCGTCAAAACAGTCACTTTTTGTCCCAAAAGGTTATAGATTTCCAGTTTGACTGTGTCGGGTTTTTTCAGGTTAAAGTTAAAAGTGACTGAAGAGCTGAAGGGATTTGGATTTGCGGAAAGTTGCACTTCCGGGGCTGCAGCAGTCTCATCTTCGTTGCCCACATAGGGTTGGACATCGACTTCAAAAGGATAACTGACATCGTTCAAACTGTCCGTATCAGCGAAATATTGGACTTTTGCTTTCAGCTTTTTTAAGCCTACGGTTTGAGGTGTCCAATGCAAAGTTAGGGAAACATAACTGCTCGGTCCGAGTTGCGGAACCAAAACGGAATCTGCAATTTCTTCATTGGCAAGCAAATAAACAGTTGCCCGCAAAGGAGGAACATTGGTCGTTCCCGCATTCCCGACCGTAACAAGATAATCACTATTCACAGATTGCATGGGAGTTTTGCTGCCGGTGACATTCAATGCTGCCAAATCAGCGCTGAAAACAGTTTTCGGCATAAAAAGATACAAGGTTCCCGTAGGAATGACGGTTCCTATATTTTGATACTGATTTGTAGAAAAAGCCGCAGGAGGGTTGCCCGGTAAAATACTGTAATAATAAGAAGGACCGCCGGGAACCATATTCATTCCTATGGAAGCGGATGGGTTGTAAGGAGTTCCGATATGCGGACCGTAAATCAAATCAACCTGACCCGTTTCATGCAAACGCACGGCAAAATTGAATTCATTGGTGCCGTTATAGTTCCATTTAACCGCCAGCCAAGAAGCAACGAAAACCCTGTGCGGAGCGTCTCCCAAAGTGTTATACATAACGGCTCCGTAGGATGGGTCCAGATCATCCCATAATGCGGTAATAAGAGGCCTGATATTCAAAGTTGCCAAATCATTGCCATAATATGGAGTATTGAGATTTCCGCCCAAATTCAACCAGCCGTTCGAAGAAAGTTTTACTTGTGTATAATTGCTGCCGCAGTAAGGAAAAGTGAAACCGATGGGCAAAAGATCGGAAATCCCCTCATCAGTTTGCGCTTCAGTAACATAATTTCCCCCGACAATTTCCCACACAGTGCTGCAGGGAACAAAAGCATATTTATTCGTAATTTGAGCCGGCAAAATGCTTATTGAAAACAGTAATAATGCGATTAAGAGGTATTTTAATTCCTTTGGCATAGCGCTCTCCTTCACTTTTTATCTGATTTAATATAGGTTCTTATTATATTATAAAGCAATTTTCTCTCCAAACCCATTTTTGATTGGTTCTTTTTCAAAAGTGGAGTAAAATCTGTAGTTCCTTATTTTCTTCCTCTTGATTAACGGGGGGTTAACGGGGGGTTAACGGGGGGTAAGCCTCCGTTAACCCCCCGCATCATATAAGAAATAAGGCAGTTATGAAATCGGTGAAAAAGTTGGTTTTGCTATATAGGAAAATGGAAAGAAAACAGTTAAGATTTGGCACAATAATGGCAGCTATCAGATAGAAATCTATGAACTTATATCATCATTGTTTCACTGCGAAAAATATTTCTAAGGATAAGTTATTCGATTTTATGCGGAAACAGGTTTCTTGCCCACGCTTGCCATATAAATGACAAAAGCGTTCTTCCCGTCCAGATTGAGGATTTCGTTCATTCCTTCATCGTAAAAAGCGCCGATCATACAAGCTCCGCATCCTATCGCTTCAGCAGCTAAATGCAAATTTTGACCAGTATGTCCGGCATCCAAATATAAGTAACGATACCCGCGTTGACTGTAACGCCAAATGGTGCGCAAGGGAATGGCGACCCAAATAAAAGTAACTGCAGATTTTAGCACCATTTCTTGGTCAAGGCTGCCGTGAAAAACTGCTTCCGCAATCCTTTCGCCTTCCTCCACAAGAACCAGACCGTGCTTGACCGGATGATAATAATAAAGACCCTGTGCCAAGCCTTCTATGCGATTTAGCAATAAATATGTTTCCAAAGGATGTCGCGCACCTGCTGAAGGCACATTCCGAAAAGTCACTTCCAGTCTTTCATTGGAGCGAAATTCCTTCACCCATTGCGTTGCCCAAAGTAAAAAAGAAAGCTCTTGCCTGCTTAATTCTTCATCCGCATACTTACGCAAACTGCGACGCTGCTCAATTGCTTTCCAAAGCGGAAGATCAGGCATTTGAAGTTCTGTTGCCGAAGGAAGAGGTATAATTTCTCCCTGAATTGGATGGACTGCTTTCGGGCACAGAACTCCTTTTGCCGCAGGAGGTTCGGGCTCATATAAGTAACGCGTCAGCCTGATAAACTCCGCCCCGATTTCCTGATTTTTATTCCGTTCGGATTTTATCTTTTGGACTTCAGCGGCTAATTCAGTTTCCAAAGCCGCAAATTCAGCCTCAGTCAGTTCCGCTTCTTTCAGAATTGTCTCTTTTGCGGCATCCCTTACTTTGAAATACAGATAGTTGAATTTCTTTAAGTCCATCTGTTGTCCTTTGTTTATGGAAGTTTCATTTTAAGAGGAGAATTTTCAGAGTGCGGCTTTTTTGTTCGGTCTGTAAACGGCAAAAATAGATGCCGGTGCCGACTGATTTGCCTTGGTCGTCACTACCGTCCCACCGGACTTCATGATTTCCTTTGCCCAAATTGCCGTAATGCAAAGTCCTGATTTTTTGACCTTTCAAGTTGTAGACTGATAAAGCTACACGCTGTTCCGGTTTGGCTAAATTGAGGGTAAAAGTTGTAGTGTTGCGGAAAGGATTGGGGTAGGCGGAAATAAAGTCCGTTGCGGGAATGCTTGTTTCATTTTCGTTAGCGGTAAATCCCGTGGCAGCAAAACTTCCTTGCCGGCTTAAACTTCCTCTGTAAGTTACCCAAGCGTCCATTGTTCCGACCGGACGGCGAAGTTTGACGACAATTACACCGTTGGAATATCCTGCGATTAATTCGTATTTTCCGTCGCCGTCAAAATCGGCTAAAGTTGCGGGTGTGGCTCCGTTGAAATTTTGGTAAAAAGGAAAGCCGCTCAACATACTTCCGTGTCTGTCGTAAATCAAAATGCTGTTCAGCCAATCCTGCAAAATGATTTCGTATTGAGCATCGCCGTTAATGTCGGCAGCCAAAGGAGGACAATTGAAAAAACATCCGGTCTGCACGGGAAAGTTATTGAAGTCGCTCCCGTCTTGTCTGCAGGCATATAAAGTTCCGTTTGAGGTTACAAAGACAATGTCCAATTCACCGTTGCGGTCAAGATCCAAAGGAATGGCTCCGCCGGCTATGTCACCGTTAATTTGTCTGCTCATGATAACAGAGCCGTCAGGTGCAATTAAATAAAGCTGATTATGCGTTCCGACTGCTGTGGTATTATTATTCAAAACGACGGGTGAGCCGTTGACGCTTCCCGAAAGCTGGACGGGAAAGCCGGTTTTGATGGTTCCTTCACTTTCAATTGCCCAAAGTTTGCCGTCTGTCGTGCCTGCTATAATTTCCGCGCTTCCGTCATTGTCAATGTCCGCAACAGCCAATTCACAACTTGCAGGTGCAGTCAATTCTGTCGGGAAGCCGGCAAGTAATTGATTTTCATAGTTTAGCGCGTAAATTTTGTTGTTGTAGGCAGAGGCTATAATTTCGTTTAGACCGTCGCTGTTAATGTCCGCTAAAATTGGAGTGAAGAGACAAGTACTTCCCGTATCGTAATTCAGGTAAAAGAAACTTACCGTATCTTTATGCGCGACCGCATAGATATGTCCCGTCCTGCTGGCAAAAGCATAACTATACATGGGAGTGTTAATCAATTCATAAGGACCTGCGGCAAAACTGCGGTTCAGATTTTCTTCCGTCGGAAAATCAAAGCTGCTCACTTCCTGGCCTGCTTCATTGATGAAATGACCGTTTCCTGTTACATCCGCGAACAAAATTTGATGCTGATTGTTGAATTGGAGATCACCAACCACGGGAGCGGATTTTCCGGACTTATAACACTCCCAAGGAAAATGGCTGTCCAGTAAAGTGATTTCCATGTCTGCATTATATTGACGGTTACAAACTAAGGCTCCGGAAGTTTGCTCGGACGCCGTAACCCTGATTTTGAAAGAGTAATTCCCGAAAGACATTTCCTCCGGCAACTGAAAACGCAGACATAAAGTCGTGTCAGATAAAGCTCCTGCCGCCAAAGAAGGAATATTTATGCTGCCATTCAATAAAGTTAAACCAGTAGGCAGAGCTTCCACTGTTATCGAAACATTGTGTGCTGTTCCCCATCCCGCCAAATTACGAACTTTGGGGTAAAGCCTGATAATTTCGCCGGGATTCAGATTTCCGTCTCCATCACCTTCGCTGTCATCGTATTTGTAGCCTTCCAAAGTCAAACAAGGCAAGGTCGGATTTGGCAGTTTAACCGCTGTGCTCGGGTCTCCGAATAAAATTGTTTCATAATAGCACCACAGCATTACTTCTTCTTGCATGGCGTAGTTCAGGTTTTCCAAAAGTGAATATTCCATCGCTTGACCGAAACGAAGCAGGTTATGCTGAAACATTCCGTTAAAAAATTCGCGGTCAAAATATTCGCTCGGACCGTTTATACTTCCGGGCATATACCATCCGTAACGCGTGTTGCCGATGAAGGCAAAAAGCCCACCTGATGCAGTAACAAAATGTTCTCCAATGGCTTCAGCATCTCCGCTGGTGCGTTGATCAAATGCTGCGGGATAACATCCTTGCGTATATAAAAAGCCGTATTCCGTATTGGTTAAAGCTTCTACATTGCCGTTGGATTGACCCATCAGGAAAGATTGATTGGAATGACCCATGTGATTCATGATTGCGCCTCCGTTATTGATAGCGTCAATCACGACGGGTGCAGAATAGGTTCCATCCCTTTGGTAATGAGTTTCCAAATGATAACCCGAAGGTAAATATACGGCTACTGCATCTTTATAGTCACCGCCCCAAGTTACGGGATCCCAATTCAAATTTTCCCCGAAAAAAAGTGCTATGTTATTGCTGAAAGTGTCATGATTCACATAATACATGGTTTTATCAATGATGTGCTGAAATTCGGTTTGAGTTTCGGCAGGAAAACGACCGACCATCACTTCCGGTAATAAATCCGGATTATCTGAAGGATATTCTCCCCAAAGATTGTCTTGGTCCGCATTCCAATTGCCGTCTAAACAACCGAAATATAAATCACTCGGCATAAAATTGTCTACTGTGTCGCCAACATGACCATATAAACCGCGCACTGGAATGATTTCATCGTCACCTGCCAAAATGACATACTGCAAAGGAGAGGTTGTTGAAACCCAAGTCTGATACGCATCAATTATAAAAGCGCGCAGTTTTGCCGCATTGTCAATTCCCGCATAATCAGTTAGGATGGATTCAATCGCTACGATGCCGGTGGGAATATTGGCGGAATTTTTCCAGTTAGCATAAGCGGAAAACCAATTCAGCCGATTTTGAGAAGTGATGATGAGCATGCTTTTCGGCTGAGTGGGATCAATATATCGTGTGTGAGGATTATGCATTCCGGTATTGTGATAGGTGAATTGCAGGTCGGGATTTATTACGCTTTGATTTAACAGGGAAATTATTTCACTATCGGTCCTCAGCATAACTGCTTGTTCTGCGCCTAAATCAGTATCCTGCTCAGTTTCGATGATGAGATGGAATTCCGAAGCAAAAGCCAATTCCTTTCTGACGGGATTATACTGCCAAGGGTATAAATTTATGATTCCCAGCCTGTAACCGCACCACTGCTGCTCGCCTAAAAAGTTAAAATCGGAAGACGGATAAAAAGCGTCCGCATTCCATACTTCAGGATTTTTTACTGTCTTATCCGCTAAAGATTGGTTTGTCGGCTGGGGAGAACGCACATAATCCAAAGCGATATTTTGCCTGACAGTTTTTGGTTGCAAGCAGGTCACTTGAACATTGGCGACCTTTTCACCCATAGGCAGCAAAATTTTCACGGGCCAAAACGGTAAGGCAGGATTGCCTGAACGCATAAGCAACGGGACTTTAGCTTCAGCTAAACTTTTAGTTATGTTCAGGTCAGGCACAGTAACTTTTAAAGACATCTCCGCCGCTAAAAGTATCGGCAAACACATCAGTATGAGCAACATCGCTTTTTTCATTACTTATCTTTATCCTTTTTCTTCAAGATAGCTTCTTCTCAAACCCTGTATTTTATTTTTTACCCTTGCCATTTATGTCAATACAAAAACATAAAACCCCATAATAAATTTCTGCTTGTATACATACATCGCTCCTAAAAAGAATGGAAAAATCCCAATCAAGCAAGTATAAATGGCTAGTAAAGGGTATAAGTACCCCCCCCTACCAGAGATTATAAATGGCACTAAGCAAAAACTGTATAACTGGTTGTTATTGAGACAGGTAGAGGGAATGCAACCATTATGAACACATATATTAAAAAAATGGTTGCCATCTCGACAGGATATCGGGATATGCAACCATTATGAATAACTATATGGAAAACAAAAGAATTATTGGTGTTCAGGATGTCAAGACTTATCGTCTGCAGATGGTTCAAGATGCGCTAAAATATGGAATTAAACCCTGCGCTCGCCAGTATCAGACAACGGTTAAAACAGTGCGTAAATGGGTAAAGCGATACCAACAATATAAGGAGGATGGTTTGAATGATCTTTCCCGTAAGAAAAAACACTGTCTAATCAAGATTGATAAAGAAACGGAACTGCAGATTATTAAATGTCGCAAAGCTCACCCGAGTTGGGGTGCGAGAAGAATCAAAGAAGTCCTGGAACTCAACTTCTCGCATGTCTCTATCCATAGAGTAATCAAAGATGCTGGTCTGATTTTGCCGAAAAGAAAAAAATATAAGAAACGCAAAGATATGCAGGAAGTCCGAAAACAAAAGAAAGTATTTAGCCGGTTTCAAATAGA
>Ga0208826_1000141_pt1 | contig 79843 bp, 66 predicted proteins | sample AD_UKC115_MetaG_FD_184451 | JGI IMG/M metagenome (GOLD analysis project Ga0208826, IMG submission 184451) | Active sludge microbial communities of municipal wastewater-treating anaerobic digesters from Hong Kong - AD_UKC115_MetaG (SPAdes)... | ecosystem: Engineered > Bioreactor > Anaerobic >... | reverse complement strand
GGGTCGGCACGCGCGTGGCGCGGCGCAGTTCCCACTGGCTGGACAAGCCGCGCCATCCGCTCTCGCCGCTGACCGTGGTGCTGGCCCTGTGCCTGGGCCTGGCCTTCCTGTCCACCGAGTTCGGCCTGGCGGCGATCATCGGCGCCTTCCTTGCCGGTATGATCGCCTCGGAAACCAGCCAGCGCGAGACGCTCGAGCACCAGACCCAGCCGCTGCTGGCCCTACTGACGCCATTCTTCTTCGTCATCACCGGCACCAAGGTGAAGCTCGACCTGCTCGGCAGCACCGACGCCCTGATCATGCTGGGCGTGGTCACGGCCATCGCCGTGGTGTCCAAACTGGTGGGCGGCTTTCTCGGCGCGCTTTCGCTGGGCCGCCGCGGCGCGCTCATCGTCGGCATGGGCATGATCCCGCGCGGCGAAGTCGGCGTGGTGATCGCCAGCCTGGGGCTCGGCGCCGGCGTTTTTTCCGAGAAGACCTACGCCGTGATCGTGGCCATGTCGCTGCTCACGGCGATGGTGACGCCACCGGTGCTGGCCATCCTGCTCCGGCGCAGCCCCGCGGCCTGACGCACAGCGGCGTCGCTCACGCGGCGGCTTCCACCGACGCCACGTCCGCGCCCACGCGCCCGCGCAGCAGGGCACGATAGCGGCGGCTGCAGGGCAGTTGGGTGCCGTCGCGCAGGTGCAGGCGCGCGTCGCCCGTGTCCAGCGGTTCGATCGAGGCGATGCGATCAAGATTGACGATGTAGCTGCGGTGCACGCGCAGGAAGCACGCCGGGTCCAGACGTTCCTCAACGCCGGCGATGGTGCTGCGCAACGGATAGTCGCGGTCGTGCACGCGCAGATTCACGTAGTTGCCCGCCGCCTGCACGTAATCGATGTCGCGCGCGGCGACGAGGAACTCGCGCCCGAGCTTGCGCACCAGGAAGCGCTCGGGCCGTTCCACCGCCTCGGCCGGCGGGGCGCCGTCGTCGGGAGCGTCGAGCAGGCGCGCCTCGCCCTGCAGGCGCAGCAGCAGCAGGCGGTAGAGGTAGATCACGCTGAGCAGAGCGGCATAGCTGCGCACGTCCTTGAGGTATTCGTAGCCGAACTCGCGCAGCCAGGGGCCGAAGTCGTAGTGCTCGCCCACAGCGGCATAGGCCAGCTTGCGCAGGGCCACCATGCCCGAGACGTGCAGAGCCGAGTAGGCCACGCTGCCCAGCAGGTGCCAGCGCCAGTGGCGCCGCCAGCTGTCGCGGTGCAGGGGGAAGCGGCGGTCGAAGGCCAGCAGCAGGGGAATCGCCACCAGCTGCATCAGCGTGCTGCTGAACTCCCAGACCGCGGGCTTCCACGGCGCAATGCTCAGCTCGGCGCGATGGAAGTCCATCAGCGTCACCGTGGTGTTGGCGGCGGCGTTGAGCAGGAAGAACAGCCCCCAACCACCGATTTCCACCCAGGGTCGCCAGGGCGCGTAGCGGGCCAGCGAAAATCCGTCGTTGTGCATGGTGATGATTCTAGCCGGCGCCGCCGCCTGGCCTGCGCACGGTGCCACCCCGACTCGTCACTGCGCCCTGTCGCCTCGTCCCAAAGCCACGTCGATCAATCACTTCGCGCTGGCGACCGGCCCGGCACCCGCGCAGCCTGCGGGCGTCCCCCGCCGTGGAGTCCGCCATGCAACGCCGGCACGACCTCGACGCCCTGCGCGTCATCGCCTTCGCCTTCCTGATCCTCTACCACCTCGCCATGGCCTACGTGGCCGACTGGGGCTGGCACGTGAAGAGCAGCTACCAGTCCGAGCTGCTGCAGTGGCCCATGCTGTTCATGAACCGCTGGCGCATGAGCCTGCTGTTCCTGATCTCCGGCGCGGCCATCGCCCTGGCCGGAGGCGCCGCCCGGCCCGGGCGCTTCGCCCGCTCGCGCACCCGGCGCCTGCTCGTGCCCCTGCTGTTCGGCATGGCCGCCATCGTGCCGGTGCAGGCCTACTGCCAGGGCGTGAGCAACGGCCTCGTGCAACCCGGCTTCGGCCGGTTCCTCGTGCACTACTTCAGCTTCCAGCCCTGGCCCAAGGGTGCCTTCGACGGCGCCGCGGAAGGCATCACCTGGAACCACCTGTGGTACGTGGCCTATCTGTGGGTCTACACGCTCATCCTGATGGCCGCCCTGCCCCTGGGACGCACTGCCCTGGCCCAGCGCATCGCACGCGGCTTCGCCGACCTGCGCGGCGCGCGGCTGCTGGTGCTGCCGGCGCTGCCGCTGGTGCTGTACCTCCAGGTGCTGGCGCCCTTCTTCGACGCCACCAATAACCTCACCTGGGACTGGTTCCAGCACGCCGAGTACTTCACCGTCTTCCTCTACGGCTACCTGCTGGCGCGCGCGGACGGCCTGTGGGAGGAGCTGGCGCGCCTGCGCCGGCGACACCTGGCCCTGGCCCTCGGCACCTTCCTCGTCTACGGCCCACTGGTGATGCATCTGTCCGAGCATGCCGCGCTGTGGCAGCTGATGCTGGCGCGCGCGCTGCGCGGCCTCTACCTGTGGACGGCGCTGCTGGCGGTGCTGGGCTATGCCCGCGCCTACCTCGACCGCCCGTTCCGCTGGCTGCCTTACGCGACCGAAGCGGTGTTTCCCTGGTACATCCTGCACCAGAGCCTCATCGTGGTGCTGGTGTTCTGGCTGGCGCCAAAACACCTGGGCCCGTGGCGGGAACCGGCCCTCGTGCTGGTCGGCACCGTGCTCGGCTGCGCCCTGCTGCACGAGCTGCTGATCCGTCGCGTGGGCCTGCTGCGTCCGCTGTTTGGTCTCAAGCCCGCGGGCCAACGTTCGCCCGCGGCGGCACCGGCTACCCTGCGCCTGCGTGAGGACACTGCCTGAGCCGCTGCCGCCGGCAGCGCGCGCCGTGCGCCAGCGCAAACTCCGCGCGCGGCGCAGGCGCTAGGCTGCCGCCGTCATCCCTGCAGGACCTGGCCATGGCCGCCGCATTGCACCGCTGGACCCGCCGCCTGCGCGCCCTGCTGGCGCCGCTCGGCCTGCTGGCTGCTCCGGCAGCAGCGCAGAACGCGGCCGGCTGGGGCAGCCTGGAGTTCTACGCCAACCTGGAGACCGGCGGCGTCACCGCCACGCTTAGTGGCGACACCAACGCCAATGCCAGCGTGAACCTGCAGTGGCGCCGCGTGGGCGAGGCCGGCTTCCACGCGGGGCACCCGCTGGTGCGCGTGGACGCCAGCCACCTCGTCGGCAGCCTGTTCGGCCTGGCGCCGGGAACGGCCTACGAAGTGAGCGCGACCCTGCTGGACCCCGACGGCGTCAGCGGCAGCACCACGCGCACGGCCAGCACCAGCACCCGCCCCGACACCCTGGTCGAGCCGAGCCTGCGCACGCTCTACGTCGCGCCGACCGGCAACGACGGCAACGACGGGCTGACGCCGACCAGTGCGCTGCGCACCGTGCAACGCGCTGCGGACCTCGCCCAGGCCGGCGACCTGGTGCGCGTCGCGCCGGGGCGCTACCACGAGGCGGTGACCGTGCCGCGCTCGGGCAGCACGGCCCAGCCCATCGTCTTCCGCGGCGACGGCAGCGGCGTGGTGCTGGACGGCTCCAGCGTGCTCGCGCCCGGCACCGCCTGGACGGCGCTGGGCAACGGCGTCTACCGCACCACGCTGGGCTTCGACACCGGCCATGTGGTCAGCGAGCAGGGCCGCCTGTTCCGCTACGCCGACGCCGGCACCCTGCTGGCCCTGGCCGCCGGCGCCCCCGGCGGCTTCTGGTTCGATCCCGCCACGCGGCAGCTCAGCGTGAAGTTCGCCGACGCCTCCGCGCCCACCGCGCACACCCTGGCCGTGGCCGACCTGCCGGCGGCGTTCAGCCTCGACGGCCGCGCCTTCGTGCGCATCGAGAACTTCGACATCCGCTACTACGGCGCCGACGAGTACGGCAAGGGCGTCTACCTGCGCTACAGCAACGAGTGCATCGTGCGCGGCAACCGCTTCCGCGACCTCGGCAGCGCCGGCGTGTGGGCCAAGGGCGGCTCGCGCCACCGCATCGAGGACAACGATTTCAGCGACACCGCCATTGTCGGCTGGCCCTGGCCGGTGACCAAGGGCAGCTACGCCGAGAACAACGCCATCGTCCTCACCGACGACGTCGGCCGCGGCAACGTGATTCGCCGCAATCGCACCGACGGCGGCTTCAACGGCATCGGCCCCTGCGGTTCGCTGCCACCCGCGGGCGCGCTCACCACGGAGACCGACATCTACCGCAACGTGCTGCAGCACCACAACGACGACGCCCTGGAGCCGGACGGCTACTGTTCCAATGTGCGCCTCTTCGAGAACGTCATCAGCGACTCGCACATGGGCGTGTCGGTGGCGCCGACCTGGCCCGGGCCGAGCTGGATCGTGCGCAACATTGCCTGGAACCTCGGCAATACGCGCACCAGCCAGATCGACGGCTACACCTCGAGCTTCCTGAAGGTCAACAGCGGCTATCCCGACCGCGTCGGCCCGCTGCTGCTGTACCACAACAGCATCCTCACCAGCGCACCGGCCACCGAGGCCCTGTACTTGCTCGATCCGGGCGTCACCTCCAGCCTGCGCAGCCGCAACAATCTCTATGCCGCCACGCGCTACGTGTGGGTGAAGGTCAACAGCATCGCCGTCGACGCCGACTACGACCTGCTCTACAGCAGCGACCCGACACGCTTGGTCAAATGGCTGGGCACCAACTACGCCAGCCTGCCCGCCCTGCGCAGCGCACTGGGCCTGGAGCTGGCCGGCCTGTCCGCCGATCCGGGCCTGGTCGCCCCCGCCAGCGGCGACTTCCGCCCGCGAGCCGACAGCCCGCTGATCGACCACGGTCTGCCCATTCCCGGCATCAACGACGGCTACCGCGGCAGTGCGCCGGACATCGGCGCGATCGAGTACGACGACAGGATTTTCGCCGACGGCTTCGGCGGCTGAGCGTCACGCGGGAGCGACGAACACCCCGTGCCGCGCGCGCTGCGCGGCTACGGCGCCAGCGCCAGGGCATACACATGGCTCGGCTGCGTCGCGCCGCCAAGGCATTCGACGCGCTCGAGGGCAAAACCCAAGTGCTCAAGCAGGCGCATCGAGGCGGTATTGTGCGGCGCGGTGATGGCCAGCAGCCGCGGCAGGCCGAAGTCGCGGCGCGCATGTTCGAGGGTGGCGGCGGCGGCTTCGCGGGCAAAGCCCTGGCCCCAGAACTCGGGCAGGTAGGCGTAGCCGATGTCCGCGTCCGGCAGCGTGTCGCGACGGATCAGACCGCACAGGCCGATGGGTGCATCGTCCTCGCGGCGGGTCACGGCGTAGAGGCCGAAGCCGTGGCGGGCGTACATGGCCAGCGGCCCCTCGTCCAGATAGCGCAGGGCGTCGTCGAGCGTGCGCACGCCCTTGTCGCCGATGTTCTGCAGCCAGGACGGCTCGTTCACCAGGCGCAGGATGAAGGGCGCGTCGGCGTGATCGAGGCGGCGCAGGCGCAGGCGCGGGGTTTGCAGCACGGTCATGGGCAGCTCACGCGGCAGGGAAGCCGCAGTCTAGACACGCCAGGTGCGAGCGCAACGCGCCGGAAGTCCTGCCCCGGCGCGTCCGGGACCGCTAGGCGGCTTCCGCGTGTGCCGGATGCGAGCGCCGCACCGCCGGCACGGCCTGCGCGAGCAGGCCGCAGACGGCGAGGGTCCACACGATCATGGCGCCGCTGGGCAGGTCGAGCACGGCCGACAGGCCCAGTCCGAGCACGTAGCCACCGGCGCCGATGGCGTAGGCCGCCACCAGACGCCCAGGCCCGCGCATGCCGGCCGTGGCCAGCGCGGGAACGATCAGGCTGGCGAACACCAGGTAGACGCCCACCAACTGCACCGAGATGGTGATGGCGAGCGCGAACACGGCGTAGAAGGCCAGGCCATCGAGCGCGCCGCGGCGCCAAGCAATCACGCCCAGCAGGGCGGCGGAGATCAGGCCGGCGGGCCACAGTTGCGCCGCACTCACCCACAGGATCTGGCCAATCAGCAGGTCCTTGAGGTGCTCGCCGCCGTGGGGATTGTTGGCCAGCAGCAGCAGGCCACCGGTCGCCGCGAGCACGAACAGCGTGCCGATCAGCGGTTCCTGGTATTCCGGCCAGCGCCGGTCGGTGACGCTGAGCAGGCCCGCGCCGGCCAGCGCGGCCACCGCCGCGGCCACCTGCACGCCGGCACCGTGTTCGTCCACACCGAAGAACTGCGCCAGGATCACGCCCAGCGCGGCGATCTGCGCGATGGCGAGATCGATGAAGATGATGCCGCGGGCCAGCACGCGCGTGCCCAGGGGCACGTGCGTGGCCAGCACGATGAGACCGGCCACGCAGGCCGGGCCGAGGATGCCGAGATCGAGACCTTCCCAGTTCACTTCAGCGCTCCCACGAGCCGGTCGAGGGTGTCGTCGTACAGGCCGAACAGGTCCTTGGCCTTGCCGTCGCCGCCGACGCTGAAGGGCAGCATCAGGGCCGGCACACCGGTGCGCTCGGACAGCCACTCGCTGGGCTTGGGATCCTGGTAGGCGGCGTACAGGATGGCGATGGCGCCACCACTCTTGGTGGTGTCGATGAGCCCCGCCAGGTGCGCGCTGGTCGGCGGCACGCCGGGCTTGGGTTCGAGGCGGCCGATCTCGTGCATGCCCAGCCACGACAGCAGGTAGATCCAGCTGGCGTGGTGCACCACCACGGCCTTGCCCTTGAGCGGCGCGGCCTTGGCTTCCCAGCGCGCGATGGCGGCGTTCCAGCGCGTCTCGAAGTCGGCGAGATTCTTCTGATAGGCCGCGGCGTTGGGCGGATCAAGCTCGGCCAGCCGCGCGTCCAGCGCCTTGGCCACGGCGAGCACGCGGTAGGGATCGAGCTGGATGTGCGGGTTGCCGTCGGGATGCACGTCGCCGCCGGCGCGGTCGACGCTGGCCGGCTTCTCCAGCGTGGTGACCTGGCTCGCCGCCATGAAGTTGCCCGGTCCGGACGCCACCTTGGGGTTGCCGGCCTGCATCAGCAGTTGCGGCAGCCAACCGATCTCCAGCTGCGCGCCGCTGCAGACCAGCAGGTCGGCGTTGCGCACCTTGGCGATCAGGCTCGGCTTGGCTTCCACCACATGCACGTCCTGCAGCGCCGTCGTGGCGGTGTCGACGGCGACCAGATCGCCGGCCAGCTCGCGGGTCAGCTCGGCCCAGTCGGTCTCGCAGGCGAAGACGCGCAGCTTCGCCTCGGCGGGGGCGCTGGCCGCAGCACTCAGCAGGATCAGGAACAATGCAAACTTGCGCATGGGGCACCTATTGCGGAAGGGGAACGACGGCGGCCGCGGCACTACGCCGGCTCAGAACTTGTGCGCACCGTGGGCGCCCAGGCTCACCTGGTACTGCAGCATCAGGGCGTGGTCGATGAAGTGCGCCTGCGGCGCGTCGTGGCTGTACTGCAGGCGGAACAGGCTGAACTCGCTGTTGTGCCAGGTCAGCATCGCGGTATGGCGCTGCGGGTCGTGCTCGGACGCGTAGGGTCCGCTCGACGGCGCCCACAGGCGGTCGTAGCGATAGCCGGCGTCCCACTGCCGGCTGAAGCGGTAGAGGCCCTCGAGGTAGGCACCGCGGCGCTGACCATCCCAGGCGACAGCGGGCTGAGCGGGATCGGCCAGGTCCGTCACCGTGCCCTTGCGGTCGTCGAGGAACAGCTCGCTGCGCAGGACCACACCGGCGTCCTTGAAAGCGCCGCGTGGCGCCCACTTCCAGGTGAGGTCGGCGAGGTAGAGGTTGTCGCGGCCGCTGAAACCGTCCTCCGAGCCGCGGGCATCGGCACGCAGCAGGGACACGCCGGCCAGCCAGGCCTGCTCCACGCCGATGTCGCCCCCCGCGTGCAGGAACAGCGTCTTCACACCGCTGCCGGCGTTGGCCGCCCCGCCCGCCGGGAAGTTATCGCCGCGAAACACCTCGCCGCCGATCTCCAGGTAGGTATCCGTCGGCGCCACCCAGCGCGCCTGCACGCCGTCGTCGCCGTACTGGTTGCCAAGGAAGGCCTGGTAGGCCAGCGGGCGGTCGCTGAAGAAGTCGGTGTGCGTGTGGTGGCTGTTGAGGTAGCCGACATTGGAGTAGAAGCGGCCAGCGCGCAGGGTAAAGCCGTCGGGCAAGGCCGTGGTGTCGATGTAGGCCTCTTCGATGCCCGTGTGCGTTTCACCGCCTGCGCTGTCCATGCTGAGGGTCAGCTGGCCGTAGAACTTGTCGTCGATGCTGGCGGCGAAGGACAGCTCGCTCTCGCCCAGGTGCAGACCCTGCGGGCCGGGCCCGGCCTCGCCCACCAGCGGGAAGCCGGCGCGCCGGTAATCGTCGGACGCCAGGGAATGGTGCTCGTACAGGCCGTTCAGGATGAGCGAGATGGCGGGGTTGAAGGCATTGGCCGCGCTACCCGCGGACGGTGCCGCCGAGGCCGCGGGCGCGCTGGCGGCGGCGACGGCCTGGCTGCTCTGGGCGGCCTTCATCTGCTGCAGCTCGGCCTGCGCCGCCTTGGCTGCGGCCAGCGCATCGGACGCCTGCTGCTGCAGGCTCTGGGCATTGGCTTCCAGGGCGTGGATGCGCGATTCCAGCGCCGCGATCTGCGCATCGCGGCTGTCGGCGGCGCGCGCGGCCAGGGGTGTGGCGGCCAGTGCCGCCAGGACGAAGGGGGTCAACCGCATGGGATCGGTCCGGCTGTGACAAGACGGCAGGCGCGTCGGGACGGCGGCGCCGAACGCGATCACGTTATAAGGTAACAAAACGCGCCGTCAACCCACGGCACGCTACCGTTTGGTATGGCAGGAGCGGGAACCCGCCGCGGAATGCCGCTGTCGCGCTGCGGGCCAGCCTCAGCCCCGCCGCAGCGCCTGGTAGGCGGCGAGCGCCGTCTCGCGCGTGGCGCGCAGGTCCAGCAGGGGTGCGGGATACCCCAGGCCTCGCGCCAGCATGGGCTTTTCCCAGGGCGCGTGGACGTCGGCTCCCGCCAACGCCGCAAGTTCAGGCACCCAGCGCCGGACGTAATCGCCCTCGGGATCGAAGCGCAGTCCCTGCGTGACCGGATTGAAGATGCGGAAGTACGGCGCGGCGTCCGCGCCGGTGCCGGCGGTCCACTGCCACCCCTGGGTGTTGTTGGCCAGGTCGGCGTCCACGAGCGTGTCCCAGAACCAGCGCGCGCCGTGCAGCCAGTGCTGGCGCAGGTTCTTGGTCAGCAGGCTGGCCACCAGCATGCGCACGCGGTTGTGCATCCAGCCGGTGTGCCACAGCTCGCGCAGCCCGGCATCGACGATGGGGATGCCGGTCTGGCCGCGCTGCCAGCGCTCGATGGCCGCAGGATCGTCGTCCGCCCAGGGAAAGCCGTCGAACTGCGGGTTGAGGTTGGCCTCGGCGCTGTGCGGGAAGTGGTACAGCAGGTGGTAGGAGAATTCGCGCCAGCCGAGTTCGCGCAGGAAGGGTTCGGCTGCGGCGAGCACCGCCTGCGGACCGCGCGGATCGGCCTCGCCGAGCTCATGCAGGTATTCCACGATCTGGCGCGGCGAGATTTCGCCGAAGTGCAGGTGCGGCGACAGGCGCGAGGTGCCGCTGATGGACGGGATGTCGCGCTGCGCCTTGTAGCCCGCCATGGCCTCCGCGGCGAAGCGCTGCAGCAGCGCCAAGCCCCCGGCACTGCCCGGCGTCCAGGCCACCGCGAGTCCGCTGTCCCAGGGAATGCGCGGGCGCAGGGCCAAGGCCTCCAGGGCCAGGCTGCCGCCGAGCTGCACGGATGCAAGGCGCGCCGGCGCGCGCCAGGTCGCCTGCGGCACCAGGCGGGCACGCGCATTGCGCCAGAACGGCGTGAACACGCGGTAGGGCTCACCCTGCCCCGTGGCGATGTCCCAGGGCTCGACCAGCAGGCCCGCGTTGAAACTCTCGGCGACGACGCCGTCCTCGCGCAGCGCGGCCTTGACGGCACGATCGCGGGCGCGACAGGCCGGCTCGTAGCGCCGATTCCAGTACACGGCGGTGGCGCCGCTGTCGCGCACCAGGCGCCGCAGCGCGGCAAGGCTGTCGCCGCGCGCGAGGTGCAGCGTGCTGCCGCGGACGGCGAGATCGGCCTCCAGCGCGGCCAGCGAATGATGCAGCCACCAGCGGCTGGCCGCGCCGGGCGCCCAGGGCGCCTCCTCGTGCGGCGCGTGCACGTACACCGGCAGCACGCGCTCGTGTCGCTGCAGCGCCCGCTCCAGCGCCGGATTGTCGTCCAGGCGCAGGTCGCGCCGGAACCAGACGACGGCCGTGCTCATGCCGCGCCGCGCACCAGCGGCCGCACGGCGGAGAAGCCGCCGTCGAGCTTCAGCGTCTGCCCGGTGATCCAGCTGGCCGCGTCCGACAGCAGGAACTCCGCCAGGGCGGCAGCCTCGTCGGCTTCGCCGTGGCGGCCCAGCGGGTACTGCGCTGCTACCGCCTGGGCCGAGCGCTCATTGCCCACCAGGCGCTCGGTCAGCGGCGTGCGCAGCAGGCCCGGCGCGATGGCGTTGAGGCGGATGCCCTGGGCAGACACGTCCGCCGCGGCCGCGCGCACCAGGGCCTCGACGCCTCCCTTGGCCGCGGCAATGGCCGCGTGATTGGGCGTGCCGGTGCCGGCCACCACCGAGCTGAAGAACACCGCTGCCCCGCCCTGCTGCGCTGCCGACAGCGCGCCCAGCCAAGCCTGCAGCACGAAGAAGGCGCTGTCGAGATTGGCCGTCATCACGCGCCGCCACGCCGCGGCGTCCGTGCGCGGAATGGGCGCGATGAGCGTATTGCCGACACAGTGAGCCAGCCGCGCCGGAGGCGCGCCGAGGGCCGCCGTTGCCTGCGCCAGCGCGGCCTGCGCGCCCTCGACCGTGCTCACGTCGGCCTCGACCACGTGGTCGTGCGCCTCGGCGGCCATGCGCGCGGCCTCGCGGCCGACCAGCACGAGGCGGTAGCCGCTGCTGCGCAGACGCGCGGCGAGGGCGCGGGCGACGCCGCCGCTGGCGCCGGTGATGATCGCGCTCCGGTTCATGGGAACTCCTTGAAGGTCATTCTGCACGGTAGCCGCTGCCGGCGTTGAGGGCCCGTGAAGCGGCGCCGCGCCCCGACCTTTCCGGGACCCGGCCGCTCAGGCCGGCGACGCCAGCCGCGCGCGCAGCGCCTGCGCCTGTGCGGCGATGGCCGCGCGCTGCACCGGGTCGAGCCGCTCCAGGCTGCGCCACTGCAGCGCGCTGCGCGGATGCGCGGCGAAGCGCTCACGGTGGCGCGCGAGGAAGTCCCAGTACAGCGTCGTGAAGGGACAGGCCTGCGCTCCGATGGCCTGGTCGGGGCGATAGCGGCAGCCGCTGCAGTAGTTGCTCATGCGCTGGATGTACTTGCCGCTGGCCACGTAGGGCTTGGAGGCCATGACACCGCCGTCGGCGTACTGCGACATGCCGAGCACGTTGGGCAGCTCCACCCACTCCACCGCATCCACGTACACGGCCAGGTACCAGGCGTGCACGGCGCGCGGCCTGACCCCCAGCAGCAGGGCGAAGAGTCCGGTCACCATCAGGCGCTGGATGTGGTGAGCGTAGCCGTGGCGCAGGGTCTGGCCGATGGCCTCGCGCAGGCAGACGTAGTCGGTATCGCCGCTCCAGTAGAACGCCGGCAAGGGCGCATCGGCGCCCAGTGCGTTGTCGTCCAGATAACCCGGCATGCGCAGCCAGTACAGGCCGCGCACGTATTCGCGCCAGCCGAGGATCTGGCGCACGAAGCCCTCCACCGCTGCGATGGGCGCCGCGCCGCGCTGCCAGGCCGCCACCGCCGCGTCCACGGCGGCGGACGCCGGCAGCAGGCGCAGGTTCATCGCGGCGGCCAGGCGCGAGTGGTACAGCCAGGGCTCGCCGCTCCACATGGCGTCCTGGTAGCGGCCGAAGGTCGGCAGGCGTCGGGCGATGAAGTCGTCAAGCGCGGCCTGGGCCTGCGCCGGCGTCACCGGCCAATCGAAGGTGTCGAGCGCGCCCGGGTGCCCGGGGAAGCGCCGCGCCACCAGGGCCAGCACATCGCGCGTCACCGCGTCGGGCGCGAAGGACAACGGGGTTGGCAGCAGCCCCGGCCCGCGTGCGTCGAAGCTGCCGCGGTTGGCGGCGTCGAAGTTCCAGCGCCCGCCCACCGGCTTGCCGGCGTGCATCAGCACGCCGTGGCGCTGGCGCATCCAGCGGTAGAAGAACTCCAGGCGCAGCTCGCGGCGGCCTGCGGCCCAGGCGGCGAACTCGTCCGGCGTGGCATAGAAGTGGCGATCCGGCAGTTGTTCCAACGGCAGCCCGGCCGCAGCCACCACCGCCCGCAGCGCCTGCTCCACGCGCCAGTCGCCCGCCTTCGTCCAGCGCACCGCGCGCGGCGCGAGGCGAGTCAGATCCTCGGCCAGGGCCGCCGCCAAGCTCGGCGCCGCGTGCGCCTCCAGCGCGCGGTAGTGCACGCTGAAGCCGCGCGCACGCAGGGCGTCGCGATGGTGGCGCATGGCGGCGAGGAACAGAGCGATGCGCGCGCGGTGCGACCAGACGTGGGTGCTCTCCTCGGCCACCTCGGCCATCCACACCGCGTCCTGCGCCGGATCGAGGCCGTCATACACGCTGGCATCCGGGTCGAGTTGGTCGCCCAGGACGAGGATCAGATGGCGCATGCGCTGTTCGCTCCGGACGCGGCGGGGCATTGCAGTGTCGCCACGGACACGTCGCGGCGGCGTGCACTGCCCGTCGGCCGCCGCGCGGCTGCCCGCGGGCCGCCACAATCGCGCCGGTATACTTCACGCGCCACCTACGGGAAGAGGGAGTCCCATGTTCCGCCTGCCTGCCGCTTCGGCGTTGCGCCACTCCTGGCGCGGCGCGTTCGTCTGTCTCCTGCTCCTGCTGCTCGTCGCCTGCGGCGGCAAGGAGGGCGGCGTCCCGGCGCCGCAGGGCGCCAAGCCGGCGCCCCAGGTGGCGCAGAAGGCGGAACCGCAGGGCTTCGCCCTGGCCTCCGCGCGCAGCGAGATGTACCAGGGCCAGCTCGCCCTGGTGCTGGAATTCAGCCAGCGCCTGGCGGGCGCGCAGGCCTTCGACGGCCTGGCCAGCGTGAACGGCCCGCAGGGCGAGGCGGTGGCCGGCAGCTGGGCGCTGGACGAGGACGGCAAGCTGCTGCGCTTTCCCTTCGTGCAGGCGGACAAGACCTACACCGTGCACGTGAAGGGCGAGCTGGCCGCCGCCGACGGCAAGACCCTCGGCAGCGCGTTGCAGAAGGACATCTACACCGGCCCGCTGGAACCGGCCGTGGGCTTCGCCTCGCAGGGCAGCGTGCTGCCGGCGCGCGAGTCGCGCGGCCTGCCCGTGGTGTCGGTCAACGTGGACGAGGTGGACGTCGAGTTCCTGCGCGTGCGCGACGACGCCTTCGCCAATTTCTTCGCCGCCTACCAGCGCAACGGCCGCCGCAGCGGCTGGGAGCTGGACCGCGAGGGCCACTGGTGGGGCCGCGACACGCTGCCCATCACCGCCATGGCCGATTCGGTCTACGCCAACCGCTTCGTGCTGGGCGGCAAGCAGAACGAGCGCACCCTGTCCTACCTGCCCATCCAGAACATCGCCGAGCTGGCGCAGCCGGGCCTGTATTTCGCCGTGCTCAAGCGCGCCGGCACCTTCCAGAACGAGTACGAGACCAGCTTCTTCTTCGTCAGCGACATCGGCCTGCACACGCGCGCCTACAAGGACAAGCTGTTCGTGCACACCGCCTCGCTGAAGTCGGGCGAGGCCCTGTCCGGCGTCGAGCTGGCGATCGTCAATCCCAAGGGCGAGAAGGTGATCGCCGGCAAGACCGACGGCGACGGCAATGCGCTGCTGGAATACGAGCTCAAGGCCGACCAGGTGCTCACCGCGCGCAGCGGCAAGGACGTGTCCCTGCTGCCCTTCAACCAGCCGGCGCTGGACCTGTCCGACTTCGCCGTGGCCGGACGCAAGCAGGATTGGTTCGACGTCTTCGCCTGGTCCGGCCGCGACCTCTACCGCCCCGGCGAGACGCTGCGCCTGTCCGCCCTGCTGCGCGACTTCGACGGCAAGCCGATCAAGCCGCAGCCGCTGTTCGTCACGCTCAAGCAACCCGACGGACGCCAGTTCGCCCAGGCCAAGCTCGAACCCAAGGAGCTCGGCTATTTCGACTGGAGCCGCACCGTTCCCGAAGACGCGCCCACCGGCAAATGGCAGGTGGAGTTCCGCCTCGACCCCGCCGCCAAGGACGCCACGCAGAGCCTGACCGTGCGTGTGGAGGAATTCCTGCCCGAGCGCCTCAAGCTGGCGCTGGAGACCGCGCAGGACACCCTCAAGCCGGGCGAGTCGCTCGCGCTGGCCGTGCAGGGCGACTACCTCTACGGCGCGCCCGCGGCCGGCAACCGTTTCACCGCCCGCCTGACCCTGGCCCCGGACCCGCATCCGGTGGACGCGCACAAGGATTTCTTCTTCGGCGACCCCGGCCTGGATCTGCCCAAGGAAGCCAAGGACGTGCTGGACGACACCCTGGACGAACACGGCCACCTCGACACCCGCATCGACCTGCTGGGCGACGCCAAGGCCACCGCGCCGGTGGCCGCGGTGCTGAGCGGCAGCGTGTACGAAACCGGCGGGCGCACCGTCACGCGCACGCTCAAGCGCACCGTGTGGCCGGCCGAGGCGCTGGTGGGCGTGCGCCCGCTGTTCGACGCCAAGGACGGCGCCAACGCCAACGGCCGCGCCGGCTTTGAGCTGATCCGCAGCAACGCCAAGGGCGAGGCCCTGGCCGGCGACAAGCTGAAGCTCACCCTCGTGCGCGAGTACCGCGACTTCCACTGGACCTACGACAAGGACGGCGGCTGGCGCTTCGACTACACCCAGCGCTACGACAACGCCGAGTCGCGCGAGCTCGCCGTCGCCGCCGGCCAGACGGCCAAGTTCGACGTGGCCGTGGAATGGGGCAACTACCGCCTGGAGATCTTCGATCCCGCCACTGGCCTCACCATGAAATACCCGTTCTTCGCCGGCTGGAGCTGGGAGGACGAGAACCGCGGCAAGGAAGCGCGCCCGGACAAGGTCAAGCTGGCGCTGGACAAGGAGCGCTACCGCGCCGGCGACACGCTCAAGGTCACCGTCACCCCGCCGCACCCCGGCCCCGGCCTGCTGCTGGTGGAGAGCGACAAGCTGCTCTACACGCGCCGCATCGACGCCAAGCCCGGCGCGGTGTTCGAGATTCCCGTAACCGCCGACTGGGAGCGCCATGACGTGTACGTGAGCGCCCTGGTGTTCCGCGGCGGCTCCGCCGCGGACAAGGTCACGCCGGCGCGCGCCGTGGGCGTGGCCCACGTCGACATGGACCGCAGCGAACGGCGCATCGCCGTGGACGTGGTGGCGCCGGCGCAGATGAAGCCCGAGACCGAGCTGCCGGTGGAAGTGAAGGCGCCAGCCCTGGCGGGCAAGAAGGCCTACGTCACCGTCTCCGCGGTGGACGTGGGCATCCTCAACATCACCCGCTTCCCGCGACCCGACGCCAACGCCTACTTCTTCGCCCAGCGCCGCCTCGGCGTGGACGCCTACGACCTCTACGGCCGCGTGATCGAGAGCTACGACGGCGCTCTGGCCAAGCTGCGCTACGGCGGCGACATGATGGCCCCGGCGGCCCTGCCGCAGTCGCGCCGCCCCACCGCCAAGGTGCTGACGGTCGACCTGTTCGCCGGCGCCGTGGCGCTGGACGCCCAGGGCAGCGCCAAGGTCGCCGTCAAGGTGCCCGACTTCAACGGCACCCTGCGCGTCACCGCCGTGGTGTTCGGCGAGGACCGCTACGGCAGCAACGACACCGAGACCATCGTGCGCGCGCCGCTGGTGGCCGAGGTGTCCACGCCGCGCGTGCTCGCGCCCGGCGACAGCGCCAATCTGACGCTCGACCTGCAGAACTTCTCCGGCAGCGCGCGCGACTTCGAGGTGAAACTGGCGGCGGAGAAGCCGCTGCGCATCGGCGAGCCGCAGCGCAAGCTCAAGCTGGCCGACGGCGCCAAGGCCACGCTGAGCTTCCCCCTGGCCGCCGAGGACGGCATCGGCGTGGGCAAGTTCAGCGTCACCGCGAGCAGCGGCGAGCTGCGCATCGAGCGCCACTTCGAGGTCACGGTGCGCCCGGCCTGGCCGGCGGTGCTGCGCTCCACGCCCACCATCATGGACAAACCCAATGCGCTGGCGCTGGGCGTGGGCGCGATGGAGGGCATGATCCCCGATTCGGTCAATGCGCGGCTCACCGTCAGCAGCCTGCCGCCGTTGCCCTTCAGTTCCGCACTGAAGGGTCTGCTTGCCTACCCCTACGGCTGCATCGAGCAGACCACCAGCCGCGCCTACGGCGTGCTGCTGCTCGACACGGCCACCGCGAGCAAGCTCGGCGTGTCGCCGCTGCCCGACGACGCGCGCCGGCAGATGATCGACGCGGCCTTGAGCCGCATCTCCTCCATGCAGATTCCCTCCGGGCACTTCTCCATGTGGGGCGGCGACAGCTACGTCAGCGAGATGCTCACGCCCTACGTGACCGAGTTCCTGCTCGATGCGCGCGAGGCCGGTTTCGCCGTGCCCGAGGACGTGCTGCAGAAGGCGCTGAAGCGACTCAACGACGACCTCCTCTCGGGCGGCCACGCCTTCTACGGCTACGAGCACTCCGACCACCTGCGCTTCGCCAACGAAGCCTATTCCGCCTACGTGCTGGCACGCGTGCAGCGCGCGCCGCTGGGTACGCTGCGCGCGCTGTACGACAACGAGCGCGGCAAGTCGGTCACCGCCCTGCCGCTGGTGCACCTGGGCATCGCGCTGAGCCTGCAAGGCGACAAGCCACGCGGCGAGAAAGCCATCGCCGAGGGCTTCGCCAAGCAGTTCGAGCGCCCCTGGTACCTGGGCGACTACGGCTCGGACCTGCGCGACACCTCGCTGATGGTGGCCCTGACCCACCAGTTCGGCCTGGCCAAGCCCGACTACGATGCGCGCGTGTTCGACCTCGGCCGCCGCCTGGTCACGCAGAAGCACGAGCAGGACGACCAGGAAAAGAAGTGGCACTGGCGCTGGAACTACTACAGCACGCAGGAACAGGGCGCCCTGGCGCGCCTGGGCAAGGAGCTGATGAAGAACGGTCAGAGCACGCTTGCCGGCACCCTCAGCGTCGGTGGCACCGCCAGCACGGTCGAACCCGGCGTGATCTGGAGCCGCGAGTTCGGCGCGTCCGAGCTGCGCGGCGGCGTGCGCTTCACGCCCAGCGCCGGCGGCACCCTGTTCGTCACTGAGGATGTGGCCGGCGTGCCCAAGAACCCGCCCGCGGCGGAAGACCACTTCGTCGACATCAAGCGCAAGTGGTACACGCTCGACGGCAAGGAATGGCAGGGCGGCGCCCTCAAGGAAGGCGACGGCCTCATCGTCGGCATCCAGGTGGAAGCGCGCGAGGCAATGCCCGATGCCCTGCTGGTCGACCTGCTGCCGGGTGGCCTGGAGATCGAGAACTTCAACCTCACCGACGCCAAGCAATGGGCCGACGTGGTGGTGGACGGCATCACCCTCACCGACCGCGCGAGTGCCGCCGACGTGCGCCATGAGGAATTCCGCGACGACCGCTACGTGGCCGCACTGAAGCTGGAGCAGGGCCAGCAGGCCCACGTGTTCTACCTCGTGCGCGCCGTGTCGCCCGGCACCTACATCGTGCCGCCGACCCTGGTCGAGGACATGTACCGGCCCGAGGTGCGCGGCATCGGCAGGACCGTGCCGGCGACGGTCAAGGTGGTGGAACCCTAGCCGCCGCGAGCGCGCCGCGGCGGTCGTCCGACCCGGTGCCGATACCCGCCCGTCGCGGGCGCGTGTCGGCCGGGGCTCGGACGGCGCCCGCTGCGGCCGCACCGGCCCACACGGCCCCTCCCGCAGTGAAGGCGACCCGGCAGTGACATCGACTCGGGCCAGGCGCCCACGGCCAAGGGCCGGCGCCGGCACGATGCGCCCGTCCCGACGCCAGGCCGTGTCGCCACCGCCATCCCACCCCGCAGCGCTGCCGCCATGCGCCCGATGAGCACCGACGCCCCCACGCTGCACGAGTCCTCCGCCACCCCACGACGCTGGCGCCGCCAGGCGCGGCGGGCGGGCGCGGCCGCGCTGCTCGCGTGCGCCCTCGCCCTGATGCTCGACCGCCTCTTTCCGCTGCCCCTGCCCGACACGCGCGGCGGCAGCACGGTGGTACTGGCGCGCGACGGCACGCCACTGCGCGCCTTCGCCGACAGCGACGGCATCTGGCGCTACCCGACCACGCCCGAGGAGGTGTCGCCGCTGTACCTCGACGCCCTGCTCGGCTACGAGGACCGCTGGTTCTGGCGCCACCCGGGCGTGAACCCGCTCGCGCTGGCGCGCGCCGCGGCGCAGATGCTGCGATACCGCCATCCGGTCTCCGGCGGCTCCACCCTGACCATGCAGGTGGCGCGCATCCTCGATCCGCATTCGCGCACGCCCTGGGGCAAGGCCAAGCAGGTGTTTCGCGCGCTGCAACTGGAGGCGCACTGCTCCAAGCGCGAGATCCTGACGCTCTACCTCGACCGCGCACCCTTCGGCGGCACCATCGAGGGCGTGGAAGCCGCGTCCTGGGCCTACCTCGGCAAATCCGCGCAGCGCCTGTCGCACGCCGAAGCCGCCCTGCTCGCCGTGCTGCCGCAGTCGCCCAGTCGCCTGCGCCCCGATCGCGAACCCGCCGCGGCGCAGCGCGCGCGCGACAAGGTGCTCGACCGCCTGGCCACGCTCGGCGTGTGGGACGCGGCCACGGTGGCCGATGCGCGCATCGAGCAGGTGGCCACGCGCGCCCTGGTGCCGCCGCTGAAGGCCGCCCTGCTGGCCGAGCGCCTGCGCAGCGCGCAGCCGCAGCAGGCGCGCATCGCCAGCAGCATCGACCGCGAACTGCAGGACGCCATGGAAGCGCGCGTCACCGCCTACCTCACGCGCCTGCCCGAGCGCACCTCGGCCGCGCTGCTGGTGGTGGACAACGCCACGCTGGAGGCGCGCGCCTACGTTGGCTCCGGCGCCTTCGGCGACGAGGCGCGGCTGGGTCACGTGGACATGGTGCGCGCGGCGCGCTCGCCCGGCTCCACCCTGAAACCCTTCCTCTACGGCCTGGCCCTGGACGACGGCCTGATCCACTCCGAAAGCCTGCTGATCGACGCGCCGCAGTCCTTCGGCGGCTACCGCCCCGGCAATTTCGACCTGGCCTTCAACGGCCCCGTGGGCGCGGCGCAGGCGCTGCGCCTGTCGCTGAACGTGCCCGCGGTGGACCTGCTCGACCGCGTCGGCCCAGCGCGCTTCGCAGCGCGCCTGGCCAATGCCGGGCTGACCCTGCAACTGCCGCGCGGTGCCGAGCCCAACCTCGCCATGATCCTGGGCGGCACCGGCGCCACGCTGGAAGATCTGGTCGGCGCCTACAGCGCGCTGAACCGGCGCGGCGTGGCCGCCCGCGTGCGCCTGCGCCCGGACGAGCCGCTGCAGGAACGGCACCTCCTCAGCGAGGGCGCGGCCTGGATCGTGCGCGAGATGCTCGAGGCCAATCCGCGCCCCGGCTTCAGCAGCGACACCTTCGACCCGGGCACGCGACCGCGCCTGGCCTGGAAGACCGGCACCAGCTTCGGCTACCGCGACGCCTGGGCCATCGGCAGCACGCGCCGCTACACCGTCGGCGTGTGGGTGGGCCGCCCCGACGGCACGCCCGTGCCCGGCCAGTACGGCGCCGTCACCGCCCTGCCGCTGCTGTTCCAGGCAGTGGATTCGCTGCCGCGCGCGCCCGGCGATGCCGCGCCCGCACCGCCGCCCGCCAGCGTCACGCAGATCGACATCTGCTGGCCGCTGGGCACGGCCTTCGACCCCGACACGCCCGCGCTGTGCCACGACAAGCGCAGCGCCTGGGTGCTGGACGGCGTGGTGCCGCCCACCCTGCCCGAGCGCGAGGCCGCGCGCTGGAGCGCCGGTCTGCTGCATCTGCGCCTGGACGCGCGCAGCGGCCTGCGCCTCAGCGCCGGCTGCGAGGGCACGCGCGCCGTGCGCGAGGCGGACGTCGCGCGCTGGCCCGCGCTCGCCCAACCCTGGCTGTCGCCCGACACGCGTCGCCGCGCGCGCCTGCCCGCGCTCGCTCCGGGCTGCGCCGACGACGGTCTCGACGCCGCGCAGCCGCTGCACATCGACGGCGTGGCCGACGGTGCCGCCATCGGCCGCGCGCCGGGCAGCGATCGCCCAGCACAACTGGCCCTGCGCGCCCTCGGCGCCCACGGTTCGGTGCAGTGGCTGGTCGACGGCCGACTGGTGGGCGAAACCGAGGCGACCCGACCCTTCCAGCACGCCTATGCCGAACCCGGTCCCCACACCATCACCGTGCTCGGCAACGGCGGCAATTTCGACCAGGTGGCGATTCGGGTGCTGCGCTGACACCTGGGGAGTCCCTCCATGATCAGCCGGAGTTCCTGTTCGAATACATCGAGGCGGACTGCGGTCGCCACCGGCCCCACGCGACGCTGGACAACCCCGCCGGGCGTGTTCGAGCGGGGCCAGCCCGCAGCATCGGGCGGCGGAACGTCGCGGGCAGGATCAGGCGCAATGCCGAACGAGTTGCCGAAGTCCGCCGACCAGGTCAGCCGGCCCCGCCGGGCTCAAAGCTGTCTGCGAAGATGTGATCCGATGCCGGCGGGCAGGTGACGTTGGCGATGGCCACGACGGGGGCGGAAGCGGAAAGGTATGCACTGGTGTTCACTCTGTGGCTCAGACCGAAGCCGGCGCTTCCTCCCTGGCCATCGAACCCGCAGGTCACCGACAGTCCGTCGGGCACCATCGTGCGGTTGAAATAGGCCGAGCTCTCGAAGAAGCCGACTTCGACCAAGCACAACTTTCCGTCGATCGCGATCTCGATCCTGGAGAAGGTCAAATCGGACGCCACAGCGGACGCCAGGCCGATGTTGACCGAGCAGCGATTGCGTTCGGGCTGCGACGCGCGGCAGTAGGGATTGCTCACATCGAGTGAAAGCGTCGCGGCTTGCACTGTCAGGCCGCGCAGCGCCAATGCGGCGCTGGCCGATGCGATGAGCAGAATTCTCGGGGCCACGCGCGCGTCCGTTCTACGGCGAATAGGCCGGGCATGCCACGCTGGCGGTGTCTGTCGATATCGGGTTCCTGCTGGCGTCCAGCGGCTGCACCGTCACGCTATAGACGTTGCCGTACTGCGCTCCCGCACCGCCGGCGTTGGGTGGGCCGCAGGGCACTTTCATTCCCCCTGGCGCCATGTCGTAGGAATAGGTGATCGAGGCCTCGAAGAACGCCACGATGGAGAGGCGCTTCTTTCCGCTGATCGCCACGGCAAGCGAGGCGATGTAGGGCGCGGTCGACTGGTCGTCCGTCGCCTGAACGAAGCGGAAGTTGATGGAGCACTGATCCAGCTGCGGGTCCGCCGGGTAGCAGTAGGGGTTGGAGACGGTGAAACTGGCCAACCCGCTCGGGGAATCGGCCGTGTTTCCGCTTGCGTCCCTCCGCAGGCCACCCGAATCCCCCCCGACCTGGCTGCGGCAAACGCAGGAGTCGCGGCAAGGCGGGACACCACTACGACGCACGCAAGCTTCATCATTGCGTCCTCCTCGCGTCGGGACCGGGTTCGAACGCCGCCGGAGAGTAGTCCCGTTGCCGGCCTTACTCAAAAGCGGGCTGCGTGATGTGTCCCCTGTCGCAAACGGGCCCAACACCGCGCCGAAGGAGAACGACGCCGCCTCGCCCACAGAGCTTGGGGCGCTGCACCGCCGCCAGTCGACGTAGGTTCTGCAGCCGGCCGATCAGCCCCCGACACGCCATCGTGGTGCCGGGAAGACGAAGTCCGCATCACTCGACGACCGCGCGCTGCGGCACCCCTCTCAGCGGGGGTTGACCGTGGTCAGGCGCGGCGCCTCTGGACCGGGCATAGTGTGCCGGCGACCCGATGCCGGTCGGAGGCCCGATGCAATTCATCGAAAACCGCACCTACGACGAGCTGCGTGCAGGCGACAGCGTGACCCTGGCGCGCCACTTGCGCATCCATGACGTGCAGGCGCTCGCCGCGCTGGCCGGTGAGCGCCTGCAGAACGGTGCCGCCGCGCCGGCCCGGGCCGACGAAGCGCTGTGGGGCGGCGCCCTGGTCGTCGCGGCGATCCTCGGCGAGTGGCCCGGCCCGGGCAGCGTGTGCCGCAGCCAGAACCTGCGCTTCCTCGCCGCCCTGCCCACCGAGGCTCCGTTGCAACTCTTCCTGCGGCTGCGCACCAAGGACGACGCCGCCGGCGAGGTGTTGCTGGACTGCCGTGTCAGCGACGCCGGCGGCACCGCGCTGGTGGAGGGTGAGGTGCGCGTACTGGCGCCGCGGCAGAAGCAGCGGCGACCGCGCCTGGCGCCGGCCGACCTGCCGCGGCACGAACCCGGCGCGGCTTACCACGACCTGCTCAAGGCCACGCACGCGCTGCCGCCGCTGCCCACCGCGGTGGTGCATCCCTGCGATGAGCTGTCGCTGGCCGGTGCGCTGGAAGCGGCGCGCGAAAACTTGATCCTGCCGCTACTGGTCGGCCCACGCGCCAAGCTCGAGCGCGTGGCGCAGGAGGCCAGCCTCGCGCTGGACGGCGCGGAGATCGTCGACGTGCCGCACAGCCACGCTGCCGCCGCGCGCGGTACGGCCCTGGTGCGCGAGGGCCGCGCCCAGGCCCTGATGAAAGGCTCGCTGCACACCGATGAGTTCATGGCCGCGGTGATCGACGCCGACGCGGGCCTGCGCACGGAGCGGCGTATGAGCCACGTCTTCGCGCTCGACGTGCCCACCTACCCCAAGCCGCTGTTCATCACCGACGCGGCCATCAACATCGCACCCGACCTGGTGCACAAGCGCGACATCGCGCAGAACGCCATCGATCTGGCCCATGCGCTGGGCATCGCCCTGCCCCGCGTGGCGGTGCTGTCCGCGGTGGAGACGGTGAACCCGAAGATCCCGTCCACGCTGGAGGCAGCGGCGCTGTGCAAGATGCTCGACCGCGGCCAGATCACCGGCGCCGTGATCGACGGGCCGCTGGCCTTCGACAACGCCATCTCGCGCGGCGCCGCACGCAGCAAGGCCATTGCCTCGCCGGTGGCGGGCGAGGCCGACATCCTGCTGGTGCCCGACCTGGAGTCGGGCAACATGCTGGCCAAGCAACTCATCTACCTCGCCGGCGCGGAGGCGGCCGGCATCGTGCTGGGCGCACGCGTGCCGATCATGCTCACCAGCCGCTCCGACGGCATGCTGGCGCGCCTGGCCTCATGCGCCCTGGCGCTCCTGTTCGCCCACCGCGCGCGCAGCGGCACCTGAGCATGGCGAGGCCGCTGCCCGCGACCGACCCCCAGCGCGGACTAGATGGCGCGGAGGCGGCGCGGCGCCTCGCGCAGCACGGACCCAATGCCCTGCCGCAGGCGCCGCGGCGTGGTCCGCTGCGCATTCTCGGGTCGGTGCTGGGCGAGCCGATGTTCCTGCTGCTGGTGCTGGCGGCGCTGCTCTACCTCGCCGTGGGCAGCCTGCACGAGGGACTGCTGCTCGGCGCCTTCGCCGCCCTGACGGTGGCCCTGGTGGTGGTGCAGGAGGCGCGCAGCGAGCGCGCGCTGGAGGCCCTGCGCCAGCTCGGCGCCCCCCCTGGCGCGCGTGCGGCGCGACGGCCGCGTGCAGCGCATCGCCGCCAGCGACGTCGTGCCCGGCGACCTGCTCCTGGTCGACGAAGGCGAGCGCATCGCCGCCGACGGGGCGCTGCTCGCGGCCGAGGGGCTACAGGTGGACGAGTCCCTGCTCACCGGCGAGTCGGTGCCGGTGGACAAGCTCGCCGTGGACCATGCCAGCGCGGAACAGCGGCGCGTCAGCGCCGGCACCCTGGTGGTTCGGGGCCACGGCCTGCTCCAGGTGGACGCTACGGGCGCGGCCACCGCCACCGGGCGCATCGGCACCTCGCTGGCCGACATCGACACCGCCCCCAGCCCGCTGCAGGCGACGGTGGCGCGGCTGGTGCGGTTGTTCGGCTTCTCCGCGCTGGCGGCCAGCCTTGGCTTGGTAATGCTGCACGGCCTGCTGCGCGGCGAGTGGCTGGCCGGCGCGCTGGCAGGCATCGCCCTGGCCATGGCGCTGCTGCCGGAAGAATTTCCCATGGTGCTGACCGTGTTCCTCGCCCTCGGCGCCTGGCGCCTGGCGCGGCGGCGCGTGCTGGTGCGCCGCACCGCGGTGGTGGAGACCCTCGGTGCCGCCAGCCTGCTGTGCGTGGACAAGACCGGCACCCTCACCGAAAACCGCATGCGCGTGCGCTGCCTCGTCGCCGATGGCGCGCGCCTGGACCTCGACGGCAGCGAGGCTGAGCTGCCTGAACCCTTCCATCGCCTGCTCGAATACGCCCTGCTGGCCTCGCGCCGCAGCGCCTTCGATCCCATGGATGCGGCCCTCGGCCGGCTCGGCGAGCACACCCTCGCCGGAACCGAACATCTGCACGCCGACTGGCCGCTGGAGCGCGAGTACGGCCTGACCCCACAGACCCTGGCGCTGTCGCGCGTGTGGCGCGGCGACGACGGTCGCGGCGTGGCCGCGACCAAGGGCGCGCCGGAGGCGGTGGCCACGCTGTGCGACCTCGACGCCGCGGCGCGCCTGCGCATGCTGGAAGAGGTCGAGGTCCTGGCCGCCGCGGGGCTGCGCGTGCTGGCCGTGGCCGGCGCCGAGCTGAGCGACGCCGCCGACCTGCCGGCACAGGCCCAGGCGCTGCCCTTCGCCTTTGTCGGCCTCGTCGCCTTCCAGGATCCGCTGCGCGCCGGCGCGGCCGCCGCGGTGGCCGAGGCGCGCGCCGCCGGCATCGGCGTCGCCATGATCACCGGCGACTACCCGGCCACGGCGGCAGCCATTGCGCGCGAAGCGGGCATCGACCTGGGCGGCGGCGTGCTCGACGGCCCGGCCATCGACCGCCTGGACGACACGGCCCTGGCGCAGGCGCTGCGCCACGTGCGGGTGTTCGCGCGGGTGCGGCCGGAGCAGAAGCTTCGTCTGGTGCAGGCCTTCCGCGCCGACGGCGAGGTGGTGGCCATGACCGGTGACGGCGTCAACGATGCGCCGGCACTCAAGGCCGCCCACATCGGCCTCGCCATGGGCGCGCGCGGCACCGACGTGGCGCGCGAGGCCGCGGGCATCGTGCTGCTCGACGACGATCTCGCGCACCTGGTCGGCGGCGTGCGCCTGGGCCGCCGCATCTTCGACAACCTGCGCAAGGCGATGATGTACATCGCCGCCATCCACGTGCCCATCGCCGGCCTGGCCCTGCTGCCGCTGCTGTTCGGCCTGCCGCCGCTGCTGCTGCCGCCGCACGTGGTGCTGATCGAGATGGTGATCGACCCGATCTGTTCCGTCGCCTTCGAGGCCGAACCGGAAGAGGCCGGCCTGATGCGGCGGCCGCCGCGCCGGGCCGAGGAGCCGTTGATCGGCCGCTCTCAGCTCGGCCTAGCCGCGGTGCAGGGACTGCTGCTGCTCGCCGTCGTGCTGGGGGTGCAGTTCGCCGCCACGGCGCTGGGGCAGAGCGCGGAGGTCGCACGCAGTCTAGCCTTCCTCACCCTCACCGCCGGCAATCTGATGCTGGTGCGCGTCAGCGGCGCAAGCGGTGCGACCCTGCCGCGCCTGTTCGAGCGCGGCCACGCGGCCTACTGGATCGTTGCGGCGTTGGCCAGCGCGATCATCGGCCTGTGCCTGCTGCTGCCGCCGCTGGCGCCCCTCTTCGGCTTCGACGCACCGGCGCCGCTGGCCGCGCTGCTGGCCGTGCTGGCCGGCCTCGCGGCGACACTCGCCTTCGATCTGCTCAAGCCCTTGCCCGCGGTGCGGCGCCGACTCGGCGGCGCCGCTGGCTGAGCCGCAGGCGCGCGCGACGCTTCACGACCGCGCCGCGCGCAGCCGCGCCGCCACGGCGTCGAAGAAGGCCGCCGGGAGCTGCGCGTCCACCGCCACGCTCCAGAGCGAGGGCGCGACGAAGCCGCGGCACTTCACGGCGTCCTTCTCGGTCATCAGCACAGGCGCCGCGTCGTCGAAGACGAGGTCGTCCGGACGGAAAGCGTGATGGTCGGGGAAGGGGTGCTCCTGCACCTCGATAGCGTGAGCGCGCAGCAGGCCGAAGAAGCGCGCCGGGTGGCCGATGCCGGCCACGGCGTGCACATGCTCGCCGGCGAACGCCGCGAGCGGCCGTTCCGCCGCACCGTCGAGTCGTCGCGCTGCCACCGGCACCAGCTGCATCGGCACCTCGCCCGCGCCCGGATCGCCGCCATTGCATACGCGGAAGTCGACCGTCGCCAGCCGCGCCGGCGGTTCACGCAGCGGTCCCGCCGGCAGCAGGCGGCCGTTGCCAAAGCGGCGCTGACCGTCAATCACGCAGATTTCCACATCACGGCAAAGCCGATAATGCTGCAGGCCGTCGTCGGCGATGAGCACATCGACCTCACCGTGCTCCTGCAGCAGGCGCGCCGCAGCAACGCGGTCGCGGCCGACCGCCATGGGCGCGCCCGTGCGCGCGACGATGAGGCAGGGTTCGTCGCCCACCGCAGCCGGATCGGCCCCGGCCGTGACCCGCTGCGGTCCGGCCGCGCTGCCGCCGTAGCCGCGGCTGACCACTCCGGGTCGCCAACCGCGCGCGCGCAGCGCCTCGACCAGGGCGATGGTCAGCGGCGTCTTGCCGGCACCGCCCACACCGAGGTTACCCACCACCAGCACCGGCAGCGGCAGCCGCACGCGGCGCAGCAGACCGCCGCGGAAAAGGGCGCGGCGCAGTGCCGCGAGCGCGCCGTAAGCCGACGCCAGCAGGCGCAGCACGATTCCCGGCGGCTGTCCTCCGTACCAGACGCGTTCGAGCTCCGGCGCGCGCAGCACGGCGGCCTCAGCGCTGCGCGTCGTGGAACTGCATGCGGTGCAGCGCGGCGTAGGCGCCGCCGGCGGCGATCAGCTCGGCGTGGCGACCGCGCTCGACGATGCGTCCTTGCTCCAGCACCACGATCTGGTCGGCATGCTCAATGGTCGACAGGCGATGGGCGATCACCAGGGTGGTGCGGTCGCGCATCAGGCGCTTCAGCGCCTCCTGGATGAGCCGCTCGGACTCGCCGTCGAGCGCGCTGGTGGCCTCGTCCAGCACCAGGATCGGGGCATTCTTCAGGATCGCGCGGGCGATGGCGATACGCTGGCGCTGGCCGCCGGACAGCAGCACGCCGCCCTCGCCCACGCGACTGTGCAGGCCCTCGGGCAGGCGCGCGATGAACTCCATGGCGTTGGCCGCCTCGGCCGCGGCGCGGATGCGCGCCTCGTCGGCGTCGGCCGCGGCGCTGCCGTAGGCGATGTTGCGCGCGATGGTGTCGTCGAACAGGGTCGGCATCTGCCCGACCCAGGCGATCTGCGCGCGCAGACTATCCAGGCGGTAGTCCTGCAGCGGCCGGCCGTCCAGCAGCACGGCGCCGTCGCTGGGCTCGTAGAAGCGCGGGATCAGACCCACCAGGCTGGACTTGCCGCTGCCCGAGCGCCCGACCAGGGCGGTAACGCTGCCGCGCGGGCAGTCGAGGTCGACGCCGTGCAGGGCGGCAGCGCCGTTGTGGTACTGCAATGACACGCCGCGGAAGGCCAGCTCGCCACGGCAAGCGCCGGGATCGAGCGTGCCGGCATCACGCTCGGGTGGCGTGTCGAGCACGGCGAACAGCTCCTCGGCAGCGGCCACGCCGCGCTGCAGATTGGCCTGCACCGTGGTGAGGCGCTTGAGCGAGGGCAGGATGCCGCCCATGGCGAGAATCAGCGAGGTGAAGGCGCCTGGCGTCAGCTGGCCGATCATCGCCGGCCGCGTGGCGAAATACACGATGAGAGCCAGCGAGCCGGCGGCGATCAGCTGCACCAGCGACGTGGACAGCCCATTGGTGGCCGCCACCTTGAGGTTCAGGCGCCGCGTGCGCTCGGTGACCTCCTCGAAGCGACGCGATTCGTAGTCCTGGCCGCCGAACACCTTGACCTCGCGATGCGCAGCCACGACCTCCTCGACCACGCCGGTGACCGTACCCATCGACCCCTGGATGCGCCGACTGATGCGCCGGTAGCGCAGGCCGACGAAGTACACCAGGGCGCCCACCAGCGGCACCATCACCAGCAGGGTCAGGGTCAGGCGCACGCTGGCCAGCAGCATCACACCGATGAAGCCGATCACGGTGAGGCCGTCCACCACCGCAACCTTCACCGCTTCGGTGCTGGCCTGGGCGACCTGTTCGGCGGTGTAGGTGATGCGCGCGATCTGCGTGCCCGACCCCTCAGCATCGAACCAGGACGCCGGCAGGCGCAGATAGTGCTCAAAGACGTGGCGGCGCAGCGTCTGCACCACGCCGCGGCCGATGTAGGCCGTGCCGTAGTCCGTAGCGAAGGTGCCGGCACTGCGCACGAGGAAGATCGTCACGATGACGATCGGCATCCAGAAGATCACGCCGGCGTCGCGCGCGATGAACAGATCGTCCAGCATCGGCTTGATGACACGCGCGAACACCGTCATGCAACCGGCGTCGGTCACCATTCCCAGCAACGCGACGAACGCCACCGTCCAGTAGCGCGTGGTGTAGCCGAGCAAGCGCCGGTAGGTGGCCGTCGCGGACGGAGCCTGGCCGCTCACTTGCCCTTGCTGTCCTTGTTCGGCGTGGTGGCGATGGACAGGTGGGTGAAACCGAGCTGGCCCAACGCGTCCATGGCCGTCACCACGGCCTGGTGCGGTGTCTGACCGTCCGCGCGCAGGGTGACCATGCGCTCGTGGTCATCGCCGCCGATGCGCGCCAGGGCCTCCTTGAGGGTGTCCAGCCCCGGGTTCAGCACTTCGTTGTTGTCGATGTAGTAACGCCCCTCGCGGTCGATCATCACCACCAGCGAGGTATCGGCGCTGTGCTCGGCGCTCTCGCTGGCCTGCGGCAGGCTCACTCTCAGGCGCGAGCGCTGGTCGAAGGTGGCGGTGAGCACGAAGAACATCAGCAGGGTGAGCATCACGTCGATCAACGGGATCACGTTGATCTCGAAATCGTCCTCGCGTCGCGCGGCACCGAGTCTCATCGCCGCCCCTCAGCGCACCGCACGCACGCCGGCCGCGGCCGCGGGCTCGGCCTGCGCCGACAGCTCGTCGAGCAGGGCCGTGGCCTCCTTCTCCATTTCCACCACGAGGCCGCCGACCTTGCTGCGGAAGAAGCGGTGAAAGATGTAGGCGGGCACCGCCACGACCAGCCCGGTGGCGGTGCACACCAGCGCCTCGCCGATGCCGCCGGCCATCTGCTGCGCATCGCCGATGCCGTGCACCATCACCGCCAGGAACATGCGGATCAGGCCGATGACGGTGCCGAGCAGGCCCAGCAGCGGCGAGATCAGGGCAATCGTGCCCAGGGTATTGAGGAAGCGCTCCAGGCGGTGCACCACGTGCCGCCCGGTGTCCTCGATGCGCTCCTTGATGACCTCGCGCGAACGGTGGCGCACGGCCAGTGCGGCAGCGAGCAGCTCGCCCAGCGGCGAATTCGCGCGCAACTGCTCGATGTGCGCTGGGTCGAGCTTGCGCGTGCGCGCCCAGGTGCGCACCTGTTCGCCCAGCTGCGGCGGCAGCACGCTGGCGCGGCGCAGACTCCAGAAGCGTTCGAGGATGATCGCCAGGGCGATCGCGGAACAGATCAGGATGGGCACCATGGCCCAGCCGCCGGCCATCAGGATCTCAAGCACGAGCCGTCATCTCCCAGCAGAAGGCGTGGCGGCAGGGGCGCCGCAACCGCCGCGATCATACCAGCGAACGCGCGCGCCACTGCCGCGGTCAGGGAACGCTGCCGAGGCCGTCACACTCCGCCGCGCGGTCCGCTCAGGGCTCGCGCCAATAGGCCTGGCGCAGCGCGCGGCAACGCTCCAGCCAGCGCACTCCTGCGCTGCCCAGGCGCAGCCGCAGACAACCCCATTCGGCCGTGTTGGCCACCGGGATGCCGCGCTCGGCATAGCGCTGCAGGGTCTGCGCATGCGGATGGCCGAAGCGCGAACGGTAGCCGGCCGAGACCAGGGCCAGCGGCGGCCGCAGCGCGTCCAGCAGCCCCGCTCCGGACGAACCCTTGCTGCCGTGATGCGGTACCAGCAGCACGGGCGGTGGGCCGGGCCCCAGCGCGGCGGCGATGGCCGGCTCCGCCGCCATGCCGATGTCGCCGGTGAGCAGCAGGCGCGCGCCGTGCGCCTCCACCGCGAGCACGCAGGAGCGGTCGTTGGGCCGCGGCGATTCGGGATCAACCGGGCCGAGCATGCGGAAGCGCACGCCGTCCCACTCCCAGCCTTCCCCGACGCGGCACAGTCCCGCGCCCAGGCTGACGCGCTGCGGCTCGCCGCTGTCGACGCGCGCCGGCGCCAGGGCGGACACCACGGCGGCGGCGCCGCCGGCATGGTCGTTGTCGGCGTGGCTCAGCACGAGCCGATCGATGCGTCCGACGCCGAGGGCATGCGCGGCGGGCACGACGGCGGCCTCGCCGAGGTCGAAGCCGGAGGGATAGCGCGCGCCGGTGTCGTAGACGAGGTGGTGCCGCGCCGTGCTGACCAGCACGGCCAGCCCCTGCCCCACGTCAAGCACGGTCACGTCCGCCTCTCCCGGGCGCGGCCGGTCCAGGGTCGGCCACAGCAGCGGCAGGAAGAGGCAGACGCCGGCCCAGCGCAGCGGTACGCCCTTGGGCAGCAGCAGCCACACCGCGCCGAGCAGAGCAAGGACGAAGGCCCAGGCCGTGGGTTCCGGCAGCCACCACTGCGCCCCCGGCAGCGCGGCCAGTCGCTGCAGCAACCACCACTGCGCCTGCAGCGCCGCATGCGCCCAACCCAGCAGCACGCCGCCGGCGGCCGGCAGCGGCAGCAGCAGCGCCGTGCCCGCCAGAGTCAGCGGCACGACCACGAAACTGACGAAGGGCACGGCCAGCAGATTGGCCAGCGGCCCCACCAGCGAGCCCTGGCCGAAGAACCAGACCGAGAGCGGCAGCAGGCCCAGGCTCATCGCGCCCTGCGCACCGGCCAGTTCGCGCCACCAGCCGCGCGGTGTGCCGCTGAGAGCCAGCATGAGCAGGGCGACGCCGAGGAAGGAGAGCCAGAATCCGGCGGAGAGCACCGCCAGCGGATCGACCAGCAGGATCGCCATGGCGGCGAGCGCCAGACCCTGCGCCGGCGAGAGCGCGCGTCGCCACGCCCGCGCCAGGGCGAGCACCGCGATCATCAGCAGGGTGCGCGTGGTGGGTAGACCGAAGCCGGCCAGGGCCGCATAGGCGCCGGCGCAGACCAGTCCCGCCGGCGCCTCCACCAGTGGGCCCGGCAGCCACAGACCAAGACGCGGTACGAGCTTCCACAGCGCGCGCGCCAGCAGCGCGCCGACCAGGGCGAGCAGGCCGACGTGCAGCCCGGAAATCGCCACCAGGTGGCCCACGCCGGTGGCGCGGAGCACCTGCCAGTCAGCGGCGTCGAGGTCGCCCTGGTCGCCAACCGCCAGCGCGCGCAGCAGGCGCGTCACCGTGTCGTCGCCCAGGCGCGAGGCAATGCTTGTGGACAGACGCGCGCGCAGGCCGTCGATGCAGGATGCCGCGCCGAGCCGGACATTGGCGGCATCGTCGCGCACGTAACCGCTGGCAACAATGCCCTGCTCCAGCGCGTGGCGCTCGGCGTCGAAGCCACCGGGGTTGAGCAGAGCGCGCGGACGCTTCAGGCGCAGGCGCAACTGCCAGGTTTCGCACGGCGCCAGCGCCGGTGCCGCGTCGTACCAGGCCAGACGCAGGGTGCCGGAAAGGGCAAGCGGGCCGGCATCGACCCGGGCCTGCTGCACGCGCAGGGCGAAGCGCAGCGAATCCTCGCCCCGCCGCGGCAGATCGACGACGCGTCCGACGACGACAACATCCTGCCCCTCCAGTTCGCGCGGCAGACGCTGTTGCAGGGCCGCGTCGGCACGCCACGCGGCCCAGGCAAAGCCGAGCAGGCACCAGGCCAGGGGACGCCAGCGCGGCAGCAGGGCGAGGCCCAGCGCGCCCACCCCGGCCAAGCCCAGCAGCCCCGGCCGCGGGGGCAGTCGCACCAGGCCCTGCACAGCGAGCACCCCGGCCAACAATCCCAGCGCGGCGGCCGGGCCAAACCAGGTCGGGGCAAACGGGCCGCGGCGATGCCAGGGCGCGCGTGCGGCGGCGCCGCTCGCCGCGGCCTCCGCCCCTGCCGGCGCCTGCGCCGCCATCCCCGCTCAGGCCGCGCTGCGGTTCAACTCGTGCAGGCGTCCGCCGTGCAGGCTGAGCACGCGGTCCATGCGCGCGGCCAGGCCGCGGTCGTGCGTCACCAGGACGAAGCTGGTGCCGATCTCGCGGTTGAGCTCGAGCATCAGTGCGTAGACCTGAGCGGCGTTGTGCTCGTCGAGGTTGCCGGTCGGTTCGTCGCCGAGCACGCAGGCGGGCCGCGTCACCAGGGCGCGCGCCACCGCGCAGCGCTGGCGCTCGCCGCCGGAAAGCTCGCCCGGCTTGTGTTCCAGTCGTGCACCCAGGCCGACACGCTCGAGCAAGGCCGCGGCCTGCGCCTGCGCCGCGGCGATCGCCTCGCCGCGGATCAGCAGCGGCATGCAGACGTTTTCCAGCGCGGTGAACTCGGGCAGCAGGTGGTGGAACTGGTAGATGAAACCCAACGCGCGATTGCGCAGCCGGCCGCGTGCCGCGTCGGACAGCGCCGACATGCGCTGCCCGGCGACCTCCACCTCGCCCGCACTCGGCGTGTCCAGTCCGCCGAGGATGTGCAGCAGCGTGCTCTTGCCCGAGCCCGAGGCACCAACGATGGCCAGGGTCTCACCGCGGCGCAGGGCGAAGTCCACCGACTGCAGCACCTCCGTACGCAGGTTTCCTTCCGCGTACACCTTGGCCACGCCGCGGGCGCGCAGCACGATCGGGTCGTTCATGGCGCTCTCACTCATAGCGCAGGGCCGCCGCCGGTTCGGTGCGCGCCGCGCGCCAGGCCGGGTAGAGCGTGGCGAGCAGGCAGAACAGGAAGGCGAGCAGGGCGATCCAGCCCACGTCCCCCCAGTGCAGATCGGACGGCAGGTCGCTGATGTAGTACACGTCCGGCGACAGCAGCACGACGCCGAAGCTGTGCTCGATCCATTTGGCGATGGCTTCGAGGTTCCACGCCAGCAACACCCCCAGGCACACGCCGAGGGCGATGCCGATGGCACCCACGACGACACCCTGCACCATGAACATGCCCATGATGCTGCGCGGCGTGGCGCCCAGCGTGCGCAGGATGGCGATGTCGGCCTGCTTGTCGGTGACCAGCATGACCAGGGTCGATACGAGGTTGAAGGCGGCCACCGCGACGATGAGCGAAAGGATGATGAACATCACGCGCTTTTCCATCGCCACGGCGCGGAAGAAGTTGCTGTGTCCGGCCATCCAGTCGCGCACGCGGTAGCCGCCGCCGAGGTCGGCCGCCAGCTCGCGCGCCACACCGAAGGCGGCGAACATGTCGTCCAGCTTCAGGCGCACGCCGCCGGGTCCGTCCATCTGGTACAGGCGCTCGGCATCCTCCAGGTGCACCACGGCGAGGCCGGCGTCGTACTCCTCCATGCCCGCCTCGAAGATGCCAACGACGTGGAAGCGTTTGAGGCGCGGCACTGCGCCCACCGGCGTGGCGCGGAATTCCGGCGCATAGACCACCACACTCCCGCCGACGTCCACGCCGAGGCGATAGGCCAGCTCCTTGCCCAGCACGATACCGAAGGCCCCGGCGCGCAGCCCGTCCATGCTGCCGGCGATGAGCTTGTGGCCGACCTCGGACACCTTGGCCTCCTGTTCCGGCTCGATGCCGCGCACCAGCGCCCCGGCCACGCGCTCGGCCTGCAGCATGGCCTCGCGTTCGATGTAGGGCGCCGCGCCCAGCACGCGGCGATTGGACTCGGCGCGCGCCACCACGTCGCGCCAGTTGGCGATGCTCTCGCCCACTCCCTCCACCGTGGCGTGCGCCACCATGCCGAGGATGCGTGTGCGCAGCTCCTTGTCGAAGCCGTTCATCACCGAAATCACGGCGATGAGCGCGGTCACGCCCACGGCGATGCCGAGCATCGACACCAGCGAGATGAAGGAAATGAAGTGATTGCGGCGCTTGGCGCGGGTGTAGCGCAGGCCGATGAAGAGTTCGAGCGGGCGGAACATCGGAGGCGGGAATCCTTGCCGCGGAGTCAGTCCTCCGCGCGGTCCGTGCTGGGACAGCAGATCGGCGGCAGAGTGCCGCAAGCCCGCGGCGCGGGCAAGCCGCTCAGGTCGGGTGAGCTTCGCGCGTCGCCCCTGGCGCGGACTCGGCCAGGAACAGGCGCAGGCGGCGGCGCGTCTCGGCCTGGCTGTTGCCGGGCAGCAGCAGGAGGCTCCATCGGCGACCGTGCACGGCGAAGTCGAGCTGGACGGCCGCGCCGAAGGCAGCGTGACCGCACAGGCGCGCAGGCACGGCGCGACCTGCGGCGTCCGTCAGGGTCCACTCCCCGCCGTGGCCCTGGGCGTGGCGCCAGGGCGGATTTGCGTAGCGACGCAGGCCCAGCACGCCGCCACCGAGCACCACGCCGGCGAGCAGGCCCCGGGCGACTCCAGGCAGATCGCACAACGCCAGCGCGAGCAGCGCCAGCGCGAGCACGGCGGTCGCCGCCACCACGATGGCACGCGCGGGACGCACGTCAAAGGCGATGGCGGGCGCGGATGTCATCGATGATCGAAGCCCAATCCTTGCGCGCAGGCCGGCTGCGCCCCATGACCCAGTCCCACAGGTCGGGGTCCTGCTCGTCGAGCAGCTCGGCGAAGGCCTGTCGCGCAGCGGCGTCGGCACCGGGATAGCAGCGCTCCAGCCAGTCGCCGAACAGGGCATCCAGTTCGCGCGTGCCGCGACGGCAGCGCCAGCGGAGCCGCTGCACGATCGCCTCACCGTTCACCGCAGCAGTCCCCACGCCAGCACGCCCCACAGCGTCCACAACACCAGGCCGCCGGCCAGGTAGGCCTGGAAGCGGTGCATCACCTTGTTGTAGCTGCAGTGGATCGCGCTGTGCAGCACGCGCAGGAGCACGAAGGCCCAAGCCAGGCCCAGCACCGCCGCGTGCACCTGGGCGCTCAACGCCGCCACCACGAGGGCCAGATAGAAGAGCACCGGCAGCTCGAACAGGTTGCGGAAATTGTCCGCCGCGCGCGTATCCTTCAGACGCTCGGCCATCTGCGCGGAGAGGGCCACCGCCTGCGGGTGGATGCGCTCGCGTCGCATCTCCGCGACGCGCGAGAGGTACATGCGCAGCCACACGACGATGGTCAGGGCCACCATCGCCAGTGCGGGCAGGAAGATGCGGGTGTCGATATTCATGCGGGCCAACTCGCCGGGAACCTCGCCGCAGTATGCGGTCGCCGCGCACGCCGTCCAGTGGCGCAGGCGACAGCGGCGCGGGACAGACGCGGGACGATGGTCGCCGGGCACCGCCCAGGATGCCGGACCCGCACAGCGGAGCCCGCTGCGACCCCGGCGGCGGCCTCAGACGCCGCGCCGCTGCACCATCAGCTTCTTGATCTCGGCGATCGCCTTGGCCGGGTTGAGGCCCTTCGGGCAAGTGCGCGCGCAGTTCATGATGGTGTGGCAGCGGTACAGCTTGAAGGGATCTTCCAGATCATCCAGACGCGCGCCCGTGTCCTCGTCGCGCGAGTCCACGATCCAACGGTAGGCCTGCAGCAGAATGGCCGGGCCGAGGTAGCGGTCGCCGTTCCACCAGTAGCTCGGGCAGGACGTGCTGCAGCAGGCGCACAGGATGCACTCGTACAGCCCGTCGAGCTTGGCGCGGTCCTCCTTGGATTGCAGGCGCTCGCCGTCCGGCGGGGGTGCGCTCTGCGTGCGCATCCACGGCTTGATGGACGCGTACTGGGCATAGAAGTGCGTGAGGTCGGGGACAAGGTCCTTGACCACCGGCATGTGCGGCAGCGGGTAGATAGGCACCTCGGCCTTGCCGCAGTCGCCGATGGCCTTGGTGCAGGCCAGGGTGTTGGTGCCATCGATGTTCATGGCGCAGGAGCCGCAGATGCCCTCGCGGCAGGAGCGGCGAAAGGTCAAGGTCGGATCGATCTCGTTCTTGATCTTGATGAGGGCGTCCAGAACCATCGGCCCGCAGCTCGCCAGGTCCACCTCATAGGTGTCCACGCGGGGGTTGGCGCCGTCGTCCGGATTCCAGCGGTAAACCTTGAACGTGCGCACCTTCTTCGCCCCGGCGGGTGCCGGATGGTGCTTGCCCTGCTGGACCTGGGAGTTCTTGGGGAGGGTGAATTCGGCCATGGCTTGGATCCGGGAATCGGGTGTGGGGGTTCGGTTGGCGCTCCCGGGCCGCGGCGCAAGCGGCGATGCCCGGGCTGCGACGTCCTGATCCCGTCAGTACACGCGCGGCTTGGGAGGGACCACGTCCACGTCCTTGCTCAGCGTATACATGTGCACGGGGCGGTAATCGAAACCGACCTTCCCCTGTTCGTCCACGCTGACCAGGGTGTGCTTCATCCACTGCGCATCGTCGCGGTCCTGGAAGTCCTCGCGTGCATGGGCGCCGCGGCTCTCGGTGCGGTTCTCCGCCGAGTACATGGTGGCGACGGCCTGGCCGAGCAGGTTCTGCAGCTCGAGCGTCTCGATGAGGTCGGAGTTCCACACCAGCGAGCGATCGGCCACCTTGACGTCGGCGAAGGAGGCGTAGGCCGCACCGATCTTGCTGCAGCCTTCCTTGAGGGTCTCGCCGGTGCGGAACACCGCTGCATCCTTCTGCATGATGCGCTGCATGTTCAGGCGGATCTGCGCCGTCGGCGTGCCGCCGTTGGCGTGGCGCACGCGGTCGAAGTTGGCCAGGGCCGCGTCGCAGGCACTGGCCGGCAGGTCCTTGTGCGGCGAGCCGGGCCTGATGATCTCCGCGGCGCGGTTGGCCGCGGCGCGGCCGAACACGACGAGGTCGAGCAGCGAGTTCGAGCCCAGGCGGTTGGCGCCGTGCACCGACACGCAGGCGGCCTCGCCGATGGCGAACAGGCCGGGCACCACCGCATCCGGATTGTCGCCGACCTTGCGCACCACTTCGCCGTGGTAGTTGGTCGGGATGCCACCCATGTTGTAGTGCACGGTCGGCAGCACCGGAATCGGCTCGCGCGCCACGTCCACTCCGGCGAAGATGCGCGCGGACTCGGCGATGCCCGGCAGCTTCTCGTGGATCACTTCCGGACCGAGGTGCATCAGGTTCAGGTGGATGTGGTCGGCGTGTTCGCCGACGCCGCGCCCTTCGCGGATTTCGATGGTCATCGCACGGCTGACCACGTCGCGTGAAGCCAAGTCCTTCGCATTCGGGGCGTAGCGCTCCATGAAGCGCTCGCCCTTGCTATTGGTCAGGTAACCGCCTTCGCCACGCACGCCTTCGGTGATGAGGCAGCCGGCGCCGTAGATGCCGGTCGGGTGGAACTGCACGAATTCCATGTCCTGCAGCGGCAAACCGGCGCGCAGCACCATGCCGCCGCCATCGCCGGTACAGGTGTGGGCCGAGGTGGCCGAGAAATAGGCGCGGCCATAACCGCCCGTGGCGAGCACCACGGCGTGGGCGCGGAACAGGTGCAGAGTCCCTTCGGCCATGTCCAGGGCCAACACGCCGCGGCACACGCCGTCGCCGTCCATGATGAGGTCGAGGGCGAAGTACTCGATGTAGAAGCGCGCGTCGTGCTTGAGCGACTGCTGGTACAGGGTGTGCAGGATGGCGTGGCCGGTGCGGTCGGCCGCGGCGCAGGTGCGCTGGGCCGTGCCCTTGCCGTAGTGCGTGGTCATACCGCCGAAGGGGCGCTGGTAGATCTTGCCGTCCTCGGTGCGCGAGAAGGGCACGCCGTAGTGCTCCAGCTCGATCACCGCGGGAATGGCCTCGCGGCACATGTACTCGATCGCATCCTGGTCGCCCAGCCAGTCCGAGCCCTTGATGGTGTCGTAGAAGTGGAAACGCCAGTCGTCCTCGCCCATGTTGCCGAGTGCGGCCGACATGCCGCCCTGGGCGGCCACGGTGTGCGAGCGCGTGGGAAACACCTTGCTCAGGCAGGCCGTATTCAGGCCCTTGGCCGCCATGCCGAAGGTGGCGCGCAGACCCGCCCCACCGGCGCCGACCACGACCACGTCGTACTTGTGCTGCTGGATTTTGTAGGCTTGCATCGAATCAGCTTCCCAGGGCGATGCGCACCACGGCGAGCGCACAGGCGAGCGCGCCGAGGAGGGCGAGGAACTTCACCAGCAGCTGCAGGACCACCTCGAGCCACGGCGTATGCACGTAATCCTCGATCACCACCTGCAGCCCGAGCTGCGCGTGCCAGAACAGGGCGATCACGAAGGCGACCAGCAGCACGGCATTGAGCGGCTGCGCCACGAGGGCGTGCGCCGCGGCAAAATCGGCATGCAGCAGGCGCAGGCTCAGCCACAGGAACCACAGTCCGAGGAGCGCCAGCGCCGCCGCAGTGATCCGCTGGGCGATGAAGTGCGCGGTGCCGCTCTTGGCCGAACCCAGCCCGCGCGCACGCTTCAATGGTGTCTGCAGATGCGCGCTCATGCCGCACCTCCGCGCATCAGCACGCAGGCCCAGATGGCCGCGGTGAGCACCAGCGAGCCGACCACCGAGGTCCACGAACTGGCCACGAAGCGCGGGATGTCGTAGCCCCAGCCGCCGTCCTGGGCGAGGTGACGCAGGCCGTTCAGCAGGTGGTAGCTCAGGGCCCAGCTCCAGCCGAACAGGGCGAACCGGCCCAGTGGCGACGCTGCGCAGGTAGCGAACGCGGACCAGGCCTCCGGGCCGCGGGCGAGCGCAGCGAGCCCGAGCACCAGCACCAGCGTGCCGACAGCCAAGGCGATCCCCGTGGCGCGGTGCAGGATGGAAGTGACCATTTGCACCTGCCAGCGGTAGACCTGCAGGTGCGGAGAGAGTGGTCGTGCCGTCTGAGCCATGCTCGGCGTCCTCAAGGCTGTAGTGCGTTGACAGAATCGGCGATCCGCCCCATGCCGCGCGACCGGTTCCCGCCCGCCGCTGCCGCGGCGCGGCGCTGCCGGCCTCAGAAATCGATGCAGCGGCCGTTCTTCTCCCAGTCACCGTAGCGCGTCGGCTCCGGGCCGTCGCGACCGCCGATCTCGACGGGCCGTGGCGCCGCAGGCGCCGGCGCGGTCGCATCGGGCGTTGCCGGCGCGGACGGGAGCGGATCGGACTGGGAAGAAGTGCAATGCATGGGGCGGGTCAACCGAGCAAGAATACGGCGCTGCGCCACGGCGGCACAATGCTTGACAACGCAGGCCGGGCAGCAGATGTAACGCCTTGCCGGTGAAGCGCGGGTGCACGGCGGGTCTCTGCGATAATCGCCCCATGCATCCACCGTCCAACGCGCCCGACCCGGTCGCCCCAGCCACTGCCGGCGCTTGGCTGCATCTGCACGGCGCCGACGCCGTGGCCTTCGCCCAGGCGCAATTCTGCAGCGACGTGGCCGCCGTGCCCCCTGGGGCGTGGCAGTTCAGCGCCTGGCTGGACGCGCAGGGGCGCGTGCGCGCCTTCTTCCATCTGCTGCGCACCGCGCCCGACGACCTCCACCTGCTGTTGCGCGGCGGCGATGCGGCCGCGCTGGTGGAGCCGCTGCGCCGCTTCGTGTTCCGCAGCAGGCTGCGCATCGCCGCCGAGGCTCCGACGCCCTCCCTCCTTGCGGCGGTGGCCGGGATGGCGGGCGGCTTTGTCCTGAGCGACGACTGCCTGCGCCTGCAGCAGGGGGCGGTCCGCCTAGAGGTGCCGCTGCAGCGCGCAGCATTGCCGGCGCCGGAGGCGGCCCTGGCGGAAGTCCGGGCCGGCCTGCCCCGCCTGCCCGCGGCCACGCTCGGGGAGCTGTTGCCCGCCTGGCTGGATTTCGAGCGCCTGGGCGCCATCAGCTTCCGCAAGGGCTGCTACCCCGGGCAGGAAGTCGCGGCACGCATGCATTTCCGGGGGGCGAACTCGCGCCACCTGCAGCGGGTGCGGGTGCGCGGTGCGCAGCAGGACCCGGCAGGCCAGGTGATCCGGCGCGAGGACGGCGCCGAGGCCGGGCGGCTGCTGCAGGCGGTCGCGCTGGACCACGGCAGCTGGGAGGCCCTCGCGGTGCTGCGCGACGGCAGCACCGGTGGCGCGCTGTGGATCGACCTCCCGCACCGCCCCGATGTTGAAGTGCTTTCTGCCTTGTGGCGCCCGGCCACCTGAATTCACAGAAATTCTACTGTGACGGCGTTGGCAAAACGCGACCGCTCGTGCTATAGCGAAACCGAACAGAGGGAGGCAGCGCCATGCGTGTTTCGATTCGGTTCGCGAGTGTCCTGGCCCTGGGTCTGGCGATGGCCGGTGCCATCGGCAGCGCAGAGGTCCGTGCCGACTACAAGCTCGTCGCCGAACCGATCTACCCGCCGGAAAAGTCCGCCGAGGTGTACAAGCCCCTGATCGCCTACCTCAACAAGGCCACCGGCGAGAAATTCGTCCTGGTCACGCCGCGCAACTACCACTTCTACTGGCGCGACCTCAAGCAGACCGAAGGCGTGGACTTCGCCATCGACGAAGCGCACCTGGCCGATTACCGCCTGCAGCGCTACAAGTTCGTGCCGCTGGTGCGCACGGCCGAGCCCACCAGCTACACCCTGGTCACCAGCGTCGACGTCGGCTCCAAGGGTCTGGAGGGCCTGGTCGGCAAGAAGATCGTCAGCATGCCGGCACCCAGCCTGGGCTATGCGCTGCTGCTCACGATGTATCCCAACCCGATCCAGCAGCCCGACATCGAGTCCAACGCCAGTTCCTGGCGCGATGCGGTCGAGATCGTGTTCGCCGGGGAGGCGGATGCCGCCATCATCCCGACCCATCTGAAGGACACCTACCCCAACCTGAGTCCGGTGAAGACGTCCAAGGAGTTTCCCGGCACCCTTATCAGCGCCAACCCCAGCGTGCCCGAGGCCGTGCGCCAGAAGGTGCACGACGCCCTGCTCAAGCTCGACAGCGACACCGATGCCGCGGCCCTGTTGCTGGAGTTGGGCGTGACCCGCTTCGTCGGAGCCTCGGCCGCGGAGTACGCCGGCAGCGAGACCGTGCTGAAGGACTTCTACGGGTACCAGTGACCGCCCACCGTCGCGCCCTGCCGCGTCCAAACTGAATCAGTTGTTAGGCGGACGGCTTATTTTGTTAATTTCGGGTTAAACAGCGCCTCCGGCCGTCCCGAGTGGTTTGACACCCCTTCGCACCGCGGCTAGCGTGCGCGCCATCGTCAATGCGGGCCCGAGTCCCGCCGCAACAATCAGGACGCGTCGAACCGCAAGGTTTCGGATCGCACGCGTATCGGTCTCCCGGGGCATGCCGCCGGCTGGGGACCCTGCTTGGGCCGGATGCTCCGGCGCGAACTACTCCCGCAGTCCCGGCGCGCGGCGCCGATAACGACTTGCGGACTGGTCCACCGCCGCTGTGGTGGCCGCTCGATCACGAACCCCTGGCCCACTGCGGTGAGTCGGCGTTCGCGTATGGAACGGAGAAACTGATGAAACTCGCCTGGATTCTTTCCCTGGCCTCGGTGCTGCCCCGACCCGTCGCCGATCAGACCTGCCTCGCCGCCACGGTATACCTAGAGGCGCGCAGCGAACCGGCCATCGGCCAGCTGGCCGTGGCCGAAGTGGCACTGCGCCGTCGGGAGAACGGCCGCTGGAGCGATGACTTGTGCAAGGTGCTCACGGCGCGGGGGCAGTTTGCCCTGTCCACCACGAGCCAGAACTACGACATCAACGAAGTTCAGTCCTGGCTGCGGGCCTGGACCATCGCCGGTACCGCGATGAACGTCTTCGCGCTGCCCGAACCGCTGCGCATGGCCGTGGTGCCGCGCGCCGACCACTTCTATTCCTCCGCCATCGCCGCACCGGACTGGGCCAAGGGCCCGCCCCTGGCGGTGATCGGCGAGCACAGCTTCTACGCCGCCAACTGAGCGACCGCCGCGGCGTGCCGCGCCGGGGTGCTCCCCCCCCCAGAGCGGCATGCCCAGCATGGGGCTGCAGGCGCCTGCAGCCGGCGTGTCGCTCGCGGTGCCCGTCGCGTTCAGCGCACTCGGTAGACCCGTCCAGCGCGGATCTGCACGCGGTCGCCGCGGCGGACGTCGGGGAACAGGCTCTGCGTGATACTGCGGCGGTCGCCGTCATCCATGCGCACCTCCACGCGCCACAGGGTGCGCGTGCGGCGGCTCTTTTCGATATTGTGCCCCACCGCACCGCCGGCGACGGCTCCGGCCACGGTGGCGGCCTTGCGCCCGTCGCCCTTGCCGACCTGGTTGCCGAGAGCGCCGCCGACGATGGCGCCCAGTACCGTGCCTCCGCCGAGATGGCTGTCGCCGCGTTCCTCGATGCGCTCCACGCTGCGCACGAAGCCGCAGTCGCGGCAGCGATTCCATCGCTCGGCCTGCGCCGAGATCGGCAGCAGGCCAAACATGGCCACGGCAACGCCCAGGCGGAGCGGATTGATTTCGGTATTCATAGCTAGCTCCCAATGCTCAGACGCCACCACGCTAGTGCGCCGAACTTGACGTGCGGGTGAACGAGCGGAATGCGCTGCGCCGCGCCGCGCCGTACCGCTGCTCCGCCCCAGGGCGATTGAGCTAGCATCGCCGCACCCCTGCTGTGCTGGAGCCGCGAATGGATGACCTGCTGCAACGCCTGCGCGATCTCGATCCGCGCGGCGCCGCCGACGCCCTCGCCGACCTGGCCGATCCGGCCATCGCCCAAATCCTGAGCCGGCTCAATCCCGGTCAGGCGGTGGAGGTGCTGGAGGAGTTCCCCGCCGACCGGCGCCAGCGCATCGCCGCGGCGGACAGCGCCGGCGAGCAGTGGCTGCGCGACCAGGGCTATGCGGAAGGCAGCGTCGGCCGCCTGATGGAGAAGCCGCTGGCGGTGTTCCCGCGCACCACGCTCATCCGCGACGCGGTGGAAGCCCTGCGCGGCATGGTGCGGCAGACGCTGGTGACCTACCTCTGGGTAGTGGACGAGGGGCACCGGCTGGCGGGCGTGGTGGCCTTCCGCGAGCTGCTGTATGCCGACGACGGGCAGACGCTCGCCGACGTGATGGTGTCCTCGCCGTTCTTTCTCACCGCGGAGATGGGGTTGATCGACGCGATGCATGCCGTGGTCACGCGGCACTACCCGGTCTACCCGGTGTGCAACAGCGACGGGCATCTCATCGGCGTGGTGCGCGGTTCGGTGCTGTTCGAACAACAGACGTTCGAGATCTCCGCGCAGGCCGGCTCGATGGTCGGCGTGGAGAAGGAAGAGCGCATCGCCACACCCTGGCAGCGGGCGCTGAAATTCCGCCATCCCTGGCTGCAGCTCAACCTCTTCACAGCCTTCATCGCCGCAGCGGTCGTGGGCCTGTTCCAGGACACGGTCAATCGCGTGGTGCTGCTGGCCGTATTCATCCCCGTGCTCTCGGGCCAATGCAGCAACACCGGTTGCCAGGCGCTGGCCGTGACCCTGCGCGGCATGACGCTGGGCGAGGTGGGTGCCGGCCGCAGCGCGGCCCTGATGGCCAAGGAGGCCTGGCTGGGCTTCGCCAACGGGGCCCTGACCGGGGTGGTGGCCGCGGTCGGCATGTACCTCATGGCCCTGCACCAGCACCACGCCGGCGCCCTGACCCTGGCCCTGATCACCTTCGGCGCCATGGTCAGCAGCTGCGCCATCTCCGGCGTCGCCGGCGCCGCCGTGCCGATCACCCTCAAGCGCCTGGGCGCCGATCCCGCCACGGCCTCGAGCATCTTCCTGACCACCGCCACCGACGTGGTCAGCATGGGATTGTTCCTGGGCATGGCCGCCTGGCTGGTGGCCTGAGCACCGCCACCCGATGCTCATCGACAGCCACTGCCACCTCGATGCAGCCGAGTTCGACGCCGATCGCGCCGAGGTGCTGGCGCGGGCGCTGGCGGCCGGGGTGTGCGCGCAGGTGGTCCCTGCGGTGCAGGCCGCGGACTGGCCTGCGCTGCGTGACCTGTGCCGGGCGCACGCGGAGCTGCATCCTGCCTACGGCCTGCATCCGATGTATCTGGCCGCCCACCGCGCCGCCCACCTCGACCTGCTGGCGGACTGGCTGGCGCGCGAGCGACCCGTGGCGGTGGGCGAATGCGGCCTGGACTTCTTCGTCGCCGGACTCGACGCCGAGGCGCAGCGGCACTACTTCCGGCGCCAGCTGGAACTCGCCCGCGACGCCGACCTGCCCGTGATCGTGCACGCCCGCCGCGCTGTGGACGAGGTGATCGCCAGCCTGCGTCGCGTCGGCGGCCTGCGCGGCGTGGTGCACAGCTACTCGGGCAGCGCCGAGCAGGCGCGCCAGCTGTGGGATCTGGGCTTCTGCCTGGGGTTCGGCGGACCGATCACCTACGAGCGCGCCACGCGCCTGCGCGGCATCGTGGCGCAGATGCCGGGCGAGTTCCTGCTGCTGGAGACGGACGCGCCCGACCAGCCGCTCGCCGGCCATCGCGGCGAGCGCAACGAGCCGGCGCGGCTGGCGCAGGTGCTTGAGACGGCGGCGGCGCTGCGCGACGAGAGCCCGCAGTCGCTGGCCGCGCTCACCAGCGCCAACGCGCGTCGCCTGTTCGCCCTGCCCTGAACCGGTCCGGCCTCGCGGCTGTCTGGAGTCCGTCCATGCCCTCCCTCCCCGCCCAAAGCCTCGTGCAGCGCCTTGCCGGCCGCCTGCGCTTCCCGCGCCTGCTCGCGCTTACTGCGGCCCTGTTCGTGCTCGATCTGCTGCTGCCAGACCCCGTGCCCTTCCTCGACGAGATCCTGCTCGGCCTGGCCACACTGGTGCTCTCGTCGCTGCGCAGTCGGCGCAACGCCACCACCGCGCCACGGCGCCTGGACTGAACGTTCCACGCAGCCAGGCCGAGCCGCCTGCCCGGGCCACGAGCCGCACACCCGCTCTCACTGCGCTGCGCGCCCGAGCAGCCTTTCGATCGCCTTGGCGGCCGCCACCAGGCCGAAGGTGGCGGTGACGTGCATGGCTGCACCGAGGCCTGCGCCGCAGTCGAGCTTGAGCGCGCCGTCGGCCTCCGCCGGGCGCGTGCCGCAGACGCTGCCGTCGGCCTGGGGGTAGCGCACGTTCTCCAGGGAGAACACGGCAGGCACGCCGAAATAGCGCTCGCGGTTGCGCGGGAAATGGAATTCCTGGCGCAGCTTCTTGCGCACCAGCGACAGCAGGGCGTCGTGCTCCGTGCGTGAGAGGTCACGCACCTGCACGCGGGTGGGGTCGAGGCGGCCACCGGCCGAGCCCACCACCACCAGAGGCAGCTTGCGGCGGCGGCACCAGGCGATGGTCTCCACCTTGACGCGGAAGCTGTCGCAGGCATCGATCACGCAGTCGACGCCCCCTCCCAGCAGCCCGTCAAGATTTGCCGGCGTGAGGAAACTGGCCACCGAGGTCACCTCGGCCGCCGGGTTGATCGCACGTACGCGCTCGGCCAGCACCTCCACCTTGGCGCGGCCGTACTGGCCCTGCAAGGCGTGCGACTGGCGATTGGTGTTGGACAAGCAGACATCGTCGGCGTCGATCAGGCTCAAGTGGCCCACGCCGCTGCGCGCCAGGGCCTCCACCGTCCAGGAGCCAACGCCGCCGACACCGACGACGGCAACGTGGGCCGCGCCCAGGCGCGCCACGCTGCCGCGTCCGTAGAGCCGGTCGATACCGGCAAACCGCTGCAACTGATCTGCATCCATGGGCCATTTTAACGTGCACGTCGCGGCCACGGTGCCTGGGATAAGCTTGCGACTTTGTCGCGGAGTCTCTCCATGCGCCAACTCGTGCTGTTCCTCATCGGTCTCTTCGTCGGCGCCGCGGCGGCCTTCGTCGCGGCACGCAGCCTGGCCCAGCGTGATGCTTGGCCGCGCGGCCTGATGGCGGTGCTGCAGCACGAACTGGGCGAACTGCGCCGGGCGGAGCGCGCCGGCCGCTGTACCAGTGCCGAGCTCGACCTGCCCCTGGGCCGCATCGCGGACTTCGCCGGCGAGATCCCGGCAGCACTAGGCAGTGACCCGCGCCGCGATCCGCACCTGGCCGACTACGCCCAGACCCTCGCCCGCAGCGCGGCAGCGGCACGCGCCGCGGCCGCCGGCGGCTGCCCGGCGCTCACGCCCAGGCTGCGCGACGTCGTCGATGCCTGCGACGCCTGCCATCGCGACTACCGCTGAGATCGGCCGGGACGGCGGCTGCCGAGCGGCCAAAGTGCAGGACTGTACTTTCTCGGCGGCCTGCTAGTATCGGGGTGTCGTCCGCCCCGTCACCCCTGCGTCGAGGCGGCAGGCACCAACCCGCGCCCGGAGCCGCCGCGTGAGCGATCTTCCGCCTCCCTCCCTGCCCCACTTGCGCGGCCCGGCGGGCTGGCTGCGCCTCTTGGCCTGGTCGCTGCGCGGCAGCTGGGAGCGGTTCGAGTCGAGCATCTTCAGCCGTGCGCGCTACTCCGAGCCCAAGATGGTGGCCATGGGCGTGCTGGGCGTGTTCGGCTTCCCCATATACGGCTGGATCTGGATGCGCCTGGTACCGCAGCCCTACGAGAACATGGAGCTGCGCTTCCTCGGCAGCGCGATCTTCCTGCCGCTCATGCTGGTGCGGCAGTGGCCGCGACGCCTGCGCCCCTGGCTGCCGCTGTACTGGTATCTGGCGATGACCTTCGCCCTGCCCTTCTTCTTCACCTACATGACCCTGCAGAACGGCGCGAGCGAGGCGTGGCTGCTATCGCACATCTGTTCGGTATTCCTCACGGTGATGCTGTTCGACCTGTATGCCTTCCTGATCACCACCCTGATCGGCTACCTGGTGGCCATCACCGCCTTCCTGCTCGCCCCGCACACGCTGGTCACGTCCTCCGCCCTTGGCCTGTACATTCCCGTTTGGGCATTCGCCATCGTGTCCGGCTCGGTGTTCTCCATCTCCCACGCCATGAGTAACCAGGCGCGTATCGACGCCATGATCGCCGCCTCCAACAACATCGCCCACGAGCTGCGCACGCCGCTGGCGGCAGTGTCGATTGCCACCACGGCAGTGCAGCGCTTCCTTCCCACCCTGGTCGCCTCGCACCGCGCCGCAGCGGCTGCCGCTCTGCCGGTGCCGGACCTGCGCGACTCGCATCTGGAACGCCTCGAGCGCGCCCTCGACACGGTGACCCGGGAAGTGACGCACGCCAACACGGTGATCGACATGCTGCTGTTCGCCGCGCGGCCGATCGGCGACGTGCAATTGGAAGTGATCAGCGCCCGCCAGTGCGCCGAGGAGGCGCTGCAGCGCTACCCCTTCGGCTCGCAGCACGAGCGCGACCGCGTGTCGCTGCGCGCAGGGTCGGCCGATTTCGAACTGCGCGGCACGCGCGTGCTGCTGGTGCACGTGCTGTTCAACCTGATCAAGAACGCCCTGTTCCACACCAGCCGCGCCGGCCACGGCCAGATCGAGCTGCGCGTGGAGAGCGACGCGGTGAGCAACCAGATAGTCTGCCACGATACCGGCCCGGGCATTCCCCCGGACGTGCTGCCGCGCATCTTCGAGCGCTTCTATTCCAGCGCCACCGACTACAGCACCGGGCTGGGCGTGGGGCTGTCCTTCGTGCGATCGGCGCTGGGGCGCATGCAGGCCACCATCCACTGCCGCTCGGTGCTGGGCGAGTTCACCGAATTCACCCTGCAGTTTCCCCCGGTGCGGGAAGGAGACGACTGATGCTCGGTAGCAACGGCGAGATCCTGCCTTTCCGCTTCCCCACCACGACGGTGCTGGTGGACGACCACGAGGAGTATCTGGACGTCGTTCCGCTAATGCTGGACCCGATGCTGCACCTGCGCACCTACAGCTCGCCCCGCGCGGCGCTGGCGGCACTGGGCAACGCAGGCAGCCGTCCGGTACCCGGAGGCGGCTGGCTGTACCGCTGGAAGGACCGACCCTCGCAGACGCAAGAGCTGCTGGCGCTGGACGTGGACTCCATCCACCGCATCGTCTACGACCCGGAACGCTTCTCGGAAGTCTCCGTGGTGGTGGTCGATTACTTCATGCCGGAGATGGACGGGGTCACCTTCTGCCGCCGTCTGAACAACCCCTCCATCGGCAAGATCCTGCTCACCGGCCGCGCCGAGGACAGCGTGGCCATCGAGGCCTTCAATTCCGGCGTCATCGACCGCTTCATCCGCAAGAGCGATTCGCAGGCGATGGCAAAGCTCGAACAGGCCATCGTCGAACTGCAGCGACGCTACTTCGAGCGCGCCGGCGCCTTCGTCGCCGAGGCCCTGGCCATGGGCCAGTTCGGCTTCCTGCGCGACCCGGCATTCCGCCAGGTGTTCGAGTCGATCGTGTCCACCGTGCAGCCGGTGGAGTGCTACGCCTGCTGCAATCCCAAGGGCTTGCTGCTGATCGACTCCTGGGGCATCGGCCGCTTCCTGCTGGTACTGACCGAGGCCGAACTTCGCGCGCAGTTCGAGATCGCCGAGGAGCGCGGCGCACCGCCGGAACTGCTCAAGGCCCTCAGCAGCGGGGCCCGCCTGCCCTGGTTCTGGGGCAGCGGCGGCTACTACAGCCCGCAGCTGCGCGAACCCGGCGCCAGCCTGCATCCCGCCAGCGCGGTGCACGGCGAGCAGTGGTACTACTTTAGCCTGATCGACCACGTCGACCCGTTCCGCCTCGGCCACGTGAAGTCCTACCGCACCTGGCTGCGCGAGCAGGACCTCGCCCGCGCCCCCCGCCCGAACGTTTGAAGCAAAGGCGCGAGCCTCCCGACGAATAGCGCGCAATTGCCGTCAAACGGCAATTGTCGCCTATGAGCATTGCTTGCGTTTGGACGCAAGTGCATGCTGAAACTCCTTGCGAAGCCAGCACCGCATCCCCGTTCGGGGAGGCGCGGCTTCGCCCCGACCTCTCTTCCGGCCGGTCCACGGCGGGACCGGCCCTGTCGCCACGATGCAGCGCATCGCGGGTGCCAGGGATGGCGTTTTCTTCCCCCTTTGAGAGGTTTGCCATGATCAGTTCCACCGCCAACTCCCCGAACTCCGTCTCTCCCCTGCGCGCCTGCGCGCCCTTGCCCGAATTCGTTGCGCGCCGCGTCGAACGTTTCCACGGCGAACGCCTCGCCGCCACCTGGGGTGGACGCCACATCCTGCGCGGCCGCGTGCCGGCGGCCGACGCCATCCTGCTGCAGAGCAACGACTACCTCGCCATCACGCGCCATCCGGCCATCGCCGCGGCCCAGCGCCGGGTGCTGGCCAGCGAGGGCAACGGCCTGATGATGTCGGGTCTGTTCCAGCAGCAGGGGGACGAGCCCATGCATGTGCTGGAGGCGCGGCTGGCGCGCGCCGTTGGCTACGAAGCCGCCGTGCTGTGCCAGTCCGGCTACAACGCCAACGTCGGCCTGGTGCAGTGCATTGCTGCCGAGCGCGTGCCGGTCTACGTGGACCTGCTGGCGCACACCTCGCTGTGGGAGGGCATCCGCAGCAGCGGCGCCACCGCCGTGCCGGTCATGCACAACGACGTTGAGCACCTCGAACGCCAGGTCCTGCGCCACGGCCCGGGCGTGATCCTGGTGGATTCGGTCTACAGCACCAACGGCAGCCTGGCGCCTTTGCGCGCGATCGCCGACATCGCCTCCCGACTCGGCAGCGTGCTGGTGGTGGACGAGTCCCACTCCCTGGGCACGCACGGCGCCCACGGCGAGGGACTCGTTGCCAGCCTCGGCCTGCAGGACCGGGTGCACTTCGTCACGGCGAGCCTCGCCAAGGCCTACTGCTCGCGCGCCGGGCTCATCGCCTGCAGCCGCCGCTTTGCCGACTATTTCGCCTTCGAATCGCTGCCGGCCATCTTCAGCTCCAGCCTGCTGCCGCACGAACTGGCCGGCCTGGACGCGGCGCACGACGTGATCCGCACCGAGGGATGGCGCCGCACGCGGCTGCACCAGGTCGCACGCCAGGTACGTGCGGGACTGCTTGAGCTCGGCTATCCCGTGGGCGACGGCAGCGAACAGATCATCGCGCTGGAAGCGGGCACGGAGCCGGCCACCATGATCCTGCGCGACGCCCTGGAGTCCCGCGGCGTGTTTGGCGCCATTTTCTGCGCGCCGGCCACGGCAAAGAACCGCGCCCTGGTGCGGCTGACCCTGCACGCCGGTCTGGACGAGCCGGCCGTGGCGCGGCTGCTGCGGGCCTGCGCCGAGATCCGCGAGGAAGTGGGCCTGCGGGAGTGGAGTGCGACGCGGCGCGCCGCTCGGGGCACGCGCGAGCCCTGTACGCCGACGCTGGCGCAGGTCGCCTGAATCCCCGCCGCTCGCGCGCCTGCGGCGCCGGGTGGTACATGGCTGCGCGGTCCTGCGGAAAAAGCACAGGGGCGCCCCCTCCGGGACGCCCCTGTGCGTTCAGCCCACGGCTGGCGCGCTCAATCGCGCTCGAACCAGCGCTCGTTTTCCTTCTTCTCGCCACCGCCGCGGCCACCGGCGGCCTCAGGCGCCGCAGCCGGCACCGCGATCTCGGCCAGTCCCTTGGCCTTGAGCGCGGCATTGGCCTGCGCCAGTTGGCCCGACTTTAATGCGTCGAAGGCGCGACCGACGTCGTCCATCTCACGCTGCAGGGCATCGGTGCGCTCGAGCTGATACGCGGTCGGGCGCCCTTCCCATGAGGTGATCGCACCGTACAGCTGGTCGAGGTGTTCGCGCAGCCGCTCCTCGCCGGTGATGGCACCACCCTCCTTGGTCGCGACGATCTCCTTGCGCAACTTGTCGGCCTCTTCGCCCAGCGCCGCCAACTGGCGTGCCAGCGGATCGTCCTTGCCCAGTCCCTGCGCCCGCTGCGCGGCACCTGCGCGCACGGCGTTGATGCCGAAGGCCAGGTCGGTCAGGCGGCCGAACATGCCGTGCACGCGCATGGCCGCGTCGAACTGCGCCTTGCGGTCTTCCAGCGTGTAGTTGGCGCGGCGGTCGAGCGTGACCGGAATCGTCGTGCTGTAGGTCTTGTCGCCCTTGGTCAGGCGCACGGTGTAGGTGCCCGGCAGCACGCGCGGCCCCTGCGTGGCGCTGAAGGCGAGCTGCGCCGCCGGCGGCACACGCGGCGGTTTGACGCGCATGTTCCAGCTCACACGATTGATCCCGCGACGCACTTCGCCCGGCAAGTCCTCGATCACCTTGCCTTCGGGATCGAGCACTTCCAGCTTGAGCTTGCCGAACAGGTGGCGGCTCTTCTGGTAGTAGGTGATGACGGCGCCACCGCCCGGGTTGTTGCCGGTGAACTTGGCGTCGCCCTCGGGCCAGCCGCCGTAGGCGACGATGCGCTGCTGCACGGGGCGCGCTTCCAGGAAGACCGCCTCCTGGCCCAAGGTGTCCAGCGACAGGCGCCGCAAGGGGCTGATGTCGTCGACAATCCAGATGCCGCGGCCGTGCGTGGCCAGCACCAGGTCGCCGTCGCGGCCCTGCACGGCGATGTCGCGCACCGCCACGGCAGGCAGTTTGCCGCCCTTGAACTCGGCCCAGTTGGCGCCGCCATCGATGGATACCCACAGGCCGAACTCGGTGCCGGCAAACAGCAGGTTCGGCGCCACCGTGTCCTCGCGGATCACGTGCGCGTAGCCGCGCAGGCCCTTGGGTGCCTTGGGCGAAACCAGGGCGGTCCAGCTCTTGCCGTAGTCAGTGGTCTTGTACAGGTAGGTGCCGAAGTCACCGAAGGTGTGGCGGTCGAAGGCGGCATAGGCCGTACCCGCCTCGAAGTTGCTGGCCTGCACCCACGACACCCACGAGTGCTCCGGCAGTCCCTTCACGTTCTTCACGACGTTGCTCCAGCTCTTGCCGCCGTCGCGGGTGAGCTGCAGGTTGCCGTCGTCCGTGCCCACCCAGATCAGACCCGCCTGCTTGGGCGATTCGCTGATCGAATAGATCGTGGTGTGCATCTCGGCCGAGGAATTGTCCACGGTCACGCCGCCGGATTCCTCCTGCTTCTGCTTGGACGGATCGTTGGTGGTCAGATCAGGCGAGATGCGTTCCCAGCTCATGCCGTGGTCGCGCGAGCGGAAGAGGAACTGCGCGCCGATGTAAATCGTGCCTTTCTCGTTGGGTGACAGGGCGATCGGCGTGTTCCAGTTGAAACGCAGCTTCTCCTTGTAGCCGCCCTTGGGCTGGATGTCGTGGATCTGGTGCGTTCGGCGATTGACGCGACCGATATTGCCCCCCTGGGACTCTGCGTACAGATAGTCGGGATCGGCCGGATCGGAGAACATCCAGAAGCCGTCGCCGCCGAACATGTTCTCCCACTGCGCATTGGCGATGCCGCCGGGATAGGCCGACTGTCCCACCCAGGAGCTGTTGTCCTGCAGGCCGCCGTAGACCTGGTAGGGATCAGCGTCGTCAACACTCACGTGGTAGAACTGCGAGATCGGCAGGTTGTCGGCCTTCCACCACTTGTTGCCGCCGTCGAAGGAGTGCCACAGGCCACCGTCGTCGCCGGCGATGAGGTGCTGCACGTTCTTCGGATCGATCCACACGTCGTGGAAGTCGCCGTGGGCGCCGCCGCTGGTGTTGGAGAAGCTGTTGCCGCCATCGGTGGAGACGATGAGCGAAAGATCGGGCTTGAACAGGCGCTCGGGATTGGTGGGATCGACCACCAGATTGGCGAAGTAGAACGGTCGCCACACCATGTTCTGGCTCTTGTCGCGCTTGCTCCAGGTCTTGCCGCCGTCGTCGGATCGGTACAGGGCCGAGTCGGTGGATTCGACCATGGCGTAGACCACGTCGGGCTTGGAGGGCGCCACGCTCACCGCTATGCGGCCGTAGGGCTTCTTCGGGAAGCCGGGATTGGCTTCCGGGGTGAGCTCGCTCCAGGTCTTGCCCCCGTCGCTGCTCTTGTACAGGCCGCTGCCGGAGGGCTTGTCCGGGCCCTCGCCGCCCGAGCGAAAGGTCCAGCCCTTGCGGCGGAAGTCCCACAGCGAGGCGTACAGCGTGGCAGGCTGGTTCGGTGCCATCGACACCATACCGCAGCCGGTCGATGCATTGCCGCCCTTCAGCACCTGGGACCAGGTCTTGCCGCCGTCGCTGGTCTTGTACAGGCCGCGGTCGGTCGAATCGCTCCACAGGCGTCCCGGCACGCAGGCATACACGGTGTCGCTGTTGCCTGGGTCGACGAGGATCTTGGCGATGCGCTCGGAGTTGGGCAGCCCCATGTGCTTCCAGCTCTTGCCGCCGTCGGTGGTCTTGTAGATGCCGTCACCGAGCGAGACGGAGTTGCGCGTCCAGGATTCGCCGGTCCCGACCCAGACGGTGTCATGGTGGTTGGGATCGATGGCGATGGCGCCGATGGACTGCACTGGCTGCTGGTCGAACACCGGCTCGAAGCTGGTGCCGCCGTCCTCGGACTTCCACACGCCGCCCGACGCGGCGCCGACGTAAAGAGTGAGCTTGCCGCTGGGTTCATTGACCGCGGCCACGGCGGCGACGCGGCCGCTCATGGTGGCCGAGCCGATGTTGCGGGCGCCCAGGCCCGACAGCGTGCCAGCGTCGAAGCGCTGCGCGGCGGCCGGGGCCGCCTTGTCCGCGGCGGCGGCGCTGCCTGCCGCCAGGGTCGCGGCGAGGGCGAGACAGAGGGATCGAATGAGCATGGCGTGTCTCCTCACTTCGCCGCCGTCGCCGGGAAGGCGAACTGGCTGTCGTCGATGGGGGCGTTGGCGGTGGCCTTCTCCACCACCATCTTGGCCTTCTGCGTGGAGCCCTTCGGACCGAAGGACAGGCTGAAGGGCAGGTACACACCGTCCACCTGCTCGTAGTCGCCGAAATCGGTTTCCGACTCGGTCAGCACGCCGCGCAGGCGCTGACTGTCGAGGGCGCGGATCTCCAGGAAGTAATCCGGATCAAGGAAGTAGTAGGTGACGTCGCCATTCTTGCGCGTCAACTTGAGCTTGTGCGCCTCGGTGCCGTCCACGTCCTCGGTGCCGAGGTACTCGATGCTGCTGCCGGCGGCCTTCCAGTCGACCAGGGCGTTCACCATGTCGGCGCCGTCGGCGAGGCTGCGCGCATCGTCCTCGGACAGGCGCTCGGGATCCTTGCGGCCGCCGAAGGGTTGAATCTGCCAACCTTCCTTGCCGTCCCAGGCCTGCACCTGGGTCAGGCCCTGCAGGGTTGCGTCGCGGCGCAGCTTGTCGGGCGCCTTGTAGAGACTCGTGGCCTGCAGCTCGAAGGCGCCGCCGAAGATCAGCTTGCCCTCCAGCCGCAGGCTCTTCAGCGCGTGGATCTTGTCGATGCCGCCGTGGGCTTCGAGGTTCTTGGCCACCAGCTCCTCGGCGGTGTAGGCGCCGGCCGTGGTGGCGGAGAGCAGCAGGGCCAGGCCCGCCGCGATGGCGTATCGCATACTTCCTCCCGATGCTGTGGGCGCGACGCGCGGCGCAACCGCCACGGCCGCTGAACAGGGACGACGACAGGGCTTGCACAGCCCCGTCTGCAGGCGGAGCCTACTCCCCTGCGCAGCTTAGTCCCGCCCGGGCAAGCTGCGATGGGGCAGAAGTCATGCGTGCCCGGGCCGCGTCCCCACCGGAGGACTTGCCATGACGCTGCGCCTCGTTCCGACCCTGTTCGGTGCCTGCCTCGCCGCAGCGCAGGCGCAGGCGGCTCCAACCGAGCTCGCGCGCCTGCTCGAGTGCACCGACCCCGCCGCCCTGCAGCAGGACTGGGACGCGCTGGCCACGCGCCTGACGGCCGATGCCACCTGCGCCGCCCACCGCTTTGCGGGCGGCCGCGAACTGGAATGTCGGCCGCTTGCGGCCGTCAGCGCCTACGGCCTGCCCGTGGGCGAGTTCAGCCTGCGCGAAGGCGCGGCCGGCCAGCGCGAACTGCGTGGCGTCTTCAAGGCGGCGATGAGCAGGCTGCGCAGCAATGCCGAGGCCACGCACGGCGCTGCGTTCCAGTCTCAGGACGATGGCGGCGCCCTGCTCGCGCTGGGTGGCGGGCGCCGCCTGCGTCTGGACCAGCGCGAGGATGGCGCGAGCGAGCTGGCCTGCGCGGTGCCGGGCACGCGCGAGGCCGACGCGCGCCGCGCCGGCGCCGATGCGGCGCACGGAGCCATCGCCGGCCGCCTCGCCTTCCCCACTTCGCCGCTGCCGCCGATGCGCGTTTGCGCCGTGCCGGCCGACCTCGGCTCATCTGCGGGCGGCTGGTGTGCGCTGACGGCCGAGGGCGAATGGAGCTTTCTCATCGGCAGCATCCCACCCGGCGAGTACGTCGTGCTGGCCTGGCCGCAGCGCGACAACCCCAACCACTATGTACTCGGTCACGCCGCGCCGCTGCAGGACTGCGTGCCGAACGAACCGCTGTGCGCGGGCGGTGCGCTCACCCGCGTGTACCTGCATGCCGGGGAAGTGCTGCACGGCATCGACGCAACCTTGGTTTTCACCGACCTGCCCGCTCGCTTCGCCGCGGTGCCACAGGCACGCTGAAATCTTGCCGTGCCGGCCTCCAGCGTTGGGGCGCCGGGGCCGATCAGGGCAGCGGGATGAACTCGGTCTCGCCCGGCACCCGGCCGAAGCGCTGCGCACGCCAGTCGGCCTTGGCCTGCTCGATGCGCTCGCGCGAACTGGACACGAAGTTCCACCACAGCCAGCGCGGGCCGTCGAGCGGCGCGCCGCCGAACAGCGCAAGCCGTGCCTGCGCCGAGGGCCGCACGCGCACCGGCGCCCCGGCCGGCAGGACCAGCATCTGGCCTGCGCGCAGCAGCTGGCCGTCCACATCCGCGCCGCCGCTGGCGACGTATACGGCCCGCTCGGCATGGCTGGCGTCAAGCGCGAACTCGGCGGCAGTCGCGGCCTCGAGCGCGAGGTAGAACATCGGCGAAAAGGTATGCACGGGCGACTGCCGACCACCATAGCGCCCGGCCACGAGCCGCAGGTGCAGCGCGCCCTGTGCCTCCTCCCAGGCCGGCAGGGTCGCTGCCGGGTGGTGGTGGAACTCCGGCACCGCCTCTTCCGCCGACTGCGGCAGTGCCACCCAGATCTGCAGGCCGTGCAGGCGATGCCCGGCCGCACGTTCCGCGGCCGGTGTGCGCTCGGAATGCACGATGCCGCGTCCCGCAGTCATCCAGTTGACGTCGCCGGGACGGATGTCCTGCTGCGAGCCCAGGCTGTCGCGATGAGTGATCGCGCCTTCGAACAAATAGGTGACGGTGGCAAGACCAATGTGCGGGTGAGGACGCACGTCGATGCCCTGGCCGGGAGCAAAATCCGCCGGCCCCATGTGGTCGAAGAATACAAAGGGTCCGACGGCGCGCGCCGCTACGTGCGGCAGGGCGCGCCGCACCATGAGGCCGCCCAGGTCGTGGCTGCGCGGCTCGATGAGAAGGGGTTGGGAAACGCTCATGGGCAACTCCACGGCGGGAGCCCCATGCTAGCGCCTGCATCGGCCGCCCGCAGAGCGTCCGGCCGCTGCAAGCCTGTCAGCTCAGCGCCGCGCGGAGCGCAACTGGCGACTCAGGCTGCCGACGCGACGGCTGAGTTCCTCGACCTCGGCCTTGGACGGCACGCCCAGTCGGGTCAGCACCCGGCCAAGATTCAGCTCGATGCGGCGGCCCAGGCTCACCCTGCGCGCGTCCACGGCCTGCTGGAGCGGCATCAGTGCCGCCTGGAGCTCGCCCAGCGCGCGGGTGCGCGTCGCGCGCAAGCGCTGCACGGCGCGCTGACGCAGGGCCAGGCTGCGCTGCGACAGACGGCGGAACGCACTGTCGCCCTGGCGGCGCGTCAACGCCACGGCGCCGAGGCCAGCCAACCACAGGGCACGCGGCCCCTGCGGGCGGGTCGCGGCGGATGTGCGGCGAGAGCGGATCGGCTTGCGGCTCATGGGTCACCTCATCGGCAGGAAGTCTGCCGCATGGTCACTGCGCCGGATGGAGCAATCACACTATGCCGGCGTGCGGCAGGCACGCCGGCGACGCGCACTTGCGGCACACTGCGGCGATGTCCCGCATCGTCCACAGCACCGACCCCGATGCGCTGCCGACGCTGCGTGAGACCGCTGCGGTGTGGGCGCGCATCGGTCTATTGGGCTTCGGCGGACCGGCCGGACAGATCGCGCTCATGCACCGCGTGCTGGTGGAGGAGCGGCGCTGGATCGGCGAGGCGCGCTTTCTGGCCGCCCTCAACTACTGCATGCTCCTGCCCGGTCCGGAGGCCACGCAGCTCGCCGTCTACATCGGCTGGCTGCTGCAGCGCACGCGCGGCGGACTGCTTGCCGGCGCCCTGTTCGTTCTGCCCGGCATCGTGGCGCTGTTGCTGCTGTCGACGCTGTACGTGCGCTTCGGACCGTTGCCCGCGGTGGCGGCGCTGTTCTACGGCCTCAAGCCGGCGGTGCTGGCGGTCGTGGTCGAGGCCCTCGCACGCATCGGCCGGCGCGCACTGCGGCGACGCCTGCAGTGGGCGCTGGCCGCGGGTGCCTTCCTGGCCCTGTTCGTCCTGCACATCGGTTTCCCCTGGGTCGTGTTGGCTGCCGGACTCATCGGCGCGCTGTGGCCGCACCACGTGCTGCCGCAGGCCAGCTCCGCTCCCGTCGCGGACGATCACGCTCTCGTGGACCGACTCATCGCGCAGGGCAGGCTGGACCACCTCGCCCCGCCGCCGACCCGGCAGCTGTGCACGGCCCTGCTGGGCCTGGTGCTGTGGGCTGCGCCAGTGCTCGCGCTGGCCGCGTGGCTGGGACCGGACAGCCTCCTCGCTCGCCAGGGCCTGTTCTTCAGCCAGGTAGCTGTGGTGAGCTTCGGCGGTGCCTACGCGGTGCTGGCCTACGTGGCGCAGCAGGCGGTGGAGCGGCTGCACTGGCTCGGCGCAGCACAGATGCTCGATGGCCTGGCGCTGGCCGAAACCACGCCCGGTCCGCTCATCATGGTGCTGCAGTTCGTCGCTTTCGTGGCTGCGTGGCAGCAACCCCAGGGACTGCCGCCGGCCGCCGCGGCCCTGCTGGCGGCGGGCATCACGGTGTGGGTGACCTTCGTGCCCTGCTTCCTGTGGATCTTCCTCGGCGCGCCCTACATCGAGCGCCTGCAGCGCCAGCGGCGCGCCCGGGCGGCGCTGGCGGCGGTCACGGCCGCGGTGGTGGGGGTGATCGCCAACCTGTCGCTCTGGTTCGCCCTGCACGTGCTGTTTGCGCGGCATGCCAGCTGGCGCTCGGGGCCGCTCGCGCTGGACCTGCCGGTATGGCCGAGCCTGGATCCCCTCGCCCTGGCGCTGATGCTGGCCAGCCTCGCCGCCATGCTGCGCTGGCGCCTGGGCATGGGGCGGACGCTCGCGGCCGCCGCGGCGATGGGCTGGCTGGCCAGGATGGCGCTGGCGTGAGGCCGTTTCCGGACCGGCGGTCGGCGCCTACCAGCCCGGCCGGATGCGCTGGCCTTCCTGTTTGCGGTCCCAGGCGCGCAGCTCGTCGCGAATGTGCGCAACGCGCTGGCGACCCAGCGCGTTGCGCTCCTCGTCCAGCACATTGGCGTCGAGCAGTTCGGCCAGGCGCTGTGCCGTGGGCAGCAGGGTGTCCCAGGCGTCGAGCGCGGACAGCGGTCCCGGCAACGCCATGAAGAGACTCACTCCGGGCGTGCTCGTGGCCTGTACCTGGCGCATGTCGAAATGCCCGGGCTTGACCATGTTGGCCACGCTGAATACCGGGCCCGTGTCGGCCTTGCCGTCGGCCAGGCGATGGAAGATGCCCATGTCACCGAACACCAGGCCGCACTTCTCCAGCGCAACGACCAGGTCGCTGCCGGCGATGAGATGCCCAGGGCGCGCCGCGACGTAGAGCGTGACGATGCGCTCGATCGGCACGTCCGGCCGGGCGCCGACGCGCGAGCGTGCAGGCGCACGCGCCGCCACGGATGGCTCGCCTGCGGCGGCGCCGCCCGCGCGCACCTCGGCCACGGCCGCGCCCAGACGCGCCAGCTCATCACGCAATTCGACCTCCAGTTCACCCTGCGCCGGTGCCGCCAGCGCATCCTCCGGCACCGCACCCAAGACCGGCTCCACGCGCTCGCCGGCCTCGCGCGGCGGCAGCGGCGTGCGCCGGCCCTGGCCGGGCTTGCCGGGACGACCGAACAGGTAGATCGCCGCCAGCACGATCGCGCCGGCGATCGCCAGGATCACGCGCAGTTCGTTGGGGCTCAGGCCTGGGCTGTCCATGGTCGTGATTCCTCGTTGCGCGGCGCGCGGCTCAGGCCGCGCCCGCCAGCTTGGCCGCCTCGGCCAGATCCACCTGCACCAGGCGCGACACGCCCGGCTCACGCATGGTGACGCCGCACAACTGGGCGGCTGCCTCCATCGTGGTCTTGTTGTGCGACACGAACAGGAACTGCACGTGCTCGCTCATTTCCTTCACCATGCTGGAGAAGCGCCCCACGTTGGCTTCGTCCAGCGGCGCGTCCACCTCGTCCAGCAGGCAGAAGGGCGCCGGATTCAGGCGGAAGATGGAAAACACCAGGGCCACCGCGGTCAGCGCCTTCTCTCCCCCGGAGAGCAACGAGATCGAGGTCACGCGCTTGCCCGGCGGTCGCGCCATGATGGCCACGCCGGTGTCGAGCAGGTCCTCGCCCGTCAGTTCCAGGTAGGCATGGCCACCGCCAAACAGGCGCGGGAACAGTTCCTGCAGGCCGGCATTGACCCTGTCGAAGGTCTCCTTGAAGCGCTGGCGGGTTTCCTTGTCGATCCTCTTGATCGCACCCTCCAGCGTCTCCATGGCCTCGGTGAGGTCGTTGAGCTGTGCGTCGAGGTAGTTCTTGCGCTGCGCGGACTCTTCGTACTCCTGGATCGCAGCGAGATTCACCGGCTCCAGGCGACGGATCTTGGTCTCTAGGTCCGCCAGGCTGGTCTGCCACTCCGCCGCGTCCGCCGCCGGCGAGAGATTGGCCAGAACCGCATCGAGTGCCAGGCCGGCCTCGGCGATCTGTGCGGCGAGGCTGTCGGCACGCAGTTTCAGGCTGTGCTCGGACAGGCGCTGTTGCGCCAGCGCCTCGCGCTTCTCGGTAAGCAGATGCTCGAGTCGCGCGCGCTCCTGTTCGAGGCGGCGCAGTTCGGCGTCGCAGTCTTCCAGCGCCCGGCGCGCCTCGACCAGCTGGCGGTCCACCAGCAGGCGCTGCTCCAGGTAGGTGCGGCGCTCATTCTCCAGTTCGGGCAGCGGGTCGCGGTCGTCCGCCAGCTGCGCCACCAGTTCGGCCTTGCGCGCCTCCAGCTGGGCGAGCTGGCCGTGCATGCGCGCCAGGGCCTGCTCCAGCGAGGCCACCGCCGAACGCTTGGATTCCAGCGACAGCGCCAGGGCGTGCGCCTGCTCGCGCGCCTCACGGGCGTTCATGCGCGCTTCCTCGCGCGCCTCCAGCAGGCGTCGACGCTCGGCGTCTAGCTGCTGCCGACGCTCCTCCAGGTCGCCCATGCGCGTCACGGCCTCGTCCAGGCGGCCGCGCGCCTCCTTGGCCTGGGCCTGGTCCTCGTCCAGCTTGGCGTGCAGTTGCTCCAGTTCGGCCTGCACCTTCTCCAGGCGCGCGTGCGCCGTCTCCATCTTGCCGCGCTGACTCTGCAATTGACCGGACACTTCGGCCAGCCGACGGTGCGCCAGGTACAGCTCGCGCTGTGCGTCGTCGCGCGCACGCTCGCCGTCCACCTTCTGTGCCTTGAGTTCGTCCAGCCGCTCGCCCAGCGCTTCGGCCTGGGCGTCGAGCTCCTCGCGCCGGGACTCAAGCGCATGGATCTCGCGCTCGCGCGCCAGCACGCCCGCCTGGGCGCCGTCGCGGCGCAGCACGCGCGCGATGCCGGCACCGAACCATTCGCCGTCGCGCGTCACCACCGATTCGTGCGGCGCCAGCCGCGCGGCGCGCGCGCGCGCCTCGTCGAGCGACGCCGCGACCTGCACCTGGGCCAGCAGACTGAGCACTGCGGCCGGCCCCTGCACCTGGGCCGCCAGCGTGCCGGCAGCCGCGCTGCCGCCCTCGGCCGCAGCGACCAGCACCATGTCGGCCTCGCGCAGCCCGGTCAGTTCGCCGGCCCAGTCCGTCGGCGCGTCGACCAGCACACCTTCGAGCAGGCCGGACAGGACGGTCTCGACCGCGGTTTCCCAGCCGGCCTCGACGCGCAGCGCTTCGCCCAGGCGGCGCGCGTTGGCCAGGCCGTGCTGTTCCAGCCACTGGCTTGCGGCTCCCTTCTCCTGGCCAAGAGCCGCGTGCTGCAGGGCCTCCAGCGAGGCCAGGCGTCCGCGCAGTCCCTGCGCCTGCTGACGCACGTCGTTGAGCGTGTTCTGCGTCTGCCGCTCGGCTTCCAGCACGCGCTCATGGGCGAGCTTGCGCTCGTCCAGCAGGCCGGTCAGCGTCTCGACGCGCTCGCGCTGGCTGTCCTGCTCCTCGCCCAGGCTGTCGGCCTGCGAGCCGAGCGCGCCGAGGTCGGCCGCAGCCCGCTCGGCCTCGAGCGTTTCAATGCGGCGCGAGTGGTCCAGGCACTGCCGGTCGAGGTAGTCGAGTCGGGTACGTTCGACTTGCGCTGCCTGCGCCGCTGCGGCGCTCTGCTGGCTGTAGTCGTCCCAGGCCGACTGCCACTCGGCCAGCCTGGCCTCGGCCTCGCGCAGGGTGTCGGCAGTGCGCTCGTCCGCCTCGTGCAGCGACTCCAGGCGCGGCTCGCCGTCGGCCAGGGCCAGGCGCAGCTGTTCGATCTGTCCGCGGTCGGCCGCGATGTGCTCGCCCAGTTCGTTCCAGGCATGCTCGGCCTCCGCATGCGACCGCTGCAGGCGCTCGCGCAGGTCGCGGTTGTGCGCGATCTGCTGCTCGACGCGGCCGATTTCCGCCCCGACCTTGTACACCTCGCCCTGCACCAGACCGAGATGTTCGCTGGCGGCGTGGTGGCGCTCGCGCGAACTCTCGATCTGCGCCTCGACCTGGCGCTGGTCGGCGAGCAGCCTTTCGATCTCAAGCTCGGCCTGGCGCAGCGCGCCGCCCTGCCCGTCCACTTCGTTGGCGATGGCGCGCCAATTGAGTGCGCGCAGCTCGGCTTCCTTCTGCTTCTGCTCGGCCTTGAGTTCCTGCCAGCGCGCCGCGGCCTTGGCCTGGCGGTTGAGGTGCTCCAGCTGCTTCTCCACCTCGTCGCGTACGTCGCGCACACGGTCGAGGTTCTCGCGCGTGGACTTGATGCGGCTCTCGGTCTCCTTGCGCCGCTCCTTGTACTTGGAGATGCCGGCCGCCTCCTCCAGGTGGTGGCGCAACTGCTCAGGGTCGCTCTCCACCACCTGCGAGATCATGCCCTGCTCGATGATCGAGTAGCTGCGCGCGCCGAGGCCGGTGCCGAGGAACAGGTCGGTGATATCGCGGCGGCGACAGCGTCCACCGTTGAGGAAATACTGGCTCTGGCCATCGCGCGTGACCACGCGCTTGACCGAGATCTCGTTGAAGCTGGCGTACTCGCCGGCGATGGTGCCGTCCGAGTTGTCGAACACCAGCTCGACCGAGGCCTGGCTCACTGGCTTGCGCGCCGACGAGCCGGAAAAGATCACGTCGGTGAGCGAGTCGCCGCGCAGGCGGCTGGCGGCGCTCTCGCCCATCACCCAGCGAATCGCGTCGATGATGTTGGACTTGCCGCAACCGTTCGGACCGACGATGCCGGTCATGTTGGCGGGCAAATGCAGCGTGGTCGGATCGACGAAGGACTTGAATCCGGCCAGTTTGATCGTGGTGAGGCGCATGGGGGGTCTCGCGCGACGGCCCGGCCGCGGCGGCGGGCGGCGTCTGAGCCGGCCGCGACGCCCGCTGGGGGCCGATCGGGATGGGGAACCTCGCCCGCGCGGCGCGGACAGCGCTCGTCGCCGCGGGCGTCGTCCCGCGGCCGGCGTGGTCGGCCGCAGCCGCGGGCCAGCAGTATACCACCCGCCCCGTGGACGCCCCGGCGTCTCGCTAGCGGGTGGCCTGCCCGGGCCCCCCGGCCGGGGCGTTCAGGTCCTGCACGCTGGACTTTTCGCGCAGGCCGGCCACATAGGCCTCGTTCTGCCGCGCCGTGAGCGTGCGGCGCAGCTCGCCCTTCACCTGGTCGAAGGCCGGCGGTGTGAAGGGATTGACCGCCACCAGACCGAGCAGGTGATAGCCGAAGCGGGTCTTGATCGGCACCTTGGTGGCCTCGCCGGGCTTGAGCGCCTGCAGCGCCTGGGCCAGCTCGGGCGCGGGCAACTGGGCCAGATGCACGCCCTTGTAGGCCTGCGCCTGCTGCGCCCTGGCGCGCCAGGCGTCCGCCACCTTGTCGAAAGCCTTGCCGCCAGCAAGTTCGCCCGCGGCGGCCACGGCATCGGCCTCCTTGTCGAACAGCAACTGGTCAAAGTCGTAGCTGCTGGTGCCGGCCTTGGCCACCTGGGCCTCGTATTCGGTCTTGAGCGCCTCGTCGCTGATCGGATGGCGGCGTGCGTACCAGCCCAGCATGGCGTTGGCCACGCCCTGCAGGCGCGCGACCTCCACGTCGGCGGCGAAGGTGGCGTCGGCCTCGGCGCCCTCGCGCCGCGCCGCCTGGGCCAACAGCACGTAGTCCAGCAGCTCGCGCAGCACGCGCTCGTGCTGCGCCGGGTCGTCGGCGCTCAGCGCACGGCCGCGCGCCACCGCCGCCAGCAGCTCGCGCGACACCGGCTTGCCGTCGACGATCATGCCCGGCTGTCCGGCATTGAACTGCAGTACCTCGCGCCGCGCCGGCTCCTCACCGCCGCCGCAGGCGGCCAGCAACAGGCAACCCAGCACCACCGTCAGCTTGCGCATCGTGTCGACCCTCAACTCTCGTTCGGTGCGCGCGCCTCGATGGCGAGCGCGTGGATGTCGGTCTGCATCATCTCGCCCAGCGCCGCATACACCAGGCGGTGTCGCGCCAGCGGCAGCTGGCCGGCGAAGGCCGCGCTGACCACGCGCACGCGGAAGTGGCCGCGGCCGTCGCGCGCGCCCTCGTGGCCGACGTGCCTGGCGCTGTCGTCCCAGACGTCCAGCGAGAGTGGGGCCAGCGCCGCGGCAAGCCGCGCGCGAATTGCCGCCACCCGTTCCGCCCCCCGCTCCAACGCGCTCACGGCAGCACCCGGCGGAAAGGCTTGACGCTGACACTGGCGTACACGCCGGCCGCCACGTAGGGGTCGGCATCCGCCCAGGCCTGGGCGGCCGCGAGATCGGCGAACTCGGCCACGATCAGGCTGCCGCTGAATCCCGCCGGACCGGGGTCCTCGGCATCGATGGCCGGAAACGGTCCCGCCAGCAGCAGGCGCCCCGCATCGCGCAGCGCGTGCAGCCGCGCCAGGTGCGCCGGGCGCGCCGACAGGCGTGCCGGCAGCGAATCCGCCTTGTCGGTACCAACGATGGCGTACCACATGGTCAAGCCTCCGGCCGCATGTACGGGAACAACAGCACGTCGCGGATCGAGGGCACGTCGGCGAAGAACATCACCAGGCGATCGATGCCGACGCCCAGGCCGCCGGTGGGCGGCAGGCCGACCTCCAGCGCGCGGATGTAGTCGGCATCGAAGTGCATGGCCTCGTCGTCGCCGGCGTCCTTGGCCTCGACCTGGGCGCGGAAACGCGCGGCCTGGTCTTCGGGGTCGTTCAGCTCGGAGAAACCATTGGCCAGTTCCTTGGCGCCGACGAAGAGCTCGAAGCGGTCGGTGACCTCGGGGTCGGCATCGCTGGCGCGCGCCAGCGGCGACACTTCGGTGGGGTATTGGGTGATGAAGGTGGGCTGGATCAGCGAGCCCTCCACCGTGGCCTCGAAGATTTCCAACAGCAGCTTGCCCCAGCCGTAGCCGGGCTTGACGTGGATGCCCAGGCGTTCGCAGTGGCGCGCCATGGCCCCACGATCGCGCAGCTCGTGCGCGCCGATCTCGGGATTGTGGTGACGCACGGCGTCGGCCATGGTCCAGCGGCGGAAGGCCGGCCCCACGTCGATGTCGCGGCCCTCCCAGGTGAGCGCGGTGCGCCCCAGCGTGGCTTGCGCCGTCTCGCGGATCAGTCCCTCGGTCAAATCCATGATCTCGATGTACGAGGCGTAGGCCTGGTACAGCTCGAGCATGGTGAATTCCGGGTTGTGGCGCGTCGACACGCCTTCATTGCGGAAGTTGCGATTGATCTCGTACACGCGCTCGAAGCCGCCGACCACCAAACGCTTCAGGTACAGCTCCGGCGCGACGCGCAGGTACATGTCCAGGTCCAGCGCGTTATGGTGGGTCACGAACGGCCGCGCCGTGGCGCCCCCGGGGATGGGGTGCATCATCGGCGTTTCCACTTCCATGAAGCCGCGCGGCGCGGCTTCCAGCCACTGGCGCATGAAGCGGATCATCGCCGAGCGCAGGCGGAACACGCGGCGCGACTCCTCGGTGACGATGAGGTCGACGTAGCGCTGGCGGTAGCGCTGTTCGACGTCGGCCAGGCCGTGGAACTTGTCCGGCAGCGGGCGCAGCGACTTGGTCAGCAGGCGCAAAGCCGTCGCCTTGACCGACAGTTCGCCGGTCTTGGTGCGCATCAGCGTGCCCTCGGCGCCGACGATGTCGCCCACGTCCCAGCCCTTGAAGGCTTCGTAGGTCGCCTCGCCCACCGTGCCCTGGTGGATGAACAGCTGCAGCCGGCCGCTGCCGTCCTGCAGTTGCGCAAAGCTGACCTTGCCCTGCACGCGCTTGAGCACGATGCGTCCGGCCACGCGCACACGCCGTGCCAGGGCCTCGATCGTCTCCGCCGGCCAGGCCTCCCTGTCGGCGAATTCCGCCTGCAGCTCGCCGGCGAAGGCATCGACGCGGAAGTCGTTGGGGAAGGCCACACCCTGCCCGCGCAGCGCGTGCAGCTTCTCGCGCCGCTCGGCGATCAGCTTGTTTTCGTCCTGGATCGGCTCGGCGGCCTCGGAGGTCTGCAGGTTCATGGCCTTGGTGGTAGCGGAATGGGAGTAAAGATCGGGGAAGACGCGACTCAGGCGTCGGCACGCTTGGCGCCAGCCTCCAGGCCGGACTTCAGGCTGGCCTCGATGAACTCGTCCAGATCGCCGTCGAGCACCTTCTGCGTGTCGGTGCGTTCCACGCCGGTGCGCAGGTCCTTGATGCGCGACTGGTCGAGCACGTAGTTGCGGATCTGGCTGCCCCAGCCGATGTCGGCCTTGGACTCTTCCAGTTTCTGTTTCTCCGCATTGCGCTTCTGCACTTCCAGCTCGTACAGCTTGGCTTTCAGCATCTTCATGGCGCGGTCGCGGTTGGCGTGCTGGCTGCGCTCGGTCTGGCAGGCGACGACGACGCCGCTGGGCATGTGGGTGATGCGCACGGCGGATTCCGTGCGGTTCACGTGCTGGCCGCCGGCGCCCGAGGCGCGGTACACGTCGGTCTTGAGGTCAGCCGGATTGATCTCGATGTCGATGTCGTCGTCGACCTCGGGCGAGACGAACACCGAGGTGAAGCTGGTGTGGCGGCGGTTGTCCGAATCGAACGGCGACTTGCGCACCAGGCGGTGCACGCCGATCTCGGTCTTGAGCCAGCCGTAGGCATAGTCACCCTCGACGCGGAAGGTGGCGCTCTTGATGCCCGCCACTTCGCCGGCGCTGGCCTCCAGCAGTTCGGTCTTCCAGCCCTTGTTCTCGCACCAGCGCAGGTACATGCGCAGCAGCATTTCGGCCCAGTCCTGCGCCTCGGTACCGCCGGCGCCGGCCTGGATGTCGACGAAGGCGTTCGCCGCGTCCATCTGGCCGGAGAACATGCGCTGAAATTCCAGCTTCTCCACGCGCGCGGCTAGCTGCTCCACGTCGGCGGCCACGGCCGCGGCCGTGCCCTCGTCGCTTTCGGCCGCAGCCAGTTCCAGCAGCTCGGAGGCGCCGCTCAGGCCGTCACCGATCTCGCGCAGGCCGGCGACGATGCGTTCGAGCTGGGCGCGCTCCTTGCCGAGCTGCTGGGCGCGCTCGGGCGCATCCCATACCGTGGGGCTCTCCAGCTCGCGGCTGACTTCCTCGAGGCGCTCGCGCTTGGCCTCGTAGTCAAAGATACCCCCTAAGCGACGCCGCGCGGGCCGACAGGTCCGCGATGCGCGCCGTGATCTGATTGGTCTCGATCATGGTTGTGATGCAGTGCAAAAACGGCCCGCAAGCTTAGCAGGCGCGGGCAGCGGAAGCACCGGGCCGGGAGCGAGTCGCCCGACAGGCCGAGCTGGGCCGCCGCAACGGGGCTCACAAGGGTTCGAGGTGTCGCAGGAGGAGGCGCAAGCGCTCGCGTCCGTTCCATTCGTCGAGCTGCAGGTGGTAGGCGGCACGCACGCTTCGCGGCGGCGGCGTGCCGTCGTAGGCGCCGAACATCACCGCTTCCAGGGGCTCTTTGCGCTCGGCGTGGCGCAGCATCAGGCGCAAGTGGACTTCTCCCATCGGCCGCCAACTGTCCACCTCGAAGGCATCGTCGAACAGCGGTTCCGGAAAGGCCTGCCCCCAGGGACCGCCGTAGCGCAGGGTGCGGGCCAGCTCGGCGTCGAACTCCTCACCCGACAGGCCGCCGTCCGTCCACAGCACCGGCTCGCGCAGCTCCGAGGCGAGCTGCGCGGTCACCACGGCATCGAACGCCGCGGCGAAGCGCGACAGGTCGGCTGCGGCCAGGCTCAGGCCCGCGGCCATCGCGTGACCGCCGAAGCGCAGGATGAGCCCGGGATGCCGGGCATCCACCGCCGCCAGCGCGTCGCGCAGGTGGAATCCAGGTATCGAGCGCGCCGAGCCCTTGAGCTCGCCGGTGGCGTCCTCGCCCGCCGGCGCGAAGGCGATCACCGGACGGTGCAGGCGCTCCTTCAGGCGCGAGGCGACCAGGCCCACCACGCCGGCGTGCCAGCCTGGTTCGTACAGCACCAGACCCCACGGCAGCGCGGCGTCGCCCCGGCGGTCCAGCACCTGCTGCACCAGCGCCTCGCCCTGCTCCACCATCGCCGCCTGCAGATCGCGCCGCTCGGCATTGATTTCGTGCAGGCGCTCGGCCAGCTCGCGCGCGCGGCCGGCCTCGTCGGTCAACAGGCATTCGATGCCCAGACCCATGTCCTCCAGGCGCCCGGCAGCATTGATGCGCGGTGCCAGGGCGAAACCCAGGTCGGCGGCGGTGAGCGTGGCGGCGCGCCGCTGGCTCACCTCCACGAGGGCGGCGACGCCGGCGCAGGCCTGCCCCGCACGGATGCGCCGCAGGCCCGCCTCCACCAGCACGCGGTTGTTGAACTCCAGCGGCACCAGGTCGGCCACGGTGCCGAGGGCAACCAGGTCGAGCAGGCAGGACAGGTCCGGCTCGCCGCCCGGTGCGAACGCACCGCCGGCACGCAGGCGCGCGCGCAGCGCCAGCAGCAGGTAGAACACCACGCCCACGCCAGCCAGGGCACGGCTCTGGCGCTGCGCCTCGCTGCACTGCTCGCAGGCCGGCGCCGCGTGCGCACAGCGTTCCGGCGCCACGGCGTTGGGATTCACCATGGCACTGGCCGCAGGCAGGCTGTCGCCGGGCAGGTGGTGATCGGTCACCAGCACCTCGATGCCCGCCGCGCGCGCCGCGGCGATGCCGGCATGGGCGGCCACGCCGTTGTCGACCGTGAGGATCAGGCGCGGCGCCAGCGGCAGCAGCTCCGCCACCAGGGCCGGCGACAGGCCGTAGCCGTGGAGGAAGCGGTTGGGCACGCGATAGTGCAGGTCGCGCAGACCGAGCAGGCGCAGGCCGCGCACCGCGACGGCCGTGCCCGTGGCCCCATCGCAGTCGAAATCGCCGACCACCACCACGCGCCACTGCTGGTCCAGGGCCCGATGCAGCAGTTCGCAGGCGGCGTCCAGACCACCCAGGGCCGCCGGCGGCAGCAGGCGGCCCAGGCGGAGATCCAGCGCCGAGCGCGTGTGGATACCGCGGGCCGCGTACACACGCCGCAGCACGGGCGGCAAGTCGCCGAGTGCGGAGCCGTCGCCGGGCGGGCGGCGCCGCAGCTGCAGGCCGGTCATGCCGGCAGTGGGCGCAGGCGACGCCAGAAGCGCCAGCGCTGGCGCGCCGTCACGTGCAGGCGCTCGCCGCTCTCGAAACGGACGTCCAGGGCGGACAGCCGGCCATCGCGCAGCGCGGCTGCGACAGCCTCGATCCAGGTGCGGAGCACGCCGCCGTCACGCTCGACGGCGAGGTCAAGCAGGGCCGCGGCGTCGGCCGCCAGGCCCGCCAGCGCGGCAGGCTCGGCCGCGTGCGCGCGTACCCCTGCCCGCGCCGCGAGCGCCCGCAGCGGCACGTCCTCGCCGAGCACAACGGTCACCGCGCCGCGCACCCACTCCGGCAGCGTGCCGCCGCCCCAGAACCAGAGCGCGTTCACGGGCAACTGACCACGCCGCACGCGCTCGGCATTCAACGGGTGCTGGTGCAGCAGGATCTGCGCCTCGTTGAACAGGCTGCGCCAGCGGCGCCCCTGCGCAGCGGTCGGCAGGTGGCGGCCGAGGTCATCCCCCAGCACCTCGGCCGGCGCGGAGAACGCCGGCAGTTGCGCGCCGGGCGGGCAGCGCAGGTACCAGCGCTGCGGCGCCGGCGCATCGATGGGAAAGCCGGCGTCGCCGAACAGCGGGCGCAGCGGCTGGATCAGCGCCTGCGCTTCCGCGGCGCTCAGGCCGAGCTCGCCGCAGGCCAGCAGGCGCGCCGTGGTCATGTCGGCCCGCGCGTAGGCGGGATCGGCGCGCAGCCACACGGCACCCGCCGCATCGCCAGCGTCGAGCTGGCGCGTCAGCGCCGCCACAGGCAGGGTCTTGCCGGTGAACTGGAACACGCTGCGCAGCGCCGCCTCGCGACCCGGTGCGGCGGCGTCGGCGCGGTCGCCGCGGTGCCACCAGGAGGCGAGCGGCCCCGGCGCCAGCGCCGGCTCGGCGGCGAGGCGGGCGCGCGGCGGCAGCAGCAGGGTCAGCACGGCCATGCAATCGCTCCGGCAGGGGCGGCCGCGCGCCGGCGCGGGCCGCAGAAGGCCCTCAGGCTTCGTAACGGACGCCAACGATCTCGTAGCGCTTCACGCCGTTGGGCGCCTGGAACTCGAAACTGTCGCCCTCGCTCTTGCCGATGAGTGCGCGGGCGATGGGCGAACTGACGGCGATCATCTTGCGTTTGATGTCGGCCTCGATGTCGCCGACGATCTGGTAGGTCACGGCCTCGCCGGAGTCCTCGTCCTCCAGGTCCACCGTGGCGCCGAACACGATGCGCGTGCCGGCAGCGAGCTTGGCCACGTCGATGACTTCGGCCACCGACAGCGCCGCCTCCATCTCCTGGATGCGCCCTTCGATGAAGCCCTGCTGCTCGCGCGCGGCGTGGTATTCGGCGTTCTCCTTCAAGTCGCCGTGGGCGCGCGCCTCGGCGATGGCCTCGATGATGCGCGGGCGCTCCACGGACTTGAGCCGATCCAGTTCGGTGCGCAGGCGCTCGGCGCCTTTGAGGGTCATCGGGGGTCGCTTCATCCTGTCCTGCCTTCCGCCGGCATGCGCTCCGGCGCAGCGAAAAAGGCTCCCGTCCGCGCAGAGCGGGCCGGAAGCGGAAACATGGGAAGGCGCCGCCCCCGCGGGACGGCGCCGGTACGCGCAGTTTAGCGCGTTGTCGCCAACTCGCGGTGCAGCTCCTGCAGGCTGTGCACCGCCCCGTCGCCGCGGAAGTCGAGCGAGTGCAACAGCGCCCGCGCCCCGGCGATGGTGGTCGAGTAGGTGATGCGCCGCTGCAGGGCCTCGCGCCGGATCGAGAAGGAGTCGGCGATGGCCTGTTTGCCCTCGGTCGTGTTGACGATGAACACTATCTCGCCGTTCTTGATCAGATCCACCACGTGCGGACGCCCCTCCAGCACCTTGTTGATGCGTTCGCAGGCGATGCCCTGGGCCTGCAGGAAGCTGCAAGTGCCACCCGTGGCCACGATCGAATAGCCGCGACGCAACAGCTCGCGCGCCACCGGCAGCAGGCGCGGCTTGTCCGGATCGCGCACCGAGACGAACACCTTGCCCCTGGGTGGTGCGGCGATGTTGGCCGCCTCGTGCGCGCGCGCGAAAGCCGCCCCGAAACTGCGACCGACACCCATGACCTCGCCGGTGGACCGCATCTCGGGGCCGAGGATCGGATCCACGTTCTGGAACTTCAGGAAGGGAAAGATGGCCTCCTTGACCGAGAAGTAGGACGGGATCACCTCGCGCGTGGCGCCTTGCCCGGCCAGGCTCTGGCCGACCATGCAGCGCGCGGCGATCTTGGCCAGCGCCACGCCCGTGGCCTTGGACACGAAGGGCACGGTGCGTGAGGCGCGCGGATTCACTTCCAGGATGTAGATGGTCTCGGCACCGTTCTCGTCGGTCTGGATGGCGAACTGGGTGTTCATCAGGCCCACCACCTTCAGCTCGCGCGCCATCGCCGCCACCTGGGCGCGCAGGCGGTCCTGCACCGCGGCGGAGAGCGAATACGGCGGCAGCGAGCAGGAGGAATCGCCGGAATGCACTCCGGCCTCCTCGATGTGCTCCATGATGCCGCCGATCAGCACCGCGCCTTGGGCATCGGCGACGATGTCCACATCCACTTCCACGGCGTTGTCGAGAAAACGGTCGAGCAGCACGGGCGAGTCGTTGGACACGCGCACGGCCTCGGTGATGTAGCGCTTGAGGTCGGCATCACCGTGCACCACTTCCATGGCGCGGCCACCGAGCACGTAGCTCGGGCGCACCACCAGCGGATAGCCGATCTCGCGCGCCAGGGCCAGCGCCTCGTCCGGATTGCGCGCAGTGCGGTTCGGCGGCTGGTTCAGGCCGAGCTTGTGCACCATCTGCTGGAAGCGCTCGCGGTCCTCGGCGAGGTCGATCGAGTCGGGCGTGGTGCCGATGATGGGCGCGCCGTTGGCTTCGAGGGCGCGGGCGAGCTTGAGCGGCGTCTGGCCGCCGTACTGCACGATGACGCCGCGGGGCTTCTCCAGGTCGACGATCTCCAGCACGTCTTCCAGCGTGAGGGGCTCGAAGTACAGGCGATCGGAGGTGTCGTAGTCGGTCGATACCGTCTCCGGGTTGCAGTTGACCATGATGGTCTCGAATCCGTCCTGGCGCAGCGCCAGCGCGGCGTGCACGCAGCAGTAGTCGAATTCGATGCCCTGACCGATGCGATTGGGACCACCGCCGAGCACGATCACCTTGGGGCGATCGCTGGGTGCAGCCTCACACTCGTCCTCATAGGTCGAGTACATGTAGGCGGTAGTGGTGGCGAATTCGGCCGCGCAGCTGTCCACGCGCTTGTACACCGGGCGCACACCGAAGGCCTGGCGCAGCTTGCGCACGGCGTGCTCGTCGGTTCCGAGCAGGCTGGCCAGGCGCGCGTCCGAGAATCCCTTGCGCTTGAGCGCGCGCAGGCGCGCGGCATCCAGCACGGCGAGGCCACCGGCCTTGACCTCGGCTTCGACCTGCACCAACCGCTCGATCTGCGCAAGGAACCAGCGGTCGATGCGCGTCAGCGCGTAGACCTCGGCCAGACTGAGGCCGGCGCGGAAGGCGTCCGCCACGTAGAACAGGCGCTCGGGGCCGGCCTCCTTCAGCTCGCGCTTGAGCGCGATGAGGCCATCCTCACTGTCCAGCGCGAGGCGTGTCGGCGTGAGGCCGTCCTTGCCCGTCTCCAGCCCGCGCAGGGCCTTCTGCAGCGACTCCTGGAAGGTGCGGCCGATCGCCATGACCTCGCCCACGGACTTCATCTGCGTGGTCAGGCGCGCGTCTGCCGCAGGGAACTTCTCGAAGGCGAAGCGCGGAATCTTCGTCACCACGTAGTCGATGGACGGTTCGAACGAGGCCGGGGTGAGTCCGCCGGTGATGTCGTTCTTCAACTCATCCAGGGTGTAGCCCACGGCGAGCTTGGCCGCGACCTTGGCAATGGGAAAACCGGTGGCCTTGGAGGCCAGCGCCGAGGAGCGCGACACGCGCGGGTTCATCTCGATCACGACGACGCGGCCGTTCTCGCTGTTCACGCCGAACTGCACATTCGAGCCGCCGGTGTCGACGCCGATCTTGCGCAGCACGGCGATGGAGGCATTGCGCAGGCGCTGATACTCCTTGTCGGTGAGCGTCTGCGCCGGCGCCACGGTGATCGAGTCGCCCGTGTGCACGCCCATGGGATCGAGGTTCTCGATGGAGCACACGATGATGCAGTTGTCCGCGGTGTCACGGACCACCTCCATCTCGAACTCCTTCCAGCCCAGCACCGACTCCTCCACCAGCACTTCGTGCACCGGCGACAGGTCCAGGCCGCGCTTGACGATTTCCTCGAACTCGGCGCGGTTGTAGGCGATACCGCCGCCGCTGCCGCCGAGCGTGAAGCTCGGACGGATGATGGTCGGGTAGCCCACCTTGACCTGGATCTCCAGCGCCTGCTCCAGCGTGCGCGCGACCTCCGCCTTGGGACATTCCAGGCCGATCTCGGCCATGGCCACGCGGAACAGCTCGCGGTCCTCGGCCATGCGGATGGCCTCGCGCGAAGCGCCGATGAGCTCGACGCCATACTTCTCCAGGACGCCGTGGTCGGCGAGGTCCAGCGCACAGTTCAGTGCCGTCTGCCCGCCCATGGTGGGCAGGATCGCGTCGGGCTGCTCCTTGGCGATGATCTTCTCGACCGTCTGCCAGTTGATCGGCTCGATGTAGACCGCGTCGGCCGTCTCCGGGTCCGTCATGATCGTGGCCGGATTGGAATTCACCAGCACGACGCGGTAGCCCTCCTGCTTGAGCGCCTTGCAGGCCTGCGCGCCGGAGTAGTCGAACTCGCAGGCCTGGCCGATGACGATGGGCCCGGCGCCGATGATCAGGATGGTCTTGAGGTCAGTTCTTTTTGGCACCGGTGTCTTCCTCGGCGGGCTGGGGGGCACCCACCAGTTCCACGGAACGGATGGTGTCGCGCGGCATGTCCAGCTCGATGCCGCCGGATCGGGCGTCGAGCTTGAGGATCAGAGCAGAGGGGCTCACCTTGACGACGGTGCCGCGTCGGCGCGTACCCAGCCGCGTGAACACCACCACCTCGTGGCCCAGCTTGGCGCCGAGCTGCTCATAGGCAATCGGCTCGACCACGCGCGTCTCGGCCCTGAGCGGCGCCGCCGGGGCGGCCGCAGCGGCCTCCGTCAGGGCGAGCAACAGCACGGCAAGGACGGGTTTCCGGCTCATGCCGCCTCCTGCCGCCGCGCCTGCATCAGCGCGATGAAGCGGTCAAACAGGCCAGCCACATCGTGCGGTCCCGGGCTGGCCTCGGGATGCCCCTGGAAGCTGTACGCCGGTGCGTCGCTGAGCTCGATGCCCTGCAGCGAACCGTCGAACAGCGAACGGTGCGTCGGCTTCACGTTGCCGGGCAGGCTGGCCTCATCCACGGCGAATCCGTGGTTCTGGCTGGAGATCATCACGCGCCCGCTGGCCAGGTCGATGACGGGGTGATTGGCGCCGTGGTGGCCAAACTTCATCTTCACGGTACGTGCGCCGCTGGCGAGACCGAGCAACTGGTGCCCGAGGCAGATGCCGAAGGTGGGCACCCGGCGCGCGACAAATTCGCGGATGGCGGCGATCGCGTAGTCGCAGGGCTCCGGGTCGCCCGGCCCGTTGGACAGGAACACGCCATCGGGATCCAGCGCCAGCACTTCACCCGCCGGCGTCTGCGCCGGCACCACGGTGACCGCGCAGCCGCGGTCCACCAGCATACGCAGGATGTTGCGCTTCACACCGAAGTCGTAGGCCACCACGCGCAGTCGCGCCGGCGGTGCGACGAAGGCGGCGCGGTCGAGGTCATAGCTGCCCTCGCGCCACTCGTAGGACGCGGCCGTACTCACCACCTTCGCCAGATCCATGCCCTTCAGGCCGCCGAACCCGCGCGCTGCCGCCAGGGCCGCCTCCGCGTCGATCGCGGTGCCCGCCACCAGGCAGCCGTTCTGCGCCCCCTTGTCGCGCAGCAGGCGCGTCAGGCGGCGGGTGTCGATGTCGGCGATGGCCACCACGCCCTGGCGCGCCAGGTACTGCGGCAGGTCTTCCTCCTCGCGCCAGTTGGAGGACAGGAGCGGCACGTCGCGCACGATCAGACCCGCAGCATGCACACGGTCCGACTCGGCATCGGCGGCGTTGCAGCCGGTGTTGCCGATGTGCGGATAGGTCAGCGTCACCAGCTGGCGCGCATAGGAGGGATCGGTGAGGATTTCCTGATAGCCGGTCAGGGCGGTGTTGAACACCACCTCGCCGACGCGGGAGCCCTCGGCACCGATACTGCGGCCGTGGAACAGGCTGCCGTCGGCAAGGGCAAGCAGGGCGGGGACAGTCATGTGTTCGCCTTCTGGCTGTAGCCCGGCACCGGAGGACTAACCCGGGTGCGACAAAACCCGCGGGCTGGCGGGAACCAGTCCGTGGCTGGGCAGGATGAGGGGGTCGAGGCGAGCGCCGATTTTAGGGACGCGTGGCCGCGATGTCCACCGCGCGCCAGGGCGCGGGCACTACAATCCACGCACCGCACCGCCGCCCTGCCCGCAATGACCGCCGCCGCCCTGCTTGACCCCCGCCGTCTGTCCGCGCCGGACGCCCACTGCGTGCGCGAGCCCTTCGCCTTCCTCACCGCCACCGGCCTGCTGCGCGATGACGCCCGCGCCGCCTTGCGTGCCGACTTTCCGCGCTACCGCAGCGCAGGGTTCTTTCCCTGGGACGCGGCCGACTGCGGCCCCAGTCTGAACGCCCTGATCGGTGAAGTGCAGTCGCCAGCCTTCGCCGACCTGATCGGCGACAGGCTGGGCATCGACCGCCTGTCGCAGTACCCGACCCTGGTGACCCTGTGCGAGTCGCTCAACCGCCGCCACGGCACCATCCACACCGATTCGCGCTCCAAGGTCGCTACCGCGCTGATCTATTTCAACGACACCTGGCCCGCGACGAGCGATGGCTGCCTGCGTTTCCTCGCGCGCATCGACGACATCGAGGCCACGGTGGCGCCCGAGGTCAAGCCGCTGTACGGCCACTTCGCCGTGTTCCGCCGCGCCGATAACTCCTTCCACGGGCACCTGCCCTACGAAGGCGAACGCCGCGTGCTGCAGATCGCCTGGCTCACCAGCGAGGAAGAAAAGCTGCGCAAGACCCAGCGCGGCAAGCTGTCGCGCTTCTTCAAGAAGCTCTTCGGCAAGCTCGATGCGCGCTGGGGCGCCGGGCGCGACAAGAGTGCCGCGCACCGTGATTGAGGCGGCGGACCGCCGCGGGCGGCACGCGACGACACCATGAATCCCGTTCTCACGCACACCGTGCTGGAGAGCGCGGCCTACTTCCTGGGTTTCCGCTATTTCCTGCGCGAGCGGCGCCGCCTGGCCCTGCCGGCCCTGGCCGACACCGACCGCAGCCTGTGGATCGGCGTGGCGGCGATCCTGGGTGCAGCGCTCGGTGCCAAGCTGGGCTTCTGGATCGAGGATCCGCGCGCCGCATTCGCCGATTTCCCGGACTGGCGCCACTTGCTGCAGGGCAAGACCATCGTCGGCGCCCTGCTCGGCGGACTGGCCGCGGTGGAACTGGCGAAGTGGCGTCTGCACGTGCGCGCCTCCAGCGGGGATGCCTTCGCCTTCCCGCTGATGCTGGGCATCGCCGTCGGCCGCGTGGGCTGCTTCCTGGCCGGACTGGCCGACCACACCTACGGCAACCCCACGGCCCTGCCCTGGGGCGTGGACTTCGGCGACGGCGTGCCGCGCCACCCCACCCAGCTCTACGAGATCGCCTTCCTCGGCCTGTGGGCCCTCGTGGTAGCCCGCCGGCCGGCGGCCCTGCGCGGGGAAGGTGACGCGTTCCGCCTGTTCCTGGTCGGCTACCTCGGCTTCCGCCTGCTGGTGGAAGCGATCAAGCCCCTTCTCTACGCCTATTTCGGCGCGCTCAGCGGCATCCAGCTGCTTTGCCTCGGTGGCCTGTGCTACTACTGGCGCGACATCGGGCGCTGGGGAGGGACCGCGTGGGGGCGAAGCTGAGGCCGTACCTGTTCTACGACAGCGCGGTATCGGTCTGCGCCGAGTGCCTGCGCCGCGTCGAGGCGAAGATCCTCATCAAGGACGATCGGGTGTACCTGGAGAAATGGTGCCCCGAGCACGGCCGCGCGCGCGTGCTGATCGCCGACGACGCCGCCTACTACCGCAAGGCGCGCGAGGTGTTCATCAAGGCGCCGGAGCTGCCACAGCGCTTCAACACTGAACAGCGCTGGGGCTGTCCCTACGACTGCGGCCTGTGCCCGGAGCACATGCAGCACTCCTGCCTGTCCCTGGTGGAGATCACCGACCACTGCAACCTGCACTGCCCCATCTGCTACGCCGACTCGGGGCCGCACCGGCCCGGCTTCCGCGACCTCGCCACGGTCGAGCGCATGCTTGATGCGGTGGTGGCCAACGAGGGGGAGCCCGACGTGGTGCAGATCTCCGGCGGCGAACCGACCCTGCATCCGCAGTTCTTCGCGATCCTCGATGCGGCCAAGGCGCGGCCGATCCGCCACCTGATGGTCAACACCAACGGCCTGCGCATCGCCAAGGAGCCCGCGTTCGCCGCGCGGCTCAAGCAGTACGAACCCGGTTTCGAGCTGTACCTGCAGTTCGATTCGCTGCGCGACGAGGTGCATCTGGAACTGCGCGGGGCCCGCCTGGCCGACATCCGCCGCCGCGCGCTCGATGCGCTGAACGAACACGACATCTCCACCACCCTCGTGGTCACGGTGAAGAAGGGCCTGAACGACCATGAGCTCGGTGAGATCGTGGAGTTCGCCCTGCGCCAGCCCTGCGTGCGCGGCGTGACCTTCCAGCCGATCCAGCACGCCGGCCGCGCCACCGACTTCGATCCGGCGCAGCACCGGCTGACCCTGACCGAGGTGCGCCGGCGCCTGCTGGAACAGACGACGGTGTTCCAGCCGGACGACCTGATTCCGGTGCCGTGCAACCCGGACTGCCTGGCCATGGCCTATGCGCTCAAGCTGGACGGCGGCACCGTGCCGCTGACCCGCTTCGTCGCCCCGGAAACCCTCATCGCCCAGGGCCGCAACACGATCGTGGTGGAGCGCGATGAGTCCCTGCGTGCGCACGTGTTCGAGCTGTTCGCCACCAACCACTCGCCGCAGTCGCAGGCCTGTTCCCTGTCCGACCTGCTGTGCTGCCTGCCGCAGGTGCAGGCGCCGCAGGACTGGAACTACCGCAATGTGTTCCGCGTGCTCATCATGCAGTTCATCGATGCGCACAGCTTCGACCTGCGCGCGGTGAAGAAGAGCTGCGTGCATATCGCGCAGCCGGACGGGCGGCTGATTCCCTTTGACACCTTCAACCTCTTCTACCGCGACGGGCGCAGCGAACGCCTGGCGGCCCTACGCGCCGCGGTGGACCGCGGCCTGGGCATGAGCCCGTGAACGCAGGCACAGCGCCGTCCTTCCGATTCCACCGCCCCGGGAGCATGACGACCCCATGAACACGCCCTACCAGGCCCCCGCCGCACCGCCGCCGCCGCAGAAGGATCCCTCGCGCGGCTCCCTACTGGTCGGCTTCCTGCTCGGCTGGGCCGTGCTGATCGGCGCCTACGTCCTCATGGCGATCTTCTACGCCACCCTGGCCGGCATCGGCAGCAGCGGCGCCCTGGGCGGACTGCTGGGCCTGTCTGCGGGAACCTTGCCCTGGGTTGGCCTGCTCGGCCTCATCGTCTACTTCGCGGTGCAGAACAAGCCGCGCAGCGCCCTGGGTGTGGTGCTGGCCATCGCCTCGATGGTGGGAGTGGCGATCCTCCTGGTCGCCGCCTGCTTCGGTCTGCTGGCCACCAACGGCAGCTGGCACTGATCCGCCGCTGGCGCGACAGTCGCGCCAAGCGTTGCGGCCATCGACGGCGAGCGCGCACCGGCCGCCCCCCGGCGCCACCGCGCGCCGAGAGACCGGCGACGCGCTACCCGAGCAGGTCGTCCAGGGCGTAGCGACCGGGCGCGAGGCGGGCGAGCCGGGCGGCGGCCAGCAGGGCGCCGCGGGCGAAGACGTCGCGGTTGCCGGCGCGGTGGGACAGTTCCAGGCGCTCGCCCTCGCTGGCAAAGATCACGCTGTGCTCGCCCACGACGTCGCCGCCGCGCAGGGCGTGGAAGCCGATGTCACCCGCTGCGCGCGCGCCGGCCTGACCGCTGCGGCCGTGCACGGCGCGTTCGTCCAGGCCTACGCCGCGGCCGGCGGCCACCGCTTCGCCCAGGCTCAGGGCCGTGCCTGAGGGGGCATCGAGCTTGCGCCGATGGTGCATTTCCACGATCTCGCAGTCCCAGTCCGCGAGCGCCTGCGCCGCGGTGCGCGCGAAGCGCAGCAGCAGGGCGACACCAAGGCTGAAATTCGACGCCCACAGGACAGGCACCACCGCGGCCGCGCGCTCCAGCGCCTCGCGCTGACTCGTGCCCAGACCGGTCGTGCCGCTGACGAACGCGGCGCGGCGCTGCACGGCCAGAGCCAGGGCCGCATCAAAGGCGTGCGGGCCGCTGAAGTCGATCAACACGTCAACCGGCGCGTCCGGATCGAGCGCGCTGCTGAACTCGAGGTCGGGCACATCGGCCCCCAGCACCTCGCGCAGCGGCCGTTCCACCAGCCCCGACCCCGGGCGCACCAGGGCGGCACTGACACGCAGGTCCGGCTGCTCGTGCACCGCCCGCAAGAGGGCCTGTCCCATGCGCCCGGAGGCGCCGTGTACCGCCAGATGGATCGGACCCATGCCCATGCCGCGCTCCTGCCGGGGAATGCGCCGATTGTGGTCGGCACGGGCGCAGGCGACAACCGCCGCCAGCCCGCCGCGCGCCTCAGGACGTCATGCGATCCCAGAACTGCTTGACGCCGTCCAGCCAGGAGTTTGCCCGCGGCGTGTGCTTGGCGGCATCGGCGTCGGCAAAGGTCG